>Ga0056135_10000189_pt1 | contig 20025 bp, 15 predicted proteins | sample WorMetG1aBELIZE1_FD_67481 | JGI IMG/M metagenome (GOLD analysis project Ga0056135, IMG submission 67481) | Marine gutless worms symbiont microbial communities from Max Planck institute for Marine Microbiology, Germany - Inanidrilus... ...
GCTCGGCCTCGACGGGTCGACCTGGTCCTATCTTGGCCTTTCCGTTCTCTACTGGGGCGTCAACCTCCTTAGCCTTGGGCTTCTGACGCCATGGGCGCGCACCGCGTTGTGGCGCTACCGGACCCGCAACTCCCGTTTCGGGCAAACACACTTCGTTTTCGATGCGCCGTTGAAACCCCTGGTCGTGCCGTGGCTCATCACGTATTCGCTGCCTATACTGATGATCTTGGTGATCGTTTGGGACAACACCGACGTCATCGCTGAGTATTTCCGGTTGGCCGCATCGGGGCAGCTCGAGCCCGGGCAAAAACTGGAGATTTCCGATTCATCCGCCGGCAGCGGGTTCGCGATGCTCGGCCTCGTCCTCGTGGCGCCGTTGTTGATAATCTGGTACCGGGTCCGTGAATTCCGGCATTTCGTGAACCACACGTCGCTCGGAGAAACGCGTTTCGACTCGTCCCTGCGGGCGGATGTCATTGTGGGAGTTGTGTTTCTCGCCTATTGCATGCTCGCCGTATTCGTCGGAACGATCGCCGGTTTCGCCATGGCCTTCGGCGCCCTGTTTGCCGCCTTGGTGAACCCGATCGTCGTCGGGATTATCGGCGCCGCATTGGTTATATTGCTCGCCATGACCATTTCGCCTTTGGTTTGGATCGTATTCGCACGTTTCGCGCTGGTGGAAGCCTTCTGTAAAACGCTCGAGATCGAAGGCAAGACCAACCTCGATGCGATCGCCCAGTCCTCGGAACCGCTACCGCCACGCGGCGAAGGCCTGGCCGACGCTTTCGACGTCGGTGCCATCTGACGACCGGTGTTCGAGGCCACTTACTTCGATGGGGCAACGGCGGCGGCGCGAAAAGCGTCATGCACACTGACGTCCGCGGAGCTGCTCGTTCAATGTGAGGACGGGCTCACGGTTTCCTGGCCTCGCGACCGGATTCGGCTGGTCGAGGCGGACGACGAAACATCTTGCCTCCATCTACGCAATGGATGGGATGATGCGGACAGGCTGCTGATTGATCATCCGGAGGCGAAGACGTGGCTGCTAAAAAAACCTGCCCGAAGCGCAGAACCGTGACTCGCCCAAGGAACACGGGGGACGAAAATTGGCACTGTGGGTGGCGGCGATGTTGTCGTCGGTAGCCCTTCTCCTGGTCGTCATCATCCCTTACGCTTCGTCCCAAATCGCCCAACGCCTGCCAGACGAGTTCACCCAGAAAATCGGTTTGACGGCAAAGCAGCAAATCCTGGGGGTATTCTCCGCTATGGAGGACGGCAAGCCGCCCGAGGAGTTGTTCTGTCGGGACGAACAGGCCGAAAAGACCATTGCCACGTTGGCAGGCAATCTTTCGGCAAGCCTGGGCATGAAGGGTCCCCTCATTATAGACGTCGTCGATCTGAATCGATCGAATGCCTTGGCATTGCCGGGCGGCCATATCTTGTTTTTCCGGGGATTGCTCGACGACCTCGAGAGCGGCAACGAATTCGCCGGCGTCCTCGCCCACGAAATCGCCCATGCGGCCCTCAACCATCCGATGGAGGTGTTCATCAAAAACACAGGCGCCTCAGTTCTCATCGGGTTTCTATTCGGCGACATTGCCGGTGGGTCGGCTCTGGCAGGTATTGGCAACATTCTGATCGGCAGCGCCTATAGCCGTGAAGCCGAGGAGGCCGCTGACAAGATGGCCATACGGGCCATGAATGACAGGGGTTGGGATATCTCCCCGCTGGCACGGTTTTTCGACCGGATCGACGAGAAACAGGGAACGCTGGAAGCTCTTTTCGCCTTCGCGGCAACGCACCCAGTATCGAAAGAACGGGCCGAGCATATCAGGACTGGCGCACAGGGCACCTTCGCGGCAATGACGCAAGAGCAGTGGGAAAAACTGAAGACCATCTGCGCCGAATGATGTTCAGGCTCGTCGCAATTCTGTCGGCAGTCCTCGACTACCCCTCCATCCCCTTCCAGGACCCCGCCATTTTCCTGAACGTCTCGACCTGTTCGCGGCGTTTCTCATCTTCGGCCGAACTGTTCTCGAACTCCAAGGCGTAACCGCCCTTGAACTCGCGGACGACACGGCCGCGGAGCGCCGATTGGCCCTCCATGTGGAGTTCGACGAACTGATCATTGGAGAAAAGCGCCTGCGGAGCATGGACGGCGGCGCCACCTTCGGAGATATCGTGCAGGACCGCGTCCTGGCGCCCGGCGTCGCCGGTGACCTCTGCGGGAACGTCGAGAACGTATCGCGGGAACTGACGCTTGTTGGCGCCATCACCTTCCGGCCGCCGTGGGTCGGTTCTGGCATGGTCGATCGGCGGGATCGTCGCCCAGGGGTCTTTTTCAGCCACTGCTGCGTCCTTCAGCCGGAAACTCGTTCTCCGAGAATACGGGCATAGCGTTCGGTGTAAAAGTCCCAAGCTTCCGGATTGATAAGCCGGGGCGGCCGGCGTCCGCTGAATACATCGACCCATTGGCGGGCCGCCCACTCGGCCATGTTGCGGAGGCAGTCCGAGGTGACACCGGCGTTATGGGGCGACACGATGACGTTGTCGAAGTCCAATAGCGGGTGCGTATTGGGAGGCGGTTCCGTCTCGAAGACATCGAGCCCGGCACCGGCCAGGAGCCCGTCGTTCAACGCCTTTTCGAGCGCGATTTCATCGTGGATACCGCCGCGCGCCGTGTTTAGGAAAAACGCCCCGGCCTTCATCATGGCGAATTCGTCGGCCCCGATCATGCCGCGCGTCTCGTCGGTCAGTGGGCAATGCAGCGACACGAAATCAGACTCCGTGAGGACCCGCTCCAGGTCCGCCGCTTCCGCGTGGCGCTCTTCAAAGTCACGAGGCGTGATGTAGGGGTCGCTGGCGATCACCCGCATGCCGAAAGCGGACGACGCCAGCGCCGCCAGCCTCCGGCCGATGTTGCCCAATCCGACGATGCCGAGGGTTCGTCCGGTCACTTCATGACCGGTATACGCGAAGCGATCCCAGTCCCGGACCGGGCGGCGGATGGCGTTGTCCGACTGAACGATCTTCTTGCACAGCACCAGCATCATTCCGATGGTGTGCTGGACGACGGATTGGGCGTTGGCGCCGCCCTGGTTGACGACGAGGATGCCGGCCTCCGTGCAGGCGGCCACGTCGGCCATGTCGTAGCCGGCGCCAGACGAGGATATGCAGAGCAGATTGGGGCAACGCTCAAGGAAAGCCCGATCCGGATGAAACGCCTTCAGGGTCTCCGTGCTCGGCAGCATCTGGTATCCATGGGCCTCCTCGAAGGCGGCCCAAAGGGAATCGGACGGGTTGCCGGAGGTCAGCGTTTTTAGCGCGATATTTCCTTGGGCCGCGATGATTTCGGGTCCGATCGGATCCATCCACCGCTCGAAATGAACGAGGTTGCGCAGCACACCTCGCGAATCGCCGACCATCGTTTTCCCGCTCCCGTCTTTTTTACCACCCCGAGCCATCCTTCTAACTCAGACCCCGGAGCGCTACCACCGGCAATCCGAAAATCTCTCGGGAATCAAGGGAAAGAGAGTCCACAGAACACCCATATATTGTGGGGCGAATAAGTAACTAATACTATATATGGTTTACCTGACGATCAGAAACGGCTAGACTAAGGTGCGATACGTGATCCGAGCCTGAGAAGCCTTATGGCCATGTTAAGACGACTGATACAATCCCTCGCCCGGTCAATGGGGCTGCGCCGCAGGCTGAGACCCGCCCAGGTCATCCGTTTCCCGCCTTATGCGCTCAGGTAAACGATCTCTCCAGACCCAATCGCTCTCGACTTGGGGCCATCCGGCCCCGTTTTTTTGGTGTTGTCGCTACAGGGAGGTCGCCGTACGCGCCGCTTGATCGTAGAGACCCGATAGGGCCCGCAGGAGGTCGGCCATGTTTCCGACCTCCGCATTGGCCTCTCCCAGCAGCCGAAAAGAATTCACCAAGCAATCCTCTCGCACCTCGCGATAGCGCTGGCACGCCGCGGCGCCCGCATCCGTCGTCGAGAAAACGTTCTCTTTGCCGCTCTTGCGGCTCGCAACGAGATTCAATTTGGCCAGCTTCTTGAGGGAATAGCTCACCAGATGGGTATCTTCGACATTCAACACCAAACAGATGTCGTTGAGTTTCTTCTCGCGGTCGCGGTGATTCACCGTATGCAGAACCAAGACGTCCAGGGGGCTCAGGTCGGGCAATCCCGCCGCGGCCGCGCAGCGTACGATCCAGCGCTGAAAAGCGTTGTTGGCGATCGTCAAACCGAACTCAAACTCGCTCAGTTCCGCCGCTTCTTCGGAAACCAGGTGCGCCGAGGAGACGATCGGACCGACATTTCGCTGCGGACGGGATCTCTTCATGTCACGAATCCTTGGCCAAAACCTATCTCAACGAGCTTTAAGGAAACCACCAGCGAATTTAAAAGTCAATATTTTATTGACGAATTATCGATAAATCATCCTATATAGCGAGTGAATTTACGGACGATAAGGCCCCCGGTGAAGGTCTCGCCGGCTTCCATATAGGACCCTGAAAATCAGATGATTGACAATCAAACACAGCCGGCATGGCAAATCTGGATCGATCGCGGCGGCACCTTCACCGACTTGGTCGCCCGACGGCCGGGCGGCGATTTGGTGACCCATAAGCTGTTGTCCGAGAACCCCGACCAATACGACGACGCGGCCCTGCAAGGGATCCGCGATCTCCTCGGTATCGCCAAAGGCGCCCCCATACCCGAGGGCCGGGTCGACGTCGTCAAAATGGGAACGACGGTGGCGACCAATGCGCTTCTCGAACGCAAGGGAGACCGAACGTTGTTCGTCACCACACGCGGTTTCGCCGACGCCCTTCGCATTGGTTACCAGAACCGTCCCGATCTGTTCGCCAGGCACATCGTGCTTCCCGAACTGCTTTACGAACGGGTCGTCGAGGTCGATGAGCGGGTCATGGCCGACGGCACCGTTCTCCAGGAACCGGATGCCGGACAAATCCGTGATGATCTGAAACAGGCCTTCGATGACGGCATTCGCTCCGTCGCCATCGCCTTCATGCACGGCTACCGCCATACCCGGCACGAGAAACAGGTGGCCGAGATCGCCGCCGAGATCGGCTTCACCCAGATCTCGGCATCGCACCTCACCAGCCCTTTGATGAAGCTCGTCTCTCGCGGCGACACCACCGTGGTCGACGCCTATCTGTCGCCGATCCTGCGCCGTTACGTTGACCGCGTCGCCGCCGACTTGACGACAAGCAATGGGGACGGCACGCGACTCCAATTCATGCAGTCGAACGGCGGCCTCACGGACGCGCTGCTGTTCCAGGGCAAAGACAGCATTCTGTCCGGCCCTGCCGGCGGCGTCGTCGGCATGGTCGAAACGGCGGCCATGGCCGGTTTCGACAAGGTCATCGGCTTCGATATGGGCGGCACATCGACGGACGTCTCCCACTACGACGGCGAGTACGAACGGGCCTTCGAAACCATGGTCGCCGGCGTGCGCATGCGCGCGCCCATGATGCACATCCACACGGTCGCTGCCGGCGGCGGTTCGATCCTGCACTTCGACGGATCGCGGTTCCGGGTCGGTCCCGACTCGGCCGGTGCCGATCCCGGACCGGCCTGCTACCGCCGCGGTGGGCCGCTCGCCGTCACCGATTGCAACGTCATGCTGGGCAAGCTTCACCCCGACCATTTTCCGGCGGTCTTCGGTCCCCATGCAGACGAGCCGCTCGATGCCGCGGTCGTCCGCGACAAGTTCGAAGCAATGGCTCGGCAAATCGCGGCGGCAACGGGAGAGGACAAGACACCCGAAGAAGTGGCCGAAGGCTTTCTCAGGATCGCCGTCGAGAACATGGCGAACGCCATCAAGAAAATCTCCGTGCAACGCGGGTACGACGTTACCGAATACACGCTGAACTGCTTCGGCGGCGCCGGCGGCCAGCACGCTTGCCTGGTCGCTGACGCTCTCGGCATGAAGAAGGTCTTCCTGCACCCGTTCGCCGGCGTGTTGTCGGCCTACGGCATGGGCCTCGCCGACGTCCGCGCCCTTCGCGAACGCCAGATCGAAACGCCGTTCGGCGAGGACGCGGCACCGCTTCTCGCGACCGCCTTCGAGGACCTAGGTTTGGATGCGAAGAACGAGGTCCTGGAACAAGGCCTTCCCGAGGCCAACGTCGACATCGTCGACAAGGTTCATATCCGCTACGAGGGTACCGATACCGCCCTTGTCGTCGGCCGCGGCGAATTCCCTGTCATGCGGGATGCCTTCGAAATCGCCCACAAAAAGCGGTTCGGATTCATCGCGCCGGACCGCAAGCTGGTCATCGAGGCCGTGTCCTGTGAAGCTGTGGGCAAGTCCCAACGGGCTGAAGAGGCGGCGGCGAGCGGAGGGTCAGCGGCGGCTGCGATGGCCGTCGACGAAACCCGCATGCACACGGACGGCGAATGGTATGCGACGCCGATCTACCGGCGCGACGACATGGTGCCCGGCCAAAAGATCGACGGTCCGGCCGTCATCATCGAGGCGACCTCGACCAATATCATCGAACCGGGCTGGCAGGCCGAAATGACATCGCGGCGCCACCTGATCCTGACCCGTGTCAAGGAACGGCCGAAGACGGAAGCCATCGGCACCGAAGCCGACCCGGTGATGCTGGAAGTCTTCAACAACCTGTTCATGTCGATCGCCGAACAGATGGGGGCGACCCTCGCCAACACGGCCTATTCCGTGAACATCAAGGAACGGTTGGATTTTTCCTGCGCCATCTTTGACCCGGAAGGCAACCTGGTTGCCAATGCGCCGCATATGCCGGTTCATCTCGGCTCCATGGGCGAATCCATCAAGACCGTCATCCGCGAGAACACCGGCGCCATGAAACCGGGCAACGTCTATGCCCTGAATGCGCCCTACAACGGCGGCACCCACCTGCCGGACGTCACCGTCATCACGCCGGTCTTCGACGCGCCCGGAAACGATATCCTCTTCTACGTCGGCTCGCGTGGGCATCATGCCGATATCGGCGGCCGCACCCCGGGTTCGGCGCCGCCGGACAGTACGACCATCGAGGAGGAAGGCGTTCTGATCGACAACTTTCTGATGGTCGAGGAAGGGGTGCTCAGGGAAAAGGAGACCTTCGATCTCCTGACCTCCGGACCCTACCCGTGCCGCAACCCGTCCCACAACATGGCCGACCTCGGCGCCCAGATCGCCGCCAACGAAACGGGGGTCCAGGAAGTGCGCAAGATGGTCGCACATTTCGGGCTCGACGTAGTCCAGGCCTACATGGGTCACGTCCAGGACAACGCCGAGGAATCCGTGCGCCGGGTCATCGACGTTCTGAAACCCGGATCGTTCACCTATGACCTCGACAACGGCTCGCAGATCAAAGTGGGGATCACCGTCGACCGGGAACGCCGCGAGGCGACGCTCGATTTCACCGGCACATCACCGCAAAGTGCCGGCAACTACAACGCCCCGACGGCCGTCTGCAAGGCCGCCGTTCTCTACGTTTTCCGCACATTGGTCGACGACGCGATCCCGCTGAACGGGGGCTGCCTGAAACCGATCAACCTGATCATCCCCAAAAAATCGATGATCAGTCCGCAATATCCGGCCGCCGTCATCTCCGGAAACACGGAAGTCTCGCAATGCATAACCGATACGCTTTTCGGCGCGCTGAAGGTTCTGGCTTCCTCGCAGGGCACGATGAACAACTTCGTCTACGGCAACGATACCTACCAGAACTACGAGACCATCTGCGGCGGTACCGGTGCCGGACCGGACCATGACGGAACCGATGCCGTGCATTGTCACATGACGAACACGCGGATGACCGATCCAGAGGTGCTCGAATGGCGCTTTCCGGTGCTGCTGGAGGAGTTCCGCATCCGCCGTGGGTCCGGCGGCGATGGCCTCCACAAGGGCGGTGACGGCACGATTAGGCGCATGCGCTTCCTGGAAGCGATGACGGCAACGACGCTCTCATCTCACCGAGACACGGATCCCTTCGGGTTGGAGGGCGGCAACCCCGGCGCCCGGGGCCGCAATTCCGTGGTCCGCGTCGATGGAACCGTCGACGCGCTTCATGGCAACGACGAAACCGAGATGAAGCCGGGCGATGTCTTCGTCATCGAAACGCCGGGTGGCGGCGGATTCGGCGAAATGTGAGAGGGAAAGGCGGTAAATCCGCCTTCCTACTACTAGATTTCGTGGGATCTTTTGACCGATTCCCGCTTTATATAGTGGTATTCTCCGCTGGAAAATCAGAAATAACCGACAATATGTTGAAAAATAACAATAAATTCTTCCTTGTGTCGGTTTGACGCGGAGTCAGCTTGGCATTAGACTGGCCGAATCGCGGGGGATGTCGCCGGAGGCTCGGTTTTGACCAGATTCTGGGGTGTTTGGTTTGGCGTTGCGAGCTTGTTGGCGTCCGCCGTTCCAGTCGACGGTCATGCCGCTTCGCTCGAACACGAACTCGCGGGCCTTGTGATCGACCACCCGGAAATTCGGTCCGCCGCAAAGGCCCTCGAAGCCCAACGCAAAGAGATCGATATCGCCAGGGCCGCCTATTTCCCGACCATATCGTCGACCAGTGAAAGCGGACATGAGGTCGTCGACAGCCCCGCCGAGCGCAATGCCAACGACGGCCAAAACGGCAAGGCTTCGAGCCGCACCGCCTATTCGCAAAACCTCACGATCAACCAGAACCTGTTCGACGGATTTCAATCGGAAGCCGCTATGCGCACGGCGCGTCTGAACAAGGAGATCGCCCGGATCTCCCTGGAGAACACCAAACAAAATACGGTCTTCGCCGGCGTTCGCGCCTACGTCAACGTCCTGCGTCAGAAACGCCTCGTCGAACTGGCCAGGGAAAACGAGGCGACGATCCAGCGACAACTCAACCTGGAGGACGAACGGGTGCGACGCGGTTCCGGCGCCGGTATCGATGTTCTGACGGCGAAATCACGCCTGCAAGTCTCGAAGGAACGCCGTGTCACCTTCGAAGGTGCGCTGAACGACTCGATCACGCGTTATGCGCAGACCTTCGGCCACGCGCCGGACGTCGATGCGATGATGGACCCGGTACCGCCGGTCGAACTGATCCCAAGCACACTTGAGCACGCCATCGAAATCGCGCTCAACGAAAACCCGTCGCTCGAAAATGCCGGCGCCACGGTCGAGGTCGCGCGGGAGAGACAGAAGTCGTTGCGTGGTGAACTGTATCCGTCGATCGATATGGAAGGACAGTTCAACTACGAAAAACATGCAAACACAGTCATCGGCACCCGGCGTGACTACTCCTTGATGCTGAGCGCCAGTTGGGACCTGTTCAGCGGGTTTTCGACACCCGCATCGATGGCGCAGGCGCGTTTCCAGTACCGTGCGTCGCAGGACGACCGCGACCGGATCCGGCGCCAGGTCATCGAACAGACGAAACTCTCCTGGCAGGCCTTGTTGACCGCCAAGGACCGCCTGGAACTGTTGGAAAACGCGGTCAACATCGCCTCCGAGGTGTTCGAATCACGCAAGAAGCTGCGCGAGGCCGGTAAGGAGACCCTACTCACGGTCCTGGACGCGGAAAATGAAGTGAACTCGTCACAGATCGACTTTACGTCCGCTTCCTATGACGAACGGATCGCCGTTTTCCAGTTGTTGCTGGCCATCGGGCGATTGACGCCGAGTTATCTCCAACTCACGCCTCCGTAAACACTTGTCGGCACCCCCTTGACGGCACTCGGTGGCTGAGTTTTTCGTTTCTAATACATGTTAAAACGTGTAAACTTCTGGAAAAGGGGCAATTGCACCTAACCATAACGCGTCGGCTTCGTGTGGAAACCGCCGGTCTTTGACGGTGACAACCGAATAGCCGCAAAGGACGGATGGGCAATTGGCAGGGCGTCGGTTTCGTCCGGCCAATTCTGGATTCCCACCCGATGGCAGGAAACGGAACGGCAATCAAATGAAACAACATTTATTGATCGTTGAAGACGACGAGATGGTTCAGGCCTTATTGGCCGCCTACCTGCAGCGCGAGGGTTTCTCGGTCAGCCTGGCGACATCCGGAAAGGAAATGCTGGCCTGCGTCGACAGTGAGAAGATCGACATGATTCTTCTCGACCTCGGCTTGCCCGACGAAGACGGCCTGACGCTGGCCCGGCAGGTGCGGGCGCGTTCGACGACACCGATCATCGTTCTCACCGTGAGACGGGACAAAAGCGACCGTTTGGCAGCCCTGCAGGTCGGGGCCGACGATTACATGACAAAACCGTTCGATCCCGAGGAGCTGATTCTGAGAATTCGAAACCTGCTGGAGCGCGCCAAATCCGGGACGGCGGGTGCCGCCGAGGAGTTTCGCTCCGAGGTATTTCGGTTCAACGGCTGGTGCATGGACATCTCGGCCCATACGGTCACCGATCCCTCTTCCGCCCAGATCCCCTTCACACGCGCCGAATTCAATCTGCTGGCGGCCATGGTCAAGGCCCCCAACCGCGTGTTGAGCCGGGCCTACCTGCTCGACGCAATCAGCCAGGACGCCGATTCGCCGACGGACCGCCTGATCGACGTTTTGATCAGCCGCATCCGCAAGAAAATCGAAACCAACCCGCGCCAGCCTGAGATCATCACCACGGTTCTCGGTTGCGGTTACAAGTTCAGCGCCAGCCTCGACTGAAACGGGTCAAAAAATAGGGGCTTGAGGAAACCCTCAAGCCCCCAGTTGGGAGGCGCACACCGGACCTAAGTCCGATGCGCACGGAACGACCCGTGAATACCTTTAAAAAATCTTGTCCATGCAAAACCCGCGTTGGCGCGGCCAAATGTCCTCGAAAAGTTTTTTGTTTCGATTTTCAACTATGGATATTAACAGTCGACCATCTCCATGGTGTGAATTGCCTGTTTATTAGATATGAACGAATGTTTCAGAATGGGCCCGGGCGAAACATAAGGAGCATCCCATGATCGAAATCCTCGGTAGGGCGAATTCGGTAAACGTCCAGAAAGTAACCTGGTGTGCGGCCGAGCTCGGCCTCGACGTCGAACGCAAGGACATCGGCGGCCAATTCGGCGGAAACGACACGGCGGATTACCTGGCGAAGAACCCGAACGGCCGGATTCCCACGTTGATCGATAACGGTTTCATTCTCTGGGAATCGAACAGCATCGTCCGCTACCTCTGTCAGACATACGGCCGCGACTCCTGGCAACCCGCTGACCCGAAGGTCGCGGCCCTCGCCAACCAGTGGATGGACTGGTACCTGACAACCTTGCATGCGCCGATGACCACCTTGTTCTGGGGTCTGATCCGGACAGCGCCCGAGGAACAGGATTGGACAGCTATCAACAAAGCCGCCGAAGTCGGCGCCCAGACATGGTCGATCCTCGATCGCCATCTCGTCGATCGGGAGTTCGTGACCGGAGAACAATTGACCATGGGAGACATTCCGATCGGATGCGCCGCCTATCGCTGGCACTGTATGGACTTCCAACGCCCGGAGCTGCCAAATCTAAAAAGGTGGTGGGATCGGTTGAACGAACGTCCCGCCTACCGCGAGCACGTTATGCTTCCGTTGACCTAGAGAACGCTTGCGCCCGATAACGTGATCACGTCGCCCTTTGGGTGAGAACCGTTCCTGCCCCGATCAAGGCTTCGATTTCCGCTTCCGAATAGCCGGCTTCCGCCAATACGCTTTCATTGTCGGACCCGAACGGCATCGGTCTCGTTCGCAAGGACGGCGGCGTACGACTGAGTTTCACAGGCGCGCCAATACCTTGATAGCCGTCTTTTTCGTAGATCATATTCCGGTGGTGCGTATGCGGGTGTTCGAGCACCTCGGCCACATTATGGGCGGATCCGGAGGGCACACCGCATTCGAGCAGCTTTTGGTTCAGTTCCTCACCGTCCCAATCGGCCAGCAGCGCGGTCAGTTCCGCGGTTAACTCATCACGGTGATGACTGCGATCGCCGTTGCTGGCATAGCGCGGATCGTCGGCCAGTTCCGGCTTTCCCAAAACCTCAACCAGCCTGCGGAACTGGCCATTATTACCAATCGCCAGAAACAGCGGCTGTGTCCGCGTCGGAAACAAATCGTAGGGGATGACGTTGGTGTGCGCGTTGCCGGTCCGCACCGGCAGCTTGCCGCTCATAAACCAGTTGGAACCATGCGGGAACAGCAGGCTGACACCGGTGTCGTAGAGCGTGATATCGATCTGTTGGCCGAGGCCGGAGCGTTCCCGTTCGATGAGGGCCATACAGATACCGATGACAGAGTTCAAACCGGTGACCAAGTCGACGACCGGAGTCCCGAACCGTGTCGGTCCCGAATCCGGTGCGCCGTTGATGCTGAACAGGCCGGTGATCGCCTGCAGCGCCGCATCGTAACCCGGGTACCCGCCCAAAGGGCCGTCGACGCCGAACCCCGTTATGCGGCAGTGAACGAGCCTTGCAAAACGGCCCTTGAGCACGTCCTCGTAACCCATGCCCCATTTTTCCAGCGTGCCCGCTTTGAAGTTCTCGACCAGGACGTCGGCCGTCTCCAAAAGCCGGAACAGGACCTCGCGCCCCTGGTCGGTCGTCAAGTTCAGGGCGATACAGCGTTTGTTGCGGTTGACACCGTTGAAGTACGAACTGGATACCTTGTCGCCATCATCGTCTGTCTCGAAAGGCGGTCCCCATTCGCGGGTTTCATCACCGCCCGGCGGTTCGACCTTGATGACGTCGGCGCCGTGATCGGCAAGCACCTGCGTGCATGACGGCCCGCCGAGCACCCGGCTCAGGTCGATCACCCTGACGCCGGCAAGCGCGCCGCCGTTTTCGGTCGAACTGATCATGATGTTTCCCCGCTCCTACTTCCGCTGATCGAACCGGCGCCCGACCAAGGCGGACGCAATGTTGATCTTCTGAATGTCGATGGTGCCTCCGGCGATACCCCAACCCCAGGCATCGCGCATGCGCCGCTCCATGGGATATTGTTTGGAATACCCGTAGCCGCCCATGAGTTGGACGGCGGCCCCCGTCACCTCGCGCGAAATCTCGTTGGCGAAGCACTTGGCGCTTGATGATTCGATGAGGCTTGGCAATCCATCCTCGGCGTTGACGGCGGCCCGGTGGATCAAGAGCCGTGACGCTTCGACCCGCAAGGACATCTCGGCCAGCTTCAGCTGCACGGCCTGGAAATCGGCGATCGGCTTGCCGAACTGCTTGCGTTCCTGCACGTAGTCGAGGACGTCCTCGAGGGCGCCGGAAGCCTGAGCCAGGGCCATGGTGGCGTTGCCGCAGCGTTCCAAATCGAAAGCCGTCATCAATTTCGCGAAGCCGCCAGCCGGCACGATTAGGTTTTCCTCCGGTACCGAGGCATTGTCGAAATAGATGTCGGCCGAGGGAATGCCGCGAAACCCCATCAAAGCCTCCGGCTCGCCAAAACTGACGCCGGGCGTGGTCTTCTCGACGAAGACGGCACCGATGCCCTTGGCTCCGGGTTCATCGTTGAGTCGGCAGTAGACGACATAGCCGTCCGAATGGCCGCCGCCGGAACACCAACGCTTGGAACCGTTGACGACGATCTCTCCTGCCCTAGTTTCGGCCCGGGTCTTGAGGTCCGTCAAAGCCGTTCCCGCTTCCGGCTCCGACATGGCGACGGCGACGATGTAATCGCCGGCACAGACCTGCGGAATAATCCGCTCCTTCAACGCCTCGCTGCCGAAATGCTCGGCGGCGCGGACCGGTCCGACCGACGATTCAAAGATCGGGAAGGCGACGGCCGACGATATCTTGGCGAACTCCTCAAGCACCAACAGAGCCTCGAGGTTGCCGAGGCCGAGACCACCGTAACCCTCAGATACATTGATTCCGAGAAACCCCATCTCGGCATAACGCTCGACCCAGGCCCTGGAGATAGGCTCGCCTTCCGCCTCGATCGTTTCAGCGACGTCGACGAGTTGCTCGCGGGCGAAACGTCGCGCCGTTTCCTGGAACTCGCGCTGCGACGGGGATAGCTGAAAATCCATCTTCAATCGGCTCCGTATTGGGTTTTCCGCTCTGGGATCGGCAGGACGAGTAGGCTCGAGAGGAAGACGCTGAGCGCTAGGATGTAAAAGACGATCGGCAATCCCCATTGATCGGCGATGACCCCGCCGAGCACCGGAACCAGGGCAGAAAGTCCCGATTGAACGCCGAACATCAGGCTGGTAGCGCTACCGCCGTGGGTGCTCGGCGTCAGGTCCATGAGCCAGCTGTGAACCACCGGTCGAACGGCAAAAAGCGCGAACCCGATGACCCCGGCCGTGGCGATGAAGGCAGCAAGGCCCGGCACCAACATCAACCCGGCGACGCCGGCCGTGGTCACGATCAACCCGGTGAAGACGATCGAACGGCGTCCGATCTTGTCCGACCAGGTGCCGGCGATGGGAGCCGCGATCATGCCGCAGAGTTGCAGGGTCATCATCGTGACACCCAAGAGAAAAGGGTTGGTCTCGAGGACGTTGACCAGATAGAGCGGCAGGAAGACGAAAAGGCCGTTCTGTGTCATGGAACGAAACCCGGCCATAATGCAGATACCGAGTACGGCCCGGTCGCGGATCATCCCAAAAAGCCCAGAAAAATAGTCGCCGATGCTCATCGATTGCGAAGCCCCGGGTGCGCCCGGCTTTTCGCCTGGCATCAGGGCAACGGCGATCCACACGGCAACGGCGAACACCGGAAGCGCGCTGACCATGGCGACCTGCCCCCAGGCCAGCCACAGCAGCAACCCACCGGCGGCCAAGGGTGCCACCGTGTCACCCACGTTGGCGCCCAGAGCATGGACCGAAAGAGCATAACCGCGGTTGTTCGGGAAGCGCCGGGACAGGAATGAGATGGCAGCCGGATGCCAGAGGTTGTTGGTGACGCCGATTACGACCACCATGGCGACCAGGCCGATCATCCCGAAACCGCTATCGAGACCGATCAAGGCGAGCGCCCCGACGATGAGGGCGCCGGTCTGCAGGACGACGCGCCGCCCGGTGACGTCAACGGCCGCCCCGCTGCCCACGTTGGCCGCGAAGGCCGATACGTGGACGACGGTGACGAGCGCGCCGGCCTCCGTATAACTGAGCCCCAGGTCCTTGGCGATGAAGGGGACGAGGACGTAGAAGACGCCGAGGATCCAGTGCGTCGCCGAGTGCCCGAGGGCGACCAGGAAGGTCGCGCCCTGCTCTTTCCACTGCACACCGGTCAAGCGTTCGATCGCCGCGATCATCGTCTTCGATTATCCTCCCGCGGATCCCGTTCTCGACCAAGGCCCCGCTCACCCCGCGCTCGAAGCAGCGCAAGCGTTCTGAGTATCATGTCTTGAAAAATCGGCAAGTCTCTTGATCCCGCTGGGCCGTTGCCCGCACCTTGCCTCGCCGCTCTGCGAACGCGACAATGCGCCGACGTGATACACGGGAGAGAACCATGGAAAACGTCACCGATCAGCTGATTGTCGAAAAGACCGACGGCGTCGGGCGCATCGCCTTCAACAATCAGGACCGGCGCAACGCTCTGACCTTCGAGATGTGGCAGGGCTTGCCCGTGGTTCTCGCCGACTTCATGGATGACCCGGCGGTCCGCGTCATCGTCGTCAGCGGCCACGGCGGCCAGGCCTTCTCCGCCGGTGCCGATATCTCGCAATTCGAAAAGCAGCGCTCGACCGAGGACGCGGTCGCCGTCTACAACGAAGCTGTCGCCGTCGCTTCCGATGCGCTCGCCAATGCCGCCAAGCCGACCATCGCCAAGATCGAGGGCTTCTGCATCGGCGGTGGTCTCGGCGTCGCCACCTGCTGCGATCTCAGGATCGCCAATCGCGAGGCCCGCTTCGCCGTGCCGGCGGCGAAACTGGGGCTCGGCTACCGGGCCGACGGCCTCAAGCGCTTGGTCGATATCGTCGGACCGACCATGGCCAAGGAGATCTTCTTCACGGCGCGCCAGTTCGACGCGACGGAGGCTGCGGCCATGGGCCTGGTCAACCGGGTCCTGTCCAACGACGAGCTCGACCCCTACGTCGATGACTACGCGGCCCGCATCGCCGGCAACGCGCCGATGACCATCTTCGCCGCCAAGACCGTCATCCACGAACTGGTCAAGCCCGAGTCGGAGCAAGACATGGCGCTCTGCGACAAGGTCGTCGACGACTGCTTCGCCAGCGACGACTACCAGGAGGGCCGCAAGGCCTTCATGGAAAAACGCAAACCCCAGTTCAAGGGCCAGTGAGGCCGGGAGTGGCCGGCCCTTCCCTCGCTTTCATCGGTTTCGGCGAGGCCGCGTCGGCCATCGCCAAGGGCCTCGGCGAAGCCGGTCTCGCCGGCATCACCGCCTTCGACGTCTCCATCGCCGATGACGGCCGGCGCACCGCCCTCGCGGTCAAGGCGCGGGACGCCGGCGTCACCCTGGCGCCGTCCCTGCCGGACCTCCTGGCGGGCCGCGACGTCGTCATCTCGGCGGTGACCGCCGACAGTGCCCTTGCCGTCGCCGAGAGCGCCGCGCCCCTGATGGCCGGGGACGGTTTCTACGTCGACATCAACTCAGTATCGCCGGAGACCAAGCGGCGCATCGCCGGCGTTTTCGCGGATACCGGCGTCCGGTTCGTCGAGGCCGCGGTCATGGCCGCCGTACCCAAGTTCGGGCACCGGGTGCCGATCCTGTTGGCCGGACCCCAGGCCGGCGCCTTCATTGAGACCATGGCCCCCTTCGCCATGGACCTGGAGGACGCCGGGCCGGACTACGGCGTCGCCGCCGCCACCAAGATGTTCCGCTCGATCATGGTCAAAGGCCTGGAGGGCCTGCTCTGGGAATGCGTGCTCGCCGCCGATCAATACGGCGCCGCCGAAGAAGTCCTCAAATCCGTCGAGAAGGGCTACCCGGGCATCGACTGGAACGATCTCGCCAGCTACCTGATCGGCCGCACGGCCATCCACGGCGAGCGCCGGGCCCATGAGATGGACGAGGTGGCTGCGACGCTCAGGGCCATGGACATCGATCCCTTCATGGCCGAGGCGGCGGCCAAGCGCATCCGTTGGGCCGGCCGCTTCGACCTCAAAAAGGCCTTCGACGACGCGGCCCCGGAACACTACGAAGAGGTCCTGGCCCGCATCCGCGCGGTCAGGAAGGACAGCCCGGGCTGACATCTACCCCCGCATCCGCTCGCCCATGGGGTCGAGCAGCGGTTGGGTGATCAGCCTTGCCGGGCGCATCTCGCCCAGGATCTCGATCTCGAACGGGGCGCCGTCCTCGATCATGGCCGTCGGCACCAAACCGAGGGCCACCGACTTCCCGACAAAGTGTGCGTAACCGCCGGAGGTGACGAAACCGACCACGGCGCCGTCCTTGAAGATGGGCTCGTCGGCGACGACGTCGGCATCCAATGCATCGACGACGAAGGTGGCGGCGCTCCGTTCCGGGCCCTTGTCCCGTTCTTCCAATGCCGCTTCCTTACCGATGAGGTCGGCCGCCTTGTCGTACTTCATGAAGCGCCCGAGGCCGCATTCGCCCGGCATGAAGTCGGGGCGGAATTCCCTGAGGAAGGACCCGAAGGATTTCTCCAGCCTGAGGCTCATCATGGCCCGCATGCCGAAGGGCCGCAGCCCGAGATCGGCGCCGGCTTCCATGAGAGTCTCGTAAAGGGCGATCTGTTCCTCGGCCGGCACGTAGATCTCGTAGCCCAGGTCGCCCGTATAGGTGACCCGGCAGACGGTGGCCACCGAGCGCCCGACCTCCATCTCGCGGACGGAGAGGAACGGGAAGGCCTCGGTGGAGAGATCGGCCCGCGTGCAGCGCGACAGCAGCTCCCGCGCCTTGGGCCCGGCGATCTGGAAGCCTATCCGAGAGAGACTGACGTCCTCGACGGAAACCCCGGCCCCTTCCAGCAGATGCATCTCGAACCAGCGCCGGTGATAGGCCCGCGCCCCGTAGGAGGCGGTCAGATTGAAGCGCTCGTCGGCGAGGCGCGCGATGGTGAAGTCGCCGATCACCTTCCCCTTGGGCGACAGCATGGGCGAGAGCGAGATGCGCCCGACCTTGGGGATGCGCCCGGCCATGATCCAGTCGAGCCAGGCCTCGGCGCCGGGCCCGGTGACCGCGTGCTTGCCGAAGTTGTGGATCTCGTTGATGCCGACGGCCTCGCGCACGGCCCGGCATTCGTCCGCCACCGTCTCGAAGGCATTGGAGCGGCGGAATGTGGGCGTCTCGTAGGGCTCCTCGCCCGCGGGCGCGAAATAGTTCACATGCTCCATGCCGTAGCCCTGGCCGAACACCGCGTTCCGGGCCTTCCACAGGCCGTAGGCCGGGGTCGTGTGGTGCGGCCTGCCGGCCGGCAGTTCCTCGTTGGGATAGGAAATGGCGAAGCGCCGCTGGTAGTTCTCGCGCACCTTGGCCACCGTGTAGGGCGGCGTGCAGATACCGGTGAGCCGGGCCACGTCCATGGCGAAGACGTCGCGGCTCGGCTCGCCCTCGACCATCCACTCGGCCACGGTCAGCCCGACGCCGCCGCCCTGGCTGAAACCGGCCATGACGGCGCAGGCGACCCAGTAGTTCCTGAGCCCCGGCACCGGCCCCACGAGCGGGTTGCCGTCGGGGGCGAAGGTGAAGGGCCCGTTGATGACCCGCTTGATGCCGGCCTCGGCCAGACACGGATAGCGCCCGAAGGCGTATTCCAGGGGCTCGGCGATGCGGTCCAACTTGTCCGGCAGCAGCTCGTGGCCGAAATCCCAGGACGTGCCGTCGACGGCCCAGGCGTCGCAGTCCTGCTCGTAGATGCCGAGCACCAAACCCCGGCCCTCCTGGCGCAGGTAACTCTCGCCCGTCGGGTCCATGACATGCGGCAGTTCGCCGTCGCGCTCGTAGACCTCCGGGATGTCGTCGGTGACCAGGTACTGGTGCTCCATGGGCAGGAGCGGCAGATAGACGCCGGCCATGGCGTTGACCTCGCGAGCCCAGAGGCCGCCGCAGTTGATCACGAATTCCGCCGTGATCGTCCCCTGTTCGGTGACCACCTCCCAGGTCCCGTCGGGCTTCTGGTTGAGCTCCTTGACCGGATTGCGGAGCACGATCTCGGCACCCTGCAAACGCGCCGCCCGGGCGTAGGCGTGGGTCGTCCCCGACGGGTCCAGGTGCCCGTCCAGGGGATCGTAAAGGGCGCCCATGACGCCGTCCGTGTTGATGATCGGGCTGATCTCGCGGATCTCGTCGGGGCCGACGAGGCGCGTATCCAACCCCATGTAGCGGTGCTTGGCCCGCTCCGCCTTCAGGTGGTCGAGCCGTTCCGGCGTCGTCGCCAGGGTCAGCCCGCCGACGTGATGCAGCCCACAGGACTGGCCGGAGACCTCTTCCAATTCCTTGTAGAGGCGGATCGTATAACCCTGCAGGGCCGCCATGTTGGTGTCCGCGTTGAGCGTATGGAAACCGCCGGCCGCGTGCCATGTGGACCCGGAGGTCAGTTCCGAGCGTTCGATCAGGACCACGTCCGACCAGCCGAACTTGGTCAGGTGATAGAGCACCGAGCAGCCGACGACGCCGCCGCCGATCACCGCCACGCGGGTATGCGATTTCATGGCCATTCCCCCCCGAACATTTTCACCGGCAGGATTGCGCCCCCGAACAGCGCGCGCAAGCCGGAATCATGAATTCTCGCGACGATATCGGAGGGCGAAACCCACACCGGTTCCGGAAGCGACGGCGTTTTGCCTGCGGCGGACCGGGGGCGGGTCGGTGGGGGGTTTCCGGAAGACCCGATGCTCCCGAGAATGTCGACTTTTGTCGACTTCCGTAGACCCAACAGATAAAATCTCGCCATCATCCCGATGATCCCCCGTCCGGCGGCGGCGCAACCGCGAGAGAAAAAGGGGCGGAACGAAGCCAATTTGCTGGGCGGGCGGGCGGCGTTGATGGTGGCGGGAAGAGCCATGGTCGGGGGGCCTAGGCTGATATGACAGAACGGAGCTTAATAACATAAAATAGGAAAAAAGTCAATAATGATGGGAGGTCTTTGCATATATCTGGACTTTAGTCCTTCAGTTTTAT
>Ga0056135_10000193_pt1 | contig 19808 bp, 15 predicted proteins | sample WorMetG1aBELIZE1_FD_67481 | JGI IMG/M metagenome (GOLD analysis project Ga0056135, IMG submission 67481) | Marine gutless worms symbiont microbial communities from Max Planck institute for Marine Microbiology, Germany - Inanidrilus... ...
GAACTTGCCCTGGTCGTCCGACAACCGCCCCATCATCGTTCCGCCCTCCACCGAATCACTCGGGAAACGGAATCACGATCTCAGAAACCGATCAACAGGGGTTTATCAACAGTATCCCCATAAGATTGGCGCTGGCCTTTGGCTCGATCGGCAGAGGAGGGAGACTCATGGCGGTATCGAAGATCGTGATCGTCGGCGGCGGGACGGCCGGGTGGATGAGCGCCGCCTATCTTCAGCAGGCCTACGTCAAGGAAGGTGGTGAGGTCCCCGAGATCACCCTCATCGAATCGCCGGACATCGGGATCATCGGTGTCGGCGAGGCGACCGTCCCCAATCTCCGCCGCACACTGATCCACCTTGAACTCGACGAGGACGAGTTCATGTGGAATACGAACGCGTCTTTCAAACAGGCGATCAAGTTCCGTAATTGGCGGCTGCCGCCCGACCAGGACCCAAACGAGCACTTTTTCCATCCCTTCGAGTATCCCGATCTCGTCGAAGACGCTTACGAATTTCCGCCGCTCTGGCTCGCCTATCGGAAGAACGGCGGAACGGTACCCATTGACTACGCCGCGACCCCTCAACCGGTCATGTGCGAGGCCCTGAAGGTTCCGAAAACTGCGGAATCGTCGCCTTACTTGGGGTCGGTCACCTACGCTTATCACCTGGATGCGGTAATGTTCGGCCGCTTCCTACGGGAGAAAGCGCTGGAGCGGGGTATCACGCGGCTAGAGGATACGGTGGAAAACGTTAACCTCGATGCCGATGGATTGATCCGCTCCCTTGACACCAAGGATCACGGTGAGATCGAGGCTGACCTATTCATCGATTGCTCGGGATTCCGCGGTCTTCTCATCAACAAAACCCTTGAAGAACCATTCGTGCCTTTCGGCGAGTCACTCCTTTGCGACCGGGCATTCGCCATTCAAATCCCGCACGGCGATGACGTCGACGGCATCAACCCGTTTACGACATCGCAGGCGCTCAGCAGCGGATGGGGTTGGAACATTCAGCTCAACGATCGGGCCGGAAACGGGTGTGTCTATTCGAGCGCGTTCATATCCGACGACGAGGCGGAACGCGAGTTCCGCCAGTTTCTTGGGCCGCATTCCGATGGTCGCGACGGCCGGGTCTTGAAAATGCGCGTCGGTCGGAACCGGAATTCCTGGGTCGGCAACTGTATCGCAGTTGGACTCGCCAGCGGTTTCGTCGAGCCATTGGAATCGACGGGGATATACTTGATCGAACGGTCCCTCGAGCTAATCAGCGAACACCTTCCTGAGGGCCGCAAGGACGAAAGGTCGGCCAACGCGTTCAATGCCAAGCTCAACGATGAATTTGCCGATGTCATCGATTTTATCGTGTCTCACTATTGTCTTACGGAACGGGAAGACACCGCGTTCTGGCAAGCCAACAAGCATGATCTGAAGATACCCACTTCCCTGCAGGAGCGTCTCGATATCTGGAGACGGGGGTTCCCCAAGGAGGACGACCCGAGTTTCAACCGGTCGCTCTTTAAGTGTGCCAGTTGGACATACGTCCTTTCCGGCATGGGAATCATTCCGGAAGATGATCCTGTATTACCCGATGGGTTGGACGCGGCGCGGATCGCGCGTTTGATTGAGAATAGGGCAAAGGGCCGAACCCGGATGTTGCCCTTTATGATGGACCACAAGACCTATCTCGAAATCCTCCACGACGAACCCGAGGCGTTCGAGTCCTTCCTGGATGGATAATTAGGCGTGGTCGAATTCGCGTGATGCGAGCGCATGCTCGAGACCGATTCGTATCCACGTTCACTCCAATTCATACTCATTTTCTAATCAGACTTTCCACTTATCCAGGTCTGGCTTAAACTAATTTTTGTCGGCTTTTCAAAACGATCAAACCATAACAATGGGGAGGTGAGTCGTCTCGGTAGAAATACGTTCCCCCCAGTAACTCATGCGGCTCTCGCCCGTGGGTACGAGTCGCTGATAAACACCACCGAAAGGCACGCGGTCCAATCGTGCCAGACAATCTTGGAGACTCAGTGAGGTGTGACTATGGAATTTTTGAAAGGTTAATGGAGCCCCCGTCGACATCAAAACAGCGCTGCAATGGCAACTCGTCACCGGCAACACCGACTTCACCGATGCCACGATCACCAACGCCGCAGTCGTCAGTCACGCAGCCGAAAACGGTATGTCGGCATCGTCTGATGAGATACAAAAGTTCTTTGAGGAGATGCGCTACGATCTCCAGCTGGAGACGAAAGACGATTTCGACGCCTGGATTAACGAAAACAATTTGGACCTCGCCACCGTCCAGAACATCTGCGAAATCGGTGTGCTGCGCAACAAGATCCGCGACTCCATACCCGACGAAGACATTGCCGAGTATTTCAATAACAACAAGGAAGGCATGGATGTTGCCGAGCTCTACAGCATAACGGTCGAATCCGAGGACTTGGCGAGCGAACTGATGGCCCAGATCGAGGAGGGCGAGGACAGTTTCCTCAACCTCGCACTCGAGCACTCGACCGACCAGGACACCTACCGTCAAGGTGGGTTCAATGGGGAGGTCACGCGCGAGACAGTTCGTGCCGATGTCGAAGCGGCCGTGTTTTCGGCCTCGGCCGGGGACCTGATCGGCCCGATCAAGGATGAGGACGGCTATTCGATCTACATGGTCCGAAACGCCGTTTCACCGGAATTGGAGGACGTGAAGGACTCGATCCGCGACCAGGTCTTCGAGAACTTGATCGAGGAAATCTCGGCGCGCGTTGACGTCGAACAGGCGATCCTCGGGATCAAGGACGATCCGGTCGACGAATCGGCTGCCGACGAAGAAGACGAAGAGGATTGACGATCGGGACAGGGGTGGCGGTGTTAACCGCCACCCCACCTTCCCGCTCGTTTCTCTTTCGAATAAACGTTCGGTATGAGCGCTATTGAGGTTCGCCAAGCGCTGTCGGAGCACGCGCTTTTTGCGACACTGCCTGCTGATCTGCTTGACCGCGTCGCCGACGAGGTCTCGATAACCTCGTATAAGCTCGGCGAAGTCATCCTCAAGATGGGTGAGCCGGGTGACGGGTTTTACCTGATTCAATCTGGCAAGGTCCGGGTGGTCGATGACAGCGGCGAGGGGAAACCCGTCTCACTTGCTTTGCTGAAGGCCGGCGACAGTTTCGGCGAAAGATCCCTTCTTCACGACACCCAGGTTTCGGCGACCGTCCGAGCGGCCGGTTCGATCGTTGTCCTAAAGATCGGTGCCGAAGGGTTCAAGGCGCTGCTCGAGAGAAGCCCCGAAATCCGGAGCCAGATGGAGGAAGCCGCCAGCAAGCAGCGGGAGTTCAACTTCCTCAAGACACAAAACCTCCTAGCCGGGCTCAAGCCCAAGGAAATCAGCGCATTGATCGAGGTCATCGAGACCATCAGTCTCGAAGACGGCGATGCGCTATTCCATGAGGAAGACCCAGGCGATGCCATGTATTTCGTCCGGGAAGGGCGCCTAAAAATCATCAAGGAAAGCGCCGGCGATTCACTGCTCGGATTCAAGAAGGCCGGTGAAATCCTGGGCGAAATGTCCCTGGTCTTCGACGCTCCCCGCTCCGCCGGCGCCTTTGCTGCCGGGCCCACGACGGTCCTCAAATTGGGCCGCGAGGACTTCCAATCCAGGATCGGGGACAACAACCAGATTACGGAGTTGCTCGCCGATCAGGCGAGCCGGCATCTCCAACAACAACAGACGATCGTTGCCGGCGCGGCCGGGGCTGGCGAAGAGCGCTCTGAAGAATCGTCCAAGGTGGCAGGGCAGGTCGTCGTCGGCCGGTTGAAACCGGTCGAAGGCATGTTCAAGCGGTCCTATCCGTTCGCCACGGCGAAATCGCCCGAGTTAGCCGGGATCGCATGTTTCGCCATGATCGCCGAGTTCTTCAAACGCGAGCTCGACATAGACACACTGGTCGAACGGCAACTGCAAAGCGGTACTGCCGACGACATGTATTCGCTCAGCCGCAAGGCCGAGGGCGCCGGATATTTGAGCCGTTTGATGCAGTTGGGCGAGGAAGACATCCGTGCTGTGCCCTTGCCGGCCGTGGTTCAGAGCATGAGCGGCGAGATGGCCGTGGTGTACCGGATCACGCGCACAACGATTACCCTCGCCGATCCCATGCGTGGGATCACTTTCGTTCCCTACGACGAGTTCTTGGACAACTGGGACGGGTCGATCCTGTCGATCACATACCTCCCCGACTTCGGTGCGATCGGGGCGGACGTTACCAAGATCTACAAACAGTTCCTGCCGTTGATGCGACCCTACTGGCCGATGGTTGGGCGCATTCTCGGAATCACGGTCCTCCTTAATATCATGGCGCTGATTCCGCCCTTCTTTACGCAAATCCTGATGGACAATGTGTTGCTGGTCGGCGATTGGGATTTGCTGGTGGTGGTGCTCATCGCCATACTGATCGGCACCCTTGTCGCCATGGTCACGGGAGCCGTTCGTGAGTTCCTGACCATGCACCTGATGCGGCGGCTGACGGCAACGCTGTTTATCCGGTTCTTCGGGCACATCCTGTCTCTGCCGCTTCTCTACCTGAAAAAATGGGATACCGGCGCCCTGACGGCCCGGTTCGAGGAAAACGAGAAAGTCCTCGAGATGGCCTCCAACGGCGGTCTCAAGATCGTCATGAACACGGTCAGCATCATCATCTACATACCGATCCTGTTCATCATGAACTGGAAACTGGCCTCCTTGGTCCTGTTCATCTCCCTTTGCATGGGCGCCATCGCCGTCTTTTGTGCGCCAACCATGCGCCGCTATGAGATCGAGAAGTTCGAGGCCGGCGCCGTCAAGGACTCCCACGTCATCGAGGCCGGCGCCGTCAAGGACTCCCACGTCATCGAGGTCGTCAACGGCATCGGCACCATCAAGGCACTGGCGCAGGAGAACGATTTCAGCCGCAAAGGGGCGGAACTTTTCTACAAAGAGCAAGAGATCGAGTACCGAAGCGAACGCTTCGACAACAAAATGGAACTGGGCATCGAGGTGCTCGATCAGGCCTCCGACATCCTGGTTCTCGGGTTAGGGGCCTTCATGGTTCTGCAGGGTCAGATGACCCCCGGGCAATTGATCGCTTTCAGCGGCGTCGCCAACAACGTCACCGACCCCGTCGAGGAACTGGCCGATTTCTATGATGAAATCCTGGAACTCAAGATTGCCCTCGATCGATTGAACGACATTCTCGGGGCGCCCCGAGAAGCTGTTCAAAGCGAGATCATCTGCCCGCCGTTGACCGGCAACGTCCGCTTCGAGAACGTCAATTTCAAATATACGGAGGACGGACCTCTCATCCTTACGGACGTCAATCTGGAGATTAAGACTGGGCAAAAGGTCGCTTTCGTCGGGCGCAGCGGGTCCGGGAAGTCGACATTGGTTCGGCTGGTCAACCGATTGTTGGAGCCGACAGACGGTACCGTATTTATTGATGATATCGATGTCGGGCGGGTCGATGTGGCGACCCTTCGCCAACAGGTCGGCGTGGTCGAACAGAAACCGTTCATCTTCAGCGGCACCGTCCGAGAGAACATCGCCAAGGCATCACCGACATTGCCGTTCGAAGCCGTCGTTTCGGCATCGACGCTGGCTGGGTGTCACGACTTCATCGATCAGTTCCCGATGAAATATGACACGCGCATCGGTGAAGGCGGTCGGTCCGTATCGGGCGGACAGAAACAACGCCTGATCATCGCCCGTGCCATCGCGCCCAACCCCAACATCCTTGTTCTCGACGAAGCGACTTCCGCCCTCGACAACGAGAGCGAACGGATCATCCAACGTAATCTGGACCGGATTATGAAGGACCGAACGACGCTGGTGATCGCCCACAGGCTGAGCACCATCCGGGACGCCGACATGATTGTCGTACTTGACGAAGGCAAGATTGCCGAGAAGGGCACGCACGACGAACTGATGACCAAAAAGGGCCTTTACCACTACCTCGCCACGCGGACCAACGTGTAGGGCCGGCGCGGTGGGATCGGAACCAACACATGACCAGCAGATTGTGATGAACCATGGCTGAAACACAACCTCAAGGATCGGGTCAAGTCGACGAGGAACAGTTCGAAAACCTCGATCGGCACGCGGAACGGCTTCGCTCAAAAGATGAAAGGTCGGAGGTCATTGAGGCCGTTCCGCCGATCATCATGCGGGGCGCGCTCTATTGTTTCATAGCGGTGATCGTGATTTCGACTGCGATCGCCTACTTCACCAAGGTCCACGTAAAGGTCAATGCGAAAGGGTTGATCGTCCCGGAGGGCCAGAACGTCGCCGTCGAGGCGCGCGAGGCGGGAGTCATTACGCAAGTCCATGTGGCCGCCGGTGATTTGGTCAAGAAAGGCGATCCCATTCTGACCCTGCAACGCTCCGAGTCCCGGATAGACCTTCGAACGATCGCCGAAAAACTGAACCTCGAGGAGGCCAAGCGAAAGCAGTTGGCCAATGCCAGGCGCGTCGCGCAGGGACTGCTGCAATCGCCTGAGATGGCCAGCGAGAAGGAACCCTCCCATTTTGTCGATGCGGGGCCGGCCTTGGCTCATGTCAACAATCTCCGAGGCAAACGGAAACTGCACCAGACCAACTCGGACAACATTAAGGACTTCGAGGCCAACGAGAAGAAAATGACGTTGTCCCAGATCAGTCTCGCCCAGGAAACATTGCGTCGGCGCCGGCGGAACCTGGAGACCGCCAAGAAGACCCTTCAAACCCGGACGCAAGTTTTGGACCGGTGTAAAACTGAGCTCGCACAGATGGAGGACCTGGCAAAACGCAAGATCGTCCCGACCTCGCAGGTCAGTACCGCGCGTGACAACCTCATCCAGGCGGAGGGGCAGGTCAACGAACAGAACCAGCGCATCAGTCAGATGGAATTGAATATTTCCCGCTCGCAGTTGAACATCTCGAACCAGCGCACCCAATTGGCGAAACGGGAAAAAGCACTGAAAGATGCCTGGGAGAAATCCCTGACCGAGGTCGACCAAGCCATGGCCGATATCGGCAGCGCGATCACCACATTCGACAACACCATCGGCGCCCTCGATGCTTCGGTCAATTCGCTACGCAGCAAACTGCAGTTACAACGCCTGCAGATCGAGCACCTGAACGTCGTCAGTCCGGTGACCGGAACCGTCACCGCCATGAAGTTCACGACGGCCGGTCGCCTCGTCGCTCGCGGCAATCCCATCGCGACCATCGTACCCGAGGAAGCCAAACCGATGGTCCTGGCCTTCGTCAAAAACAAGGACGTCGCCTACATCAAGAAGGGCATTGAAGCGCGGGTCAAGGTGGATGCCTATCCATTCCGCCAGTTCGGCACGGTCCCGGCCACCGTGACCCGGGTCTATCCGCTGCCCGACAAACCGCAGTTTGCAGTGCGCATGGAGATGGGAGAACACAATCTCAAGGTTCGCGGCGAACCCGTCGTTTTGAAGCCAGGTCTGACCTTGCAGGCCGACTTGCTTACGGAAAAACGCCGTATCATCGAACTCATTTTGAAGAAAATGAAGTGATAAGTATGGTCGCAAACCGTCCCCCGCATCGGCAGAGTTGACGAATGGCCGAATCCCTCGCTGATAAGCTAGCTGATGTCCCAGCGTTTATGGCGCTCACTGAAGAAGAGCGGGCTGAAGTCGCGCGCCTCGGCGAGCTGATCAAAATGAAACCGGCGGAAATAATCTTCGCCGAAGGCGACCTTGAAGAGGGTGCCTATCTCGTGCTCGCGGGGCAGGTGGAACTGGTGATCAATCCGGACTCGGACCACCGAGTATCCGTGGACAGGCTCCATGAAGGCGCATTCTTCGCGGTCGACTCCATGTTCGAGGAGGAGACGGCGCGGCATCACGCGGTCATGGGTAACGAGGGCGGTATCGTACAGGTTATGCGCCGCCTCGACCTGGAGCAGTTCCTTGCCGCCAATCCGGCTATCAATGCCAAGGTTCAAAAAGCGCAACAAATGCATCTCGTGCTGGAGATTCTGGGTACGGCTCCCAGTCTCGCCAGCGTACCTGCACAGGGTATGGCGTCCTTGGCTGAAGATGCGGAGTTGGTGACGGCGACCGCAGGCACAAAAATCATCAAACAAGGCGAAGCCGAAGACCACTTGTTTATCGTTAAGACCGGCAAGCTTTACGTAACGCGCGACGAAGCACCTAATCACCGGATCGCCAGTCTCGGACCCGGTGATATCGTCGGCGAGATGGCGGTCTTAAAAGGAGAACGTCGAACCGCGAGTATTACCGCCGACGAAACGGTTGAGGCTTATCGCATTTCCGGCGACGCACTCCGTGAAGTCGTCAGACCCCATGAAGAGCTGGCCGCCAACCTTGATGAATTGATGCGGGTCCGTGTCGACGAGCTGTCACGCAAGGAAGAATTGCGACGCGAACGGCGCGCCGAGTTGGAGCGCAAGGAGTCCGAACGCCGGGAACGGATTGCCCAATCCGAAGAAGAAGCCAGAAAGCGATCTGAAACGGTCGAGGTCAAACAGGCCTGGTGGAAGCATTTCACCAAGCCGCCGGCCGTCCGTCAGCACAGTGAGATGGATTGCAGCGCCGCCTGTCTGTGTACGGTCGTCAAGACCTACGGGAAGACGATCTCGATCAACGTTGCGCGCGAGGTCGCCCGTGTGCGTCAGGACGGCGCGTCGATGGCCAACGTCATTCGCGCCGCCAAGGAATTCGGTTTCGAGACGGAAGCCTATATGAGCACGGTCGAGCAGCTGCGCGAGAGAGGTCTGCCGGCGATCGTCAACTGGAAAGGCTATCACTGGATCGTCGTCCACGAGATCAAGGGCGACATGATCATCGCCGCGGATCCGGCCCAGGGTCTGGTCGACATTACGCTGGAAGAGTTCGAGGCGAATTGGTCGCGCTACACCATTTTCATGAAGCCGACGGCGCGGTTCGAAGAACTACAGGAGAGCCCACCAACGCTGCGCGCCTTCGGCAAGTTTTTCGTTCCTTACAAAAGGATCATCTTCGAGGTCTTTGCGGCCGCGTTCTTCCTGCAAATCCTGAATGTCATGGTCCCGCTGTTCTCCAAGTTCGTCGCCGACGACGTCATCATGAAAGGCGACGAACAATGGTTGACCATGGCTTTGGTCGTCATGGCCGGGGGTTTCGATCGTCAACATGCTGCTCAGCTATGTGAAGGACGAGATGACATTGCGCCTGACCATGCGCTGCAATCTCAACCTGATCAACCACGTCTACGATCGACTGTTGCGATTGCCGGTGAACTTTTACGAGAACCGCCGAACCGGCGACATCACGAGCCGCCTCGAGCAGCACGAAGAGATCACCAGTTTCATCACCGAAGACGGTCTTGAGACGTTCCTGAGCCTTTTTACGGCCGTCGCCTACCTATTCTTCATGTTTTATTTCAACGCAACGCTGACCTTTGCGGCGCTGTTCTTCATGTGTTTCGATTTCGTCATCATCCGTTACATCTCGCCGAGAATCCGCCAGATCAACCGCGAGACCTTCGTCAAGGAAGCGGAGCAGGAAAGCCATTTGATCGAATCGATCCGCGGTGCTGAGACCCTGAAGACCATGGGCGTCGATTTCATGGCCCGATGGAAATACGAGAACCACTTCGCTGCCGTCGCCAACATGGGTTTCAAGGAAGCGAAACTTGGGCAGATCGCCGGCCTGCTGTCGGGAACGCTCGACAGTCTCGGCGACATAGCCGTTCTGTTCCTGGGTGGCACCTTCGTCATCCAGGGCAAGATGACGATCGGCGAACTGATTGCCTTCACGGTTTTCACCAACGGTGTACAGGGTCCGATCAGTTCGATCATCGGCAAGTGGGACGAACTGCAGGAAGCCCTGGTGGCGGTGGAGCGGCTGAATGACATCCTGGAGAAGGATCCCGAATTCTCGTCCGATTACGAGCAGGATGAGGAGAAATTGCACCTGCCGCCGGTCCGCGGCGATATAGAGTTCCGTGGTGTCAGTTTCCGCTATGAACCCGACGATCAGTCAAACGTCGTTCAGAACATCAATCTGAAGATCAAGGCCGGCCAGAAGATCGCCTTCGTTGGTAGCAGCGGCTGTGGCAAGTCGACACTGCTCAAGTTGCTTTATGCCTTCTATCCACCGAGCAGCGGGCAAATCCTGCTCGACGGGTTCAGCACCAAGGAAGTGTCGATCCCCTCGCTCCGACGACAGATTGCCATGGTTCCCCAAGACAGTTTGATCTTCAAAGGTACGATCCGACAAAACATCGCGCTTGCCAACGAAGACGCCACTTTCGAGGAGATTCGCGAAGCCGCCGAACTGGCGGGCGCCGACGAGTTCATCGGCAAGATGCCGGCCGGATACGAAAGTATAGTCGAAGAGCAGGGCGCGAACCTAAGCGGCGGTCAGCGTCAGCGACTGGTGATCGCGCGGGCGTTTCTCCAGCAGGCTTCCATTCTCGTGATGGACGAAGCGACGTCGGCGCTCGACAACGAGACGGAGCGTGTGGTGATGGATCACGTCAAAGCGCGTTTCGCCGACAAGACGGTTATCATGATTGCGCACCGTCTATCGACCATTCGCCACGCGGACCTCATCGTCGTCCTGAACAACGGGCTAATTGCGGAAAGCGGGACTCACGAAGAACTGATGGATGCCAAGGGTTTGTATTATTATCTTTGCGCCCGCCAGGTGACAGTCGAGTAGCTTTTAGCCGTCGTTCAAGTCGTCAATGCTGACGACCGCACGCTCCAGCAAGCTTTCCAGGAGTTGGTCGAATAGGCGATTTCGGACTTCGTCCTCAACGTCGTCGAGCTCCGGCCGATGGATGTCCGAGACGAGGAACAGTCCGAACCCTTCCTCGAGTTTGATCGGGCCGATGAGTTCGCCGGGATCGACGCTGAACACGGATACGCTGATTTCCTCAGGTACTTCCTGTCGTGTCAGGCGCCCGACGTACCCACCCAACGGTGCGGTTTCCAAATCGACGGAATGTTCCATAGCTTCCAAATGGAAACTCGTCTCGCCGGCGCCAACGCGTTTTACGATACCCTCTGCCGTCGCCTTGTCCTTCACCCGTGCACCGTAAAGCGTAACCCGCGTGAAATCCTCCCGGTGCTCGGCAAAGTAACCAGCAACGTCGTCTCGGGCGAACGACTGCCAGATCTTCTCCTGCAGGATCAGGTGAGCACAGGCCGATTGAAAATCGCCCAGTGAAAAGCGGTTCGCCGTCAACCAGCTCTCGGTATTGGCGGCACTTTCGAGGCCGAGTTCCCGACGGACTCTGTCGATCACGTCTTGAAGTTCGCCTTCGCTGACCGCAATTCCGGTTTCCAGCGCGTATTGGCGTATCAATGCGCGATCCCGCGTCGCCTCCACAAACGATGGGGTGTCCTCAATCGCCGACCAGCATAGGGCTTCGGAAAGCGAAATGCCTTTTCCGTTGACCTGTAGGAAACCACCCATGGAATCGAATCGATCTCAAAACTTGGACTAGATTCGGATATTTACACGATCTTAGCGATGCCACAAGCAGGTGCCGACGACCGACAGTAGTAATTTTCTCTTTGTTTTCAAATATTTCGGCCTTTTTCCACCAGGCTCGCGATTATCTCGCCGATTTTCGTTTGCACCACATTCGAAATCCTTCATAACTTTTTACTACGGGGTTTCTGGAAATCACCGATGAGTGTGGACGCGGTAGTGCGCGGTTTGCATCGAAAATTCACCTACGGATTTGGAGCGGGTATACGCCTGTCGGTAATCGCGGCTCCGGTATCGCTGGTGCTGTCGTCGCAGGCGGCAGCGGTGACTTTACAGGAAGCTCTAATACACGCCTACCAGACCAACCCCCAACTGCTCGCCGGTCGCGAAGCATTGCGGGTGACAAACGAGCAGTATCCGCAAGCCATCGCTCAATGGCTGCCAACGGTCACTGCGGAGTCGTCGGCCGGACGAAACATTTCCAAGTCCGATCAAGACGGTCATTCGATGTCGACGACGCAGACGTTCAACAACGCGATTTCCTTCAGTCAGACGTTGTACAAGGGCGGACAAAATTTCGCCGGATTGCGTTCAGCCGCCGCGACCATCGACAACCGGCGCGTGACCTTGGCGAAGACCGAACAAACTGTGCTGCTCGCCGCGATTACCGCGTACATGAACCTGATCCGTGATTATGAGACCCGCAAGGCCCGCGCCAAGAACGTCGAGGTTCTCACGGAACGCCTAGCGACGACCCAGGTCCAGTTCGACCTCGGCCAAAAGACCCGAGCCGACTTGGCGCAGGCCCAATCACGCTTGGCCAGCGCGGAGGCCGACCTCACGACCTCGGAGTCCACGGTCAACAATTCGGAAGCCAGCTTCCAACGGGTGATCGGGCTCGACCCAGAGGACTTGGTGTTCCCGACCATCGAAGAAACCTTGCCGAAAACGGTCGATGATGCGGTGGAACAGGCGATTGCACAAAACCTTGACGTGCGGGCCGGCGAGCACAACATCCGCATCGCCGAAGCAAGCCTCGATTCGACACAGGGTAAGCGGCTGCCGACTTTGGCGATCTCGACCTCTTACCGCCGCGACCGCACGGGGACTCGCGGTACGACCTCGGACACGACCGCGACCAGCGTCGAGGGATCAATTAGCCTAACGGTGCCAATCTACCAAAATGGCTCGGAGTTATCGAGTGTTCGGGCCGCGAAGAAGACAATTCTGCAGCGAAAGCTCGAACTGGACAATCAGAGGTTGGCGGCCAAGGAAAGTGCGATCCAGGCTTGGGGAAACCTCATCAACAGCCGCGCCAAGGTCGTTTCGCAAACGCGCCAAGTCGATGCCGCAACGGTCGCAAGAACCAATGTCGAGGCCGAGCTTCAAATCGGTCGCCGGACCGTTTTGAACTTGCTCGACGCCGAAAAGGAACTGCTGGATGCCGAGGTTAACCTGATCTCGTCGCAGCGCGACGTCGTCGTCTTCGCCTATACGCTTCTGAGCAACCTCGGCCAGTTGAACGCGGAATCGCTGAAGCTGCCAGTAGAGATCTTCAATCCGGAGCAGGACTTCGACGAACAGAAGTTCAATCTATTTACGACCAACATCGACTAGCACCACGATCATCCTAGCGGGCGCGTGACGACCCGTCACTCGGCACCGTTCATGGCGTCGAGAATCTCGCCGAAAAGCGCATAGGCCTGGCGTGCATCCTCTTCCGACACTTCCTGCTGGGCAAATCCGAGGCTGATTTGAAGGTAGGACCCGATTTCAAGGGGCGCGTCGGCCATGAGAGCGAGGCTGACCCAGCGTTCCACACCAAAGGCACTGCACCGCGCTTCCAGGCCCCGGATTTCTTCGACCCTCATCGGTACGGAAAGACACATCGTGTTCGGTCCGCCATCGAATGGTTGTAACGTTCGGCTTTCACCGTATTTTCTCAGGGCTATGGGCAAAATCAAGGACAGCATCCTGGTGTTGGGGGTCGGCAACACCTTGCTGAGCGACGAGGGTGTCGGTGTAAAGGCCATCGAAGCGCTCGACGAACGGACCGAGACCGTCGCTCTGGGGCTTTCGCTGATCGATGGCGGCACCATCGGTCTGTCACTTCTGGTCGAAATGGAGGATGCGGAGGCGCTGATCGTTATCGACGCCGGGCGAATCGGCGCCGCTCCCGGCACTGTAAGAACGTTTCTCGGCACCGATATGGACGACTTTCTTCGCAACCGCGGGCGCAATCCCCATGATATCAGCCTCGACGACCTGATGGATGGATTGCGCCTGCGTGACGCCTTACCGCAAAGGCGCGCCCTCGTAGTCGTCGAGCCGGAATCCCTTGCTGTCGGCGACATTCTGACCCCGGCGGTTGCTGCAGCGGTTCCCGCCGTCACTGATTCCGTCATCGCCATCGCGGCCGATTGGAGGCGATCCGGCCCCGTCTCGTGAGTTTGTCACGGACGTTCATATTCTCATTACATATAATGTATGTAATTTGTTTGTAAGCGCCGATGGCCCGACATACCATCACGCTTCCGAAGTGTTACATGAATTCCTTGTGGGGGTTCGACGAGATGAATTCCCGGTCTCAACATCCGAAATCCTGTGGCGCTGAAAACGAGGACCTCGAAGAGATCCTTTCGTTCGTCACCACGGGCAACGCCGTTCCGGTGCTCCACCAAGTCCGGCACGCACTTGCGGGCTTGCTCGAGCGCGGCGAGGAAACGGCCATCGATCTCGGGGCGCTGCCGTTCGCGCCCGGCGACGAGCGGCATCTTTCCGAGGTACTGGGCGAAGGCGAGGTTCACGCCGTCCTCTCGGCCCTGGGCGAGAGCCGGGTATACGAAACCGGTACGCCCGGCGTCTGGCGGGTCGATCACTTCGATCAAAACGGCGATTACCTGGCCCGCCTCATCGAAATCACATTCATCCCGGCGATCCTCAAAACGCAGCACGAGGACGCCCAAGCGGGCCTCGACAGACTTGTCGCGGTTTTGGAAGAGCACGGCAGAAACCGGCAAACGTAAAGGAAACCGAACATGGTGAATAATAAAACGCCGACGACGGCGAATAACCTGGCCGAGACCATGAGACTTCATGGCGTCAGCCGACGGGCGTTCATGAAGTATTGCGCCTCGCTGGCCTCTCTGATGGCGTTGCCGCCGACCATGGCGCCCAGTATCGCCAACGCCTTGGAAAACGCGCCCCGGCCATCCGTGATTTGGTTGTCCTTCCAGGAATGCACGGGCTGCACCGAATCGATTACCCGCTCCCATGCACCGACGGTCGAGGACATGATCTTCAACTCGGTGTCACTCGACTATCACCACACCCTTCAGGCGGCCTCCGGCCATCAGGCGGAAGCGGCCCGCGAACACGCCATGAAGGAACATCACGGCAAGTACCTTGTCGTCGTCGACGGGTCGATACCGGTCGAAAACCCCAGCTATTCCTGCATCGCCGGCATCTCCAACCTGGACATGCTCAAGGATACAGCGGCCGGTGCCGCCGCCATCGTCGCCGTCGGCACCTGCGCCGCCTACGGCGGCGTCGCCCATGCAGACCCGAATCCGACCGGCGCGGTCGCCGTCGGCGACGTGATCACGGACAAACCCATCATCAACGTTCCCGGTTGTCCGCCGATCCCCGTCGTCATGACCGGCGTGCTGGCCCACTTCCTGACGTTCGGCATTCCCGAGCTCGACGAGCTGGGCCGCCCGACGGCCTTTTTCGGCGAGTCCATTCATGACCGCTGTTATCGCCGTTCCTTCTACGACAAGGGGCTTTACGCCGAGACCTTCGACGACGAGGGCGCGCGGGCCGGTTGGTGTCTGTACAAACTCGGCTGCAAGGGCCCGACCACCAAGAACGCCTGCGCCACCATCAAGTGGAACCAGGGTGTCAGCTTCCCCATCGAGGCCGGCCACCCGTGTCTCGGTTGTTCGGAGCCCGATTTCTGGGACAACGGCGGTTTTTACAAACCATTGTCGCTGCCGGCCGGCGACTATCGCATAGCCGCCAACACGGCCGCTGCCGTCGGCGTCGGCGCCGGCGCCGGCGTCGCCAGTGCCCTACTCGCCAAGGCGGGGAAAGCCAAGGCCGCACGCGAACACGAAACCGTGGACGCCCACGATCTGGAGAAATGAGCCATGACTAACAATCCGGCCTTTGATTTGCTGATGTGGGCCCGTGGGCCAGGTTTCGAATACGCGTTGATCATCTTCATCGCCGGTCCATACATAAGGGTCACCGAAATCCTCGTACTCGGGCGCAAGAAAGACGTGGCGCCGGCCAAGGGCAATCCCGTCGGCCAGGGTTTCAAGACCATCTTCACCCGCATGTTGCCGAAACCGGGTATGCTGACCCAGGCGCCGGTCACCCATATCGGCGGCTATATCTTCCATCTCGGGTTTTTCTTCACCTTCCTGTTCTTCGCGCCGCACATCGAACTGATCGACGATCTCATCGGCCTCAGGTGGCCCGGTGCTTCGACCGTGATCGTCGAATCGGTGACCGCCGTCACCGTCGTCGCCCTGGTGGCGTTGCTGATCACGCGTCTCAATGATCCGGTACGCCGCGCCCTGACCTCGTTCGAGGACTACCTGGTCTGGCTCCTCAGCCTGCTGCCGTTGGTCACCGGCTACATCGCCGTCAACAAGCTGTTCGGCGATTACCAGTTGATGCTGGCCCTGCACATCCTCAGCGTCGAGGCGCTGATGGTCGTGTTTCCGTTCTCGAAACTGATGCACGCCGTCACCTTCGTTCTGGCGCGCTACTACAACGGTGCCATCCAGGGCCGGAAAGGAGCCGAATCATGACTGCGACATTGAACCGCGGCCTCAATGCGCTGCGTGAACAGATCGACTCCTCGGTCGCCAGCTTCTTCACCAGCTGCGTGCACTGTGGCCTCTGTGCCGAGGCCTGCCTGTTCTACCTCGAGACCGAGGACCCGCAGTACACCCCGATCAAGAAGCTCGACCTCATGCGCCGCATGTGGTCGCGCGAGTTCACGCTGTTCGGACGCATCGGCGGCCTGATCGGCCTCGTCAAACCGGTCACCGACGATGACCTCAAGGCCTGGGAGACCCTGGTCTACGACAGCTGCACCATGTGCGGACGCTGCTCCATGGTCTGCCCGGTTGGCAACGACATCACCTTCATGATCCGCAAGATGCGCGAATGCATGAGCGCCGCAGGCCATGCGCCGAGGGAGCTGATCGGTGCGGCGGAGCGCCACCAGGAAAAGGGCAGCCCCATGGGCGACCTGCGCCACGCGCTTCATGCGCACGTCAAGCACGCCATCGCCGATACCGGTGTCGAGGTCAAGTTCGACAAACAGGGTGCCGACTACATGGTCGTCCTGTCGGCCCAGGAGATCGCCGAGTTCCCGGAGATCATCACGTCCCTGGCCCGCATCTTCAAGGCGGCCGGCGTCACCTGGACGCTGTCCGACCACGCCTTCGAGGCGACCAACGTCGGTGTCCAGTTGGGTAACCGCGACGTCGCGCGCATGCTGGTCCAACGCATCGTCGACGCCGCCGAGGGCCTCGGCGTCAAATACGTGATCAGCCCGGAATGCGGCCATGCCTACCAGGCGCTGCGCTGGGAAGGCCCCAACCTGATCGGCCGGCCCTACAACTTCGGCGTCATCCACATCATCGAACTGTTGGACCAGCTCAGGGCCCAGGGCAAGCTCAAGACCAAGGGCAGGGACACGACCAAGGTCACCTTCCACGATCCCTGCCAGATCAACCGCCGGGGCGGCATCAACCGCGAACCGCGCAACCTGATGAACATGATCGCCGACAACTTCATCGAGACCGACGAGGCCGGCACCATGAACTGGTGTTGCAGCGGCGGCGGCGGTGTCGGCGCCAACGAACGGGCCGCGGATCTCAAGATCAAGGCCTTCCGGCGCAAGAAGGCGCAGCTCGACAAGGTGCGGCCGGAAAAGGTCGTCACCATGTGCGCCTACTGCCACCACACCCTCGAGGAGATGCTCGAGGAATACGACATGGACCTCGAGGTCCAGGGCCTGACCGATCTGGTCGCCGAGTACCTGGACGACGGCGCCGAAGCGGCGCCGGCCCAGGATTGAACGGAGTACGGTAAATGAGCAAACGACTGGTCGTCGACCCGATCACCCGCATCGAGGGGCACCTGCGTATCGAGGCCCAGATGCAGGACAACAAAATCGCCGAGGCCTTCTCGTCGGGCACCATGGTGCGCGGCATCGAGATCATCCCCCAGGGCCGCGACCCGCGCGACGCCTGGGCCTTCGCCCAGCGCATCTGCGGGGTCTGTACCCTGGTCCACGGCATCGCCTCGGTGCGCGCCGTCGAGAACGCCTTGGGCTACAAGATCCCGGCGAATGCACAATTGATCCGCAACCTGATGATCGCCGCCCAATACGTGCACGATCACGTCATGCACTTCTATCACCTGCATGCCTTGGACTGGGTCGATGTGGTTAGTGCGCTGGACGCCGATCCCAAGGCGACGGCGGAGCTGGCGCAGTCGCTCAGCAACTACCCGCGCTCGTCGCCCGGCTACTTCGCCGACGTCAAGAAGAAGCTCAGGACCTTCGTCGAACAGGGCCAGCTCGGCATCTTTGCCAACGGCTACTGGGGCCACTCGGCCTACAAGCTGCCGCCGGAGGCCAACCTGATGGCGGTGGCGCATTATCTCGATGCCCTTGAATGGCAGCGCGACGTGGTCCAGATCCATACCATCTTCGGCGGCAAGAACCCGCATCCCAACTTCATTGTCGGCGGTGTGCCGAACCCCATCGATCCCAATTCGGATTCGGCGGTCAACATGGAGCAGCTGGCCAAGATCGGCGAAGTCATCTCCAAGATGGAGGCCTTCGTCGATCAGGCTTATGTGCCCGATACGCTGGCCATCGCCGGCTTCTACAAGGACTGGGCCTTCCAGGGCGAGGGCGTCGGCAATTTCATGTGCTACGGCGACTATCCGACCGGGGATACGGACGATGTCTCGACCTTCCTGGTTCCCCGTGGCGTCATCCTCGACCGCGACATCTCGAAGGTCCACGAACTCGACCTGCACGCCGAGGACCAGATCCAGGAGTTCGCCGATCACTCCTGGTACGCCTATGAAGGCGGCAAAGGCACCGGGCTCCATCCCTACAAGGGCGAGACCACCCTCAACTTCACCGGCCCCGAACCGCCTTACGAGCAGCTCGACGTCGAGGGCAACTACTCGTGGCTGAAGTCGCCGCGCTGGAAGGGTAAGCCCATGGAGGTCGGCCCCCTGGCCCGCATGCTGATGATGTACGCCACCGGCAACGAACACGCCAAGGCTTTGGTCGACCATACCCTGACCACCCTTGACGCCCCCGTCGAGGCCCTGTTCTCGACGTTGGGCCGGACGGCGGCGCGCACGCTTGAGACCAAGATCTTCCTCGATTTCATGCGCGGCTGGTACGACCAGCTCATCGCCAACATCAAGGCCGGCGACATCGACACCCACAACGAGGACATGTGGGAGCCGTCGACCTGGCCGAAGAAGGCGCAGGGGGCCGGCTACATGGAAGCGCCACGCGGCGCCCTCGGCCACTGGATCGTCATCGAGGACGGCAAGATCGCCAACTACCAGGCGGTGGTGCCGAGCACCTGGATGGCCGGGCCCAGGGACGCCCAGGGCCAGTCCGGCCCCTACGAGGCGGCCCTCAAGGGTCATACCCTGGCCAATCCGGAGCAGCCCTTGGAGATCCTCCGCACCATCCACAGCTTCGATCCCTGTATCGCCTGTGCCGTCCATTTGGTCGGCGAGGACGGTGAGGAGATGATGGAAATCAAGGTCAACTGAAGGCGTCCGAGAACGCCGGATAAAAACAGACACGACCATCCTGCGGCGGGCTTTAGCCCGCCGCTTTCTTTTTGGGCCTCTTTCAACTCAACCTTTTCTCAGGGGGAAACAATCGAGTGGGGCAGGGGCTGCGGCGTTGCGCCGGTTGTCCACTATTGTCCATATATGTCTATAAAAATTTCTCATCGACCCGATGTCCTGTTCCGACCGGGAACAGATCAGGTAGGCACCGACCGGCGCCCAACACGACAAACTGGGGTCGCCCGGCGTCTTCCGAGGGTTCTCCGCTCCCAGACGCAATCGCAGCTTCTCCTCCAAGCGACAATATCAATAATAGGAAAATATACTTTTTATTTGCATTAATGTCAATAGAAAGTGAGGTCTTTGCATATATCTGGACTTTAGTCCTTCAGTTTTATGAGTAGTTTCAGAATGCTAGGAATTGGTGATCCGCCTGGAGGGGAATGGGAATTTTTTGCTTCGAATTCGGTGTTT
>Ga0056135_10000200_pt1 | contig 19218 bp, 19 predicted proteins | sample WorMetG1aBELIZE1_FD_67481 | JGI IMG/M metagenome (GOLD analysis project Ga0056135, IMG submission 67481) | Marine gutless worms symbiont microbial communities from Max Planck institute for Marine Microbiology, Germany - Inanidrilus... ...
CCAACCAAAGCCAAAAACCGCCGCAGCATCTGCCAGTGGCGGCGAATAAACGTCCGCTCTTAATAGAAGCGGACGCCCAAAACACTCTTTCGGACGAGTTTATCAACGATATCGGGGGTGCCTCGGCGGCAAGTGGAATGCGATAATAACGCAAGGACCAGTTCAGGCGAGGCGCAATCGACGGGGGAGAGGGCCCATGGACGACAGCAGCGGGTAATCGGGTGGGCAAACGGAAAGCACCTGGGACCGCGACATCCAGGCGATCAGCGACTGGATCATCGGCCACGCCATCGAGGGGCACGACTTGGCCGATACCCTGGATTCCTTTTGCGAGCGGGCGCGGGCCGCAGGCCTGCCGTTGGCACGGGTCCACGTCGCCATGACGACGCTCCATCCCATGTACGAGGCCCGCTCCTTGCGCTGGAACGAGGCGGGCATCGAGTTGCGGGAGAATTACCCCCACATAGACGCGCCGGGCGACGATTGGCTGAGAAGCCCGCTTCGGCCCCTCATCGAGGCCGGCCAGCGCGAGGTGCGCTACCCAATGGAGGGCGAGGGCTCGTGGCGTGACTATCCGCTTCTTGTCGATCTCGAGGCGAAGGGCTTCAGCGACTACTTCGGCGCTGTCAACCCGTTCGCCCCGGAAGAGGTGGCCCGGGCCCGCCAGGACGGCATGATCATGGGCTGGGCGACGCGCCGAGCGGGCGGCTTCACCGAGGCCCATCTCGCCGCCATCCGCCGACTGCAGTTGCGCTTCGCGGCGGCGGCCAAGATCGCCAACCGAGAGGAGACGGCGCTCAACATCCTGAGTGCCTATTTGGGCGGCGATGCCGCGACGCGCGTTCTCGACGGTCAGATCAAGCTCGGCGACGGCGAGGTCATCCCGTCGGTGATCTGGTATTCGGACCTGCGCCACTCGACGGATCTGGCCGACACCCTGCCGGGGGAGGCCTTCCTCGCCGTCCTCAACGACTACTTCCGCTGCACCGCCGGCGCCGTCCTCGACCATGGCGGCGACGTGCTGCGTTTCATCGGCGACGCGGTCCTGGCCATCTTCCCCGTTGCCGAGGGGCGCTTCACCACGGGGGAGGCCTGCGCTCGGGCCATCGAGGCGGCGAGAGACGCCGATAAGCGCATCGCCCAACTCAACGCGGAGAGAGGCGCGGCGCCCGGCTACCCGGTCGCCTACGGCCTGGCGCTGCACGTCGGGCAGGTGCTGTTCGGCAACATCGGCGTGCCCGAGCGGGTCGAGTTCTCGGTCATCGGCCCGGCCGCCAACGAGGTCTGCCGCCTCGAGGGCAAGACCAAGGACCTGGGACGCTCCATCGTCGTCTCCGAGGCCTTCGCCCGGGAGCTCGAACTCGACTGGCAGGACCTGGGCGAACACGAACTCAAGGGCGTCGGCAGCAAGCGCCGCATCCTGGCACTGCCGTCTCCTTGAGACCGGCGGGCCGTCGAGGCTGATTATTGCCGGCTGTTCAATAATCGTTCGGGCCGGCGCCGCCGGATGTCTACTTTTGTCTATAAGCGTCCATGAAAATTTTTCGCCTCCGGTTTCTTTCGTTCTTCGTGGGAATAATTCTCCGGCCTTGTACCCGCATGCGGACATACCGTCGGTTCCTGCACATACCAAGAATAGGGATTTATAGCAGAAAGCGGACTGTTTGTAAAGAACAAAAAATGAACATCTAAGTGTGACCGCAGCCCGGGCGGTCGATTTCGCGGCGTTTGTCGGTTCTCACGGGAAGTGAATAATGTCTCGAATAAGTGAGAAATTTCGAAGTGGTCTATGCGGCCGTGTTGCTGGGGTGCCGGCAAGACTCCAGTAAGCAAAGTGAAAGACCAGATCAAAGCTTGCCGGGGTTGGCGTAATTCCGGAGGAGTGATTAATCTCTCAGCACAGACTGGCTAAAAGTGCTGGGAAAATCCTAGACCCGCTAGGCACTCCACCTGATTGTCGCCGCTGGTGAACGTATTGTTGGGTAAGTAAAAGAACAAACCAATCCTTCATCCAAATCGATTAACTGACGTAACGGATGTCAACAAAACCGCCAAGATATATCGATCCGAGCAGGATCACATTGTTACCTGAAGAGGCAAAACTCACTGACCCCGAGGTCTCTTTTTTGGAAAAACTCCCCATTCGGAGCAAATTGGCCTTGCGGTTCTTGTTCGACACTTGGGTGAGGATGGTTTTCGGGTTTCTTTTTCTGCTCGCGGTGAGCGCACTTTTCTATTTCGTGCTTCCGGCGGTATTTCTCTGGATCGCCCAATAGTCGACGTGAAGGTTCTCTTTGGTGGAGACGCAGTCAGTCATTGAAATGGCAGTTTTACATCTCACCACTGAGGTAATCTTCCAACCTCTGAACTGGCTCTCATAGATGGGTGGGAGAAGACAGCCGGGCATTCAAATCCCGTCTGCTTACGATACCAAGGCCAGTCCCTACTGCGCCGATTAGCATCAGGGCGGTATGGATCTCCGGATTTTCCCAAGCCCGGACAGACTCCCGACGGTCTGATACCCTGTCGGCCTTGGCGGCAGGCTGGCGGGTCTCGCAATGCGACGCAGGCGTTTTCTGGCACATTCACTGGCGGCGACGGGTTCGACGGTTTTTGGTATGGGCGCAGCCGCAGCCGGGACATCCACGCGCTATTGGTTGCCGGAGGAATCCGGGCCGCATGAAAGGACGTTCATGCAATGGCCGGTCAGTCGCGACGTTCACTCCGATCCGGTTTTCCTAGGCGCCCTGCAGCGGACCATCGCCGACGTCGCCAACACGATCGCCGAGTTCGAACCGGTCGTCATGCTGATGGAGAGCCGGTATCGGTCATCGGCCGAACGTTGGCTCGGTGACGGTGTCGAGATATGGGATATCCCCACCGATGATCTTTGGTGCCGCGATTCGGGCCCCTTGTTCGTCATCAACGACAACCGCGAGATTGCCGTCGCCCGCATCCGGTTCAACGGCTGGGGGAACAAGCAGGCCCACGTCAACGACGGCCGCGTCGCCGAACGCGTTGCCGAACGCCTGGGCATACCCGTGATCGATGCCGGCGTCGTCGGCGAGGCGGGCGGCATCGAAGCCGATGGAGAGGGAACCCTGATCGCCCACGAGAGCAGTTGGGTCAACGACAACCGCAATCGGGAACCGCGAGACACCATCGAGCGTCGGCTTCTGCAGGCGCTCGGCGCCGAAAAGATGATCTGGGCGCCGGGCATAAAGGGCGCCGATATCACCGACTACCACATCGACGCCCTGGCCCGGTTCACCCGGCCCGGCCAGATCATCATTCAGTTGCCCGAGAGACCCGACGACCGTGATCCCTGGTCGGTCTCGGCTTTTCAAACCCTCGAGTTGCTTCGTGACGCCACCGATGCAAAGGGACGATCCTTCGACATCGTTGAGGTGCCGGAACCCTATCGCACACGGGTAACGTCGAGCGACTTCGTCGCGTCCTACGTGAACTACTACGCCTGCAATGGCGCCATCATCGCCGCCCAGTTTGGGGATCGTGAAACCGACACGCAGGCGCGAGCCACGTTACAGACCCTTTTCCCGGACCGGGAAATCGTAACCTTGAATGTCGATCCCATCGGCGAAACCGGGGGCGGTATTCACTGCGCCACCCAGCAACAGCCGAGCCCCTGAGCGCTGGTGACCAGCGCGCGGCCGGCCTATTGTATCGTCATGAAGACACGCATCGCCTAGAAATAGCTGTTTGCCAAGTCGCTCCTGAATTCGGCCCCGGGCGGTCGGCCCCCGTGCGTGTTCAAATCCCAAAACCGCTTATTGAGCATGCGAACCCACCGGCCGGGCAATGTGAGGCGAATGCCGGAGCGATCGGGCTCAGTCTGGAACTCAACGAACGCGTAATTCTCGACGGAAATGGAAAGCGATATGTCGGACGATCTATGGCGGTGGAGCGCGACCAAACTGGCGACGGCCATGCGAGACAAAACCGTGTCGAGCCGGGGAGTCATCGAAGCCCATCTAGAGAGAATTGATGGCGTCAACGCAAAGGTCAACGCGATCACGGCCGTGCTCACGGACGACGCGATGGCGGCCGCTGATGCGGCCGACGCATCCATCGCGTCGGGGGATGCCATTGGTCCGCTTCACGGCGTACCCATCACCGTGAAGGAGAATGTCGACGTCAGCGGATCGGCAACGACCCAGGGTGTGATGTCTCTCAAGAACTCTCTCCCGGAAGAGGATGCGCCCGTCATCCGTCACTTGAAGAACGCGGGTGCGATCGTCATTGGACGCACCAACATGCCGGATTTCGGTTTGCGTTGGCACACGGACAACGACCTCAACGGCCCGACCTTGAACCCATGGAATCCGACCCGTACGCCCGGGGGTTCCAGTGGCGGCGATGCGGCGGCGATTGCGATCGGCCTGTCGCCGCTCGGTATCGGCAACGATATGGGCGGCTCGACCCGCCAGCCCGCCGTCAACTGCGGCATCACCGGGTTGCGCCCGAGCAGGGGCCGGGTGTCGCGAACAATGTCGGTGATCTTCGACCACCCGCCCATGTTCTATGAGCAGATCGCATGCGTGAACGGCCCGATGGCGCGGCACGTCGGAGACCTTCGGCTGGCGCTCGAGGTCATGGCTCAACCCGATCCGGCCGACCCCATATGGACGCCGGCCAAAGCGCCGCCCGCGCCGGTGGCCGGTGATTATCGGGTGGGACTGGTCAGGGACCCCTCCGGCGACGGGATTGCCCCGAGCGTTGCCGTGGCCCTCGACAAGGCTGCGGCCGTTCTTCAGGAGGCCGGGTACGAGGTCGAGGAAATCGAGCCGCCCTTGATCGAGGAGGCCGACGAGACCATCCGCTGCCTGTTCGAGACCGAGGTCGCCGGGTACATCGATGCCATCTCGCCGTTGATCTCAGACGACGCCGGCAGGATCCTCGGGGCCGTCGTCGGCGACGCAAAGCCGGACGCCGGAAGGTATCGGGATGCCATCGCCATGCGCCACAGGATCGCCGCGACCTGGAGCCGTCTGATGGAGCGTTTTCCGTTGATACTGGGGCCGGTCTCGACGATGGAGCCATTCGAGGTTGGGTATGATACCGGCGGCCGCGAGGCGATGCGCCGCCTGATCCGGTCGTTCCGGCTGGCCGAACTCTGCAACCTGCTCGGCCTGCCGAGCGTGGCTCTGCCGGTCGCGGTCGTCGGCGGACTGCCTCAGGGCGTACAGGTTATCGGCCGGCGGTTCGACGAGGAGGCTTGCTTCACCGCGGCGGAAGCCCTCGAAGCGGCCACCCGGTTGCCGACACCGATCGATCCCGTCGAATTCGGTTGATTTCTTTGTGGCAAGACCGGTCAGTCGGCAGCAGATGGCTACTGTCCGTTCACGGCATCCTGCGGCGGCAAAGGTCGGGTTGGCTGAATCTCCGGCACCGGATCATGCGGTAGACGCCGCAAAACGGCGGTCCGGAGGACCGCAAACGGGGGGTGGGCCGACGAAGTCGGGACCGCATTTTTCCTTCAGGACATCCCAATAACTGACAGGCGCTATTCCTTGTTTTCCTCATGGCCGTGTCAAACACGGCTATGAGGAGAGGGGTGCACAACGCCAACAGCCATGTCACCTAAGGGGGAGGGAAGCAGACACCCCGCCATGGCACCGTGACACCGATGCGGCCTACTCTTCCGAGCGCCCCGTGGCGTCCCGATCGCGGTCGTACCGTTGTTTAAGCGGAAACGGCGGCAACCAGGACTCGCGACGCACGACCCAGCTTTCGTAGGTCGGCATCAATTGATCGGGGGCGTCGAGGGATCCCAGGTGCACTTCGATCTCGTCGTCGCTGCGGGCGAAGACGGACGAACCGCAACTCGGGCAAAAGTGCCGCCCCTTATAGTCGCCCGTCTCGCCTTCGATGGTCACCGCATCCTCAGGGAATATGGCGGCGGCGTAGAAAAGGGCGCCGTGGTGCTTGCGGCAATTGAGACAATGACAAAGGCCGACCCGGTGGGGGCGTCCCGTCGCTACGATCCGGACGTTTCCGCACTGGCACCCGCCGGTGTATCGGTCCAAGGGAGGTCTCCTAATAAGTCGATCGGTCGCATTGGTTACAACGAACGGTACTTTCATCGCATTCGCCCGCTGCTGGGTCCACTCGGATCACGCCAGCACGTGGACTGTACGAGCGGCGAGGTCGTCCTCGCGGCGGCGCCGCTCGCGGGCGTCGTTGGAGGCGGCGACCTCGACTTCGATGCCCGGCGCCATTTCACGTCATATTAGAACGCCCGGGAGGAAGTTTGTCAGTCTGCGCAAAAACCGCAACCCGTAGTTCACAATAATCCCATATCGCGGAACGAGGACTGCCCGTGTTTGGTGACAATGACGTGGTCGTGCAGCGTGATGTCGAGCCTGTCGCCGGCCTCGGCGATCTCCTTGGTCATGGGGATGTCGGCCCGGGACGGCGTCGGATCGCCGGACGGGTGGTTGTGGACCAGGATCACCGCCGTCGCCCCCAGTTCGAGGGCGCGTTTGATGACTTCGCGGGGATAGGCGGGCGTGTGGTTGACGGTGCCCCTGTGCTGCACTTCATCGGCAATCAAACCGTTCTTGGCGTTGAGGAACAGAACGCGGAACTGTTCGGTACCGTCGTGGGCCATGGCGGTTTTGAGATAACGCGTCAGTTTATCCCATGACGACAGGACCGGCCCGCGGTCGACCTCTTCCCGGGCCAGGCGCCGGGCCAGTTCGCGGATCGCCTTGATCTGCGTGATGCCGGCCAGATTGAGCGGTTCGAATTCGGCGAGGCGCTCGGTGTCGGCGGCGACGACGCCGCCGAGACTGCCGAACCGCGTCAGCAGGTCCTTGGCCAGCGGCTTGACATCGATACGCGGCACGCATTGGAAGAGGACCAGTTCCAGGAGTTCGTAATCGGGCAGGCTTTCACCGTCGCTCTCCAGGAACCGTTTGCGCAATCGGTCGCGGTGGCCCCAGTAGTGGGGGCGCTGGGCGGCGCCCTCGGACAAGCCGGCCGGCGGCGGATTTTCCGCGATGGCGCGGATCAGGTCGGCCGAAGGGTCGCCGTCCCGAAACACCCACACCCGTTCGATCTTGTCCCAGCGCCCGCCTTGGTCCCGCAAGATGCGGCGATAAGGGTGGGTATCGCCCGAGATGCAAAACTCCGAGGTGCCTTCCGATCCTGATCGCCCGTCCAGGTTGAGGCCGGCGGCGGCCAAAATCTCTCGGGGATCTCTCGCGGGTTTCGGCATGGTCGTCGGTCAGACGTCGTAGGGCGGTTTGTCGAGTCCTTGCGGCGACAGGGTGAAGATCTCGTAGCCGTCGGCGGTGACGCCGAGGGAATGTTCGAACTGGGCCGACAACGATTTGTCGCGGGTCACCGCGGTCCAGCCGTCGGACAGGATTTTCACCTCAAAACGACCGGCGTTGATCATCGGCTCGATGGTGAAGAACATGCCTTCGCGGATGACCTCCCCCTCGCCGGGGCGGCCGAAGTGCATGACGTTGGGCGCGTCGTGGAAGACCCGCCCGAGACCGTGGCCGCAGAAATCCCGGACCACGGAAAACCGATGGGACTCGGCGTAGGTCTGGATGGCGTAGCCGATGTCGCCGAGCGTCGCGCCCGGCTTGACCTGGCGGATGCCTTCCCACATGGCCTCGAAGGTGACGTCGATCAGGCGCTCGGCCTTGCGCCCCACCCGGCCGACCGGAAACATGCGGCTCGAATCACCGTACCAGCCGTCGAGGATGGCGGTGACGTCGATGTTGACGATATCGCCCTCCTGCAGGGTCTTGTCGCCGGGAATGCCGTGGCAGACCACGTGATTGACCGAGGTGCAGATCGACTTCGGGTAGCCGCGGTAACCCAAGGGCGCGTTGACGCCGCCGCGCTCGACGATGAAATCGTGGCATAACTTGTCGAGGCGCTCGGTGGACACCTTCGGGCGCACGTGTGGCGTGATGAAATCGAGACACTCGGCGGCCAACTGGCCAGCCCGGCGCATACCCTCGAAATCATCGGCGGTATGGAGCTTTATGTATCGCCCGTCATTGGCGAGGGCACGGGTGGCTTGTTCCTGCATGGCGCGATTATGCCAGTGTTTCCGTAAAATGGCGAGCCGCCGACCGTTCAGCCGAGCGGCTCGATCTTCCGCGTGACCGATAACTCTTGCGGGCTTAATTGGCAGCCGTAGGCGACCATTTCAACCCCCGCCGAACGCGCCTTATCGTAAGCCGTCCCGTAATCCGGATCGATGTCGCGGGCCAGCGTGAAGGTGTCGGCGTCGTCGCGTTGGACCAGGTAAACCATGACGGCCCGGTGTCCGTCTGCGACCATGTCCGAGAGTTCCTGCAGGTGCTTGGCGCCGCGCGCCGTGACGCCGTCGGGGAACTCGGCCGGCGCGCCTTCGGTCAGGTCGCGGCGCATGGTGACGTTCTTGACCTCGACGTAACAGCGTGAGCCGTCTTCGTTCTCGAGAAGGATGTCGATCCTTGAATTCTTGCCGTATTTGACCTCGCGCCGGAGCGTGTCGAAGCCCTGGAATTCCTTGATCGTCCCGTTTTCGATGGCCTCGCTGACCAGGGCGTTCGGGTGGCTGGTGTTGATGCCGACCATGGCGTCGCCGATACGGATCAGCTCCCAGGTGAATTTGAGCTTGCGGTCCGGATTGCGGGCCGGGCTCAGCCACACCGGCGATCCGGGTTCGCGGACGCTGAGCATCGAGCCCGAGTTGGCGCAATGGGCGGTGACCGTTTCACTGTTCTCCAAAGTGACATCGGCAAGAAACCGTTTGTAACGCTTGACGAGCGTTCCGGCGATCAGGGGGTCGGGAAATCTCATGGCGGCGCAACCTAGACCGCCCAAGACACGAAAACAACCGCCACGGTTCCGGGGAAACCGGATTTGCTCTAAGATCGATGCGTTTTCTTATTGTAGGCAGGAGGTTTTCGATGAACGAGACTCAAGCCCAACAACCGCCGGCAATATCCAACATCGCTGGGATCGCCGTCGCCGTGATCATCGTCGCCTTGACGAGCGTCATCGTCTATCAGCAGGGCCAATTGGCGGAAGCCGTCAAGACGCTTGCCGTGGTTTCGGCGAAGTGCAGCAAATAAGGCATCAGCGCCAAGCTTGAGCGGCGCCACTAATCCCAAGTGCCTTTAAGGCGCGGCCAAAGCCAAGTGCCTTAATAGGCTGCGACCGTTCGTTCCGGCGGAAACGCGATCGAAACCCGGGATCCCTCTCCGACGGTGCTGTCGATGGCCAGCCGGCCGCCGTGGAGTTCGATCAGCGATTTCACGAGGGGCAGGCCGAGGCCGATGCCCTCGTGATCGCGGGTCATGCTGTGCGCGACCTGGCCGAACGGCTCGAGGACCTTTTTGATGTTCTCGGGCGCGATACCGACTCCGGTGTCGATGACGGCGATCTCGATGCCGCCGTCCTCGCCGAGGCCGCCGGTAACCGTCACGGAACCGCCCCTGTCGGTGAATTTGACGGCATTGGTCAACAGGTTGAGCAGCATTTGTCGGAGATGCCGGGGGTCGGCGCGAAGCACCGGTGAGCCATCGGGCAGGGCGGCGTCCATTTCGAGGCCCTTCTTTCGGCTCCGTTCATCGACCATCCTGAGCGCGTGATCGATGGCCGCACCCAGGTTCAGATCGACGTCCTCGACCTTTAGCTCCCCGGCCTCGATTTTCGAAATATCGAGGATGTCGCCGATGAGCGCTAAGAGATGAGTGCTGGAGGCGAGGATATCGGCGGCGTACTCGGCATATTTCTCGTCGCCCAGTTTGCCGTACATCTCTTCGGTCAGAATCTGTGAAAACCCGATGATCGAATTCAATGGCGTGCGCAGTTCGTGGCTCATGTTGGCGAGGAACTCGGACTTCGCCCGATTGGCGATCTCGGCGGTTTCCTTGGCTCGCCGCATTTCCGATTGTGCCGTTACCTGTGCCGTGATGTCTGTTCCGGTTCCCCGGTATCCTGCGAACTGGCCCTGTTCGTCGAATACGGGCGCGCCGCTGATGCTCCAGTTCTGTGGTCGACTTTTATCTCCGTGATACTGATATTGGAAATCACGGAAGGGTCTGTGTGCTTCAAGGTCTTCCAGGTGCCGCCGCCATTTGTCCTGTTCGATAAGGTCGCCGGCCAAATCCCGCCGCGACTTGCCGATGACGTCTTTGGGGTCGACACCTGTGACTTTGCGCAGGCGATCGGAGAACCAAGAGAAACGAAGGTTCTCGTCGAGTTCCCAGAACCAGTCGGTTGCCGACTCGGCGATATCGCGAAAGCGCATTTCGCTCTCGCGGAGTGCTTTCTGGCGGATCAGCAGCAAGCGGAACAACAGCGTCAGCGCGGCCATGAAAACGAGCGAAATCGCGTATAGGAGCGCGTGGTGTTCATGGGTGTCGATCGGAGTCAGCTCAACCCGCCACTCGCGTCCAAGGATAAGGAATGGCTCGCTGACCGCCAGGGCCGGTTCGCCATTGGCCAAACTCCTTTGGAAGACAATTACACCCTCGTAACCGACGGTTAGTCCGAACTGATCCCAAGGGCCCTCCGTCAGCACCGACTGTATCAGTTTGTCGACGTCAAATACCGCATTCAGGTAACCGGTGTTGAGTCCCGCCACCGTCAGCGGGAAATAGACGACGAAACCCTTGCCGCCCTGCAGCAAGTCAATCGGCGGCGTCGCCATGGCACGGTTCGTTGCGTCGACGGCCTCGAGCGTCTTCGACGGCAGAGGCAGCCGCTTCAAGTCGGCGTCGAGGGCCGGCCGGTTGGTTTCTACCGGGACCACCCAGCGAATGACCTTGTCGGGATCGGCCCAGTTCAGGGCCTGAAAGCCGAGGTAGACACCCTGGATGGAGGTCGATTCCGCGATGAAGTGTGTCCGGTCCATGCCGCCGGACGCATACCAGCGTTTCGCCAAGGCCTCGACGGCGCGAAGACGGTCATTGATGAAAAGCTGCAGGCGAAGCGCCGTTTGTTGTGCGGCGAAGGTCGTGCGGTCACGAGGGAAAGCCGAATCCTCCTTTTCAAGGTGAATCCAACTCACCCCCAGCAAAACCGCGAGAGCGAGAAAGACGAGACCGGAAAGGATATTGATCTGGCGCAGCTCGTGACTCCGTTACCTGATCATCTGTGGCGCCACCGTTGCCGGAGCGAACCTGATCAAGCCGAGGCACTGCGGGGCCCGATGGGATTCGCAACTTTTCATGGATCTTTGAACCGCTGCGGTCCCGGTTTCCGGTCCCTGTCTGGCTCAGGCGTTATCGGTTTTTGCGGTGTCGGCCTGTTTTTCGCCGGATTGACGAAGCGGAAACGCCCGAACAGCAGGCATCCCTTCATCCCCGGGTCGCAATCTCGCCCCTTGAGTCTTTGGCATTTGCCGTTGAGTTCGTGCGGACAGCCCCAACCGCTCATCCGTCGTCGCCTTCGTTTCGTGGCCGGTCGCCCTGGACACCGTGGTGTTCCGCTCACCGGCAAATGGCATTTACATGTTTGAAGAACAATTCTAAAGCGAGATGTCGCCGAATTTCCTTGATGTGGAACAAACTGAAGGTGCGGCATGCGGTCGTTCAGCCGCCGGTCGGACCCTCCTCACCCGTTCCGTATTCCCTACCGTCGATGGCATCGGCAAGGCGATGGCGGGCACTGCCGCGGGGCAAGGGTTGTTGCTGGTCGGGATGCGGCGCCCAGGCGGTCATGAAGATGACCTCGAAGGTGGCGTCGATGCGGCCGGCCGCATTGCCGTAGTCGTCGATATAGATTTCGGCGGCGCGGAACAGGGTGGACCGTCGCGTCAACGTCCGGCGTTTCGATAGGACCGCATTGCTCTCCCCCATGGCGCGCAAATCGGTCATCAGCCTCAAGGGATCGCCATAGGACACGGTGATCGTCTCACGATCGGCAACCGGCAGGGCGAATCCTGCCCGCTGCAGCAGTGCTCCGGCGTCGCGGACCTCCGCCAGCGGCGATACCCGTTGGCTCAGGCCGCCTTCGATCTCGGCTTCGGCGCGGGTCAGTGCATCGCGCAATTCGCGGAGCGTCTGGCCGCCGAGCATGGCGGCGAGGAATAAACCGTCCGGTTTCAGGGTCGTCAGGACCTGTTTGAGGGTACCGGGCAGGTCATTGACCCAATGCAGGCTGAGATTGCTGACGACGACGTCGAAGCTGGCCGGGGCGAAAGGCAAAGCTTCCTCATCGGCGGCAATCGTGGCCTGTTCGCCGTGCGACCGGGCCAAGGCCGCCATGGCGGGTGACAGGTCGCATTGGACGAACCGGCTGATGCGTTCGCGCGCTTGTACCGTCTCCGCCAGCTCACCGCCGTGGCAGCCGAGGTCGAGACCGAGGTCGAACCGTCGGTTGATATCAGTCAGGCGATCGGCCAGGCGTTCGGCCGTTTCCCGGAACAGGAAGTCGTGGGCGGACAAGGCGCCGGCGGCGCGGTCGCGGTGCTGGCGCACGGCGCGGCGGTTGAACACGGTCATGGAATCCGACATCCTCCGTTTATGGCACAGTCGGGAACCTCCTTAAACGCCGGAGCCGGGTTCGGCCGATCGGCCATCGTCACCGCGGCCAAACGCGTGCTCGATGTTGCCTTGCCGCCGCGCTGCCTGTCCTGCGGGGCCACAGTCACCGGTGACGGCGGCCTGTGTGCCGAATGCTGGGAGACGGTGTCGTTCCTGTCGGCACCGTTCTGTTCCTGTTGCGGGAATCCCTTCGACCTCGAGGTCGGTGACGACGTCCTCTGCGGACCCTGCCTGAGCCGGCGTCCCATATTCGACCGGGCCCGCGCCGCTTTCGCCTACGACGAGGATAGCCGCCGCATCCTTATCGACTACAAACACCGGGACCGAACGGACATGGCGCCGGCCTTGGCCCGATGGATGGGGCAGGCCGGCGCCGAATTGATTGCCGAGGCCGACCTCGTCACGCCGGTACCGTTGCATTGGACCCGGTTGATCGCCAGGCGGTTCAACCAATCGGCCGAACTGGCGCGGCGCATTGCCCAGGGCAGCGGTACGGCTTACGCACCGGATCTGCTCCGCCGCGGCCGCCGCACACCGCCGCAAACCGGCCTCGCCGCTGGGGACCGCCGCCGAAACGTCAAGGGGGCGTTCCGTCTCGGCCGCGGCGGGCTCGCCGCAATTTCCGGGAAACGCGTTCTCCTGGTCGACGACGTGCTGACAACGGGCTCAACCGTATCGGCCTGTGCCGGAGTCCTGAAATGGGCCGGTGCGTCGGGCGTCGACGTGCTGACGGCTGCGCGGGTTGTGCGGGCCGAAGACGGGCGCACCGACAGCGGGTAGCTTTTTTTTCGCGCCAGGGTTTTCTATATAGGTGTCGAGGGGTGGTGCTGGCAGAGCGATGGGAGACGTAACAAGCGTGAGCAAGATCGAAATTTACACCACGCCTTTCTGTCCTTTTTGCGCCCGCGCCAAGAAGTTGCTGAAAAGCAAAGGCGTCGCTTTCGAGGAAATCGACGTCATGATGAGCCCCGGCAAACGCCGGGAGATGACGGAGCGTGCCGGCAGCCATACGGTTCCGCAGATCTTCGCCGATGGTGAATACGTCGGTGACTGCACGGGTATCTACGAACTCGATGCCGAGGGCCGCCTCGATGCCAAATTGGGCGTCGGCTGAAACCAGATAATTAGGGGGTAGGGTGGCTGAAACTTTCAAGGCCGCATGTGTTCAAACCACGTCAGGGCCGGATGTTCAGGAGAACTTCGAACACGCCGGCGCCTTGATCCGCTCTGCGGTCGAGACCGGCGCCGACATGGTCATGCTGCCCGAGGTCGTCAACGTCATGAACTTGAACCGCAAGGCGTTGGCCGAGAAGACCTGCCACGAGGACGACGATCCGAGTTTGCGGGGATTTCGCGAGCTCGCATCGGAGACCGGTGTCTGGCTTCTGCTCGGCTCGATCATCGTCAAACACGATGATGCCGCCGGTGCCGAGGGTCGTCCGAAATTCTCCAACCGGTCGTTTCTGCTCGATCCGGATGGTGCCATCGTGGCCCGGTACGACAAGATCCACATGTTCGACGTCGACCTCGACGGCGGCGAATCGTACCGGGAGTCGAGCGCCTACGAGCCGGGCGGCCAGGCGGTCACCGTGGAAACCCCTTGGGGAACCGTCGGCCTCTCCATCTGCTATGACCTCCGTTTTCCCTATCTCTACAGACACCTGGCCCATTCCGGGGCGCGCTTCCTGACCATACCGGCGGCGTTCACGCGGCCGACCGGGAAGGCTCATTGGCACGTGTTGATGCGGGCCCGGGCCATCGAGACGGGGTGTTTCGTGTTTGCACCGGCGCAATGCGGCGATCACGGCGGCGGTCGCCTGACCTACGGCCATTCACTGATCGTCGACCCGTGGGGCGGCATATTGGCCGACGGCGGCGACGAACCCGGTTTCGTCATGGCCGATATCGATCCGGCCCTGGTCGATGAGGTCCGCGGCAAGGTCCCCTCGATCAACCACGACCGGGCCTTCACCTAAGTCCTTCCGGTTCACCCAGGAATGAGTGGATGCGCGGGCGGCTCGCCGTCCTCGCGGGTGCTGGCGCCGAGGTCGTTGACGGCGCAGATGCGTTGTTTGACTCCCGGGATATCGGTCTGTTCGACACGTCCGTGTTCGTAGGCGACGACTTGCAATTGGCCGGAAACGGCATCGAGCAATTCACCGCTCTTCAGCAGGTGATCGGGGTTGCGCGGCCGCGCGAATTCCTCATTGCCGCGGGCGAAGGTCTCGTAGATGAAAACGCCGCCGGGCTCGAGCGCCCTGATGAGATCCGCGAACAAGACCCTGTGCAGGTAATTGACGACGACGACGCCGGCGAACCGTCGTCCCGCTAAGGCACCGCCGGTGCCGAGGAACGGTGCGCCATCCTCCAGGTCGGCGGTGATGACGGTCGCGTCCGGTTCGTCGGCAAGCGACGCCAACGGTTCACCGTCGCGGTCGACGGCGGTCACCGGATGGCCACGGTCGAGAAAATAACGCGCATGGCGGCCGCCGCCGGCTGCCAGATCGAGGACCGGGCCGCCGGGCCGCACCAAAGGGGCGAAACGTGCCACCCATGGTGAAGGATCGGTGATCCGGAGGTGGCGCTGGCGCAGGTCTTTTGAAATATCGTTTCGCATTTGTTAAACTATTTGGGCTATCCGTTGGAGACAGTGCGTGATAAACCGGCGGGTGGATGCTCTGGCTTGGCCCGAGGTCAATAGGAAGAACGGCGCCTTCGAATGATCTTATATCAGCTTCAATGCTCGAACGGCCACGAATTTGAGGCTTGGTTTCACAACAGCATGACTTTTGACGAACAGGTCGCGCGCGGTGACGTGGTTTGCCCCTATTGTTCAGACGCCAGCGTCTCGAAGGCGATTATGGCGCCGAATATTTCGCCGTCGCGAAGCAAGAAATCGCCGCCCATGGGCAACAAGGAGGCAGAAGTCCGGGCTCAGGAAGTTGCCGAGAAAATCCTCGATGCGGTCAATTCGCTTCGCGACCACGTAACTGACAATTTCGAGGACGTCGGGACGGAGTTTGCCGACGAGGCCCGCAAGATCCACTACGGTGAAGCCGACGAACGCGGCATCTACGGGGAAGCCACCGACGACGAGGCCCTAGAACTCGACGAGGAAGGTGTCGAGTTTTTCCGCCTGCCCAATACGCCGCGCCGCAACAGCTGAGATCGACCGGGGCGCCGCCTAGCGCTCCTTCACAGCGAAAGCCAGATAGTTGACGTCGAGATCGCGGCTGAGCCGCCAGCGGTCTCGCATGGGCTCGAACGTCACGCCTTCGAGGCCGACGATGCTGACGCCATGCGGCCGCAGCCCGCTGGACAGTTCCGACGGCCGCACGAACTTGCGCCAGTCGTGGGTGCCGACAGGCAGCCAGCGCAGGATGTACTCGGCGCCGATCTTGGCCAGCGCCAGGGATTTCAGGGTGCGGTTGAGGGTCGACAGCACCATGGCCCCGCCGGGCTTAAGGAGCGTCGCCGAGGCTGCCAGAAACGCGCCGAGATCGGTCACGTGTTCGACGATTTCCATGTTCAGCACGAGATCGTAGCGATGGCGGTCGGCGGCCATGTTTTCCGGCAACACGTGACGGTAGGTGATGTCGAGGCCGCCTGCTTTCGCGTGAGCGTCGGCAACGGCGATGTTCTCCTCGCCGGCGTCGATGCCGGTCACCTTGCCGCCTAAGCGAGCCAGCGGCTCCGACAGCAAGCCGCCGCCGCAACCGATGTCGAGGATGCTCAGGCCCTTCAACGGTCTTTCGGCCAGGGGATCGAAACCGAAATGCGCCGCTGCCCGGTCGCGAATAAAGGTCAAGCGGGGCGGGTTGAGCTTGTGCAGCGGCGCGAACTTTCCCGCCGGTTCCCACCATTCGTCGGCGATCGCGGTAAAGCGCGCGATTTCCGCGTCGGATGCCGTCGATTTTCCGGAGGCGGCGCTGCTTGCCATTGACGGTTCTCCTTGCTTCGGGCGGCCTTGCTCCTGATCGGACGATAGAGTATGTATGCGCCGCCTTCGCGGCAACCCGTATCATAGCGCGGGCCGAAGCCGGCCTCGGAAGCTCCTGACAGGGAGCACGCTGCTTACGGGTTTTGTTTTGCCGGATCGCTCTGGATGGTTTGAAACATGGCGCGCATCGTACAAAAGTTTGGCGGCACCTCGGTCGGCGACCCGGACCGAATTCGCGTCGTCGCCGAGAAGGTCAAGCGCGAGGTCGACCGAGGCAACGAGGTCGCCGTTGTAGTCTCAGCCATGGCCGGCGAGACCAACCGGCTCGTCGGTCTGGTCGATGAGATGTCAGGGCTCTACGACGCGCGTGAATACGATGCCGTCGTCGCCACCGGCGAACAGGTGACCATCGGACTGTTGTCCCTGGCGCTCCAGAAACTCGGCGTGCCGGCCCGCTCGTGGCTGGGCTGGCAGATCCCCATACACACCGACGATGTGCACGGAAAGGCGCGGATCGAGCGCATTGGTACGGACGAGCTCGACAAACGCATGAAATCGGGCGAGGTGCCGGTCGTCGCCGGCTTCCAAGGCGTCGGCCCCGGCGGCCGGATAACCACGTTGGGCCGTGGTGGATCGGATACCAGCGCCGTCGCCCTGGCGGCTGCGCTCAGTGCCGATCGCTGCGACATCTACACGGACGTCAAGGGCGTCTACACGTCGGATCCGAGGATCGTCGCCAAAGCCCGCAAGCTCGAGAAGGTCACCTACGAAGAGATGCTCGAACTGGCGTCGTTGGGCGCCAAGGTCCTGCAGACCCGAGCCGTCGAAATGGCCATGAAGCATGGCCAGCGCATGCAGGTTCTGTCCGCCTTCGAGGACGAGCCGGGAACCCTAGTTGTCGATGAGGATGAGATCGTGGAACAAGAATTGGTCAGTGGCATTGCCTACAGCCGTGACGAGGCCAAGATCACCTTGGTGCGGGTTCTGGACAAACCGGGCGTGGCGGCCGCCATATTCGGACCGCTGGCCGATGCCAGCATCAACGTCGACATGATCGTCCAGAACGTGTCGGCCGGCGGCGATGCCACAGACCTGACGTTCACCGTCACCGAGGCCGACCTCGAGCGTGCCGTCAAGACCATCGAGGACCACTCGGACGACATCGGCTACCAGGACCTGATCGCCGACAAGGACGTGGTCAAGGTCTCGGTCATCGGCGTCGGCATGCGCAGCCATGCCGGCGTTGCCCAGCGCATGTTCCAGGCGCTGGCCGAGAAAGGCATCAACATCGAGGTGATTTCGACCTCCGAGATCAAGGTCAGCGTGCTGATCGCCGAGGAATACACAGAACTGGCCCTGCGCTCACTGCATTCGGCCTACGGTCTGGACGCGGCCTGACGACCGATCCATTTTAAACGAGGCCGGCGCCCGCGAAAAGCGGCTTTAGGCCGCCTGTTGGGGCAAGAAAAACGGAGCGATGCCATGGCGGAGACCCGCCACCCATCCGCCAGGACGCCGATCGTTTCGGCGCCGCGCCGCCTGTTGGCGCGGGTCCGCGACGTCATGGCGGCGGGCGGCGAGGCGCAATCCCGACTCGATGAAATCGCGCGGATCATTGCCGCCGACATGGTCGCCGAGGTTTGTTCCGTCTACGTACGCCGCCCCGGTGACGTGCTCGAGTTGTTCGCCACCCAGGGCCTGAAACCAACGGCCGTTCACAATACGCGACTCGCCATCGGTGAGGGCATCATCGGCGACATCGCAGCGACGGCCCGGCCGTTCGCGCTCTCCGATGCCCAATCCCATCCGAACTATGCCTACCGGCCGGAAACCGGTGAGGAGATCTTCCATTCGATGATGGGCGTGCCGATCCTCCGTGGCGGTCGGGTGATCGGCGTTGTCGCCGTCCAGAACCGGACCCGACGGCACTATGTCGATGAGGAGGTCGAGACCCTGCAAACGGTGGCCATGGTCCTGGCCGAACTCGTCGCCGGCGGCGAGCTGGTCGACGGCAAGGAGCTGAGTCTGGGCGACGGCAGCACGGCGCGGCCATTGCGTCTCGAAGGCATCGCGCTGAGTCCCGGCATCGGTATGGGCACGGCCGTACTTCACGCGCCGAAGGTCAATATCGAAAAAATGGTCGCCGATGACCCTGGCGTGGAGACCCAACGGCTGCACCGAGCCTTTTCCGAAATGCACGGCGCCATCGACGACATGCTGGCCGGCGAGCATTTGGCGGATGACGGTGAACATACGGACGTGCTCGAAACCTACCGCCTGATTGCCGAGGACGCCGGTTGGCTGAAGCGAATCGAGGAGGGCATCGAAACCGGCCTGACCGCGGAAGCGTCGGTGCAGCGCGTGCAAAACGACATCCGGGCGCGCATGAGCCAGATTTCCGATGCCTACCTGCGCGACAGGGTTCATGACCTCGACGACCTGGCCCATCGGTTGATGGTCCACCTGTCCGGTGAGAATGGTGGAACGAGCGTTCGTGAACTAGCCGACGACTCGATTCTGATCGCCCGATCGATGGGACCGGCGCAGCTTCTCGATTATGACTACGCGCGCCTCAAGGGCGTTATTCTGGAGGAGGGCGCGCCAACCAGCCACGTTGCCATCGTTGCCCGGGCTCTGGGGATACTGTTGATAAACCCCTGTTGATCGGTTTCTGAGATCGTGATTCCGTTTCCCGAGTGATTCGGTGGAGGGCGGAACGATGATGGGGCGGTTGTCGGACGACCAGGGCAAGTT
>Ga0056135_10000206_pt1 | contig 19124 bp, 9 predicted proteins | sample WorMetG1aBELIZE1_FD_67481 | JGI IMG/M metagenome (GOLD analysis project Ga0056135, IMG submission 67481) | Marine gutless worms symbiont microbial communities from Max Planck institute for Marine Microbiology, Germany - Inanidrilus... ...
CTATCTTCACCTATAAGCATCTGGAGTCCACACAGAAGGTAGACGCATTCCATAACGGTCCTGTGACTCAACGACTCGTATACCCTGCCGCCAAGGTCAAGCAGTGTCCGAAACGGGGGGTGGGCGGTGGTACCGACCACAAGACGCTGACACGGTCATCAGACAGCGCATACGACCGGAGTCCCGAACCCGGCGCCAACGAAGGGATCCCCGTTCTAATTGGTCTGCCTCGGCACCACTTCGATGGTCACCGAGGCGACCTCGTTGCCGTTGTCATTGCTGTCGAACATGCGGATGTCGTAGCGGCCCGGCTGTAGAATGCTGCTCAGCGTCATCGATCCCTTGTCGCGGCGGTTCAGGTTTTTGCGGCTCAAGCGGGCGCGCTGGTTGATGGTTTCGTTGCCATGCGCGGTGTCGGCCGGCACGATGCCGATCCAGGCGTGGTTCTTGAAGCCTTTGGAGGCCTGGAAGGTCAGGCTGATCGTCTCGCCGACGAAAAACTGGGGTTTGGCCGGTGCGATCGCCGGCGCCGGGTCGACAAAGAACTCGGCGACCAAGACTTCCCGGCCGCCGTCGCGGGCGTCGTGGAGGCGGATCTCATAGGCGCCGATCTCTTCCGGGGTATTGAGGTTCAACGACCCTTCGGTCTTGCCGTCGAGGGTGTAATGGCTGCGCGTCGAGCGCGAATTGCCGGTGCGCACGAGCAATCCCTCATCCGGGCGTACGCGGCGGCGGAAGTTGCGGCCTTCGTCACCGTTGGGAACCGAAGCCTCGACGATGGCCAGCCAGGCGGTCTTGTCATAGAAACTCGGCGCCTTGAACGCCAGATCGAGGGTGTCGCCGGGTTGCACCGACTGCTTGGCTAGGGTCAGACCGACTTCTTCGACCGTGAACTCGGTGACCCGGATTTCCTTGCCGCCGCCCTTGCCCTGGAACCCGGTGAAGGTTCCGTCCTTGCCGTTTCCGCCATCATCGTTGATGCGGACCTGATAGGTGCCCGGTTCCTTCGGCGTGACGAAGGTGAAGGTTCCACTGCGGAAGCGTTTCATGGGGTCGAACTCGCGCTCGGCCCGGGACCGGTCGTCCGGCGTGCGCCGCAGGCGCTGGCGCTGGATCAGGCCTTCCTGGTTCCAGCCGAGTGTCTCGTGCGGCGCATCGGCCTTGACCAGGCTGGCCCAGATGAAATCGCCGTACCAGCTGGGCGCCTGCCAGGTGACTTGGATCGGTTCATCGGGGACGTATCCGGTGCGATCGGAGGCGACGCTCACCGGTTCCACGGTAATGAGCGCAAGGCGAACACCCTTGCCGCCGACCTTGCCGTCCTTGTCGGGGGTCTTGCCGCCGTATCCCTTGAAGGTGCCGTCCTCGCCGTTGCCACCGTCGTCATTGAGGCGAAGTTCGTAGGTGCCCGGTTCTGGGGCGGTGAAGGTCATCGAGCCTTTGCGGAACCGTTTCAGCGGGTCGGTTTCCTTTTCCGCCCGGCCCTTGTCGGCCGCCGTCGCCTTCATCGCCGCGAATTGGATGATCCGCGCGTTTTTCTGGCCCTTGACGTCGTTCCGCAGTTTCGCCTCGGCTTCCTCCGTGCGGCCCTGGGTCAGCTTTTGATGTTCTTTCAGGGTCGGGGCCGGTCTCTTGGCCCGCGGATCCGCTTTGACCAGGGAGACGAAACTTTGATCCGAATACCAATGCGGAACGACGTAGGAGATATCGATCGTTTCACCCGGGATGAACTTGTCCTTCGGCGTCGTCACCGAGGCCGGCTCGATGGTGAATGACGCGAAGCGGACTTCCTTGCCGTCGCCCTTACCGGCGAACCCCTTGAAGGCGCCGTCCTCGCCGTTGCCGCCGTCGTCGTTCAAGCGCAAATGGTAGACGCCGGGATCCGGTGCCGTGAACACGAACTCGTCCTTGCGGTAGCGCTTCAGCGGGTCGGGTTCGGTCCTCCTCAACTCGGCATCCTTGGGGGTGATACGCATCTTGTGCATTTCGATGATGCTGGGCTCGGTGTGGCCGGCGGTTGCTGGTTTGGCGTCTTCTTTGACGAGCGTGATCCACGAATCGGCGGAGTACCAGCTGGGCGCATTCCAGGCGACCTTGATGCGTTCGCGCGGGATGTATTTGTCCTTGGTCGGCTTGACCAGGACAGGCTCGATCTTGATCTCAGCGAAGCGCACGTCCTGGCCGCCGGTCTTGCCGCCGAACCCTTTGAACTTGCCGTCCTCGCCGTTGCCGCCGTCGTCATTGAAACGGAGGTGGTAGGTGCCCGGCTCAGGCGCGGGGAAGGTGATTTCCTTGACGCGGAATTTCTTCAGCGGGTCCGTTTCCGTCTGCGCCCGGGTCTTTTCCCCGTCTGTCGCGCCCAGTTTGGCGAACTGGATCAATGCCGCGTCGCCCTGTCCCTTTACGACGCCGTCGGTCGCTTTGACGAGGCCGACGATTGCGTCATCGGAATAGAAACTCGGCACCTCGAGTTTCATGCTGATGGTTTCCCGCGGGATGAATTCGAGCTTCTTCGGCGTGATCGTCGCCGGCTCGACGCGCAACGTGGCGAGGCGCACGGTCTTGCCGCCGGCCTGACCGCCGAACCCGGTGAACTTTCCATCATCGCCATTGCCGCCGTCGTCGTCGAACAGCAGGTCATAGGTTCCGGGTTCCGGTGCCGTAAACACCACTTCACCGGTACGGTACTTCCTCAAAGGATGATCGTTCTTGGCCTTGGCGATGTCGGTCGTTGTGCGTTTGAGGTCGTGGCGCTGCATGATTTTGGCGTCGGCATGGCCGCCGCTAAGCTTGTCGCCGGTCTTGACCAGCGAGATGAAGCTGGCATCCGAGTACCAGCTCGGCGCTTCGAAGGCGACCTTGATCGGTTCACGCGGGATGAAGTCGTTCTTGCGCGGCGTTACCGACACCGGCTCGACGCGGATCGTCGCCAGACGCACATCCTTGCCGCCGGTCTTGCCGCCGAACCCCTTGAACAGGCCGTCAACGCCGTTGCCGCCGTCGTCGCTGAAGCGGAGTTCGTAAAGGCCGGCCTCCGGCGCGGTGAAGGTCAACTGTTTTTTCCGGTATTTCTTCAGCGGGTCGGTCTCGTTCCGGGCCCGGGTCTGCTCCGCTGCCGTCGCCGGCAGCGCGTGCATTTCGACGATCGCCTTGTCCTGGTGGCCGCCGACGTTGCCGGCGTCGGCCTTGACCAGGCTGAGGAAGGCATAGCTGGAATAGAAACTGGGCACGTCCGCCGACACCACGATCAATTCGCCCGGGATGTAATCGTTCTTCTTCGGAAGAACGGTCGCCGGCTCGACGGTAAAGGTGGCCAGCCGGACGTCCTTGCCGCCGGCCTTGCCGGCAAAGCCCTTGAAGGTCCCGTCCTCGCCGTTGCCGCCGTCGTCGTTGAGCCGCAGGTCATAGAGCCCCGGTTCCGGCGCCGTGAAGGTCAAACGGCCCCGCCGCGCCCGCTTGTTGGGGTCGTTCTCGGCGGTCCGTCGGGCCCGCTCGTCGCCGGTGATGGGCAGCGCGTGGTGCTCCTTGTTGACCGGCTCGTTGACACCGCGGGTTTGCTTTGGCGCATTGCTGGGAACCAGCGCCACCCATGATGTCGCCGGGTACCAGCTCGGCACCACATAATCGACGGACATCGGTTCACCCGGAATGAAGTCCTGCTTGACGGAACTGACCGCGGCCGGCTCGACCACGAATTTGAGAACTCGGACCTCGCGACCGCCCTTCCCTTCGTTGCCTTTGGGGTTGCCGTCCTCACCGTTGCCGCCGTCGTCGTTGAAGCGGACTTCGTAGTGCCCGGCTTCAGCCGGTGCCGGGAACGTGAGGGTCCCTGTGGTCTTCAGGCGGGTCAGGTCATAGGACAGGATGCGCGGGTCCTTCTGACCCAGTTCGTTGCGCGGTGCATCGGCCGGATAGATGCCGATCCATGCGGTTCCCGGATAGAAGCTTGGCGACTTGAAGGCGATTTCGATGTCTTCACCGGGTATGAACTCGGTTTTCTTGATGGCGATCGCCACTTCTTCGACGGACACCGTCAGGCTGTAAACCTCGTCGCCGCCATTGTCGTTGGTGTGCATGCGCACGTCGTACTTGCCCGGCGCCTCGGGTGCGGTGAGTACGAAATCGCCGCGCGATTGGCTGTTCATGTTGGCGCGCGCCACGTCTCGGGCGTCGTTGGCGGTCTCCTTGCCGTGCGCCACGTCCGACGGCACCAGGCCAATCCAGGCGTCGGTGGGATAGCTCCATGGGGCCTCATAACCGACCTTGATACCTTCGCCGGTGACAAAACCGATCTTTTTCAGGAGAACCTTCGGCTGCAGTTCGACCCGGAACGGTGCCGACGCCGTCTCCTTGCCGTTGTTGTCATTGTCGTTGAGGCGCAGGTCATAAGCACCCAGTTCCTTCGGCACCGTAAATTGGACGACGTCCTCGACCCGTGTCTCGGTGTAGACGAAGCCCTTGTTGTTGGCATCATTGGCCGCTTCCCTACCGTGCGGGATATTGGCCGGCACGATGCCAAACCAGGCGTCGCGGGGATAGCGTTTCGGTGCGACGAAACGCGCGTCGATGATACCGCCCGGCGGGATCGACAACTTCAAGGCCTGGGCGACAGGCACCCGCTCGACGACGAAGTCGACGGTGCGCACCTCGCGGCCGCGCACCTCGCCGGTATTGAGGCGGATCGAATACTCGCCGTATTCCCTCGGCGCCTTGAACTTGATGGTGCCGCCGGTGCGTTTGTTCAGGTTCTCGTAGGCGGTTCGCGCGTTGGTGTTGACCTTGACGTCACCACGGCTGACGTTGGCCGGCATCATACCGACCCAGGCGTTTTTCTCGTAGGTCTTGGAGGCGGCGAGGCGGGCGACGATCTCTTCACCTGGATGATAGTACTTCTTCGGCACTTCGAGCTTGGCCAGGGCATCGATGCGGCGGATGCGTTCGGCAATCTCCTCGGGCGTCAGGGCCGACTTGCGCTCGAGGACGGCGATATCGGCCTCGGCCTGTTGCTGGCGCAGTTGCTGGATGGCGGCAAGGGCCTTCTGTTCGTTGTCCTTGACGGCGAGGACGGCAGCCTCGGTGAACACCAGGTTCGACGGCTGCACCATGCGCGGCGCCAGGGCCGGCAGGCGGGACGCCTCCTGCAGGAGCTTGTCTTCCTTCTTGACGATCTTGAGCGCCGCCATGGCGAGGCCGGTGAGGTTGGTGCGGGTCGGATCCTTGAGATTGACCCTGAGGCCGTTGAGTTCGAGGTTGCGCCAATTGAACAGGTCGAAGTTGAGATCGACGTTGAGGTCGCCCGATTTCATGGTGCCCCAGTAGATCGCCTTGTTAACGACCAGAATCTTGGCACCAGCGACCACGTTGATGAGCTTGTTGACCGCGTCGGCTACGGTCGTGTTGACAGCCTGGGCGAAACTGACCGCACCTTTGGCGATCTCAAGCGCCCCCAAGGCCGTCACCTTGACACCCTTCCAGAAGACGACGACCGGATGCAGGTCGATGGGGATGATCTCGATGGTCCGGCGCAGACCCTCCAGGAACTTCTCGGCCGTCCACAGGGCCGCCTTGGCGACGCCGTAGGTAGCCCACCAGAAAGCCTCGGCCGCCTTGTGGGCACCGACCTTGAACCAGTTGGTGCCCCAGCCGCAGCAGTTGTCGTCGATCCAATCCTCCTCGGCCCGGGCGCGGCGCCGGGCGTAGTCGACGTCGTCACTGGCGCGCCTGACGGCGGCCTCCGCATCGCGTAACGGGCGCAGAATCCGTTCGCGCTCGTTGATGGCGTGCTGGCGGGCGCGGCCGATATGCACATCGACTTCGCTGGCCCAGTTTTTCGCTTCGTCGAGCTTCTTTTGGGCGACATCGAGGCCGCTGCCGACCTTCTTGAAGTGGCTGTCGAGCGCGCCGCCGACGCTCTTCTTGAGCCAGGAGTAAAAGTCGGCCTTGAATTCGCCGTTGTAGCGGATGTCGTCGATCTTCCCCAGTTTCGGAGCCAGGACTTCGCCGTAGAGACTGCTGTTCCAGAGCTGGGCGACGGCGATTTCCTCTTCCAGGACCATACCGGTGTTGTAGAACCGGAGCGCCGTGTCCCGCGTCGCGCCGAGGAGTTCCGAACGGCCGCGGATGACGAACTCGCGGGCGTGGCCGCGCGCCGTGTTGCGCTCGACGCGGAGCGACGCCTCTTGCAGGGTCAAAGGCCCGACGGCCGGGATGACCTTGGAGACGTCGACCGGATGGCGCTCCAGGTAATTAAGGAAGCTGTTACCGAGCGCCAGGGTCACCGGCACGGTGGGGAAGGCCTCGAGCGGGCTCGATACGTTCCAGATCGGCTTCACTGTGGCGACGGCGGGTTCCATCTTTTCGCCGAAGATCCGGTGATCGAGCTCGAGGGTCAGCGGCCGGCCCTTGATGAATTCGACCAGGGCGCCCCTGAATTTGGCGCCGGTAATCCTCAGCGGCGTCATCGAGTTCGTCGTGTTGATGATGTCGCGGACCAGTGGCGGCACCGGCATGTTCGAATTGACGGTTTCGAGCAGAAGATCGTGAAGCCCCTGCTCGACGCTCGCCTCGACGACGAAATCCTTGGCCCGAAACAGGTCCTCACCCTCGGTCCGCGCATTGACGGCGAGTTTCAGAAGCGGACCCAGGTCCTTGTTGTAGAAAAAACCGATCTTGTCCTTCGACAGGTTAATGTCGAGGGTCTCGGTCAGGCCGAGGAGGTCGACGTCACCGCGGATCTTGAAGTGTGGCAGGGACTTGATGTTGGCCTGGACGTCGATCTTGGCGTTCTTGAGTTTCAACGGACCCAGTTTCCGCGGCTCGATGTCGGCCTTGATGATGATGCCATCGGTCAGGGTCAGCCGGTAGTCGACGGCACCCAGGCGGTGGGTTTGTCCGAGCATGTCGATCGACATCTCGCCGCCAGCCCTGAGGCCGATGGTGTCGAGCGTATCCTCGCGCCCCGGAATGACCGCGCCGGGCGTGGCGAAAAACAGATTGACGTTCTTGAAGACGACATTGGGAATGGGCGGCTTGTCGAGCTGCATGATGTCGATGAGGCTGGTCTTACGCAGTTGTTCCTGCAGGTCGCGGGCCGCCTTCTTGGCGTTGGGATCGATCAGCGCCTCCATGGCGACGTCGGCCATGGGACCGGTCAGAACGCCGCGCAACATCGCTTCTTCGATCTCGAACCGGGTCAAAAGGCTGAGCTCGGACGCCTTGTAGACGAGGCCCAGTTTTTTCGGCAGCGGAATACTCGACGAGAAATTGATGTTGGTGACGAAATCGACGTCGAAGCGCAGATCCTTCTTGCCACCGCGCACCTTCCAGTTGGCACTGGCACCGACCCCGAACTCGACGCTGCCGTCGGTATCGGCGCCGATCAGGAAGGCCGGGTTGATCATCGTGAAGTTGTCGTTGATCCCCATCGGCTTTCGCCATTCTCCGTCCATGTAACCGGCGAACTTGATGGCCGGTACGAAGGTGACGAGATCCAGGTTCATGTAAGCCTCGCCGGCGAATTTCAGCTTGTCGACCCTCCGCGGGTCGTTGAGGTGCGGGATGCTGACCTCCGAATTCCCCTGGACACCGGCCCGGAAGATGGTCGTCGCCACGTTGAGGTCGAGGAAAAAGGACGTTCCGACGCGGTCGAAACTGATGACCCGCTCCCACGGCTGGCCCTTGGGGAACTTGAAGCCCGGCAACTGGGCATAGAGGCCGATCTTCGGTTTGCCGACGAGCAGCCCGTCGATGACCCCGGCCAGGATCAGCGGTCCGTCAACAGCGTCGAAGATGGCGAACTTCTCGTTCAGGGGATCGCGCAGCGCCTTCGGGATCACCTCCTTGGTGACGGCGCCGAGAAGGTTGAGCCCGTCGCGGATCGGCACCTCGTCGCCCGGGTTGTCGATGATGCCGGCCAGCATCTGGCGCGCCGCGTCGGGCAGGTTGGTCAGTTCGAACTTTCCGAGATCACCCTTGCCGCCGGGCTGGGCGCTGATCGCGAACAGCGCCTGCGGGAACTTGATGTTGAAGACGTCGGGCACCGGCGCGATCTTCTTGAGCTCGATGGCGCTGCCGCGGACCATCAGCACCGTCGTCTTCTCGAGGGTCATGACGCCGGCCTGACCGTGGATGCCCATGCGCGGCCACTTGACTGTCATGCCGGTGAAAGCGCCGGCCAGCGACAGCGACATGTTTTCGACTTCAAGCTCGTTGATGAACGGCACGTGACCGAGGCCCGGCAGCTTGGCCAGTTGGACGGCGTTGGGGGCCTGGAAGACAAGGTCGTGGAACTTGCCGTCCTCGAACACCAACTGTCCGACCGTCTTGATTTCCGCATCGCCGACCTGGACTTCGGCCGAAACACCGCCGACCAGGGTCAGAGCGCCAACCTTGGTCTTCTTGGTCTTCTCGTCTTCCTCGTTCTTCGCCTGGTTGAGGGTGAAGTCGACGCCGAGTTTGTTAAGGTTGAAAAACGGAATGCCGAAGGCCTGTTTCCAATCGATCCCCGTCACCCCCTCGACCTTTATTTCGAAGGAGCGGTCCTCGATGCCCTTGTGGATGTTGGTCTGAAGCTTGAAGACCTTGAGCGGCGGCGCCCCCTTGAGCGGCGACGGGATCGTGAAGCGCGATGGGCTGCTGAGGATGGCGGCGACCTCAACGTCGCCGGTGTCGGTGCCGGCGTTCATGCGGTCGAAGACCGGTTGTCCCTTGAAGGTGAACGTTCCCTCGTCAACCTCGAAAACCTGATCCAGCTTGGCGATCTTGATGCCCGGAAGCGTGGTGACGATTTCCATCGTCTTAATGATTTCCTGGTGGACCTTCTTGTCTTCCTTGAGCTGGGCGCCGACCTTTTCCGGCATCACCCAGAAGACGTTGGGGCTGATCCGGCCCTTGAGGCCGATATGGCGTTCCTTGACGCCGACCAGGTCGAACAACGCCTTCATGTGCTTGGAGCTGGCGACGTCGACCTTGGTGAACAGGTTGAGGCCGTCGGTCAGATTGACCCAGTCGGTCTTGCCGTTGACCTCCTCCTTCGAGTTGGGGACCTGCTCGATGCGCTCGCGGATCACCGCCGGCAGGTCGTTGACATGGGTGTATTCGTTGCGGTTCTTGCTGTTGTCGAATTTCATGGTGGCGAGCGGCACCATGATCATCGCCGTATCGGTGACCCTGGCGGCATGCAGGGGGATCCGCTTGATGCCGGGGATGATGCTGTCCCAACTGAAGGCGCCGGGCAGCAAAGCGAAGGCGTAGTTCTCCATGCTCGGCGCCTTGAACACCTCGACCGGTGTGTCGGCGCTGAACAGCGTCGTCACGGCTGTGGCGCCGTGGTCCCTGAGGACGATGTTCTTGAATTCGAATTCCTTGAAGGCCTGCAGGTTCTTGACGTCACCGCCGGAGAGCACCGGGGCCTTTAGGGTTTCCTTGAGAGTGAGGGCGAATTTGAGGCCGGTTTTGGGGTCCAGCGGCGGCGCCCGGGCGCTGAAGGTCACGGCCTCGGCGTTGAGCTTGCCGGTGCCATCGAAGCCGAACAGGAACTGCTTGGCCGAGCTGACCGAGGCGTTGAGGGCGAGGAAGACATTCTTGAAGCCGTCAAAGGCAATGAGCGGGATGTCGGCAGAAACCTTGGCCGCGGTGATCTCTGCGTAATTCCCGTCGGCCCCGGGGTTGTCGTCAAAACGGATGGTCGCCGGCACCGTGTCCTTGATCTTGCCGAAGGTCAGGATGACATCCGTCTCGCCGACATACTGGATGGCCTTCTTGTCCTCGCGGGTGAACCGGACTGCCATGTCGCCCTTGGAGCGGATGAACTTGTCGAGCTTCGGCGGCTTGATGCCGGGGATCGTCGTCTTCAGCTCGAACCCGCCGTGCGACTTTTTTCTTTAGCGCCAGCGCCGAGAGGAATACCGGATGCAGCGTGCCGCGCAGGGGGCGGTCGGACACCGACGTCACGCCGAGGACCTTGCGTAGAACCTCGTGAATACCCTTGGTGCCGAAATCGACCTTGGAATAGAGATTGACGCCCTGTGTGATGGTCAGCGTCTCGTTGCTTTTCAGCTTCAATCCAGCGAATACCGCCTCGACGTTTTCCGAAATGTCAGCCGGCTTGATCACCGCATCGCCGCCGGCGACGACGATGGCCGCGTGATCGACCTTCAAATCCTGCATGCCCGACACGTGGGCATCGTGCAGGTAATCGTCGAACTTGAAGCCCTTCGGCGCGAAGGCGGCGAACAGGTTCATCTTGCCGCCGCCCTCCAGCGTGAAGACGGCGACCGGCAGGTCCTTGCCGCGCAGGTTGATCGACCCCTCGAGGCTGTTGCCGGACATTTTGACGTTTTCGACGAACACCTTGTCGAGCCCTTCGATGCCCTTGAGACTGTCGAGCGCGACCAGCTGGTGGAATGGGATCTTGCCGTCGAGCCGCATGAAATAGGTGGTCGCGCCGTTGGTCTGCCCGGTGATCACGGCCGCGTAGGGGAACGGGTTGCCGACGAAAGTCGAATTACCGGTGATCGCCACTTCCGTCGCCCGCGCGCTGCCTTTGTTGGCGACGGTCACGCGCAGTCCGAAATCCTTGATCTCGAAGGCGCTGAAATCGGTCAGGGCGGGAAGCGCGTCGGTGGTTTTCCCGGTTAATGCAAGGATGTTTGCGTCGACCGCGGCGGTCCCGTCGAGGACGATATCGGAGGCGAAGGTCAAATTCTTCTTCTGGATGGATACGGTTGCCGTGGTCTTCGCCGTCATGCGAACGCGGTTCTCGTTGTCGGCGTCGCGATCGTATGTGAACTGCACCGCGTCCGACTTAAAGGCGCCCTTCATTTGGGCCGGCGCCATGCCGGGAAGCGCCATTTTCAATGCAAACGGCGTAAAGTTCTCGATCTGGGTTTCGCCGCTGGCCAGGTGGCGAAACACGTCGCCGCCGACCGTCCCGCTCAATGGCACCGCCGCAAGCACGACCCCGAGGTCGGCGAGCGCCGCGAACTGCGCGGCCTCCGCCACCGGCGCCGCCGTCGAATAGAAACTGGCACCCTTGGCGAAGGTCACCTCTTCCGTATCCGCAGGCATGTGGGCGAGAACGATGTTCTTGACGTTGTCGGCGATATCCTTGACGGGCACGGTGGTCTCCGCCGGTGCGACGACGATCGCCGTATCGGTCAGGGTGATATCCTTCAACGGCCCGGCGCCGTCTCCATATGCGGCGGCCAGGGACAGGCTCGCGGGTTTAAGCGCGGCCAGCCATACCGGTGCATCCTTTGAACCGACCTTGAACATCAGGACCGGCAGCAGCTTGGTGCCGACCTTGACGGTCACACCGGTGGTTCCCTGGTTGACCATCTTCACCGAAATGCCGGCGAACTCGGGAAGCGCTTCGAGGGCGTTTCGGGCCTGTGTTTCCCTCTCAGTCGCCGCCCAGGCCGAGGGTGCCGCCGTCGACACCGCGACGGCGACCAAGAACCCGATCAAAGCACTCCACGCCTGTTGGGGCTTACTACCCGTCATCGCCTCCGTTCCGACCACGCCGGAACCCGCTAGCTATCCTTGGCCCCTAAAATACCGAACCCAGCTCCCGGGCATACCGAATTACGGGTCTTGTTTTTCGCTTGACAGCCTTCGCCGACGGTACGCCTGACCCCATCATAAAAGAGATGACGTTCCAACAAAACAGGGGATCAAACCTATGCACGGATTTTGACCCGTGCTCTTTGCGCTGACGTTTTGACAAGCGGCGACAAATGAAAAACATAGGCCTAGAAAAAGAATAATCCTTTTGGGGAGGGTTCAACGCCGTGCGATGGCTTGGATCAGTAGGCGTGTGGGCAGTCGCCTGTGCTATGGCCTTGGGCGGTTGTGTGACGGATTTTCTGCCGTCTTCGTCGGAGAACGCCGACGAAGAACCGCCTGAAGTCCAGGTTGTCACACAAAAAGCCGTTTCAGAACCTCACGTCCTGGCGAAACAGGGCATATCCATGCTGGAGAGTGGAGACCTCCAAGGCGCGTCGAAGCTCGTAAACTCGGCGTTGCAGCTTCAGATCACCGATTCCCGCCTGCAATTGCTCAACGGGTACGTTTATCACCAGATGGCGGAGCGCGGCGACCAGTCGAAATTGCCGCTCGCCGAGCAGGGATATAGCCTGGCGATCCGCTTCGATCCGACGAACTGGCGCGCCCATTATCAGTTGGGTCTCCTCAATCTCGGCCGGCGGGAATTCGCCGAGGCGCAACGCAATTTGGCCGAAGCGGCTTTTTACCAGCCGGATAACCCGGACCTGCTCTACAACCTGGCGATGGCCTCCTATTACAACCATGATCCCGAAACCGCCGCCGGCGCCTTGGCGCGCCTGCGCGACATGCCGGGGTACGCGACCGACGGCAGCGTGCTGCACGCGTCGTCCATGGTGATGGCGGCGCTCGGCCATCCGGACCGGGCCGAGGCGTTCCTCTCTCTCTATCGCCAGCAAAAAGGCGACGACCGTACAGCGGACTTCATCGAAGCCCGCGTCGGCGATTGGCAACGGTTCCACAAACACGCCGCCAAGGTCGTACCGGCGCAACTGCTTGTCGATCAGCCGGAAACCCGGCGGCAGTCCGTGTCACCGGCGGCGCAGGGAAGCACGGCCCCGGACGAAAACCAGATGGTCATCGTCGACGTCGTCATCATCCGCACCGAGGAGAGCAATACGACATCGAAAGGCGTCAACCTGCTCAACGGGCTCAAGCTCCAGTTCGGTATTCCGACCAGCACCACCAACGCGCTGGAATACACGCGGACCTACTCGCGGACCCGCGGCGCCCTGACTCAGTCGCTGGTCAGCCGCATCACCGTTCCTTCGGTGGAGTACAGCCTCAACATTTTCAACGCCAACAATACGCGCAACGAGATTTTGGCCCGGCCGACCCTGGTTGCGTTGAACGGTGAACCCTCCGAGTTCTTCTCCGGCGTCGAGATCAACGCCGCGGCCGTTTCCGGCGGTGACGGCGAGGCGGTCAACATCGATAAGGAGATCGGTGTCAAACTGACCATCACGCCGCAGGTCCTCGAAGACGATCAGATCAAGATGGCCGTGCAAGCGCAACGGACCTTCCTGACCACGCCGAACACGACGTCGGTCAACTTCACCTTCCGCATCGACACTTCGAAGACACAGGTCAACGCCAACGTCGTCATGGATTTCGGCGAAACGTTGATCCTCAGCGGCATGAGCGAGAAGGAGACGGAACGGACGCGGGACGGCGTTCCCGGTCTGCAGGACACGCCGGTCGTTCAATACCTTTTCTCGAAAGCCGGTACGACCGACTTCCAGAAATCCGTGCTGATCCTGATCACGCCGCGGCCGCCCGAGTTCATCAACCGCTCGGCCCGCAATTTGGCCCGCGACCAGGAGCGCCGCCTGCGCGGCGATAGCCCGGTCCTGAACGAGCTTCGGGCGCGCTACTCGGACTGGTTCAAGCCCTATCCGAACTGGGCCTCCGTGTTCCATCACATGCAGGACAACAGCCTCTACCGGGAATTCCGTACCGGCGACGTGTCGCTCGAGGTATGGCGAAGCCAAGAAAAGCGGTCGGGCCGGCTCAACCAGTTCCTGGACTTCCTTTACTTCTGATTTTCCTGGCGGCCGCATTGGTCACCAGCATCTGCAAGAAGCCAACAAGCTGGACTACCTGAGAACAGTATTTCTAGGGTGGATATCTGCTTTCAGGCACTTTCCGGCCAGGGGGGTCGAAAATAACGTCAAGGATCGACAACGAACCCGAAGGTATGCGGATGTCTTACGGATTTTGGCGACCACTTAACGCCCGTAAAAATTAAGAAAAACGCCTCACGTAAATCCCCTCGCGGAAAACCAATCTCATGTGAATCGTCTAAACGATGGTCTGATGACGCTCTATACAGGTCCGGAGCACGTCATCGGCGCCCCGTTTCCACCAGTTTTCGGTCGAGAATATCTCGACCTCGCAAGGACCGCCGTAACCGGCGGCCTCGACTTGTTTGCGGATTCCGCGGATGTCGATGACGCCATCGCCCATCATGCCGCGGTCGAGCAGCATATCCGTCGTCGGCACCAGCCAGTCGCAGACGTGAAAAGCGAGGATGCTGTTGTTTCGGCCGGCCCTTTCGATCTGCATCTCCAGAGGCGGAACAGTTCGGCCAGATGCTGCAGAGACCGCGCGCTCTCCCGGCCGCCGATCATGGTGAAATGGTCCTGGTGGCCGTTGAGATAGGCCATGAAGACGACGCCCGTCTTGTAGAACCGCGTCGGCGCCTTGAAGATGTGGCGCGACAACGGCACCGTCGCGACGCCGACAAAAATCGATCTCGCGCCGACAAAAGTGGCAAGCGCCATCGTAAAACATCTTGATCCGGGGCTTCTCGAGATGTTTCGACACTGTTGCGGTCTCCTTGGACGGTATCATTTCGCTGTCGGCGAAGGCCTTGGACGTCGGGCATGTCCCGTCGCCCCAACAAAAAAATCCGGGCCCAAGGCCCGGGCAGTTTGACAGGGTTCAGTGTCGGGCACTGGGGAGTGCGGGCGGGAGAGACTTGACACTGTGCTCTTTAATACGGCTTCGTTCGCTCCTTGGATCACTCATCGCCCAGGTTTTTCCGATCGCGATGACCCCCACCAGACGCCTAGCTATTGAGACCGGCCAGCTTCATGGCTTCTTGCAAAACCCGGACGCTGGCCGCGTGACCACCGGACCGGTGGAGCGCCTCGCCTTGGTCGCGGAGCTTCTTGACCTCGGCCGCGTTCATGGCCTTACCGGAAGACAGGGCGGCGTCGATCTGATTGATCATGGCCGGGCAACTGCCGGCGAAAGCGGGTGCGGAAAAAGCGACAAGGGCGAGGGCAAGGGTCATTTTCTTTAGCATGTTGGTTCTCCATATTGAGATTGTTCGAAGGGTGATGGTGGTACGGTCGGAATTGACGGTTGGATCGTTTTTCCGGGATATCGCTTGACCAAGGACGCGAAGGCGAGACGACCCAGGATGAAACGCGCGTTCAGAGATATGACGATCGATGATTTCAGCCAGCACGACTTAACGTCGTCGCTGGGATTCCCATGGCGCGCCGCAAGCGACATGGTGATGGGTGGGATATCGCAAGCGTCGCTCAAACATGACGTCATCGACGGCCGCTGTTGCCTTCACCTCAACGGCGATGTTCGACTCGAGAACAACGGCGGCTTCATTCAAGCGGTATTGCCACTGGCGCCATCGGACGGGGTCTTCGATGCCTCTGCGTTCACCGGTGTCCGTTTGACCACCTGCGGCAACGACGAAACCTACGGCGTCCATCTCCGGACACCGGACGGCCCTGGCAGTCCTATCGGGCGCAATTCACGGCCGGGCCCAAATGGCAAACCATCGACATCCCGTTTGCCGTGTTTGAGCCGCATCGCCTGGAAACACCTCTGGACGTTACGCGGCTGCGCCGGATCGGACTGGTCGCCATTGGCCGCGCCTTTTTCGCCGATCTGGCGGTTGCCAGGCTCGCGTTCTATCGCTAGCTCGACAACAGCCCGACAATCCGGCGAGAATACAGTTGTATGGACGAATTGGTTTCCAGATTTCATGCAACAGGGGCGCGATGACGGCCGCCGAATTCACGCGTTGGTTCTTGGCATTGTTTTTCGTCGGCGTCGCCGGTTTCTACACGGTACGCATCATTCAGGTCGGCTACCGTCTTCACGCCTCGCCGGTTTTTTCCGGAGATCCTGGAACCCGCCACTGGGCGCACCATGCGGCCTTCCGCTTTTTCCGCGTCCTCATCCTATTGGTCTGCCTGGCACGCCTCGCCTGGCCGCCGCTCGATCACTTTCTGGTCCCCTTCGACGGGCTCTGGCACCCGGTCATGCTGTTGTGCGGCGATACAATGCTGGCCGGCGGCTTCGCCGCGGCGATCGCCATCCATTTCTACATGGGAGACAATTGGCGTTCGGGAACCCGCGACGGTGCCGGGACACACCTGATCACGTCCGGGCCCTTCGCCTATTCGCGAAACCCGATGATGCTCTCGGTGATGACGGCGCAGGCCGGTCTTTTCCTCGCCATGCCATCGGTCTTCACATTGATCTGCCTGGCCGTCGGCTGGTGGGCCGTCGTCGCCCAGACGGCGGTCGAGGAGCGCTCCCTCCAACGACGTTTTGGTGCCGACTACGAGCACTACCGGGCGGCAACCCCGCGTTGGATCAGGTGGCACTCGTCGTTCAGGTGACCCGACCCCGCGGTCCAACCATAATCGACAGGTGTATTTAAAAGCTTGCGTCCCGTGAAATCGACCCACCGGACACTGTTGTCGGTTTTGGACCCTATCGGACTCGCGCCCAGTCCGGCGGCACTATCGGACGGTTTCTCGAAATTCCAGGCCTCGGATAGGGAATCGGCCATGTCGAACCGGTTAGTGACTTGCCAATTGATGTATTGGTATTCCTGTCTTAGACGATCAGTTTGACCCTTGGCAGGTTGCGGACAAAGACTCTCAACGGGCAAGCACTTTCAATTGTGCGACCAGTTTGCGAAATTGTGATCCTGGTCTCCACGCCTTCCCGATGGCGGAACGTGGTGACCGGCACGTCTCTGTCCGCCATCAATCAATTCCGAAGTTGAACAGCAATGAACAAAGTCAAGAAATCACCTGCCGATCTGCGTTCGGCCCGCTGGTATGCACCGGACGACCTGCGCTCTTTCGGGCACCGCTCGCGAATCCTGCAGATGGGCTACGCGCCCGAGGACTGGCATGGCAAGCCGATCATCGCCATCGTCAATACTTGGTCCGACATCAATCCCTGCCATGCCCACTTCAGGCATAGGGTCGAGGACGTCAAACGGGGTGTCCTGCAGGCGGGCGGCTTCCCCATTGAACTGCCGGCGCTGGTCATGGGTGCCATATCCGCCGGCCTGCCGATGATCTACTTGCCGGCCGGCCCGATGCTGCGCGGCAACTACCAGGGGGAACCCTTGGGCAGCGGCTCGGACGCCTGGAAGTACTGGGACGAACGCCGCGCCGGCACCTTGGAAGAGGGTGAGATCGAGGCCGTCGAGGCCGGCATCGCACGGTCATACGGGCACTGCATGACCATGGGCACGGCTTCGACCATGACCGCCATCGCCGAGGCGCTCGGCCTGACCCTCCCTGGGGCCAGCTCCATTCCTGCCGCCGACGCCAACCACATCCGGATGTCGACGGCATGCGGGCGGCGGATCGTCGACATGGTCTGGGAGGACTTGACCCCGAACCGCATCCTCGACCGCCGCGCCGTCGATAACGCCGTCACCGTCGCCATGTCCTTGGGCTGCTCGACCAACGCGGTGATCCACCTGATCGCCATCGCCCGGCGCGCCGGCGTCGACCTGACCCTCGATGACATGGACGCGGCATCCCGCCACGTTCCCGTCATCGCCAACGTCCGGCCCAGCGGCGACACCTATCTGATGGAGGACTTCTTTTACGCCGGCGGCCTCCGGGCCTTGATGTCCAGACTGATCAGTAAGCTCGACGGATCCGCGATGACGGTCAGCGCCCAAACGCTGGGCGAGACCCTGGACGGCGCCAAGGTCTTCAACGACGACGTCATCCGGTCACTCGATGACCCGATCTACGCGGAAGGGTCTTTGGCGCTGTTGCGCGGCAACCTGGCGCCGGACGGCTGCATCATCAAGCCGTCGGCCTGCGATCCAAGGTTCCTCGAACACGAAGGCCCGGCCCTGGTCTTCGACAGCTATCCCGACATGAAGGCGGTGATCGACGACGACGACCTGGACGTCACGCCGGACACGGTGCTGGTGCTGCGCAACGCCGGTCCCAAGGGCGGCCCCGGCATGCCCGAATGGGGCATGCTGCCGATCCCCAAGAAACTGCTCAAACAGGGTGTGCGCGACATGGTTCGCCTGTCGGACGCGCGCATGAGCGGCACCAGCTACGGTGCTTGCATCCTGCACGCCGCCCCCGAGGCCTATATCGGCGGGCCGCTGGCCCTGCTCAAGACCGGCGACAAAGTGCGCATCGACGTGCCGAAGCGCAGCATCGACATGCTGGTCGGTGAAGAGGAAATGGCGACAAGACGCGAAAAATGGACACCGCCTCCGCCCCGCTTCGAGCGCGGTTTCGGCTGGGCTTATACGCAACACATCCGCCAGGCCCACGAGGGCTGCGATTTCGATTTTCTGGAGACCGGTTTCGGAGCACCGGTCGGCGAACCGGAAATCTACTGATTGCAGAAACGAGAATGGCCGACAAGATTGCGGATAAATCAGCCGAGATGGGGACGCGGGGCTAGGCTGCCACGGTGATTCTCGTGAATAGACGATTGTTGATCGGTGCCTTGGCGCCTTCGAACGGCCCCGAAAACGCGAAGGCCGCGGCTCTCTTACGAAACACCGTTTCCGCACCTTAGAGCCGCGGCGGCGAAACGCCGGTTCCCGGGATATTCCGGTGATCCGCACCGCCTGAATGCTCACCGGCGCATTTAGGGCCCGCTTTGGGGTCGCAAGCAGACGAGATTCGAAAGGTCCGGTTTCCGGCGGCCCACCCCCCAAGGAGACAACACTTACGATACTTCGGGCCATCCTATAGAAACGTAGTAGTAGTCTTGGATGGGGGTGAAAATGCTGGCCTTTTTGACTTTGATCTTTGTTTGTCAGCTCGTTGGCGAGTTATTCGTATCCGTCAGCGGGTTGCCGATACCGGGCCCCGTCATCGGGCTGGCTACCTTATTCGTTGGCTTATTGGTTCATGGATCGTTGCCCATCGATCTCGGCAAGGCGGCCGATGTTTTGATTACGAACCTATCGTTGCTCTTCATCCCAGCGGGCGTCGGCGTGCTCCTACACGCCCAGCTGATCGGGACGGACGTCGTTCCGATCACAATCTCGTTGATTGGCAGTACGCTTCTGACGATCGCGGTCACGGGGAGCTTGATGGCCTGGATGGACCGGTTTTCAACGAATGGTGACAGGTCGGGCGAAGAGGACAGTGGGGCGACCAATGACTGAGTTCAAGGACATATGGAGGTCTTTGCATATATCTGGACTTTAGTCCTTCAGTTTTATGAGTAGTTTCAGAATGCTAGGAATTGGTGATCCGCCTGGAGGGGAATGGGAATTTTTTGCTTCGAATTCGGTG
>Ga0056135_10000207_pt1 | contig 19052 bp, 13 predicted proteins | sample WorMetG1aBELIZE1_FD_67481 | JGI IMG/M metagenome (GOLD analysis project Ga0056135, IMG submission 67481) | Marine gutless worms symbiont microbial communities from Max Planck institute for Marine Microbiology, Germany - Inanidrilus... ...
CAGGGCGAAAATTCGGCTTCTTTGACCGATCCCTTCGTCTCAAGAATGCATGGTGCGGCTCAGTGGGTAAGAAGTTTCAAGCCGAATTCTCCAGACCGAGTTTATCAACAGTATCGGGGTTTTGCCGATGTCCTCCCTTACTTCAAGCGCGCCGAAAACCGCATCGGCGAGGCTAACGAGACATATCGAGGGCGTAATGGCCCGCTCGCCATCACTAACACGGACTGGACCCACCGGCTCTGCGATGCCTTCATCGCCGGTGCCGAAAGCGTCGGCATCCCGCGCAACCCGGATTACAACGGCGCCGAACAGGAAGGCGTCACCTATACCCAGCGCACCATCCACAATCGGCGCCGGGTCAGCGCCGCCACCGCCTATCTGAACCCGGCGAAATCGCGGGCCAACCTGACGGTCATCACAAAGGCTTTTGCGACGGGCCTGGTGATGGACGGAAAACAGGTCACAGGCGTGCAGTACCTGAAGGGCGGGCGCGGCGGCAGCGAAAGGCAGGTCACCGCCCGGCGCGAGGTCATCCTGGCCGGCGGCGTCGTCAATTCGCCGCAGCTCCTGCAGGTTTCCGGCATCGGATCGCCGGCCCTCCTGTCCGATCTCGGTATCCCCGTCGTCCACGCACTCGAAGCCGTCGGCGACAACCTCCGCGACCACTACGCGCCCCGCTTCACGGCGAAGGTCAAAAATAGCGACACCATCAACCGTCGCGCCCAGGGTCTCGGCCTGGTCCCGGAAGTGGCCAAATGGCTGATCGGCAAACCGAGCGTGCTGTCCATTTGCTCGACCTTGGTTTACGCCTTTTGGCGTTCCGACCCGGCCGTCGCCAACAGCGACCTGCAACTGACCTTCACGCCGGCCAGCTACGTCTCCGGGCGCCAGGCGGTCTTGGATAAATTCCCGGGCATGTCGGTCGCCTCCTGGCAGCAGCGCCCGGAGAGTTCCGGCTTCGTGCGGGCCCAATCCGCGGACCCCTTCGACAAGCCCATCATCCAGCCCAACTACCTGGACCACGAGACCGACCGCCGCGTGGTTCTGGCCGGCATGAAACTGGCCCGGCGTATCCTGCGCTCCGAGCCCATGGAGCCCTATTTCGACGGCGAGGACTTCCCGGGCGAAGACGTGCGGACCGACGACGAGTTGATGGCGGCGGCCAAACAGCGCGGCACCACCACCTTCCACCCCATGGGCACCTGCCGCATGGGCCCGGCCACGGACCCGACGACCGTGGTCGGCGACCAATTGCGCGTCCACGGGTTGGACGGACTCCGCGTCGTCGATGCCTCGGTCATGCCCAACATGCCGTCGGCCAACCTCAACGCGGCCGTCATCATGATCGCCGAAAAGGCGTCCGATATGATCCTCGGGCGGGCACCGTTGGAGGCGGTGGTGCTTTGAACGGCCGTGCTGGGATGCTTCCGTGCAATGCGAGGAGACGATGACCATGGTGAACGACGACGATACGGCCGAAATCGCCGGGCGATGTTATTGCGGCCGGACGACGATCCGCGCCACGCAAAAACCGCTGGCCGTCGCCTACTGCCACTGCGCCGACTGCCGCCGCGTCACCGGAGCTCCCGTCGCCGCTTTCGCGGCCTTCGATGAAACGGCGGTCACTTTGTCGCCGGACGACGGGACTGAGGTTGTGGCCAATCCCGGGGTCAGGCGCACCTTCTGCACGTCCTGCGGGTCACCGCTCACCGGGCGCTACGACTACCTGCCGGGACAGGTCTACATCGCCATCGGCATTCTCGATCAAGCTGACGACCTCGCCCCGCAACTTCATGCCCACGAGGCGCAGCGCCTAACGTGGCTGCACATCGATGATGGCCTCGAGCGCTTCGCCAGTTCCTCGCGCTCGCGGCTCGGAGAAAGAGTGAAGTGAGAGTGGTGGAACGGCCGCTGACATTAAGCTCACTGAGAACGGCGCGAATATGTCCCTTGGCGTTGTGCCGCAGGAGGACGCGGTTTGAGTTGTTGTTCCGTGAATTTCATCGGGATGGGAGCGCACGCTGAAAGACTTACGGCTAGTCGAATGTTAGATGTCAAATGACCTTACATTGATGCCACGAGCAGCACTTCGGGGCTGGTGGCTGATCTCACGAATGACGTTGGATTGCCGGCCCGCAGTTTCCAAGGACCATCAATGCACCGCAAACTGGTAACGATCATCAAATCTCACGCACCCGGTTCCCATTTCGATCGAAAAATCGGGTATTCCCGAAATGCTCGCAGGTTAAGATGTTTGACGGGTGCCAAAGGGTCATAGTCGGTTGGCCCGATGGCGCATCATCAGGACGATGCGCCGATCCGCGCCAGTCATAAACGCCAATACGGGCGTCAACAATTTCGAGATCCAGACCGACGCGGTGATATCGACCAGACGGTCGAAGGGGATCATGTGTCTCGTCAAATCGAATTGATGGGTCTCACAAAAATCTTCCAGTCGCTCGCCGTTGACCAGGATCGTGGTTTCCGGATGGCGGATCGCCAATTGGATGATGATGAAACCACCTGGCGCCAGATTGTTGACGGCAAAGCTTAGGAATTCTGAGTGGATATTGAAATCAGGTGTCCGAGTAAAAGGATAGAATTCCTGAAACACCATTGCCTCGTATTGCCGTTCCAATCTGACATCGAGGCCCGCTTCGACAACCCGATATTCAGCGCCATACCGGTCCTCGCGTGCCGCATAGGCCACGGCGCTCTCACTGATTTCATATCCGCATACGACTGCTTCCGAAAACGTTTGCTTTAGCGCTGATGTCGTAATGCCGATTCCACAACCGATGTCGGCAATTGATTTGGGTGTGAATGGAAACAGGGAACGATAGATGCGGACACGCGCTTTGCCGCGAAGCAGGTTGTTGTTGCCCAGCGCCTCAATATGGTCTTCCGCAGACGAGACGTTAATGTCGTCATAGCAGGAATGTGGTGCCATCGACCGAGCGTTATTTTGCGGAGACCCTGACGGCTCTTGGTCTGGTCTGTTCATTTAGTCGTTCTCATAAAAGGGGCACGGGCAATCGAAACGGGCAAGACAGAATAACGGAAGTACAGTTTCCAGTTAGAAAAATTTTGCCAGATATCCAGTCTTCGCCTCAAAGAAATGGAGTGAAGTTTTTCAGCTGGCACTGTCACACATGACCCAACCCGACCAGAACAACCCTACAACTCCTGCACATCCAAGATCCCCGGCACCGCCCTCAAGGCCCGGTAGACGCCGGGCGAGATGTCGTAGCGCTGCTTGCGCCTGAGGATCAGATTGTCATAACCGGGGATGCGGGCCTGGATCTCGATGGTGCCGTTGCCGCGCCGCTCGCCGTCGAGGATCTCCTTCAGGGGTCCCAGAGGCGCTTCCGAATCGATGATAACCCTGAGCCCCTGCGACTTGGCGGCGGCGGCCTTCTCCAAGGGTTGGAACTTCTGGGCCAGGAACCGCGCCTCGTCGTCCTCGTTCTCGAACTGGGCGGTCGCCTCGATCAGCAAGAGATTGCCGTTCTCCAGGAACTCCCGGGACGCGTTAAGCGCTTCCGAGAAGCAGGTCACCTCGAAGGCGCCCGACGTGTCGGAGAAACCGACGAAGGCGAAGCGGTTGCCCTTGGCCGATGTCCGTTCCTTCTTCGATTCCAGGACACCGGCCAGCTTCACCGGGCCGGCCAGACGGTCGCGGTTGATCTCCGACATGCTCTTGACGCCGAGCTGCTTGAGGGTCTTGGCGAAGGGATCGAGCGGGTGGGCGGAGAGGTAGAAGCCGATGGCATCGAATTCCTCGGCGAGCCGGTCCATGGGCGCCCAGTCGGGCACGTCCGGCAGTTCGACCACCGGGTCCGGCGCCGCCTCGCCGCCGAACAGGCCCATCTGGTCGGAATTGCGCTCGTCCCGCGCCAATGAGGCCATGCGGACCATGGTCTCGACACCCTGGTGGACGCGGCGGCGGTTGGCATTGAGGCCATCGAAGGCGCCGGCCCGGGTCAGGTTCTCCAGTTGCCGTTTGTTGACGAGCGTCGCGTCGAGCCGCGCCACGAAGTCGGAGAGGTCCTGGAAGGGCCCGTTGTCGTCGCGCTCGGCGACGATCGAGGCCATGGCCCCCTCGCCCACGTTCTTGATGGCGGCGAGCGCATAGCGGATGGCGCTCTTTTCGCCCTCGCCGTTCGTTGTCCGCTCAACTGAAAAGACAACCTCGGAGCGGTTGATGTCCGGGCCCAGAAGCGGCACGCCCTGGCTGGCCAGTTCCTGGCGGAAGATGTTGAGCTTGTCCGTGTTGCCGAGGTCGAGGGTCATGGAGGCGGCCAGGAACTCGACCGGGTGGTTGGCCTTGAGGTAGGCCGTCTGGTAGGCGACCAGGGCATAAGCAGCGGCGTGCGACTTGTTGAAGCCGTAGCCCGCGAACTTGTTGACCTGCTCGAAGATCTCGGCCGCCTTGGCCTCCGGCACGCTCTTGGCCATGGCGCCGTCGATGAAGATCTGGCGCTGCTGGTCCATCTCCTCCTTGATCTTCTTGCCCATGGCGCGCCTGAGCAGGTCGGCGCCGCCGAGCGAGTATCCGGAGAGCTCCTGGGCGATCTGCATGACCTGCTCCTGGTAGATCATGATGCCGTAGGTCTCCTTGAGGATGCCCTCCAGGGTCGGATAGAGGTAGTCCGGCGCCTCCTCGCCGTGCTTGCGCCGGATGTAGCTGGGGATGTTGTCCATGGGGCCGGGGCGGTAGAGCGCGACGACGGCGATGATGTCCTCGAAGCTGTCCGGCTTCATGGACTTCAAGACGTCCCGCATGCCCGCACTTTCCAACTGGAAGACGCCGGTCGTCTCGCCGCGGCTCATCATCTCGAAGGTGGCCGGGTCGTCCAAGGGGATGGTGGCGAGGTCGATGTCGACACCCTTGTCGCGGATCAGGCGCTCGGCGGTGGTCAGCACGGTGAGGGTCTTGAGGCCCAAAAAGTCGAACTTCACCAGCCCGGCGCTCTCCACGAACTTCATGTTGAAGCCGGTGACCGGCACCTCGGAGCGCGGGTCGCGGTAGAGCGGGATCAGTTCTTCGAGCGGCCTGTCGCCGATGACGACGCCGGCGGCGTGGGTCGAGGCGTGGCGGTAGAGGCCTTCGATCTTCTTGGCGATGTCGACCAGGCGCTCGACGGCGGGGTCGTCGGCGATCATCTGGCGCAGCGGCTCCTCGCTGTCGATGGCCTGCTGCAGGGTCAACGGGTTGGCCGGGTTGTTGGGCACCTGCTTGCAGATCTTGTCGACGTAGCCGTAGGGCATCTCCAGCACCCGCCCGACGTCCCTGAGTGCCGCCCTCGCCTGCAGTTTACCGAAGGTGATGATCTGGGCCACATGGTCGAAGCCATATTTCTGCTGAACGTAGCGGATGACCTCGTCGCGGCGGTCCTGGCAGAAGTCGATGTCGAAGTCCGGCATGGAGACGCGTTCGGGATTCAAGAAGCGTTCGAACAGCAGCCCCCAACGCAACGGGTCGAGGTCGGTGATGGTCAGCGCCCAGGCGACCACGGAACCGGCACCGGAGCCGCGCCCCGGGCCGACCGGGATGCCGTGCTCCTTGGCCCATTGGATGAAGTCGGCGACGATCAGGAAGTAGCCGGGAAAGCCCATCTCGTTGATCACGTCGAGCTCGTAGTGGAGCCTCTTGCGGTAGGGCTCGGCCGCATGGTTGCGCGTCGCCTCGTCCATGGCCTCGGTGAAGACGTGTTTCTCCAGGCGCTTCTCGAGCCCGTCTTCCGATTGGGCCTTGAGCTCGTCGGCCTCGGTGCGCCCCTCGCCGCAGTCGTAGGGCGGCAGGATCGGGGCGATGCTCTCGACCATGAAGGCGCAGCGTTTGGCGATGACCAGCGTATTGTCGACCGCTTCCGGCAGGTCGCGGAAGAGCCGGCGCATCTCGGCGGCCGTCTTGAAGTAGTGCTCGGGCGTCAGGAAACGGCGCTCCGATTGCGACAGGTAGGCGCTTTCGGCGATGCAGATCAACGCGTCGTGCGCCTCGTGCATGGCGTGGTCCGGGAAAAAGGCCTCGTTGGTGGCGACCAGCGGGATCTCGTGGGCATAGGCCAAATCGAGGAAGGCCTCCTCGGTACGGTGCTCCACCTCCATGCCGTGGCGCTGGATCTCCATGTAGAGGTGCCCTGGGAAGGCCGCCATCAAGCGCGTCAGCAAGGCCTCCGCCTCGTCCCGCCGGCCGTCGAGCAACAGCCGACCGACCGGTCCGCCGGGTCCGCCGGTCAAGGCGATCAACCCGTCCGCGTGCTGTTCCAGGAGGTCGATGGGCACGTGCGGGTCATGCGCGTCCTCGGTCTCCAAATAGGCATGGGCCAGCAGTTTCAAGAGGTTGCGGTAGCCCCCGTCGTTCTGCACCAGCAGTACCAGCGGCGCCGTGTCGGGCCCGGTCTTGGCCGGCCTTCCGCGGGACCGGCTGTCTTCGCCATTATCGTCGGCCTCCATGAGCAGGCTCAATTGGCAGCCGATGATCGGCTGCACGCCCGAACCGGCGGCGGCCGACGAGAACTCGAGGGCGCCGAACAGGTTGTTGGTGTCGGTGACGGCGACGGCCGGCATGCCCTGCTCGCGGCTCAGCGCCACCAGCTTCTTCGCCGGTATGGCGCCTTCCGAAAGCGAATAGGCGGAGTGGACCCGGAGATGGACGAAATCGGCATGCGTCATGACGCCCCAAGGATTCCATATCCGCCGCCGGTGGGGTAGCAAAATGTGGGGATCGGACGGCGAGTTATCCACAAGATGGTGCGCTTTTGGGGATAAATGATCACCCGGGGCGGATGGTCCGAATGGCGGCGGATAGAGGCCGTCCGGTGCCCTAGAAGATGGGTTGCGGTACGTCGCCGTAATAGGTCGTGTCGGTCAAGGTCAAGTGGGTCAAGTTTCCCGTCGGTACGTGCAGATCCGCGATCAGCACCGGCGTCATCTTGGCGCTCATGTCCATGATCTCGTTCAGGGGCACGAATTGTTGGCCCGGCTTGTCGATCTTCGACAGGACGACCTTGACCTCGTCGTTGTCGGTTCCCCAAAGGAAACCCGTCATCGACGACCGGTTGACGAAGTATTCGACGATTTCCGCCCGTTGGCGTTGGTCGATGGAAACGAACTTGCCGAGCATGCCGTAGTCCTTCGGCAGGACATGGGCCGTAAAGCTGACCTCGCCCTGCCCGTCCAAGGCCGTCCAGACTGCACCGACGGCCAGGGCCTTTTCGACGACACCCCGCAAATACGTCTCGTCGTGCGGAAACACGGATACGGCCAGGATGTTGCGATCGGGCAATTCGGCGGTGTATAGGCTGGCGACGGTCAGGTTCCGGATGCCGATGGCGCTGCCGAAGGCCAAGGCGACGATGAGCAGCACCGCCGCACCCTGGGCCACGACCGGGCTCGGCATCCATCCGAACAGCAAACGGAAGAGTTTCCCTCCCGGGTTCCCGGGCAGGAACATGGCCGTCTTCTTCATGTAGTCGGCGTAGTCCGGGTACTGGTCGCACATCCTGCGTTCCTCGAACTTGGCCAGGTAGAAATAGAACACGCTCATGGCCAGGAAGATGACCAGCATCATCATCCGGGGCCAGATGAAGAGCAGGCCGAACCCGGCCATCATGAAGAACAGGTACTGGGGGTGGCGGATGTAGGAATAGAGGAAGCTGCTGACCACGCCCTTCTGTTTGAACTTGGACCAATAGACCTGGGCGGCAAAGGCGAAGAACCCGATGAGCCCGGCGTAAAACAGATATTCGCCGTTTCGGATGAAATTGATAAACGCACTGCTCGTCGCGTAGACGGCCTGCGGAAGAAAAAAGGCTGCAACCCACGCCGTCAGTTCGTTTTGCCGCGCCCCGGCCAAAAAGGGATCGTAGAAGGAATAGAGCAGAATGCCGAACGGGGTGGCCATCAGGATCCCTTCCAGCATGATTAGCCAGTAGAGGAAATTGACGGCCCCCGACGTTACCTTTTTCGGGATTGATACCGGTTTCGTTTCGGCTTCGGCGGCGGGTTCGGTGTCGGTCAGCGGCGGCATCGTCCTTCTCCGCGCGAAGCGGAAGATTCACTGGCAATCGAAAACCCAATTAACGCTATAGATGCGCAGCTCATTTGTCACGGAAGGGCGCGAACGCGAGGTTCTATATTTAGCCAATGCTTCGTGCGTTCGTTCCCATTGCCGTTCAGAAGTTCCGCAACGGCACTGCCGTTGTGCGGGGAACCGCCCTTTGCCATACTCGCCACCGGGAGGACGGATTATGCCGCACGACGGACACGACCACACGGACCCGCCCGGCGATGTGGAGCTGCGCGTCAAGGCGCTGGAAAGCCTGCTCGTCGAGAAAGGGTTGGTCGATCCGGCGGCGCTCGATGCGGTGATCGACACCTACGAGAACAAGGTCGGGCCGCATCGAGGGGCCAAGGTGGTGGCCCGCGCCTGGACCGATCCGGACTTCCTCGAACGGCTCAGGGACAACGCCACGGAGGCGATCCGCGAGTTCGGCTACGAGGGCCGTCAGGGCGAACATGTGGAGATCGTCGAGAACGCAGCCGACGTCCACAACCTGGTCGTCTGTACGCTCTGCTCGTGCTACCCGTGGACGGTGCTCGGCCTGCCGCCGGTGTGGTACAAGTCGGCCCCTTATCGGTCGCGGGCCGTCATCGAACCCCGCGCGGTCCTCAAGGAGTTCGGCACCGAGCTCGGCGACGACGTCGAGGTGCGGGTCTGGGATTCCACCTCCGAGATGCGCTACCTGGTGGTTCCCCAGCGCCCCGACGGCACCGATGGATGGTCCGCGGAAGATCTCGAAAGACTGGTTACCCGCAACTCCATGATCGGCGTCGAGAAGGCGAAGAGCCCGGATGACGGGGACCCATCGTGAACGGCGCCCACGACATGGGCGGCATGCAGGGTTTCGGCCCCGTCGACGCCGAACCGGAATCGGACGAGCCCATCTTCCATGCCGAATGGGAACGCCGCGCCTTCGCCCTGACCCTGACCAGCGCCATGATCGGGCGCTGGAACATCGACATGTCGCGCTTCGCCCGCGAACGCCAACACCCCATCGATTACCTGGAACATACCTATTACGAGAACTGGCTGGCCGGCCTCTACAAGCTTCTGGTCGAGGCCGGACTGGTCACCGAGGACGAGCTGGCCGTCGGCAAACCCCTGACCCCGCCGACCGATCCCGATCAGATCCGCGTCGCCGACGCCGAGGCGGCGGTCAAGCTCCTCAACCGCGGCGGTCCGACGCAGATGGATTCCGACCGACCACCGGCCTTCAAAACGGGCGATAAGGTGCGGGTCCTGAACCTGCATCCGGCCGGCCACACCCGGGCGCCGCGGTACACGCGGGGCCGCGAGGGCGTCATCCACCACGGCCACGGTGTCCATGTTTTCGCCGACGAGCACGCCAAGGGCAACCGGGTCGGCGAGCATCTCTATTCCGTGCGTTTTCAGGCCCGCGACCTGTGGGGACCGCAGGCGCCGGCCCGCGACGCCGTTCACGTCGACCTCTGGGAGCCGCATCTGGAGGCGCTCTGAAGGTGACGATGATCCCCGCCCCCCTGCCCTTGCAACCGCTGGACAGCGATGGACCGGTGTTCCGCGAACCCTGGGAGGCGCAGGTTTTTGCCTTAGCTGTGACCCTATCGGAGGCCGGCCTTTTCACCTGGGACGAATGGGCGGAAACCCTCGGCGCCGAGATCAAGGCGGCGCAAGCGGCCGGCGACCCGGATCTCGGCGATACCTACTACACCCATTGGCAGCGGGCGCTCGAGCGCCTGGTCGCCGAAAAAGGCGCCGTCGACGACGCGGCCATCGGCGAGCGTTCGGATCAGTGGCGCCGCGCCTACCTCAACACACCGCACGGCCAGCCGATCGAGCTGAAGGCAGCGGATTAGACCGTTTTATCTCACTAGAAGACGTATTCCATTCACACACCTATAGCCGTTTTCTCACATACTCTTAGATTGCGGTCCAATCGCGTTTGACCAGTTCTCAGAAGAAGACTTAACGGCTCCGGCAGTCGCGTGAGCGGCGACGGTGACACGGGTATTGCCACATACGAATGGAAACTACTTCGTCACATTTGTATTTCCGACCCTTCCTCATCTGTCAGGACGGAGAGGCTACGTTGTCTCACCAAGACAGATGGCTCAATTTCGAGAGTGGCTGCGGCGAAATCCGAAAGCGATGGGATTCAATCCTGGGAAGCTCGTTTCAGTCACTGGTCTCGACCTTCGGAATATCCCATTGGGCGACGATTGCCAGCGCCACGGCGGTGTTCACTTTTCCCGATGTCCGTTGTCGAGAGGGCGAGCCGCTCGTCACCGGGGTAGGGACGAAAAAGGATGACACAATTTGACACGTCCAGAAGCAAAACGAAACTCGCCACGCGAACTCCAGTGCTGAAGAATGAAGTGTGACCAACGAGGCAGTGGGCAATCGTGACACGGAACGACGAGACCTTAAGATCGGCAACAATTCTCGTCGTTGATGACGAGGCTTTCATGCGCGCCTTTTTGAAAAGGCTCCTCGGCTCACTCGGAATCGAAAACGTGTTGACCGCGGAGAACGGCTGGAAGGGTCTGAAAGCCGTGGCGAAGTGGGGCCGAGAAATCGATATCGTCATCCTCGACATGCATATGCCGGTCCTCGACGGCCTCGGTTTTCTGACACGGCTGCGCTCCAAGAATTCGCCATACCCCGAATTACCGGTCCTGATTCTCACAGGCGAGCACGATGAATCGGTGGTCCGCGAGTGCGTTGACCTGGGCGTTCATGGTTTCGTCGTCAAACCAATCGATATCGACACGCTTGGAGCCCGCCTAAAGGCCGCGCTGAAGCGCAAATCCCCAAGGTCCAGAGTGAACGCCTGACTAACCTGGTGTCCCGGACACCATTACTACGGTTCTTCGACGGCACAACGGCGATGGCCGATCACTGGCTAGCGCGATGTCCGGCGCGATGTCCGGAGAGGAGGGCACCGGCCTTCGCGCTCGTGAAACGTCTAAGTCCGTCTTCCGGATGAAACGGTGGGATTGACGGTTGATTGAAACCGCCGCCTATCCTTCGACCAGGTGCCCGTCGTCGAGCCTGACGATGCGGTCCATCTTGGCGGCCAGGTCCGGGTTGTGGGTGGCGATGAGGGCGGCCAGGCCGGCGCCGCGGGCGAGCTTCAACAAGACCTCGAAGACGTCTTCCGCCGTATGCGGATCAAGGTTGCCGGTCGGCTCGTCGGCCAGCAGCAGGCGCGGCGAGCAGGCGATGGCGCGGGCGATGGCGACGCGCTGCTGTTCGCCGCCGGACAGGCGCGCCGGACGGTGCGTGATGCGTTCGGCCAGGCCCATCCAATCCAAGAGTTCGCCGGCTCGCTTCTTGGCGTCTTTGCGCCCATAACCGGCGATGGTCTGCGGGATGACCACGTTCTCCAGTGCCGTGAATTCGGGCAGCAGGTGGTGGTACTGGTAGACGAAACCGAGGCGATGGCGGCGCACCGCCGTTCGGGCGTCGTCCTTCATGTCCTGGCAGGCCTCGCCGCAGATGAAGATCTCGCCTTCGTCGGGCGTCTCCAGGAGGCCGGTGATGTGCAAGAGCGTCGATTTGCCGGCGCCGGACGGACCAACCAGGGCGACGATTTCGCCGGCCCGCATTTCGAGGTCGATGCCGCGCAGCACCTCAAGCGCGTTCTTGCCTTGCTGGAAGGAGCGCGTAATGCCCTTCAGCGCCAGCACCGGGGTACCGTTGGTGTCGGCTCCGTCACTCATAACGCAGGGCCTCCGCCGGATCGAGCCGGGCCGCCCGCCAGGAGGGATAGAGGGTCGCCAGCAGGGATAGACTCAAACCCATGACGACGACAGCGACGACCTCGCTGGGATCGACGATGGCCGGCAGCTGCGACAGGAAATAGATCTCGGCGGCGAACAGCTCGGTGCCGGTCAACCCTTGGATCCACTGGCGGATGGTCTCGATGTTCTCGGCGAACGACAGCCCCAGCAGGAAACCGGCGAAGGTGCCGATGGTGCCGACGGAAGCGCCGGCGATGAAGAAGACGCGCATGATCATGCCGCGCGTCGCGCCCATGGTGCGGAGGATGGCGATGTCCCGGCCCTTGTCCTTCACCAGCATGATCATCGACGAGATGATGTTGAACGCCGCGACCAGGATGATCAGGGTCAGGATCAGGAACATGACGTTGCGTTCGACCTGGACGGCATTGAAGAAGCTGGCGTTGGCCCGCTGCCAGTCGTGGACCCGGTACTCCGCACCGGCGGTCAGGATGACGTCGTTGACCATGCCGGGCGCCTTGTCGGGGTGGTCGACGAAGATCTCGAGATTGGTCACCTTGTTTGGCAGTTTGAAGTAGATCTGCGCCGCCTGCAGCGGCATGAATATGAAATTGGCGTCGTATTCATACATGCCGATCTCGAAGGTGGCGGCGATGTGATAGGCCTTCAGCCGGGGCACGGTACCGAAGGCGGTGACCGAACCCTTCGGCGATATGAGCGTGATCTTGTCGCCGACGCCGACGCCCAACTTGCGGGCCAGGCGGTCGCCGATGACGAGGCCGTCCTTGCCGCCGAAACTCTCCAACGTGCCCCTCTGGATGTTGCCGGTGACGATGTCGCGGCTGACCAGATCGGTCGGCCTCAGCGCCCGGACGACCGCTCCTTGCGCGATGCCGCGCGCCGTGACCATGACCTGGCCTTCGATCATCGGCGTCACCGTGACCACACCGTTGACCGTGCGCAGCTTGGCGGCCAGCGGATCGAAGTTCTGCACCCCCTCGGCACTGGCATAGACACTGAGATGGCCGTTGAGGCCGAGGATGCGGGTCAGCAACTCGTGGCGGAAACCGTTCATCACCGACATAACGATGATCAGGGTCGCCACGCCCAAGGCGATGCCTAAGAGCGAGAACCAGGCGATCACCGAGATGAACCCTTCCTGGCGCCGGGCCCTCAGGTAGCGCAGCGCCACCATCCATTCGAAACGGCCGAACATGGGCGCCGCCTAGCCCGTGAGCCGCGACAAGGCGCTGTCCAGGCTCAGCTCCTGGCGCTCGCCGGATTTGCGGTTCTTCAACTCGACGGAGCCGGAAGCCAGGCCGCGGGGTCCGATGACCAGCTGCCAGGGCAGCCCGATCAGGTCCATGTCGGCGAACTTGGCGCCGGCCCGGGCGTCGCGCTCGTCGTAGAGCACATCGACCCCCTGCCCTTTTAGTTTCCCGTAGACGTCCTCGCAGGCTGCATCGCAGGTCTCGTCGCCGACCTTGAGGTTGATCAGGCCGGCATGGAACGGCGCTACGGACTCGGGCCAGATGATGCCGGCCTCATCGTGCGAGGCCTCGATGATGGCGCCGGCGAGGCGCGACACGCCGATACCGTAGGAGCCCATCTCGACGAACACCTCCTCGCCGTCGGGACCGGTCACCTTGGCGCCCAGGGGCTCGGAATACTTGGTGCCGAAATAGAAGATGTGGCCGACCTCAATGCCGCGCGCCGTGACCAGGTCGTCACCGAGCGCCGCTTCCGCATCCGGGTCGCGCTTTTCGTCGGTGGCCGCGTACTGGCTCGTCAACCGGTCGACGATGGGCTGCAGGTCGCTATCAAAATCGACGTCGCCACCGGTCATGTCGGTCTCCAGGAAATCGCGATGACAGGCGATCTCGCTTTCGCCGGTGTCGGCCAGGATCAGGAACTCGTGGCTCATGTCGCCGCCGATGGGCCCGGTGTCGGCGGCCATCGGGATCGCCTTCAGGCCCATCCGTTCGTAGGTCTTGAGATAGGAGACGAAGAACTTGTTGTAGGACTTGCGGGCGTCCTCCTTGGTCAGGTCGAAGGAATAGGCATCCTTCATGAGGAACTCGCGGCCGCGCATGACGCCGAAGCGCGGGCGGACCTCGTCACGGAACTTCCACTGGATGTGGTAGAGCAGTTGCGGCAGGTCGCGGTAGCTGCGGATGGCATGGGCGAAGATCTCGGTGATCTGTTCCTCGTTGGTCGGCCCGTAGAGCATGTCGCGCTCGTGACGGTCCTGGATGCGCAGCATTTCCGGTCCGTAATCGTCGTAGCGCCCGCTTTGCCGCCACAGGTCGGCGGGCTGGATGGTCGGCATCAGCACCTGTTGGCAACCCATGGCGTCCTGCTCCTCGCGGACGATGCGGTCGATGTTCTCCAGCACCTTGAATCCGAGCGGCAGCCACGAATAGATGCCGGCGCTCGACTGGCGGATCATCCCGGCCCTGAGCATCAGGCGGTGTGAAACGATCTCGGCCTCGGCGGGCGTTTCCTTCAGGGTCGGCATGAAATAGCGGGACAGGCGCATGGTGAAATCCGGGAAATGTTAAGCCGAAACGGGGCGCGGAGGAGCGAATCCCAATGTCGGGCGAATGTAGGGAATGGCGGCCCCAATGTCCACGCTTGGGCGGCGAAGATCTGTCGCCGTGCTCTTGGTGGCGAATGGCTCCGTATTACGGTATCATTGAGAACCTACACTAGGTTGCCGTAGGCATCCGGACACCCTGATCGGGAGACGATGTTATGGCTGCTTCTGAAAAGAATACGGCTACGGAAGACACCTCACGAGAGGCGGTCGGTGTTTTTCATGGCGTTCCCTCATTCGAATCTGCAATTGACGAGTTACTGAGTTCCGGATTCGACCGCGCCGAGATTAGCTTGTTGGCAGACAGCAAGGCGGTCGAGGAAAAACTCGGTCACAGTTACGCGAAGGTTCAGGAACTGGAAGACGATCCCGACGTTCCGCGTGCCGTCTATGTCGGCCGCGAAGGGGTCGCTCAAGGCCAGGCCGGGATCATCGGCGGCTTGTTTCTCCTCGGTTCGTTCGCCGCCACCGGCATGGTCGTTGCGTCCGGTGGGACTTTGGCCGCCGTTGTGCTCGCCGCTGCGGCTGCGGGTGGCGGTGCCGGAATCGTCGGCACGGCGATCGCCAGCCGCCTGGGCACGCATCATGCGGAGCACATCAAGGGCCAGCTGACGAAGGGCGGACTGCTGCTGTGGGTCGGAATACGCGATGACGCGCATGAAAAACGGGCCGTCGAAATTCTGACCAAGCACGGGGCCGACGACGTCCACGTCCACGACATCCGCCATGCCCACGAACCGGAAGCCAATCCGACGACGGGCATCAATGTCGATCCGTTTCTGCCAGACGCGCCGATCTAGGCCAACGGTCCGGCGAGGCGATACCGGCAGAGGGGAACCCGCGGCGACGGGGTCCCCCGCCTGATTGATCGAGACGGAGACACCGGCGGCGACCGAGCTTCCGCCGCCGGCTCCGAATGCTGTATTCTATTCTCCAGGGGCGATGGCAGAGGCAAAGAAGCACAGGGGTAACAAGCAACAATAAGGAACCCGACATGACACGCCCGAATAACCACGTCCGCAGTTTCGCGAGGCTCGTCGTCTTCGCCATGGTCTGGGTCGCCGGTGCCGCCCTGATCTTCACCGCGACCGCCGACGACGGTTGGGCGCAAAAGAGGCGCAATCCGGACAAGGCGGTGGCCAAGCGGGACCGGGACGGCGACGGCAAGATCAGTCCCGAGGAATGGGACAAGTCACCGGCCATCTTCCGCAAGATCGACAAGGACAAGGATGGCTACCTGTCGCCGTCCGATTTCGCCAAGCACTGGGGCATGATGGGCGGCGGCGCTACGCCGGGGGCGGCGCGTTCCCAGGCGCCGAAATCAACGGCGTCCCAGACGATCGGCGCATCGGCCGGGAACCCGACGGCGGCCGCCAAGGCCCATCTGGCGGCCAGCGCCGAGGCGATGAAGGCCGGGCGGTCGCTGGAAGCGCTGGACGCGGTGCGCAAGGCCGCCGCCGTCATCGACGGCGCCAGCGTTCCGGCCAAGCTGCGCCAGAAGGTCTACGCCGCCCTGAGCAAGCGGGAGTATGCCGCCGGCAATGCCTTCGCCGCGCTCAAGGCCATGCGCAAGGCGGTCAAGTCGTCGAAGAGCGCCGCCCTGCAGGCGGAACTGGTGACCCTTTATCTGGACGTGGGGCGCCTGAAGGCGGCCGAGAAAGAGGCCATCGCGGCTCGGCAACTGGCCGCAAAGGTCCTCAACAAAAGAGGCCTCACCGAAAGACAGATGCTGACCGTCAGCCATTCCTTGGCATCGATGGAGGCGGCTTTCCTCGAGAAACAGGGCCGTTGGCGTGAGGCGGAACCCAAGATCCGCGAAATGGTCGGGCTCATCGACCGGCTCAAGGAAATCGACGACCGCTGGCGCCTGCGCAGTCTCAAGTCCAAGTGGGAACTGGCCCGCAACCTGATGCGCCAGGGACGCGTCGTCGAAGCGGAGATCGCTGCCCGCGGCGGCCTCAACCAGGCCCGCGCCGAGGTTTCCGGTGCGTCCGTGATGGTCGCCAACCTGGCCCGTTTCGTCGGCGAGGCGGTGCTCGCCCAGGGGCGCCGGGACGACGCCCGGATTATGGCCGAACAGGCGATCACGCTGCTCGCCGAGGCCGGCGAACCGCCGTCGTCCCGGGTCAGTGTGCTGGCCAAGCGGTTCATGGGGACCTTGCATGCCCTGGAGGGCGATTGGGAAGCGGCCGAAGAACAATTCGCCGGCGCCCGTGCCGCCCTCTCCGGCAACAAAACGCTGGCAACGCAGATCATCGATAACTACCCGATCGTCATCGTCAACGACATCAAGCAGGGCCGGGCCGAAGCGGCGCTCGGCCGCCTCGAGAACCGCCACCAGCGCATGAACGAACGGCTCGGCAGGAAACACCAATACACGGCCGTCGCCCGGGCGCTGATCGGTGTGGCCCGTGCCCAAATGAGCGATCGCGAAGCGGCTCTTACCGATTTCCGGGATGCCGTGCCATACATTCTGTCGCGCTCGCGGGCGTCCGATGCGGACGACGACGACAGCCAATCGAACACCGCCGTAATCCGCCGCGTCATCCTCGAGACCTATATGGATGTGCTCACCGAGCGATACCAGATGGACGGCGCCTCACTCGACGGCAAAAGCCTGCTGGCCGAGGCGTTCCGCATCGCCGACGTGGCCCGGGGCAGCATCGTCCAGAAGGCACTCGCCGCCTCCGGTGCCCGCGCCGTTGCCGGCCAGCCCGACCTGGCGGAACTGGTGCGGACCGAACAGGACGCGCGAAAGAGCATCGGTGCCTTGAACAAGCTCCTGGCCGACGTCCTCGGGCGCGACGAGAGCGAGCGCGACGCCGAGGGCGTGGCCGAACTCAGGCGCGAGATCGACCGCTTGCGCGACGACCGCGGTGATGCCATGGAAGAGATCGAAAAGCGCTTCCCCGACTACGCCCGGCTGATCAACCCGAAACCGGCGTCGATCGAAGACGCGCGGGCCGTTCTGGCCGACGGCGAGGCTTTGATCGTCACCTACTTCGGCGAGGACCGCGGCTATGCCTGGAGCGTCGGCAGGAACGGCGCGGCGGCCTTCACCCGTATCGAGCTCGGCGCCGAGGAGGTCCTCGACCTGGTCGCCGTGGTCCGTTCGGCTCTCGATCCCGGTACCGCCACGATCGGGGAGATCCCGCCCTTCGACCTGGATACGGCGCACGAGCTCTATGCCCAGGTGCTGGGTCCGCTCGAAGACACCTGGCGCGGGGCGAAGAGCTTGTTGCTGGTGGCGCACGGCCCCCTCGGTGCCCTGCCGCTGTCCGTATTGCCGACGGTACCCGCGCAATTGACGGGTGATCAAACCCTGCCTTTTGCCGATCACCGCGACGTGCCGTGGCTGGCCAAGACCCATGCGGTGACGTTGGTGCCCTCCGTGGCGGCCCTGGCTGCGCTTCGCCGGCTGCCCGACGCCGGTGCCGGCCGCTCGCCCTTCGTCGGTTTCGGCGATCCCTTCTTCGCCGCCGAACAGGCGGTGGCAGCCGAACAGGCCGAGGCGGCGGTTGCGGCCAATGAAACGTCACCGGGTGCGACGGCCATGCGGGGTGCGGTGTCGCTCAGATCCGTCTACCGGGGCGACAATATCGCCGCCGGCGAACTGGCCCAGCTCCAGCGCTTGCCCGACACGGCGCCGGAGGTCCTGAGCATCGCCAGGGCGCTCGACACCGACCCGGAAAAGACCGTGTTTCTCGGCCGCGAGGCCAACGAGGCGCGGGTCAAGAAAATGGATCTCTCTACCTACAAGGTGATCACCTTCGCCACCCACGGCCTAGTGCCGGGTAACCTGGACGGCCTGACCCAGCCGGCCCTCGCCTTGACCGCCCCCGATGTGGCCGGTGAGGAAGGTGACGGGCTCCTGACCATGGAGGAGATTCTGGGCCTCAAGCTCGACGCCGATTGGGTGGTGCTGTCGGCCTGCAATACGGCATCCGGTGACGGCGCCGGGGCGGAGGCCGTCTCGGGCCTCGGCCAGGCCTTCTTCTACGCCGGCACCCGCGCCCTTCTCGCGAGCAATTGGCCCGTCGAGACGACGTCGGCCAAGGCCTTGACCACCGACATCTTCCACCGCCAGGCGGCCGACGCCAGCCTGCCCCGGGCGGAAGCGGTGCGCCTTGCCGCCGTCGATCTCATGGAGAACGGCACGTTCGTCGATCCGGAGACCAAGACCCCGCTTTTCTCCTTCGCCCATCCTTTGTTCTGGGCGCCGTTCAGTTTGGTAGGGGATGGGCAGTGAGGAGAGGTCGCCGAGTATGGCTTCGTGGCGCACGTTGGCGTTATGGCGTGGGTGGGCGGGGTGATCCCAATTCTTGACGAACGATATCCTCCGATCCCCTCATGGCCGGGCTTGAACCCATCGCAATCGCCAGCGGGCCATCCACGTTCACTGGGAAGCGACGTGCCGGTTGAAACACGTCGATACGCGGGTCAAGCAAGCCCGCGTATGAGGTGAGGGTTAGGGCGTCGGGATGTCTGCATGAACCCAGACAAAGACATTTAACGGCAATCGCCGTGACGTCCGGTATTAGCTGAAGCTGTTGAAGAACTCGGTTGAGGGCAAGTTCTGGTCGTGATTCCCTGTTTCTGACGTTGTCATGGTTGGGGGAAGGCGATGATGGGTCAGGTGGTCGGTCAACAGGACCGGCTTTTCTAT
>Ga0056135_10000209_pt1 | contig 18888 bp, 14 predicted proteins | sample WorMetG1aBELIZE1_FD_67481 | JGI IMG/M metagenome (GOLD analysis project Ga0056135, IMG submission 67481) | Marine gutless worms symbiont microbial communities from Max Planck institute for Marine Microbiology, Germany - Inanidrilus... ...
CGCTCTCAGCCCCTCCAAAAGGCCCCACTTCGCGCCAAAACAGCGCAACCCAAGGCCCAGCGACGCCAACCAAGCTACAAGCGCATCCGCCCGACCGTTTTCACACGGCCAAGACCCTTTGCGGACACGCGATGTGAGCCAGATGAGTGCTGGCCTTCCCCCGTCAACCCGATCCAGACAGTTCGGCGGAAAAGCTTGGCATCCAAGTTCTGAGGAGGGGGTATTCAGATGCTGAGGACGCGGCTCTCTGTCGAGTAAATCCCTCACATAGAGTGCGAGTTTGATATCCGCTCCTGTCCAGGTCCGGGCGTTGGGTGCCTGGTCCGCTTCCCACCGCTCTTTGGGGTGCAGCAGTCCTTCGGCAGGCGATGTCCGCTTTCGGGCCTCGGAAGTCCGCTTCATCCCTGGGATCGGACCGGCTGTAATCGTCGCGGCGGAGGTCTTCGACGAGGAAGCCGAGCACCGAACCGAGTCCGAGACGTTTGAACAGGAGAACGGCGACGGCGGTGGTCGCAAGCAGGATCACCGCCGCCAGCAGGAGTTCGTCGAGATGCATCAGCTAACCCTCGCGCGAAAACGAGCGCATTCGATCGAAGGGAATCGGGTCGTAGAGTTCCGTCATTCCGCTGGCTGAGCGGATGGTGCCGCTGGCTGGCCACCGGGTGTCGACAGTCTGAACAGGGTGGCGTAGAGCACTGGCACAAGGATCATCGTCAGCACTGTGCCGAAGGCGAGACCAGCCATGATGGTCACCGCCATGCCGATCCAGAACACGTCCTGCAGCAGCGGGATAACCCCCAGCACCGTCGTCGCCGCGGCCAGCATCACCGGCCTGAGCCGCGAGAGCGCCGAGAGGACGGTCGCCTCGTAAGGCTCGATCCCTTTGGCCCGGTTGAGGTTGATCTCGTCGAGAAGGACGATGGCGTTCTTGATCATCATCCCGGCGAGGCTCATCGCGCCCAACAGCGCCATGAAGCCGAACGGCGTGTTGGTTCCCAGCAAACCGGCGACCATGCCGATCAACACGAAGGGAACGACCAGCACGATCACCAGCGGCGGCCGCACGGCATTGAACAGGCCGACGATGATCAGCAGCATGATGCCGACGGCAGGGACGATCCCCGGGATCAGAGATTTCTGTGCATCCGCGGACGACTTGGTTTCGCCGCCCCATTCCATGACATAACCGGGCGGGAGTTCGATCGCCTCGATCTCGCCCTTCGCCGTCGCCATCACGGTCGGCAAGGTGACGCCGGTGATCGGGTTCGCCTGCACGGTTATCGTCCGGCGCCGGTCCCGGCGGACGATGATCGGATCCTCCCACTCGACGCGGACGTCGTCGACGACCTGCGAGAGGGGGACATCGTCGGTCGCCGCCGGGGGCCGGACTTCAAGGACATCGAGACCGGAGATACGCTGCCGCTCTTCCTCGACATTCCTGAGCACGATCGGGATCAAATCGTCACCCTCGCGGAACTGACCGACAACGCGCCCCTCGTAGGCGCGTTTCGTCGTCTGCGCGATGTCGTCGCGGCTGATTCCCGACCAGCGGCCGCGTTCCTGGTTGTAGACGGGGACGATTTTCTGCACCCGTTGGCGCCAGTCCGTCTCCATGTTTCCGACCAGCGGATTGGCAACGAGGCGCCCCAGGGCCTGGTCGGCAAGGCCCCTTAAGACACCTGGATCGGCTTCCGATGGCCCACTGAACCGGGCCTCCAGCTTCCAGGTGTTGGAGGGGCCGACACCGTAGACCCGAACGAAGATCTGGGCTTGCGAGAACGCGGAGAGGAACCAGTCGTTCAGTTCCCTCTCCATGTCGCGGATATCGGCCACGTCCGTCACGTTGACGATGAGCTGGGCATAAGCCGGATTCTGGGCCTCCGGCTCGACCGGGAGATAGAACCGGGGAGGGCCAGCGCCGACGAACGCGGCGACCCCAGAAACCCGCTCGTCCGCCAACAGCCGTGATTCGATCCGCTGGACGTCGGCCGAAACGTCCTGGATCTGGATTCCTTCGGGCGCCCAATAGTCGACCATGAACTTGGGCATCGCCGAATCGGGGAAGAACAATTGCTTCACATTGCCGAAACCGACGCCCGAGATGACCAGCAGGCCGACGATGCCGCCAATGGTCAGGAAACGCACCCGGATGGCACCTTGGAGGACGCCTCGGAACGTACGGTAGAAGCGGCTGCCGTAGGCGTCCTCGTCACCGGTCTTCTTCGGGTCCGGCAGCATGTCGATGCACTGCAGCGGAGTCACCGTCACCGAGATGACCCAACTCACCAGAAGCGAGATGGCGACGACGAGGAACAGCGACTCGCAGTATTCGCCAACGTCCTCGGGGGACGAATAGATCGGATAGAACGCCATCACCGCGACAACGGTGGCACCGAGCAGTGGCCACGCCGGCTGCGTCGCCGATTCCACAGCCGCCTGTCTACGGTCCATGCCGCCTTGCAGGCGAACCACCATGCCCTCGGCGACAACGATGGCATTGTCGACCATCATGCCCAGCGCGATCACCAGGGCGCCCAGCGACATGCGTTGGAGATCGATTCCCATCACCGCCATGATCACCAGGGTCGCGAGGATCGTCAGCAGAAGGGCCGAGCCGATGATCACGCCCATGCGAACGCCCATCGCCAGGGCGAGCACGACCAGCACGATCGCCACGGCCTCGATCAGGTTGATGAAGAAACCGTTCACCGACTCGGCGATGACGTCCGACTGCCAATGGATTCGGTGCAGTTCAATGCCGACCGGGAGGTCGACCAGCAGTTCGTTGAGCCGCGCATCCACAGCAAATCCGACATCGACGACATTGACGCCCGAGGCGTTGGAGATGGCGAGGCCGATCGCCCGTTCGCCATTGAACCGCATCAGAGTGCGCGGCGGGTCGGCGTAGCCCCGGCTGACCGTCGCGATATCGCCGATGCGGATCAACTCGTCGCCGGACCCGGCGCCGCCCCGCGTCGCTTGCGCCAACACGGCGTCGAGGACGGACGGGCGGATCGCCAGATCGGCAATGTCTTCGGGCGTTCGGAACGCGCCCGTCGGCGCGATCCTCAGCCGCTGGGTTTGGACGTCGGCATGGCCTGCGTCGACCACCATGTTCTGTTGCGAAAGCGTGGTCTGAATACTGGCGGATCCCAATCCGAGCTGGGTGAGCTGCGTCTGGGCAACGTCGACGTAGATGACCTTCCGCTGCACACCCCAGAACTCGACCTTGGCGACGCCCGGGACAAGGCTCAGTTCCCGCCGGAGATCTTCGGCATAGTCTTCGAGTTCGGCATACATGTAGCCGTCACTTGTGATCGCAAGCAGCAGGCCGAACACGTCTCCGAAATCGTCGTTGACCGTCGGTTCGCTGGCGCCGGGCGGCAGGCTTGCACGGACATCGTTGACCTTGCGACGGACCTTGTCCCAGACCTGCTGCAGTTCGTCGGACCAGTAACTCGGCTTGATGTTGACCTTGACCGTGGAGACACCGGCCCTGGACACGGATTCCAGATGGTCGAGCTCCTCCAGCTGTTGCATCGCCTTCTCAATGCGGTCAGTGACTTCGAGCTCCACCTCTTCGGGCGTAGCACCCGGATACGCGGTCGTGATCACCGCCGTTTTGATGGTGAGCTCCGGGTCTTCCAGCTGGCCGAGGCGGAAGAAGCTTGCGATTCCGGCAAGGACCAGGACGAGCGCAGCGAAATAGGTGACGGTCCGCTTCTCGATGGCGAACGTGGTGAGGTTCATGGCCGGTGCCTATTCGCTGAGGATTCGGACTTTCTGTCCCTCACGCAGGGAGTGCACGCCCGCGGTCACCACCCATTCACCGGGCTGAACGCCGGAGGTGACCCTGAGGCCAAGGTCGCCAACTTCCTGAACCTCGATCTTGCGCCTCGAGACCGTCTTTGCCGTCTCGTCAACGATCCAGATGAAGGTCTCGTCACCACCACTCGCCGAGAAGGCGGCGCCAACGGGGATGTCGAGACCAACCTGCGCGGCATTGAAATCTTCATCGACCTCGCCAGCCGTCGTTTTTCCGGCCATGCCCGGCAGAATCTTGACGTCCTCTGGCTGGTCCATAATCAGCGTCACCGGGTAGGTTCGCGTTGTTTCCGAGGCTTCGGCGCCGATCTCCTTGATCGTGGCCGTAAGTTGTCGGCCGGGATAGGCGTCGAACTCAACGATCACCGTCCTCACCCTGGGCGCCAAGGCGATCAGGCTCTCGGGTATGTCGACCACCATTTCGATCTGGTCGGCGTTGACCACGCGCAGAACCGCCTGCTTCGCTTGGACTTCTTCGAAGTTTTCCACGTAGGTCGAAACGACGATGCCGTCGAAGGGCGCCTTCAGCACCGTGTAATCGAGATCGAGCTGGGCGCGGGCTAGGGCGGCCTTGGCCGACGACACTTCGGCCGCCGCAACCTCGGCATCCGCGACGTCCTGGTCTAGACGCGCCTTCGCGATGTGGCCCTGCTTGAACAAGGTCTGCGATCGCTCGAGTTCGATCTTGGCGTTCTTCAGACGGGCTTGGGCACGGCTCAGACTGGCTCGCGCGCCATCGACTTCGGCGCGGAACGGTGCGGGGTCCAATCTCGCGACCCGATCCCCCTTTGCCACGGGATCGTCGACCTTTATCGGAAGCTCAACGAGGGGGCCGGAAACCCGGAAGGCGAGATCGACCTCGCGGGTCGCCTTCGCCCGGCCCGAGAACCACCGCCGAGAGATGGTCTCCGTGTCGCCGACTTTTGTCGCGCGGACTGGCCGAACGATCTCTGCCGGCGGCGGCACCGCCTCTTCGCAGCCGACGACGAAAGCCACACCAAGGAACATGAGTACGGTGGAGAGCGATCGCGCGATGTGCATGTCGGATTTCCGTCCATGTCGTTTCTGGGGAGGTCGTTTCATGGCATCACCGCAAGACGCGTGCCGTATCGCGACGGGCGTTAGCAAAAGGCGGCCGCCGCGTCCCATTCCCGTGTCACCAGGCGGCACGCCCCCAGTTCATCCATTGCGACCTCGTTGTCGCCGTTGCCGTCGGTGGCACCGAATTGCGCAATCGCGGCCCAATCGAACCCGTAGTCCGTGAGCCTGCCATCTCCGTCGACGTCCGCCGAGTCAAAGTTTCGGGTGCGAGGGCAACGATTTCGTCCGTGACGACATATGGGGGCGCTCCCGTCGGCCTATATGGATGATCCCGCACGCCATGCCGCACGGCGCGGCACGGAATCGGACGACAGCCTGCAAAGGGTTTCCCCACCGGGACGTCCGCAACCAATTTACTGTCCGCCGTCTGGTCGTGTATAGGTGATCGGCATGAGCACCGAGGTCCCCACCGCAGCGGCGGCGTTGCCCGAACAGATGACCCGCGAGGAGATCCGTGGGCTGATGTCGCGGCTCTCCGACGCCGAGGTCCGCGAGCTGCTGATCCGTCAGCTGGACAAGGCTGCGGTCGCGGACGAGGCGCCGGACGCCGGTTTCATTGGCGGTTCGGAAGTTACCCTCAACGTTCTGCGCGAGAAGCTGGCCCTGATGCTGGAGGCGGTGCCTCGGCTCCCCGAGATCGGCCCGGTATTGATGGACCACGTATCGGCCGGCCAGGGTGCGGGTTACTTCGGGCTCATGGTTCTCGGGCTCCTGCTGATGGCGGCGGTCGGGCTGGTCGTGGAACGTCTGTTCCTGCGACTGCTTCCGCGGATCGGTGGCGCGGAGGGCGGCACGCGCGCGAATACGCTCACCGGCCGGTTCTGCATCCAGCTGGTGATCCTGGTGCGGGATTTCCTGGGGATCGTCGTCTTTGGCGTCGCCGTGATCAGCGTCTTCTTCCTCCTCGATCACGGGCACGAACCGACACGCCAGGTGATCACCGCGGTGGTCTGGGCGATCCTGATCATCCGTGGCGTCGCCGCGCTCTCACGTTTTGCCGTGGCGCCGCGCGCGTCTGCGTTGAGGCTGCCGCCGCTGGACGATGCGACCGCCGGGACCCTGCACCGCCAGGTGACGTTGATCGCCGGCACCATCACCGTCGGTTACTTCTTCGGCGAGTGCGTCCACGCCGGGCTCGCCGATCCCGACCCCGGATTTGTGCACCTCATGGGCAGGATCATTTCGGTCGTTGCCGTTTGCATCATCGTCGCCGTGGTGTGGAGTGGTCGCGAAACGGTCGCCCGGCTGCTGGCCGGCGGCGATGCACAGCTCGTCGACGGCCCCGGCCGGGCCCGCCGGATGGTCGCCGGGAAATGGCACATCATCGTCACCTGGTTTCTCATCGGGCTTTTGCTGATCAGCACCGCGCAAGAGCTGATCACCGGCGAGGACGTCATCGGCGCGGTCATTGCCAGCCTGCTGATCTTCGTCGCCCTGCCGATCGTCGATTGGCTGATGGGGGTGGTGTTCGCGCGCCTGCTCGGCGTCTCCGGTCCGGCCCCCGGGGAAACGGAACCGGCGACGGCCGCCGCCGATCAAACGGAGGACTCGACAGACGACGGCGAGCAGCCGCTCTCCGAGCACGCCATCGCCATGCGCCTGCAATACCGCGACGTGCTGGTCCGCAACTTCCGCATCGTGCTCGGTGTGCTCGGTGTGCTGGTGCTCGCCGGCCTCTGGGACATCGACATCCGCGACTTCGCGGCAAGCGGCGTCGGCGAGACCGTCGCCGCGGCGCTCGTGGACATCGTCATCACGCTGATCCTGGCGTCCGCCGTGTGGGGCATCGTCAAGACGGCGATCCAGCAGGCGGCGGCCTCGGACGAGGCCGACCACGAGGCGCACGAGGCCGGCGACATGGGCGGCAAGGGCGGTACCCGCCTGCAGACCCTGGTGCCCCTTTTCGGCCGGTTCCTGCTGGTGACCATCACCGTCATCGTCACGCTGATCATCCTCTCGGAGCTGGGCGTCGACATCGGGCCGCTGATCGCCGGCGCCGGCGTCGTCGGCCTCGCCGTCGGGTTCGGCGCCCAGACCCTGGTCAAGGACATCCTCAGCGGCGTGTTCTTCCTCATCGACGACGCCTTCCGGGTCGGCGAGTACGTGGTTATCGGCGAGGTCCGCGGCATGGTCGAGCACATCTCGATCCGCTCGCTCAGGCTGCGCCACCACCGCGGGCCGGTGCACACCATCCCCTTCGGCGAGATCAGGCATCTCACCAACTACAGCCGCGACTGGGCGATCATGAAGCTGGAGATGCGGCTGCCCTTCGACACCGACCTCGAGAAGGTTCGGAAACTCGTCAAGAAGGTCGGCCAGGAGATGATGGACGACCCGGTGCACGGCCCCAACTTCCTGCAGCCGGTGAAGTCCCAGGGCGTGAACCGCATGGACGACTCGGCGTTCATCGTCCGGGTCAAGTTCATGGCCAAGCCGGGCGAGCAGTTCACGCTGCGGCGCGAGGTGTTCCGGCGCATCCAGGAATCCTTCGCCGAGAACGGCGCCGCGCCGCGTCATTGTCGACACGCTGGCCGCGCTCTCCGGCGCCGCCGCAGCCCTTGCGGCCGAGGCCGACGACGGGCCGCAGACCCCAAGTGCCGCTTCAGGACCGGATTGATGCGAGCGGCACAACCGGTGGGCGCGCCGAACATCCGCTAACGAGCAGAAACTGTCTCAATAACGCTCCGTGTGATCGTCTCCTCTGGGCTAGACCCTGCCGTCCACTGCCCCACGAACATCAGTCCGATTTTCGGCCCCAATCCGACTTGGGCGCTAAGCGGCATGCTACCTCGACGGGATGGACAAGGCGTCGCCTCGAACTCCGCGACGGCGGATATCGAGTGGAAGGCGACCGGCTATCGCGATGCCGTCGCGGCTGCGAGATTGCCCGCGTCGGCAGCCAGCCCCGCGAAGGTGACGCGACTGGCGATCGTCCACCGAAGATGCGCCGGGTTCGATGAATCCGGAACTCGGTCTAGCTGGCTCGTGTCTCGATGCGGCGAAAGGCCAACGCCACGGCGATCCCCCCCCGCGGCGGCGGTGAGCAGGACCCAAAGCCCCCCTTGCCAGGATCCCGTTGAAGCAACCACTGTGGCGACCAGGGGTGGGCCGATCATCTGACCGGTGTTGGAGCCCTGCATGAACATTCCGTTGGTCGTGGCGAGCTGGGACGGTGACGGGGCGACGACAGGTGCGGCGGCCAACACCGAGGCCGGCAGCAACCCGCCAAACCCCGAAAAGGCGATGCACAGTCCGTAGCGGAAGCCGTCGGGCAAGGCGTCGGTGAAGATGCCGATTTCGCACAGGCCCATCGCCGATACGGCAACCGTCAGCAGAAGCCAGCGCGGCACACCCCGGTGCAAGAGCCAGCCGCCGGCGAGGTTCCCGGGTACGTTGGCGGCGACCACCAGCGCCGTCAACGCCGCAGCGGCTGCGGTCGTGGAGTCGCGTTGTTCGACGAGGAAGCTGGGCAGCCAGACCAGCAGCGAGATCCACTGAAAGGTGTACAGTCCGAACGTCGTGGCGAGCAACCATGGTCCGGTTCGCGACACGGTCAGGCGCACATTGGCGGCCAGTGTTGTTCCGGCCGCGCCGGCCCGCACGTGGCGCCTTGTCCGCCGACCGAGCACCGCCAGAACACCGGACCACACAACGGTCGCAGCGGCGACCGCCAGCCACAGTCCGCGCCAGCCATGGGCCTCAAGGATCACCGGCGACAACACCATCATCGTTGCCGCTCCTGCCGGCATGTAGGTTCCCCACGCTCCGAGGGCGAGGCGAAGATCGCCGGGTGCGGTCGCAGCGACGATGAGCCCGGGTGTCGCGACGGCGACGGAGATGAACCCGATGCTTTCGACGAAGCGAGCCGCCAGCAGGGTTCCGCCGTCGGACGCTTGGGCACCGACGATTCCGCCAGCGATCAGCAGGCCGAAGCCGACGAGGACCATGCGAAGGTGACCAATCCGGTCGGCGATGGTGCCGGCGATCATGCCGATGAGCATGCCGGTGGCGGCGATGACGGAGACGATCCAGCCCGCGGCAACGATCCCAAGACCGAGATCGGCGCGGATATCGGGCAGGGCCGGCGGCGCCTTGCCGACGTGGGCGGCGGCGATCATTCCGGCGCCGAGACTGGCCGCGACCACCATCCAATTGGTGCGGGCCGGCGGGCCGGCGGGCGGGTCAGCCATTCCAGCCCGCCTCAGGCATTGTCCGGGACCATCCCGGCGTCCTGCTGGCGCTTGCGGACGACGCCGACCCGCGTGTCGATGCCCTCGAAAAAAAACGTCTTGTCGAAGGCGGGCCGTGGCGGCGTGCGCTCAAACCAGTCGATGGTCCGGGGAATGCGCTTCGGGTCCCCGAGCTCCGGAATGACGTGGAACATGCGCCCGACGAAGGGGATCATGGCGATGTCGCCGAGGGAGAAGACCGAGCCCGCCAGCCATGGTCCGTCGGCGAGGTCATGCTCCATCTCGTGCAGGGTCCGCATCGCTTTCTTGTGAGACTCCTCGATTTCCTTTTCGGCAAACCCCTCCCGCGCCACAGCCTTCCATGGGGCCCGCCGCTCCTCGGTCGGTCCCCGGCTGAGATCGTCGTCGAGTTCCTCGTCGGTGAACTGGAAGGCGATGGGGCGGCTGAGGACGTCCCAGGTGGCAACGAACACGGCCTGACAGCCCACGCCGTCGGTCCACCGGATCCTTTTCTCCATGCGCGCCCGTTCGCTCGGATCCTTCGGCGTCAAGGACGGTTCGGGAAAGACCGCATCGAAGTATCGAATGATGTGGGACGACTCGGTGACCGGCTCGCCGCCATGGACCAGGGTCGGCACCACGCCCTTGGAGTTGAGCTTCAGGTATCCGGGATCATGTTGTTTGGACTTCTGCAAGTTCATACCCCGGCTCTTGAAGTCGATCTTCTTCTCGAACAGGCATACCCGCACCTTCTTCGAACACGTCGATGCAAGGCCGTGATAGAGCTCGATGGTTACCGCGTCACTCCCGATATCGCATCATACCGTATCCGGAATGGTGCGCTAATCCGGCGCAGGCGGGTCTCAGGCACGCGTTCGACACGCAACTCACGAGAGCGGGCCTCCCGGATTGGACTAGACAGGTGGCTGAGCGGCTGAAGGCGCTCCCCTGCAAAGGAAATATGGGCCAAAAGCCCATCGAGGGTTCGAATCCCTCCCCGCTCCGCCACCAAGCCTCTGATTCCAGGGAATTTTTCGTCCGAATGTGAGCCGGCTCGATTCTCCGCCGCGGTGGACGGCGTCGTGGGCGAGCGACCAGTGCTACCGTGCGCCTTCGACGACCGCTTCCACGCGGACGCGGTTGGGAATCGGACCAACGGCGCCCATGCCGGTGGTGGTCAGCGAGGCGGCGACGTTGGCGTAGCGTGCGGCCCTGAACGGATTGCCGTGGGCGACGTATTCGGCGAGGAACGCCCCGGCGAAGGTGTCGCCGGCGCCGGTGGCGTCGATGGGGTCAACGGGGTTCGGCGGCAGGATACGGCGCTCGTCGGATGTGGCGACGAGCGAGCCCTTCTCGCCCAGCTTTAGCGCCACGACTTTCGCGCCGTAGCCGAGATGCAGATCGGCGATGGCGTCCGCGTCGCTGAGACCGACGAGTTCGGCCGTGTCGTCGACGCTCGGGAACGCCAGATCGCACTGGCGCATGGCCTCGGTGATCACCGCCCGGGCGCGGGCCAGCGGCCACAGCTTGAGCCGCAGGTTGGAATCGTAGGAGACCAGGGTGCCGGCCTCGCGGGCGATGGCCATGGCATGGAACACGGCATCGCAGGCGCTGGTGCTGATCGCCTGGCTGATCCCCGAGACGTGCAGCACCTTGGCGCCGCGGATGTAGTCGGCGGGCACGTCGTCCGGCCCCATCAGGCTGGCCGCAGAGCCGGCCCGGAAGTAGGCGAAGTTGCGGCCCGACGGCGTCGGGAACACGTAGTAGACGCCGGTGTTGGCGTGGGCATTGCGGATGACCCGCGCGGTGTCGATGCCTTCCTCGGCCCACAGCGTCATGAACGCCTCGCCGAAGTCGTCGGCGCTGACCGCGGTGAGGTAGCCGACCGACGCCCCCTGGCGGGCCGCGGCGATGGCGGTGTTGGAGGTATCGCCGCCGAAGCCCCGCAGATAGACGGTGCCGTGCGTCGCGTCGGAGCTCTCGGTGAACTCCAGAAGCGGCTCGCCGAGGCAGATAATGTCGGGCTGCATGGTCTCCTCCGCCTCAGATGCGGCCGTACTTGGCCAGACCCTCGCGGAGCGAGCCGCAGTCGATGATCAGCCTGGCCTGCTCGGCCTCGCGCTCGTCGATCTCACGCGCCATGGCCAGCACCTCTTCGGCGTGGTCGCGCGGCACGACGACGACGCCGTCGACGTCGGCGACGACGATGTCGCCGGGGGAAACCAAAACGTCGCCCACTTCGACCTCGACATTGGCGGCGATGGACTTGAACCGGCCGAGGGTGGTGCCGGGCGAAACCGCCCGCGCGTAGACCGGAAAGTCGTAGTCGCGTTTGATCTCGACGAGGTCGCGGACGGCGCCGTCGAGGACCGCCGCCTCGTGCTTGTTGGCGACGGCGCCCGCGGTCATCAGCCCGCCCCAGACAGCGACGTCGGCAACGCCGCCGATGGAAATGACGATGACGCTGCCGGCCTCAGATTCGTCGATGGCGTCGAGCGCATGCTGCGGCGGCCCGAACTCGGTGGTCGGTCCTTCGAGAATGGTCACCGCCGGTCCAACGATCTTACGGTCGTTGATGCGCGGCTTGATTTCGTGGCTCATGTAGCCGCGGCGGCCGGCGACCTTGTCCACGGCATCGGCGGCCGAGGCGGTAGCGACGGCGCGAAAGCCTTCAATGAGCGCGGCTTGATTCATAATCGGAGTCCTTCTGTCCTGTCGGTTTCGAGCCGGGCCGGCGTCCCGGCGATGGCGCCGGGCGCACGGGGCACCGGACGTGTGGATCAGTCTTCCCAGCGGTTGACCCAGGCCGTCGGGCGTTCACCGCGGAAGACCAGGGCGATCTGTTCTGCCGCCTTGGTCTGCAGCTCGGCGACCGAGGCGTCCGAGTACCAGGCGGCGTGATCGGAGAGCACGGCGTTGTCCAGGGCCATCAGCGGATGGTCGGGTCCGGGGGGCTCCTGCTCGAACACGTCGAGGCCGGCTCCGAAGATGCGGTTTTCGCGCAGCGCCGCGACCAGCGCCGCCTCGTCGACCAGCGGTCCACGGCCAACGTTGACCAGGATCGCCGTCGGCTTCATCAGCGCGAATGCCGCCTCGTTGAAGATGTGGCGGGTGGCATCGATCAAAGGCGCGTGCAGGGAGATGACGTCGCTCTCCCGACAGAGTGTTTCGAAGTCGGTGCGAACGACATCGGCCTCCTCCGCCTCCTCGGCGCTCAGGCTCGGATCGACGACCATGGTGCGGGCGAAGCCGAAGGCCTTGAATTTCTCGTGGGCGCGGTGGGCGATGCGCCCGAAGCCGAACAGCCCCAGCGTGGTGCCGCGGAGCGGCAGGACGATCTGTTTCTGGCCGATGCCCCACTGCCCCTCGCGGACCTCTCGGTCGCGGGTGACGATGCGGCGGTTGACGGCCAGCATCAGGGCCACCGCATGGTCACTGACCGAATCGATACCGTAAGTCGGCACGTTGGCGACCGGGATGCCGCGGCGTTGCGCGGCCTTCACGTCGATGTTGTCGGTGCCGACGCCGTAGCGGACGATGATCTTGCAGTCCTGCATGGCGTCGATGACCGCTGCCGAGATCGGCGACTCGCGCACCAGCACGGCATTGGCATCGGCGACCGCGGCCGTGATGGCCGCCGCATCTCCATCCCAGTCGATCGCCTGGACCTCGGCGTTGAATGGCGCCAGGACGGCCCGCTCGGCGCCGTAGTCGGTGTATCCGGGCTCAATCACCACGACCTTCGGGGAAGAGGGGAGTTGCGAGGACATCACGGTCACGCTCATGTCTAGGGGTTGACGGTTCGACTATTGGGCGGCGCGGTACGCCTTGACCGCAGCGTCGAGCTTGTCGGGCCACTCGGCACCGATCTGGTCGACCACCCACGCCCGCACGGCCGGCTGCGCCTTCTCGCGGAACTTGGCCTTCTGGGCCGGGCTGAGCGGGGTCACCTTCAGGCCCTTCTCGCTGAGGATGGTGGTGGCGTTGGCGTCCTGCGCCGCTGTCATGCCGCGATGGATGACCATGGCGATGTGGGTGCACTGGTTCACCGCCGCCTGCTCGGCCTTGGAGAGGCCGTTGTAGAAGGCATCGTTCATCATGTAGGCGTGCCAGCTGAACACGTGCCCATCGAGGGAGACGTGCTTCTGGTGCTGATAGAGGCTGGCGTTGACGATGTTGGTGACGCCGTTCTCCTGGCCGTCGACGACGCCCTGCTGCAGCGCGCCGGGCAGCTCCGGCCACGGCACCGGCGTGGCGCTGGCGCCGAGGGACTCGACCAGCTTCACCCACACGGGCGCGGTCATCACCCGCATCTTCAGGCCGGCCATGTCGTCGGGCGACATGATCGCGCGCTTGGAGTTGGTGAAGTTGCGCACGCCGTTGTCGGCGAGGCCGAACATGCGGATACCGGTCTTCTTGCGCATGTCCTCGTAGAGCTCTTGGCCGAAGCCGCTGTCGGCGACCGCCCACGCCATCGCCTGATCGTCGAACAGGTACGGAATGGCGAAGACGGCGAAGGGCTTGTAGACGGCCGAGATCGGTCCGTCGTGGACGACCGCCATCTGGATCGTACCGAGCTGCAGGCCTTCCATGACCTCGGGGCCGCCGCCGAGCTGGCTGGCGGGGAACACCTTGACCTCGACCCCGCCTTCGGTCTTGCCCTCGACGCAGCCCTTGAAGGCGAGCGCGGCGGCGTGCTTGGGCGAGCCGAGATCGGCGGCCTGGAAGTGCGAGTACTTGATGGTCTTGGCGTTGGCCGCGAAGGGCACAACGCAGGCCATCGCGGTCGCTAGCAGGGTGGTTCTGAGTCTCATGGGTCTTTCCTCCTTGGGCAAAAAAACGTCGGGGGTCAGTGGTCAAATCCGAGGGCGATCGGCAGCGCGGTGCTGAGATCGGGGAACAGGATCACCAGGGCGAGGACGACAAGCTCGGCGAGCAGCAGCGGAATGATCGCCTTGGACACCGCCTCGAGCTTCAGCCGCCCGACCGTCGAGATGACGAACAGTACCGGCCCCACCGGCGGCGTCACCATGCCGATCGTGAGGTTGAGCACCAGCATCATGGCGAACTGCAGGGGATCGATGCCGAACTGGGCGGCCACCGGCCCGAGCACCGGCACCAGGATGATCAGCGCCGGCAGGGTGTCGATGACCAGCCCGCAGGCCAGCGCGAAGGCGGCCAGCAGGAACATCACCGTCAGCTTGCCCTCGGTCAGCGCGGCGATGGCTGAGGCCAGCTCCTGGGGGATCTGCAGGATGGTCAGCAGCCAGGCGAAGATCGACGCCAGCGAGACGATCAGCAGAACAGAGCCGGTGATGACGCCGGCGGTGATGAAGGCCTTGCCCAGCGCCGGCATGCTCAGGCTGCGGGTCAACAGCGTGCTGACCAGGATGGCGTAACCGACGGCGGCGGCGCTGGCCTCGGTCGGCGTGAAGACGCCGCCGAGGATGCCGCCGATGATCAGCAGCGGCATGACGATGGCCGGCAAAGCTTCCCAGAAGCTCTTGCCGAGCTGGCGCAGCGTCGGCCGCTCGGAATGGAACTGGTAACCGCGCTTCACCGAGATGACGTGGTTCGACGCCGCCAGGGTCAGGCCGAGCAGAATGCCGGGTACGACGCCGGCGAGAAACAGCCCGGCGACGGTGACGCGGCTGTCGGAGATGGCGTAGATGACCATCAGGATCGACGGCGGAATGATCGGGCCGATGGTCGCCGTCGCCGCCGACAGCGCGCCGGCGTAGTTGGCGTCGTAGCCGCCCTTGCGCATCATTCGCATGACGATCGCCGACGGCCCCGCCGCATCGGCCAGCGCCGAACCGGAGATGCCGGCGAACAGCATCGACACCATGACGTTCACATGGCCGAGGCCGCCGCGGATGTGGCCGACCAGGTCGTTGGCAAAGCGCAACAAGCGTTCGGTCATGCCTGAGACGGTCATCACCTCGGCGGCGAGGATGAAGAACGGCACCGCCATCAAGGGGAAGCTGTTGATGCCCTTGAACATCTGCTGGACGATGACAATGGAGGGGAATTCCCCGCCCATGAGGATCGCCACGGCGCCGGAGAGCCCCATGGTGAAGGCGACCGGAAAGCCGACGACCAGGGTGGCAAAGAACAGGGTAAAGAGGATCGGTGCCATCAGCCGGCCTCGCTCTCGCCGTTGAGGTCGTCGACGCCGGTGTCCACGCCCTCCCAATCTCGCTCCAGGAACCGGCGGGCGAACAGCAGCAGGTGGATGGCGAAAAAGGCCATGCCGATGGGAATGCCCAGGTATGGGATGCCGCGCGGGATCTGGGTCACCATGGTCTCGGTGTTCCAGCCGAACACGGCGAAACGGATGCCGAAGTAGACGCCGCCCAGCGCAAAGGCCAGCAGGCCCCCGAACACGATGATGCGGATGAGCCTGCGCAGCCGCTCGTTCAAAAGGTCTTGCAGGACATCGATGGCCACATGCCGTCCCTCGCGCAGCGCCAGTCCGGCGGCAAGGAACGTGCACCAGATCATGATGAACCGGCTGATCTCTTCGGCCCAGTTGATGGAGAAGCCGAACCCGTAACGGGTCACCACGTTGGTGAACACCAACAGGAACATCACCGCCATCATCGCGCCGATGAGCATCCTGTTGAGGGCGACGAACCCGCGTTCGATGTCCCGCATTGCGCTTCTCTCCCAAGGTGCCGCCGTGTTGTTTTCAGTCCGCGGATTCTGGTTGCACCGTTGTCGTTGACAACTGACATATTAGATGTTACATGTCGTGTCAAGCATATTTTATTCCCCTTGAGACGCGGCGGCCCCTATGACACCTTCGCCGCGGGCCAAAGACGGGGAGAGGCGATTTGCAGGGACGCGCAAAGGTGCAGAAGATTTCCCGCCCGAAATCGCTCACCGAACTGGCCACCGAGCGGGTGCGCAACGAGATCATCAGCGGCCGGTTCGAGGCCGGCGAGGCGCTGTCGGTCAACCTGCTCGCCGAAATGCTGGGGATCAGCCGCACGCCGATCCGCGAAGCCCTCATGCATCTGACCCGCGAAGGGCTGGTCGAGGTCATTCCGCAGAAGGGCACCCTGGTCTTCGACGTCGACCGCAAGGAGCTGGCCGACGTCTGCGACCTGCGCGCGGTTCTCGAGCAGGCGGCGCTGCGCTACGCCATGGCGCGGGACCGCGAAGGACTGGCAGCGTCATTGGGCGAGATCGTCGAGAAGATGACCGCTGCCCGGACGGCCGAGGACGTGCAGGCCTACCTTGCGCTGGACACGGAGTTCCACGCCGCTTTGTTCGAGCATTGCCGGAACAGCTACCTGAGCGCCGCCTACGACCTGGTCGCCGGCAAAATGGCGGCGCTGCGCAATCGCTTGGGCACCGACGCCGAGCACATGACGAAGTCGTTCGAGGGCCACCAGCGCATCGCCAGCGCCGTCGAACAGGGCGACCTCGAATCGGCGGCAACCGTCCTCCAAGGCCACATCGACCGCAAGGAAGGCTCGTATTGGAGCGAGGTCACCGATCCGGAGCTCAATGGCGGCCGGATCTGATCCTCCCACGCACCCATCGAGTCTCTTGATCCCGCCCAAGTCCTGGGCCATGGGACTGTTCGGCGATCAGCACAACCGTTTCGCGCATGGTCACCGACCGCCGGACAGATGGCCCGATTCGCGGCCCCGATCCTCCTGGCACTCGACGGCCGGAGTTCCGTGTCTCTTTGCATCATCGGACCGACCGGGAACCGAGAGGGAGAACGGATCTAGGTAAATTCCCCTATAGCCTAGGTGTTCCACCCAATACTTTAACGCGAAATATCTTCGTAAAATTCTTGCGTCCTATTTTCACAGCCAGACGTTGTGTGAAAGCGTAGGGATGAACGACGGGACCACGCGCTCGACATTCGCCGAAGTGCTTCATGTTCGTGGTCCTGGCGGCCGTTCTGTCGTTGGCGGTCGTCATCCTCGCATCGCCGGACGACGAGAAGGGCATCGTTCTCAGCGACGCCGACGGCGCCAACAGCGACGTCCGGAAGCCGGTCGACTTCAAAGAGTTCATGAGGGCGGTACAGGATGTCGGCCTGTACTGGCCGATCACCAACACAACAGCACCGAACGGTTGAGCGTGGCCGCATGACCGATGCCCTGCGGGTGCTGCTGATTGAGGATACGGAGCAGGACGCCATGCTCCTCGAACGGACGTTGCGCCGGAAGTGGAAGGCACTCGATTTACGTCGAATCGAGACGGCCGACGCCATGCGCGCAGCCCTCGAGACCGGCACGTGGGACGTCGTGCTTTCCGATTTCAACCTTCCGGGGTTTGGCGCGCCCGAGGCCTTGGCCATCCAAGAGGAGGTCGCGCCGGACCTGCCGTTTGTCGTCGTTTCGGGGCTGATCGCGACAGAGGATGCCGTCGAGATCATGCGCTCCGGCGCCGACGACATCGTGCGCAAGGAAGACCTTGCGCGGCTGGTTCCGACCGTTGAACGGAAGACCGGCGAAGCAGAGGGCCGGCGCGAGCGGAGACGGCTGGAGGCGGAGCTGCGCAACCGCGAGGAACACTACCGCGGACTCTATCGCGACACGCCGGCGATGATGCATTCGATCGACGGCGAGGGTCGCATCGTTAACGTCAGCGACTACTGGCTTGAACACTTGGGCTACCGAGCCGATGAGGTGATCGGCCGCAAATCGGTTGAGTTCCTGACCGAGGAATCCCGGCGCTACGCGGAAACAAAGGTCCTGCCGGCTTTCATGCGTACCGGCTCCTGCACGAACGTCGAGTATCAGTTCGTCAAGAAAAACGGCGAGATCATCGACACCCTGCTCTCGGCGACTGCCGAACGCGACACCGACGGCGCCTTCATCCGATCGCTGGCGATCGTGACCGACGTTACCGACAAGAAACGCGCGGAACACGACCTGATGCGCACCAACCGCGCGCTCCGCACCATCAGCCAGTGCAACCAGGTGCTGGTTCACGCAACAAGCGAGGAACAACTGCTGTTCGACATCTGCCGCACCATCGTCGAATACGGCGGCTACCGCATGGCGTGGGTCGGGTTTCCCGAAAACGATGCGAAGAAGTCAATCTGTCCGGTCGCCCACTACGGCCATGAAAAGGGCTTCCTGGATATAGCCAGCCCGAGCTGGGAGGACGTGGAAGGCCAGTATTGTCCGTCCGGCGCGGCGATACGGAAAGGCACTCCGCAGCTCCTTCAAAACCTCGCGGACCACCCCGAATTCGCCTGCGATCTCGAAGTGGCCCTGGCGCGCGGCTATGCCGCGTGCGGCGCGTTCCCGCTCAAGGAGGACGATCACGTCTTCGGCACGCTGACGGCGTTGGCCGGCGAACCGATGGCCTTCGACGACGCCGAGGCGGTGTTGCTGCAGGAACTCGCCGACGATCTCGCCTACGGCATCCTGGCACTCCGAGAATCGGCCGAACGGCGACGAACCGAACGGGAACTTGAGAAAGTGCACCAGCGATTGACGTCTGCCACCGAGTCCCTGCCGGACGGGTTCGCGATCTTCGATTGCGACGACCGCTTGGTCCTAACCAACGAGAAATACAAGGAAATCTATGCCGAAAGCGTACCGGCGATCCGCCTGGGAACGACATTTGAGGAGCTTGTTCGCTACGGACTCGACCACGGTCAATACGCCGACGCTGTGGGTCTTGGCCGTGTGAAAACGGTCGGGCGGATGCGCTTGTAGCTTGGTTGGCGTCGCTGGGCCTTGGGTTGCGCTGTTTTGGCGCGAAGTGGGGCCTTTTGGAGGGGCTGAGAGCGTCT
>Ga0056135_10000215_pt1 | contig 18740 bp, 14 predicted proteins | sample WorMetG1aBELIZE1_FD_67481 | JGI IMG/M metagenome (GOLD analysis project Ga0056135, IMG submission 67481) | Marine gutless worms symbiont microbial communities from Max Planck institute for Marine Microbiology, Germany - Inanidrilus... ...
ACCATTGATGAACTGTGGAGCGCCATCGCCGAAGGGATCGAGAAAGTCACGCCCACCGAATGCGAGAACTTCTTCGCTGCCGCAGGATACGACCAGGATTAAATCGAATCCGCGCTAGGTGAGCCCGGAAATCCTTGGATTTCCGGGGAGCGAACCTTGCGATCCGGGATCCAGAACAAGTTTTTCCAGCCCGATTCCTGGATTCCGGCTCACTGACTTTCCACGCCAAATCAAAGATTTGGAGGAAAGTCGCGGCCGGAATGACAAAAGTATGTGTAATGGCGTCAATTCGATTCAGTTAACTTGGCCTGCACCCAGTTTTTCGACCAATGCTGTTCCGATTGGACATGGCCGCGTCGTACGTACTTGGCGGTATGAAGTTGGAAGTCTCGATCCTCAAAGGCGGCCACAGTTCGGATCACGAAACCCTCGCGAGTCGGACCCAACGCAATTGGCTCGCCGATATTCGAATCCATCCATTCTTGGATGGCGTCGAGCGCCGAGAAAGTGCCTCGATACAGTACAGGCACCATATGAAACTCCAGGACTGCGGATACCTCTTCGATTTCTTCCCAGCCCAACCAAGTCGATCCCTCACGTACCGCGAACAGCCAGAAGAAATCTTCCAAGCCGTCGTATTCGATACTCCGAACCGCCTGCAGATTCTCGCCGTAGAAGCAGTAGTCCTCGTTCAACGTCTTCGAAGCGTGTTTGGCCTTGATGAAGCTGAAGCTTGGATGAACCGTTTCCTGCCCGGTCGAACGCGCGTAGGTCGCTCCCCGCCACAGGCAGCAGTTTCCTCCATCCAGTTTCTCGGTGATGACGACGTCGCGGTCGACGAGAAACGCTGCGTCCTGGTGAACCTTGTCGTCGGCGTGAACTTCAGGCGAGAAGGGCAGGTGAAACGTTCTCGGGTATTTGGGCGGTGTCATGGTGAAACTTGGGTCGGACAAACCTTAGTCGTCGTCCGGCACCGGTGCCGGGCCCAGTGGGTCGGTCTTGCGGCGCTCCTCCTGGACCCGTTCGGAAAGCGCCCCGGGGATCATCTTGTCGAGCAGACTGAAGGTGTTTTGGCAGGCCTGCTTGAGATTGGCCTCGAAGTCGCCGCTCGCCGTTTCGCCGGACGAATCGGACAGCGCCCGGATGACGACGAAGGGCAGATCGTTAACCTGGCAGGTGTAACCGAAGGCGGCCCCCTCCATCTCGGTGGCCAGCGCCGCGAACTCGCGCTGCAGCCAGCGCAGCATGGCCGTGTCCTGGACGAAGCGGTCGCCAGAGGCGACGGTGCCGAGCATCAGGTTGGGGCCGCCGTCGACGCCTTCGAAGGCGTCATCGAAGGCCTGGGTCGCCTTGCCGACCAGGTCCGGATTGCATTCGATCAAGCGGTCGCGGCCCGGCGTCTCACCATGGCGGCGCCCGAAGGCGGTCAGGTCCATGTCATATTGAACCACGTGGCTGGCGACGATGATGTCGCCGGCCTGCATGTTGGGCAGCAGCCCGCCGGCGACGCCGCTGAAAACCAGTTTCTCGGGGTTGAAGCGGTCGATCAGCATCTGCGTGCAGATGGTGGCGTTGACCTTGCCGATGCCGGACTGGGCGAGCGCGATCGGCGTCCCTTTGTAGTCGCCCTCGGTGACGGTGATGCCGGCGTGGACGGATTCCGTGGCGTCGGAAACCTGCCCCAGCAACAGCTGCACCTCTTCCGTCATGGCGCCGATAACCCCGAGCATGGCTGTCTACCTTTATCCTTGGTTCCTACACGACGGCAAAGGCAAAAACCTGGGCCGTCAGGACGTCGTCGCCGAGCGGCGCCGAATCGTAGCGTTCGGAAGCGTCGACGCGTCGCCACTTGCCCGCCGCTTCCAGGCTCCGGGCCTTGGTTTCGAAGGTTTCGCCCAGGTATGTCCGCGAAATGGAAAAGACGATATGCCCGCCGGACCGGGTGGCACGGATCAGTTCGTCGAGCCCGTCGAGCGGCGCGTGGCCTTCGGTAAAGACGCCGGAGGCGACGGTTGCGGCGAAGTTGTCATCGGCATAATCCAGCGGTTCGCCGAGACGGGCGACGCGCAGGTCCTCGTAGATGCCCTTGGCGGCGGCGCGGGACAACATGCCCTCGGAGGCGTCAAAGCCGTAAACCTTGGGATAGCTGAGTGCCGTCAGGATCTGGCCCATGATGCCGGTGCCGGCGTCGAGGACCGGGCCGTCGCCGGGCGGCTGGTGACGGGTCAGCATCGAGGCGACCATGGCCGGATGGGTGTATCCAACGCCCTTCATATGCTCCTCGTATTCCGCGGACCAGCCGTCGTAGATGGCGGCGGCCTCGTCGGGGTTGTCGGAGGCATAGACCTTTTGCAGTTCGCGGGTCTTTTCGTCTTGGCCGGGATTCGTCATTGAACCGTTCCAGGTTTTCGGGGCCGACCGCCGGATCGCCGATGGCCGATAAAGCGGCCGAACAGAACGAGCGGTCGATTGGAACAGCATCGCAGAAGGGGCCTATCCGCGCAAATTGGACGCCGTGAAGACCTTTTCTCGGGGCGTCAGGCGGCGCCGTCGATCTCGGCCGCCGGGTCCTCGATGATCCGCCCGAAGATGTCGTAGACCTGTTCGGTGGTCGACTTGACCCGGTCCTCGAGCGCCGCGAAGGTGGTGGCCTCGGCGATGTGGGCGAGGTCGGCCTTCAGGGCATCGGACATCTCGGCTTCACGCGCGGCGTTCATTTCGTCTTCGATGGTCAGGCTCAGCATGCCCTGCAGGCCCTGCCACAGGCGCAGCGCCTTGAGGAGCGCTTGGGTGTCTCGCGGTGCCAGGCAGTCGGCCTCGCCGAGACGCGAGAGGGCGGCGGCGGTGTTGGTATCGAGGACGTCCGGGTATTCCGCCGCATGTTTGAGCATCAGGTATTGGGCGATGAACTCGATGTCAATGATGCCGCCGCGGATCCGTTTCAATGACCACAAGCATTCGGCCGGTTTCTCGCGGGCCAGCCGTTCGCGCATGGCGGCGACGTCGGCGAGCAGCTTGTCGCGGTCGCGCGGGCGGGTCAGGACCGTGTGAAGCACGCTTTCGATCTCGGCCCGGAAACCGTCATCGGCGGCGATCACCCGGGCCCGGGTCAGCGCCATATGTTCCCAGGTCCAGGCCGATGCCGACTGGTATTTCTCGAAGGCTGGGAGCGTGGTGGCCAGCGGCCCGGCGTTGCCCGATGGGCGGAGGCGCATGTCGACCTCGTAGAGGCTACCCTCCGAAGTTAGGGCGGTGACGGCATTGATGAACCGTTGGCAGAGGCGGGCGAAGTACTGCGTCGCGTAGAGCGGCCGCGGCCCGTCCGATTGCGGGTTCTCCTCGGGCGTATCGTAGACGAAGACCAGGTCGAGGTCGGACGATGCCGTCATCTCGCGGCTGCCCAGTTTGCCGAAGGCCAGGATGGCGATGCGCGCGCCTGCGATCTTGCCGTGCTGGTCCTCGAACTCCCGGCTCACCGGCGGCAATAGCTGTTGAAGCGCCGTCTCGGCGATGTCGCTGAGCGCCGCCGACGCGGCCTGCGGCCCGGCCAAATTGCGCAACCGGTGGACGCCGACCTGAAAACGCCGGTCGTTGGCCCAGCGCCGGCTGGTGTCGAGGACGTCCTCCATGAACTCGGCACGGGCCAGTTGGTCGGCCAGGTCCGCCTGCAGAGTCTCGTGGTCGGGCAGCCCGGCGAAGAAATCCGGTGCCAGGACACTGTCGAGTACGGATGGGCGCCGGGACAGGTGGCGCGCCAGGCGCGGCGCCTTGCCCATGATCTCGGCGACCAACCCCAAGAGCTGCGGATGGGCCTGGAACATGGTGAACAGCTGGACACCGGCCGGCAGCCCGGCGAGGAACGAGTCGAAGGCCAGGAAGGTGGCGTCCGGGTCCGGCGTGCCGGCGATGGCGCTCAGCAGTTCCGGCATCAGTTCGGTCAGCAGTTCGCGGGCCCGGGTGCTGCGCATGGCGCGGTAGCGACCGTGGTGCCAGCCGCGGATCGTGGCGTCCACGGTTTCCGCGTTGGCATAACCCAGGGTCTCGATGGTCTTCAGGGTTTCCGGGTCCGGGTCGCCGCCGGTGAAGACCAAATTCCCCGCCGCCTCGCCGCCCGCACCCAGGGACGGCGCATCGGCGAACAACCGGCCGTAGATCGCATGCACGGTTTCCAGGTGACGCTGCATGTCCGCTTCGAAATCGTGGCGCCGATCGTAACCGAGGAACAGGCCCAGGTGCTCGAGGCCCGTCTCGTCGTCGGGCAGGGTTTGCGTTTGTTCGTCGTTGGTCATTTGCAGGCGGTGTTCCACCCTGCGCAGAAACGCGTAAGCGCTGCTCAGGGCGGTGACCGTGTTGGCGTCGCAAAGGCCGAAACCGGCGAGCGAGCCGATGGCTTCGAGGGTCATGGGCGAACGGAGGTTCGGTTCGCGACCGCCCCAGATCAACTGTTGGGTCTGGGCGAAGAACTCGATCTCGCGGATGCCGCCGCGCCCCAGTTTGACGTTATGGCCCGGCACCTTGAGGGAATCCCCGGCCCGATGGGCGTTGATCTGGCGCTTGATCGAGTGGATGTCCTGGATGGCGGCGAAATCCAGGTTTTTGCGCCAGACGAAAGGCGACAGCCACTTGAGAAAACGCTCGCCGGCGGCAATGTCACCGGCGACGGGACGGGCCTTGATCATGGCGGCCCGTTCCCAGTTCTGGCCGAGGCTTTCGTAATAGGTTTCGGCGGCCAGCGTCGACAGGGCGATCGGCGTCGCGCCCGGGTCGGGCCGGAGGCGAAGGTCGGTGCGAAAGACGTAGCCGTCAGCGGTCCGCTCGTCCATCAGTTTGACGATGGTGCGGGTGATCCGGATCATGTTCTTTTGCAAGCGGTCCGGTTGGTCGGTTTCGATGACGGTCGGATCGAACAGCACGATCAGGTCGATATCGCTCGAGTAGTTGAGTTCGCGCGCCCCCAGCTTGCCCATGCCGAGGATGACGAAGCCGGAATCCCGCTCGGGATCGCCCGCGTCTTTCAGCCGGAAGGCGCCCTCTGCCGCTGCCGTACGCAGCGCGTGGCCGCAGGCCAGGGACAGGGTGGTCTCGGCGAACCGAGAGAGGGCGCCGGTGATCTCGAAGAGCGGCCAGGAGCCGGTAATGTCGGCGACGGCGATGCTCAGGGCGACGCGCCTTTTGGCGAGGCGGAGCTCACGTGCTAGAGCCTGCTCGTTAAGGCTTTCTTTGCCCTTGTCGGCTAGGGTTGCCATCGAGGTGGAAAAGGCTTCCGTCGGACCGGACTGCAACAGGTCACACAGGAAGCCGGGATCGGAGACGGCGCATTGGCTGAGAAACGGGCTGTTGCCGAAGATCGCATCGAGGAGTGCGCGGCCGGACGCTATGCCGTCGATGGCGCGGGCCCGGCCGGCGTCGTCGTCGCTGTCATCGGTCCGGTCCGCCAAGGCTTCGAACCAGCGCTCGCGGATGCGCGCCGCCGCATCCGCGTCGGCCGCGGAGGGCACCGTCTCGACGGTTTCGAGGAAGGGAAAATCGTGCATAATAATAAACTTCCTGTCGTTGGAGACTGCGTTAAGGCTCGGGCGCGGTCAAGGCGTCGCAGCACCGGAAAGAGATCGGGTTGATCAGGCGAACCATCCGCGGAGTGATCCACGTTGTGGCGGGTTTGGGCGCGGGCCTTGCCATCATTTTTATGCTGGTCGCCTGGCAACTGTCGCAGGGACCGATTTCCCTTGGATTTCTGTCGACCTACATCGAAGACGCGATCAATGCGGAGCGGACCGATCTTCGTCTGCGCATGACCGATACGATCCTGACCTGGGCCGGTTGGGAACGGACCCTCGATATCCGGGTCCTCGGCATGGAGGTGTTGGATCGTGACGGCGCCGTCGTCGGAAGCGTACCGGAAGTCGCCTTCGCGTTGAGTGGAGAGGCTCTGTTCGCCGGCGAGGTGGCGCCCGAGAACATCGAGCTGTTCGGTCCCAGGTTGCGCGTCCAACGCAAACAAGACGGCCGCTTCGACGTGGGGCTCGGTGACCAGCCGGAAAGCGACGACGTTCTTGTGCTCGGGCTTCTCGACAAGGTCCTGGAAAGCACCGATCAAGCGGACGGCAAACATCCGCTCCGCTACCTGCGACGCCTCGACATCCTCGGCGCCGACGTCGTCATTGACGACCGCATGCTCGATAACTCCTGGCATGCACCGAGCGCCGACCTTCGCTTGACCCGCGACTCCATCGGCGTGCAGGGACGCATGTCCCTGGTTCTCGATGTCGAAGGCAAACAGACCGAGCTCGAAATCCTCGGACGCTACCGGGCCGCCGACAAACGGATCGACATCACGGCCGACATCGACAAGATCCAGGTGGCGCCGTTCGCCCCGGCTTTCGCCGATATCGCACCGTTGAAGATCCTTCGCCTGCCCTTGCAAGGGCGCGTCGCGCTGTCACTCGATATGGAGGGCCGCCCTGAGTCGGTCTCCTTCGATGTTACCGGAGGCGCAGGCGATCTGAACCTTCCGGATATTTTTGGTGAACCGATCCGCGTCGATCACGTCGTTTTTCGCGGGCGCCACGCGGCGGACACCAATTCAACGGAAATCGAAGAATTGAACGTGCATCTGGGGCCGAACTGGAACGTGCCGCTGCCGGCGCCGGTCAACCACCGCATGCCGCTGCGATCGTTCACCCTGAAAGGCCGTTTCGAAGGATCGGCCGGGCGCTTCGAGATGGACGAATTCAAAGCCGACCTCAACGGTCCGACAGTCCTGGCCACCGGATTGATTTCGGGCCTTCCGCATGGCGGTGCCGACAGCACCCCAGTTGCTGATATCAGTGGGGAACTCCATAACGTGCCGGTAAGTGACATTCAGCGTTATTGGCCAGCGGCATTGGGCAGCGATGCGCATTCCTGGGTTGCCACGCACATGGCCGACGGGACGATGGAAAAGGCGACGGCGACGGTACGGATCAAAGCGGGTGCGGATGGAACCCTCGCCATCGAAAAGATCAACGGTGACATGCGGGTGCGGGGTACCACTGTCGACTACCTGTCGCCAATGCCTCCCGTCCGCAAGGTCGACGGAGACATCGTTTTCGACCGCGAGGCCTTCCGCATCAAGATCCTCCGGGGGGTTTCGGAAACGCTTCAGGTAAGAAGCGGCCAGATCGATTTGACCGGTCTCGATCAATATGACCAGTACGCCGACATCACGTTGAACATTACCGGCGACCTGAAGAAAAAGCTCTTCTATGTCGACAACGAGCCCCTGGGCTATGTGTCGTCGCTCGGCATCGACCCGAAAAGCGCATCGGGGACCGCCGAGACGGACTTGAAACTCCATTTCATCCTGGAGAAGACCCTGACGCTCGATCAGGTGGACGTCACCGCGATATCCAAGCTCAAGGGCGTCGCCTTGGAAGACGTGTTCCTCGGGCGCGGCATCCACGATGGGATCGCCGATCTCAAGGTCGACAAGGACGGGATGACCCTGACCGGCGACGTCAAGTTTGCGACCATTCCGGCCAAACTCGTATGGCGTGAGAACTTCGGCGAGAAGAGGCCCTACCGGAGCCGTTACGACCTGTCGGCGGTGATCGACGATGTCCGGCGGATCGAGGACCTGGGTCTCGACATGGAACCGTTCTCCGAGGACTACGTCAGCGGCAAGGTCGGAGCGAGCATCCGCTTCACGGTTTTCGACGAGGTCGACCGCAGACTCGAAGTGATGGCCGATATCACCGATGCGTCGTTGGCGGCGCCGGTATTCGGTTGGGAGAAAAAGACCGGTGTCCGCGGGCGCGCCGACGTCGTCCTATTGATGGAACGGGACGACGTTGTCGATATCCCCCGGTTCTCCGTCAAGGCGGCCGATCTCATCGTCACCGGATCGGCAAAATACGCGGCCGGTGCCGAGGGCCTAAGGCGGATCGACTTCGACAAGGTCAGCTACGGGCGGACGAATTTGGCCGGTGCCCTGATCCCCAAGGAAGACGACGGCTGGGAGGCGGGGTTCCACGGCCCGTCGTTCGACCTGTCGCCTTTGTGGGACGAAATCCTCAGCGGCGATTCCCAGGATACCAGCGGCGAATTCATGCTGCCGCGGTTGACCCTGGTGATCGAGATGGACCGTGTCTGGTTGACGGAAACGGAATCCTTCAGCGACGTTTCCGGCACTTTCGCCTATCGGGACGACTATTGGCATACGGTGTTGCTCGACAGCACCATCAACGAGCGGACCGCTTTCAAGCTGACGATCCAGCCGGGCCAGGACGGCAACCGCATTTTCCTCCTCAAGTCGGACAACGCAGGCGACACGCTCAGGCTTCTCGACCTCTACGAGAACATGGTCGGCGGGTCTTTGGAAGTGGCCGGCGGATACGACGACACGGCACCCGGCCGTCCGTTGTCCGGCCGTTTCACCGTCTCCGATTATCGGGTCGTCGGTGCGCCGGTGTTGGCGCGCGTGGTCAGCTACATGTCCCTGACAGGCATCCTGGAAGCGCTCGAGGGCGACGGCTTGGCGTTCAATTCCCTCGAGGTTCCCTTCAGCATGCACGAAGGCACGTTGGAACTCGACAACGCCAAGGCGACTGGCACGTCCCTCGGATTCACGGCGTCCGGCAACGTCTACACCCATGCCGACGTTCTCGATCTGGAAGGAACGGTGATTCCGGCCTACGCGCTCAATTCGGTTTTCGGCAACATCCCCGTCCTTGGTGAAATCCTGACCGGCGGTGAAGACGGCGGCGGTGTGTTCGCGGCCAATTACACGATGACGGGCAGCGTCGCCGAGCCTGAAGTGTCGGTCAATCCCCTGACCGCATTGGCCCCTGGAATCCTGAGAAACGTCTTCGGCGTGTTCGACAAGGCGGCCGAAAACCTGAACACCGGCGACGTCAAAAAGCAGACGATCGTCACGCCATAAACCCTTTTGGCGGCTGCAACCGGTTTGTTCACGCAGCACCGGTGTGAATTGCCGCATAAAGCGGACATCGGCGTCGATTACCCGGAAGCTGCCTTATCCGAAGCGTTTCACGATCGGCACCGCCGCTGTCCTCCGAAATGGAGTTGGTTCGACTGCGGCGATGAAACTAGCGGATCATGAAGCAAAAGCGCCGCTAAAACCGCGGGGCGGCGAATGTCGCGGGTCATCCAAGGATTCCGGATACCGCTGAGGCAGCAGGCCGCCATGGAACCACCGAATGAAGGCGTCGATGCCAAAAACGGGTAGGTCGAGTTCACGCCGTAGGTCGGCCGCATAGGGGACCATGTTGGTGCACTCAAGGACGATGGCGCCAATATTCGGATGTCCCTCAACCAAGCGGTTCCCGGCATCCACCAAGTCGCGGGTCGCCCGGTCCCGGTCCAGGGTCATTTCGTCATTGAGGATGACTCGGCTCAGTTCCTCACCTTGATCGGTGCCGACGATCGGCAGGTCGAGCGGCACCCCGGCCGCGCGCAGGTGGTCTTCGCTCAAGGTCAACTCCGAAATCGTGATGATGCCGACCCGCCTGCCCGGGGGCAGCAGGGATTGGACCAGCGGGACCTGCATCAGCGAGGAGGTGGCGACGGGAACGTCGACGGCGGCCGCGAGTTCCTCCTGGAACAGGGAGAGAAACCCGCAGTTCGTGGTGATGCCGTCGGCGCCGACGGCGACCAGTTCCCTCGCCGCATCGATGAAGGAGTCGAGCAGCCCTCGGCGCGTCGGCGAACGACGAGGTCCGGCGACGCCCCGCGAACGACCTTGTAGTGGACGGGAAAGGGCCAAGTCAGGGCGTTGCCCATGTCACCCGGAATCCTGGGGAACCGTGTTTCCAGCATCAAGATACCGATGGCGGCGCCGTAAACGGTCTTGCCGCCGTGTTGTCTTTGGGAAGTGACCATGGCTGGTAAGCTCCGGCTATCGTGAATTTGCGGTGGTAGGCCCGGTCCCATCGTCCGGCGATCCCAAATAGATCCGGGAATACCCCTCCTTGATGGCCGCCGTGATCTGATCGAGACGCAGCGCGATATGGGCCTTCATTCTCTCATCGGCGAGAACGGGGTCACGCGCCGCGATGGCGTCGAGGATCGCCCGGTGTTCCGACTGCGTTCCCCGGCGGCGGCTCTCCATGTCGATCCAGCGGAAGAACTTGATACGCGCATTGACGTTGCGCAGCACGTTGAGCATCTCCGCGTTGCGCGCCAGGGCCATCACCTGCTCATGGAAGTGCTCGTCGAGCGCGACCAGGTCCTCGACGGAACGCGATGGGTTGTCCGCTCCCGTTTCATCGAGAAAACGGGTGATCTCGGCCAGTTCGTCATCGCTCGCCAGTTCACAGGCGACCCGCGCCGCCGCCGATTCCAGCGTCGAACGCAACTGGTAGAGTTCGAAGATCTCGCGCGGTTTGAACTCGCGGCAGAAGAAACCGCGCCCTTTCTCGAAGGTCAGGAAGCTTTCCGAAACGAGGCGGTTCAAGGCTTCCCGGAGCGGTGTCCGGCTGGCGCCGAGCTTGCCGGCCAGCGCCACCTCGTTGATCCGTTCGCCCGGCTTGAAGTGGTAGGCGATCGCCATCTCCTTGATGACGGCATAGGCGCGGTCGACGCTGCTCTCGGGTTTTTCCTCTGTGTTCGTCGAATATGCCATGAAAATACGTTTATCTGTATTCAATTTCTCCATCGCTCATTAAACTCAATGGATCAAAATCTCAAGGAAATTGTGCGATACAGCGCAGTAGTGAAAATTTCTCTTGACCAACGATCGACGAATTCCCAAAATTATATACAGTTCGGAATGCAGATAGCCGATCCGAACCCCGTACCTGAACGTAACGAAGAAATTCTCTCATGACCGATCACGCGACCAATTCGATGACCGGAGGCGAGGCCATGGTGCGCCTCCTCGAAGGCCATGGCGTCAAGCATATCTTTGGCCTTTGCGGCGATACCTCGCTGCCGTTCTATGATGCCCTGCATCGGCTCGATCACGGTATCGAGCACATCCTGACCCGCGACGAGCGGTCCGCCGCCTATATGGCCGACGGATATGCCCGCGTCACCGGCCGTGTCGGCGTCTGCGAAGGGCCGTCCGGCGGCGGTGCCACCTATATTCTTCCGGGCATCGTCGAGGCCAACGAATCGTCGGTGCCGGTCCTGTCGATCACGACCGACGTATCGACCGTATCGGCCGGACGCTACCCACTGACCGAACTCGATCAGGAGGCCCTGTTCCGTCCTTTGACCAAGTGGAACACGGTCATCGACAGTGCGGCCAACCTGCCGCGCATGGTGCGGGCCGCGTTTCGCAACATGACGACGGCGCCCCTGGGGGCCGCCCACCTGGGTTTTCCGTTCGACGTTCAGAAAGCGCCGGTCATCGACGACGACGTATGGGCCGAAAGCCGTTTCGGAACGTTTCCGGCGTTGCCGGCCGGCCCGGACCCGGACGCCATCGGAACCGCCGTCGATGCCATATTGTCGGCGAAACACCCGCTGGTCGTTTGCGGCGGCGGCGTCGTCATCGCTGCGGCCGAGGCGGAACTGGCGCTGTTCGCCGAGACCCTCGACATTCCTGTGGCGACGACCATCAGCGGCAAGGGAAGCCTCGCCGAGACTCATCCCAACTGCGTCGGCGTCGTCGGCACCAACGGTGGTGTGCCGGCGACACGTGCGGTGGTCGAGGAAAGCGACCTGATCGTCTTCATCGGCTGCCGGGCCGGATCGGTGACGACGGAACGCTGGCGGCTGCCGGCCCCGGGAACGCGGATCGTCCACATCGACACCGACACCGTTGCCATCGGCGCCAACTATCCGACCGAGGTCGCCATCGTTTCCGATGCGCGCTTGGCACTGAAGGCGCTGAACGGGGAGATAGCGCGACGGGGCGCCGGTCAAGCCTACGGCGGCGGCGAGCGGGCGGCGCGGGCGAAGGCAGATAAACGCGCCGCCTTCATGGCCTTGGCGGACAGCGACGATCAGCCGATCCGGCCGGAGCGCGTGGTTCGCACGATGTCCGGTCTGCTCGACGACGATGCGGTCGTCGTCGCCGATCCGGGAACGCCCTGTCCCTATTTCTCGGCCTTCCACGAGGTCCGCAAGCCCGGCCGCAGCTATTTCTCGAACCGCGCCCACGGCGCGCTCGGCTATTCCCTGGCCGCCGCCGTCGGCGCCCAGGTCGGCCGGCCGTCGTCGAAGGTCGTCTCCGTGATGGGCGACGGCAGTTTCGGTTTCACGGTCGGCGAACTGGAGACGGTAACGCGGCTCGGGCTGCCGATCACTTTCGTCGTCTTCTCCAATTCCGTCTACGGCTGGATCAAGGCGGGACAGAAGTCCGGATTCGGCGAGCGCTACTATTCGGTCGACTTCTCGCGCACCGATCATGCCGCGGTGGCGGCGGCCTACGGGATCAAATCGTGGCGGGTCGAGGACCCGGCCGACCTGGAACCGGTGCTCAAGCAGGCCTTAGAAACCGGTGGACCGACCCTGGTCGACGTCATCGCCCAACCGCTCCAGGACGCCGCTGCGCCGGTCAGTGAATGGGTCGCTTGAGATGCCGTCGCCGGCCGCATCAGTTCGGGTCGGTCTCCAAATAGCCGGTCATGGCGTCGATGGCGTGGCCGACGAATTCCGAGACCAGCCTCGAACGCGGCTTTTCGCTGGCATAGATGACGGCGAGATCGATCGCTACCTTGGGCCGGAACGGACGGGCGACGAGTCCCGTGCCTTCGAATTGCTGAAACGTGAACGGGTCGGCGAGCGTAACGCCGAGACCGCGGCGGACCATGGCGCAGGCGGAGACGAACAGGTGCGACTGGATGCGAACGTTCCAGTGGGCGCCGGCTTCGGAAAAACACTCGCGGACCCGATGGTAGGTCATGTGGCTGTTGCCGAGAGAGATGAACGGCTCGCCGTCGAGGTCGGCCGGTGTGATCTGCTTGCGGACCGCCAGCCGATGCCCCGCGGGCATCACGCAGAGGCACGGGAAGGCCATCGCTTCCTGGGCGACGCCGGGGAACTCGACCGGCAATTCGACAATGACGATATCGAAAAGATCGGCCGCCACCAATTCCTGAACCTTCGGCGAAGAGCGGGTCTGCAGGGTGATGCTGAGGTCCGGTTTTTCGGCGACGAAATCACCGATGAGATCGGGCACGAAGGAGAGCGAAAGAGCCGGCATGCAGGCGATGCGGAGGTGGCCGGCCCGATAACCGCTGATGTCGCCGGCGGTGCGTGTCACCCGATCGAGTCCGCGTACGATATTGTCGATCTCATCGAACAGCCGGTCGGCTTCCGGGGTCGGACGCAGCCGACCACGAATACGGTCAAAAAGGGAAAAACCGACCTGATGCTCGAGGCTATTGATCAAGTTGCTGACGGCCGGCTGCGAGATCTTCAGTTGTGCGGCGGCCTGCGTCACCGTGCCGGTGACCATGACCGCATGAAGGGCTTGGATTTGTCGAAACTGAAGCATCGGCGACCGTTTCCATGATCCAGAAGTATATAAGAAAAAATGATATACCAGGAAGGTTATAGTATTTGAAATGATGAAAATGATCTGCCAGCCTACGAACACAGGGCCGCGGGAGGGGAGAAACCTAATAGCAAAGTCGATTCGGACCATCGCGCGTCCGGACCGCTCTGAGCCCGGATCGAAAACCCGGGAACACGCGAATTGTTCATGAGGGCAACGGGGGGGACCTAGGGAAGATGAACGTCGACCAAGAACGGGCCTTGTCTGAAACGGAGGGGAGCCTCCCGGACGGCGGTCGTCCGGCCGCAGTCATCGACCGCGCCGCCATAACGGTCGTTCAATTGCCCGTTCGCACGCCCAGGAAACACGGGATCGGCGACGTTTCTGGAAAAACTGCCAACGTCATCCTGCGGCTGCAGACCACGGACGGCATCGTCGGCTGGGGCGAAGCGGCTCCGTGGCCGGTGTTCACCGGCACCGCCGAGGCCGTTGCCGCCGCCCTCGACGTTCACCTCCGCCCCCTGATTATCGGCGCCGATCCGTTCCGCGCGACGGAAATCATGACCAAAGCCGATCGGGTCCTCGTCGGCCATCCGGAGGCCAAGGCGGCACTGGAGATGGCGCTCTATGACATCGCCGGCAAGATCGCCGGCCTGCCGGTGGCCGAACTCCTGGGCGGACGCTGCCGCGATACGGTGCCGCTAAGCGTGTCCCTGGCCAATCCCGATTTCGACGCCGACCTGGAATTCGCCCGCTCCCTCGTCGAAGACGGGGTCCGCATCTTCAAGGTGAAGACCGGCTTCTCCGGCCACGCTTTTGACATCCATCGCCTCGAGACCCTGCGCGCCACGTTCGGCGATACCATCGACCTGCGCGTCGACTACAACCAGGGCATGGTCGGTCACGAAGCCCTGCGTCGGCTGCGCGATATCGAGGCCTTCGCCCCCGACTTCATCGAACAGCCGGTTCCGGCCGACCACTGGGACACCATGGCCCAATTGCGCACCGCCATCGACACGCCACTTCTGGCTGACGAAAGCGTGTTCACTCCGGCCGATGCGTTACGCGCCGTGAAGGCTCAGATCGCCGATCTCATTAGCATCAAGGTCATGAAGTCGGGTGGCATGCGCCGCGGCCAGGAGGTTTCGGCCGTCGCCGAGGCCGGCGGCATCGCGTGTTACGGCGGCGACATGTTCGAAAGTGGGCTCGCCCATTTGGCCGGCCTGCACATGATCGCCGCGACACCGAACATCAGCCTCGGCTGCGAGTTCTACCAGGCCAACTATTACCTGGCCGAAGACCTGCTCGCCGAACGTTTCCCCGTCGACAACGGTGTCGTCGTCGTGCCTCGGAAGCCGGGCCTGGGGATCGACGTCGACGAAGCGCGTTTGGCGGGTTTCGCCGTGGAAACAAGGGGCTAGGGCGCCATGGAGACAGCGCAGAACCCGCACGCATTGAAAGTCGCGGTCATCGGCGGCGGCATCGTCGGCGTTTCGACGGCCGAGTGGCTGCGCCGCGACGGTCATGATGTGACGATCATCGATCGCGGCGTGCGTGATCGGGCCGCATCGTTTGGCAACGGCGGCATATTGGCCCGTTGCGCGGTGGTCCCCGTTGTCGTGCCCGGCATCATGATGAAGGCGCCCGGCATGTTGCTTTCCCCTGATCAGCCGCTGTTCCTGCGCTGGTCCTATCTGCTGAAACTGCTTCCCTGGCTGCTGCCCTACCTGGCTTCGGCACGCCGAGAGAAAGTCGTCGAAATCGCCGCCGGACTGGCGCCGCTGCTGACCGATTCCGTCGATCAGCACCGGGCCCTGGCCGAAGGCACGCCGGCCGAACGCTGGTTGGTGCCGGGCGATTACGTCTACCTCTATCCCGACCGCGCGACCTTCGAAGGGGATTCCTTCGGATGGTCGTTGCGGCGCGATCATGGGATCGTCGGTGAGGAACTGAGCGGCGACCAACTGCGCGAACGCGACCCGGCCTTGGGACAGAAATACGGTTTCGGCTATCTGCTTCGTGATCACGGCACCATTACCAATCCGGGCCGGTATATCGAGGATCTATATGAGTGGTTTGTCGGTCAGGGGGGACGGACCGTCGAGGGCGAGGTCCGGCAGGTCGAACCGCGCCCGGAAGGGGTTCGCGTCCACTGCGACGGTCACACAATCGACGCCGACCGGGCCGTCATCGCCTGTGGCGCCTGGTCGCGTCAGCTGTCGGAGAAGATCGGCCATCACCCTAAGCTTGAATCGGAACGGGGTTACCACATCGAGTTCACCGGGCCGTCGGCTTTGCCGCCGTGCCCCTACATGGTGGCTGACGCCAAGTTCGTCGCCACACCGATGGGCGCCAATTTACGGGTCGCCGGTATCGTCGAATTCGGCGGCTTGGAGGCCGCGGCCAGCGCCGGACCGCTGAGCCTGCTGACCAGGGGTATCCGCAAGATCTATCCGGATTTCCAGTATGCAGATAAGCGGGAGTGGATGGGGCATCGGCCGGCGACGACGGACAGCCTGCCGGTGCTCGGGCCGTCGGAGCGTCACAAAGATATCTATTTCGCTTTCGGGCACCACCACATCGGGCTCACTGCCGGACCGAAATCAGGTCGCTTGCTGGCCGACATGATTTCCGGGCGTCATCCGAACGTTGACATGAGCGCCTACAGGATGGGGCGGTTTGACGTCTGAAGATTTCCAGAATCACACTATCACGATAATATATTGACAATTTATCGATAAATTATGCATATGAGATAATCAATACCGCAGTTCGGTAGGAAACAGGGAGGAAAGACAGGGAGAACCATTGAGCCGGCACCACCGGATATCATTGTGCGTAGGCGACGAGTTCGCGTATCGTCAATGGCGTGTATTTGCGGAAAGGGCCGGCATTTTCCGGATTCGTGCCGATCGGTCGCTCGGCCGGCACATCCGTTCTGATCGGGTCGGTTAGAAAAACAACAACAGCGGACCCGACGGAAAAACATTAGTCGTCGTTTTCGCAAGAAACAGGGAGATACACCATGCGAAAGACTGCTTTGAAAACACTCACTGCAACCGTCGTTGGATCGGCGGCCATATTGGCGGCAGCGGCCGCCCAAGCCGAGAAATGGGACATGCCGATGGCCTATTCGGCGACCAACTTCCACTCGGCGACCGGCGCCGAGTTCGCCAAATGCATCACGACCGGCACGGGCGGCGCCATCGAGGTCGTCACCCACCCGTCGGGTTCGTTGTTCAAGGGCGCCGACATCAAACGTACCATCCAGACCGGCCAAGCGCCAATCGGTGAAAGGCTGCTGTCGGGCCATCAAAACGAAAACGCCATCTTCGGTGTCGATTCCGTACTGTTCCTGGCGACGTCCTTCGACGACGCAGCGAAACTGTGGAAGGCGGCGAAGCCGACCATGTCGAAGATCCTGGCGGACCAGAACCTAGTGCTCCTCTATTCCGTGCCATGGCCGCCGCAGGGGCTCTACTTCAAGAAGGAAGTGAATTCCGTCGCCGACATGAAGGGCCTCAAATTCCGCTCCTACAACAACGCCACGTCGCGCTTGGCGGAACTGACGGGCATGCTGCCGGTCACCATCGAGGCCGCCGAAATCTCGCAGGCCTTCGCCACCGGCGTTGCCGAATCGATGGTTTCTTCCGGCTCCACCGGTTACGACCGCAAGGTCTGGGAAAGCCTCACCCACTTCTACGAGGTCGACGCCTGGCTGCCGCGCAACTACATAATGGTCAATAAGGACATTTGGGAGGGCACGGACAAGGCCCACCAGAGCGTCATCAAGGGCTGCGCCGAACTGGCCGAATATGCCGGCACGTGGCGCGCCGTGGAATACACCCAGTTCACCTTGAATGGCCTGAAGGCCGGTGGCATGACCGTCGGGCCGGCCGGCGACACGCTGAAGGCAGACCTCAAAAAGGTCGGTGAAACCATGGCCAAGGAGTGGCTGGAGAAGTCCGGCGCCCAGGGCAAGACCATCGTCGATTCCTTCAATTCCATGAAGTAACAAGACCACCGGGGGAGGCCGTTGCTTCGGCCTCCCCGTCCTTTTTTTCGAGGCGCCGGGGGGTTGAGATGAAATCATTCGCGTTATCACTGCGGTCTTTTCTAGATCGAATCTATTTCGCCTGCGGTGTCGTCGCCGCGCTTTTTCTGATTGCCATTCTTGCACTCATTGTCATTCAGATGCTCGCCCGCTGGACCGGCGAAGTGTTTCCGGGTGCTCCGGACTATGCCGGTTATTGCATGGCGGCGGCGTCCTTCTTCGCCTTCGCCTATGCCCTCAACCACGGTGCCTACATCCGCGTCAGCATCGTCTTGAACCTCGTTAGCGAGCGCACCCGCCGGTGGCTGGAAACTTGGTGTTTCGCCGTTGCCACGGCGCTTGGCTGGTACTTCGTCTATTACGCGACGAAGGCCGCTTATTGGTCGTGGAAGTTCCACGACATTAGCCAGGGCCAGGACGCGACGCCGCTTTGGATACCACAATCCTCCATGGTCCTCGGCAGCATCGTCTTCGCGATCGCGCTCACCGACCACCTAATCCACGTATTGTTTGCCGGCGATCACCGTATCGAAGCCGATATGGTCGATCAGAGCCACAGCGAATAGGGGAGTTGGGACCATGGGTGAAGTACAACTGATCGCGATCTTTCTTTTCGTCCTTTTCCTCATGCTCGGCACCGGCGTCTGGGTCGGGCTGGCGCTGTTGGGCGTCGCCTTCGTCGGCATGGAGATGTTCACCTCGCGCCCTGCCGGCGACACCATGATCACCACCATTTGGAGCGCGTCCTCGTCCTGGACCCTAACGGCCCTGCCGCTGTTCATCTGGATGGGCGAGATTCTCTACCGGACGCGCCTTTCGGAGGACATGTTCCGTGGCTTGTCGCCATGGCTGGCGCGCCTGCCGGGCGGCCTGGTGCATACCAATATCGTCGGCTGTACCGTGTTCGCCGCCGTCTCCGGATCGTCGGCGGCGACGCTGACGACGGTGGGCAAGATGTCGATCCCGGAACTGCGCAAACGCGAATATCCGGAAACAATGATCATCGGTACACTTACCGGCGCCGCCACACTGGGCTTGATGATCCCACCGTCGCTGACCCTGATCGTCTACGGTGTGACGATCAACGAATCGATCTCGAAATTGTTCATGGCCGGAATCCTGCCACTGCTGTCCGGTTTAATTTGGGTTGTCATATGAGAGCCCATTGACTGGTTGGCCTCGGGTCAGATGTATCCGGTTCCAGAAGGCGGTCGATGCGTTTTCGGTGCATGAGGTTTTGTC
>Ga0056135_10000216_pt1 | contig 18573 bp, 15 predicted proteins | sample WorMetG1aBELIZE1_FD_67481 | JGI IMG/M metagenome (GOLD analysis project Ga0056135, IMG submission 67481) | Marine gutless worms symbiont microbial communities from Max Planck institute for Marine Microbiology, Germany - Inanidrilus... ...
GAACTTGCCCTGGTCGTCCGACAACCGCCCCATCATCGTTCCGCCCTCCACCGAATCACTCGGGAAACGGAATCACGATCTCAGAAACCGATCAACAGGGGTTTATCAACAGTATCGGTCGATTTCCGACAGCGTTTGACGGGTTTGTTCGGCGACGGGCGCGCGATGGTCACGACCGACCTGGCCGGCCAGGTAGACGACGTTGCCGTGAACGACGGCTTGCGCCATGCGGGGGCGCTCCTCGTAACGAACGATGGTCATGGATTGACTCCCTCGCCTTGGTTTTCCGCCGCCGGCTCATCCGTTGATTGCGGGGCTGATCGCGGGGCTGACGACGGCGCTGACGACGGTGCAGATTGCTGGGCCGTCTGCGGTGCCGCGGGTTCGCTATGGCCGTGATCGGGCTCCGGCTCTCGCTCCCGCGGACCGGCGCTGTCGGCGGTTTCTTTTGCCGGTTCGCTCGGCGCCCTGTCGGCGCTCAGGCAGTCCCTCGCCCGCATCAGGATCGCCGAAAGCGGAGCCAGTTGGATCCCTTGCGAGCGCAAGTCCTTAAGCCAGGGCTCGAGCGCTTCGATGGTGGCGTCCCGGGGGTGTCCGATGGCGACCGCGTGCCCGCGTCGTTTGGCGAGGTCGGCGGTCTGCTCCAGGCGTCGCTTTATCTCGTCGACGTCGTCGACGTGATCGAGAAAGATGTTGCGTGCGATGAAGGGAACGCCGGCAGTCTTCGCCGCGACCCGGCCGGCCGATTTCGGAGACGTCACCGAATCGAGGAACAGCAGCCCCCGCTCCTTCAGGGTTTCCATGACTACAGTCATGCCGGCCAACTCCGACGTAAAACGGCTGCCCATGTGGTTATTGATGCCGACGTACCCGTCGGCCTGGTCCAGCGTCCAATTGAGGTTGGCCAGGATTTCCTCCCGTGGCATGCCGGTGATCAGGACATTCGGGCCCGGATCGATGTCTGGTGAGGACGGTTCCATGGGAACGTGCAGCAGGAGCTCATGGCCGTTTTTGCGGGCGTCCGCCATTTGCTGGACGATTTCCTTGGAATAGGTCAGGAAGGACAAGGTTAACGGGCCCGGCAGGTTCCAGGCGCGCCGTGTGCGGCCCCGGTCGACGCCCATGTCGTCGATGACGATGGCGACCAACGGCCCTGCGTTCGAGGCGACTTCGACGGCGTTCCGGCGCCAGGTCGGAAGCGCTTTGCGGTCTACCGCCTTGTCCGCCGGCTCCGCAATTCCCTGTTCGGGCGCCGCCGGTACGGCCAGTGTAGCCGGTGCCGATACGGCGGGCAGGGATGCGGTTTCCTGAGGGGCTTCCGAGGGCTTGGTGTCTTGCGGCGGTTCGGTCGCCGGTCTTTGCGAATCCGCCCATTCGACCTTCTCCTTCGGCGCCGATTGGACCGCCTGCTCCGGAGCCGCTATTGACTCGTCAGTTTTGGCCGGTGTTGATTGATCGTCTGTCGTCGCTGCACCCTCCGCGACCTCGCCCTCCGTCACATGCAGGGCCGGCAGACCGCCGTTTTCCAAGATGTCCTTCGGCAGGGACTCTTCGTAGGCCCGGTAGGGTGTGCCTTCCCCACCGCCGTTTCCTTCCGGCATCATCGGGGCCGCCGGCTCGTTTGACACATGGCTTTGGTTATCGGTTCCCGTTTCCCGTCCAGCCTCAGTGGCGGCGGAAGCATCGGCCGCAGCCGGGGGATTTGGCGAGGGATTCGGTGGGGGATTCGGTTTGAATAGGTAACCGGCACCATATCCGATGCCGAGCCCGACCAGCGCCAGGGCGACGAGAATGGCCTGGCGCATGGGATTCGGACGAAACTTTCGAGCCATCGGTGTTGATACCCGCGTGGTGAATACCGGTCGACCGGATGACAGTCTTGTGGGGCGCGATGAAAATTGAAAGGAGATTATTGTCGGGCGTCAGGACCGCGTCGGGCGGCCGCCCTCTTCTGTCCCGGCGAGGCCGTCCAAAATGGGGCAATCGGGGCGCTGGTCACCGTGGCAGTGTTCGGTGAGGTCGACCAGCGTAAGGCGGAGCGCCTCGAGTTCGCCGATCCGCTCCTCGATCTCGCCGATATGGGCAAGGGCCAGGGCCTTGACGTCGGCACTGGCCCGGTTCTTGTCCTGCCAGAGCTCCAGGAGGGCGGCCACCTGCTTGATCGAGAATCCGAGGTTGCGGGCCCGGTGAATGAAATTGACCGTGGCGACATCGCTCGACGAATAGGTGCGGTAGCCGTTGGACTGGCGTTCGGCCCGTGGCAACAGGCTGACGCTCTCGTAATAGCGGATGGTCTTGGGACTGACGCCCGTCCGCTCAGCGAGTGAACCAATGTTCATTTTGTTCTCCCGTGGTTTTCCAGCGCCTGAGCAGCAAGGAGTTGGAGACGACCGAAACGCTGCTCAGGGCCATGGCCGCACCGGCGATGACCGGGCTCAAGTGCCCCATGGCGGCCAAGGGGATGGCGACCACGTTGTAGATGAAGGCCCAGAACAGGTTCTGCTTGATCTTGGCGTTGGTCGCCCGCGAGATATCGAGCGCGTCGGCGACCAGCGCTGGGTCCGAGCGCATGAGGGTGATCCCGGCCGTCTCCATGGCCACATCGGTCCCCGTTCCCATGGCGATGCCGAGGTCAGCGGCGGCCAGCGCCGGCGCATCGTTGAGGCCGTCCCCGACCATGGCGACGACGGCACCGTTTTCGCGCAGTTTGGAGACCCGCCCTTCCTTCTCGTCGGGCAGGACCTCAGCGGCAACCCGTTCGATGCCGAGCGGCCCAGCGATGGCGGCGGCGCTCCGGGTGTTGTCGCCGGTCAGCAGCATGACCCCGATATTGCGTTGTTTCAATGTGTCGACGGCTTGCGGGGCGGTCTCTTTGACGTCGTCGCCGATGGCGATGAGGCCGAGCAATTTTCGGTCATCGCCGTCGGCGACCCAGGCGACGGTCCGGCCGACGTCTTCCTGGCGGAGCGCCTCGCCGTGTAGGTCGTTGAGGTCGATTTCGTGGTCCGCCATCAGGCGCCGGCTGCCGATGAGGATGGACCGATCCGCCACTTTGGCCACCAGACCGCGTCCCGGCAGGGCACGGAAATCGGCAACCGGCGGCAATTCCAGGCCCGCCGCTTCGGCCTTGGCAATGACGGCCTTGGCCAGCGGGTGTTCGCTTCCGGTCTGCGCGGCGGCGGCGAGCGCGATCAGGTCGTTTTCTTCGCCCGCGGCGGAGATGACGGCGACGACGCTGGGCTTTCCTTCGGTCAGGGTGCCGGTCTTGTCGAACACGACGTCGGTCACGTGGGTGGCGCGTTCCAGGGCCTCGACGTCGCGGACCAGGATGCCGTGGCGCGCCGCGACGCCGGTACCGACCATGATCGCGGTCGGTGTCGCCAGGCCTAGCGCGCAGGGGCAAGCGATGACCAGGACCGTGGCGGCGGTGACGATGGCGGTTTCGAAACCGGCGCCGACGATCAGCCAGACGGCGAAGGTGATCAGGGCGATGATGACGATGGTCGGTACGAAAACGGCGGCGACGCGGTCGACCAGATGCTGGATCGGCGCCTTTTTCGCTTGTGCGTCCTCGACCAGACGGATGATGCGGCTCAGCATGCTGTCGACGCCGACCGCCGTGGTCGCGATGACCAGCCTGCCCTCGCCGTTGACGGCACCACCGGTGACCAGCGCCCCCTTTTCCTTGGTGACCGGCAGGCCCTCACCCGTGATCAATGCCTCGTCGACCTGGCTGATTCCCTCCTCGGCCCGGCCGTCGACGGGAATGCGTTCGCCCGGCTTGACGACGACGGTGTCGCCGACCCGAACCATGGCGATGGGCACCTCCCGTTCTCCCCGACCGTCGATGATCCGGGCGGTTTCCGGCCGGAGCGCCATCAGGCTCCGGATGGCCGCCGTGGTCGAGCGTTTGGCCCGGGTTTCCAGCCATTTGCCGAGCAGAACGAGGGTAATCACCATCGCCGAGGCCTCGAAATAGAGGTCCGCTTCTTGACCTTCGGCCACTGGCGTGAAGACGAAGTAGGTGCTGAGCAGGTAGGTGGCCGTGGTGCCGAGAACGACCAACAGGTCCATGTTGCCGCTACGGGCCTTCAAGGCGCGCCAGGCCGGCCCGTAGAACCGGCTACCGGAGACGAATTGCACCGGTGTCGCCAGGGCCAGTTGAACCATCGGCGGCAGCTCGAATGTGAGGGGTGTCAGCATGGACAGCATCTGCACGGCGAACGGTGTGCTGAGCACGATGGCGATGGTAAGCAAGACCCCTTCCCGTCCGCCGCCGGCGCTCGAAGGTTGTTGCCCCGTATCGGTTTCGGCCGGTTCGGCGGAAAACCCCGTCTTCGCGACAGCGTCGATCAACTCGCGTGTGATCTCGCTCGAGGCGGTAACGACGGCCTTTTCCGTGGCCAGGTTGACGGTCGTTTCAAGGGCCCCGGGGACGGCGGCCAGCGCTTTTTCGACACGGGCCACGCAGGCCGCGCAGGTCATGCCGGAGACGGCGAGCTCGATGCGCCGAGTTTCAAGGGATTTCTGCAGGGCACGGAATCCGATCCTCTCGACCGCCTCGACGAGGTCGGCCGGAGCTCTGTCAGCGCCCTCGGCAAAGCGGACGCGCGCATTTTCCATGGCCAAATTGACTTCGGCCGAGGCCACCCCGGGAACGGCAAGCAACGCCTTCTCGACGCGGCTGGCGCATCCGGCGCAGGTCATGCCGGTGATGCCGAGATCAACGGGATGCGTGGCGGTCTCTTGCGCTCCCGACGGCGATTGTTCCAGGGTATCGGCGTCCATTTCTAACCTTCTAGCTAACTATAATGTTTTCACCATAGTCTTTCCAGCTACTGGAAGGTCAAGAGGCGACAATCTTGGCTTGCCAAAGGCATCTTGACGGCCCTGTGCAGCCCCTGCATTGTGGCGCCTCTCCGGGGGCAAGCGGGATCTTGTACGGCGGTTCGGAGGTCCGGGGACCGGATCGTCCAAAATGCGAATAACCTGTTGAAATGATTCTGTTAATCGACAACTACGACAGCTTTACCTACAACCTCCTACATTTCCTGGGCGAGTTGGGGGCGGAGGTCGTGGTGCACCGGAACGACGTCATTGATGTCGACGAGGCGATGGCCCTCGATCCCGATGCCATCGTCCTGTCGCCGGGGCCCTGTGATCCCGACAAGGCCGGTATCTGCATGCCGCTCGTCGAACGGGCGGCCGGTCGGGTGCCGGTATTGGGCGTGTGCCTCGGTCATCAGAGCATCGGTCAGGTCTTCGGCGGTCGCATTGTCCGGGCGCCGGCTCCTATGCACGGCAAGGTCAGTGCCATCGAGCACGACGGTAAAGGTGTCTTCGAAGGCCTACCTTCGCCCTTCGAGGCGACCCGCTACCATTCGCTGACCATCGAGCCGGACAGCGTTCCCGATTGTCTCGAGGTCTGCGCCAGGAGCTCGGACGGGGTCATCCAGGGCGTCCGTCACCGTGAATACCCAGTCCATGGCGTTCAGTTCCATCCCGAGAGTATCGCCTCCGAACACGGGCACCGGTTGCTCGAGAATTTCCTCAATAAACCCGGCGGGAGACTGGCGGCATGAGTGAAGATCTGAAACCCCTCCTAGCCAAGGTGGCCGACGGCAATGCGCTCGGCGCCGAGGAGGCCGAGAATGCCTTCGACATCATCATGTCGGGCGAGGCCGCGGAATCGCAGATCGGTGCTTTTCTGATGGCGCTCCGTGCGCGCGGCGAGACGGTCGACGAGATCACCGGCGCCGTCAGGACCATGCGCGCCAAGGCGACCATGATTTCGGCCCCAGAGGGTGCCATCGACGTCGTCGGTACCGGCGGTGACGGGGCCGGTACCTTCAACGTGTCGACGGGAGCGGCCCTGGTCGTCGCCGGCTCAGGCGTACCGGTTGCCAAGCACGGCAACCGGGCCCTGTCGTCGAAATCGGGCGCGGCGGACGTGTTGACGGCGCTCGGCGTCAATCTGGATGCCGAAATGGACGTTATCGAACGCTGTATTCGCGAGGCCGGTATCGGTTTCATGATGGCACCGCGCCACCACAGCGCCATGCGCTTCGTCGGACCGGTCAGGGCGGCGCTCGCCGTGCGCACCATCTTTAATATCCTGGGGCCGCTCTCCAACCCGGCCGGCGTCAAACGCCAGTTCACTGGCGTCTTCGCCAAGGAATGGGTCGAGCCCATGGCCCGCACACTGGCCAATCTGGGTACCGAGGCGGCTTGGATCGTCCATGGTTCGGACGGGCTCGACGAGTTGACGACCACGGGCCCGACCTTTGTCGCCGAACTGAAGAACGGTGCCATTTCGACCTTCGAGATTTCGCCTGAGGATTACGGGCTCGCCATCGCCCAACCGGAAGACCTCAAGGGCGGTGACGGTGAAGTCAACGCAGATGCCATCCGTAGCTTGCTCGCCGGCGAGGCCGGCGCTTATCGCGACATCGTCGTCTTTAACGCGGCCGCCAGCTTGGTCGTCGCCGGCAAGGCCACCGATGTCGGCGAAGGCATCGCCATGGCCGCCGCGGCCATCGACGGCGGCAAGGCCCAGACCGTGCTCGACAAGTTGGTCGAGATTTCCAATTCGGCTTCATGAGCGACGTTCTCGCCGAAATCTGCGCCAACAAGCGCATCCTGGTGGCCAGCCGCAAGGCCAAGCGCCCGCTTTCCGCCGTGGTGCGCGCCGCCAAAACCGCAGGCGAACCACGGGGCTTTCGCGACGCTTTGCGGGCGGCGTCGGAGACCGGGTATGGCCTGATCGCCGAGATCAAACGGGCCTCGCCCTCGAAGGGTCTGATCCGCGCCGATTTCGATCCGAAAGTCCTGGCCCAGGCTTACGAACACGGTGGCGCAAACTGCCTCTCGGTATTGACCGATGCGCCGTATTTCATGGGCAAAGACGATTACCTGGGATCGGCGCGAAATGCATCCGCATTGCCCGTGTTGCGTAAGGACTTCATGCTCGACCCCTATCAGATCGTCGAATCGCGGGCCCTGGGTGCGGATTGCGTGCTTCTCATCATGGCTGCCCTCGAAGATAGCCAGGCCAAGGAACTGGAGGCGGCGTCTCTGGAACTCGGCATGGATGTCCTGGTCGAGGTTCACGACGAAGAGGAACTGGAACGGGCCCTCGAGTTGAAAAGCGGCCTCATCGGGATCAACAACCGCAATCTCAAAACTCTCAAGGTCGACATCGCCATGACCGAACGACTGGCGCCGAAGGTCCCCGATGACCGCACCGTGATCAGTGAAAGCGGCCTCTACGAAGCGACTGACCTGGCGCGCATGGCGAACGTCGGGGCCCGGTGTTTCCTTGTCGGTGAATCCCTGATGCGCCAGGCGGACGTCGAACGGGCGGTCCGCGACCTGCTGGCCGCCGCGCCGGAAGCAATCGGAGCCTAAGCCGATGGCCGAATTCACCCACATCGATGCCGACGGCAACGCCGTCATGGTCGACGTTTCGGAAAAACAGCCGTCCGAGCGTACGGCGACGGCCAAGGGCAGTGTTCTCATGCAACCCGAAACCCTGGCCAAAATCATGGAAGGCGGTGTCAAGAAAGGTGACGTCCTCTCCGTCGCCCAATTGGCCGGCATCATGGGGGCCAAACGGACGCCGGACCTGATCCCGCTCTGCCACCCGCTGTCCCTCAATTCGGTCCAGGTGGAATTGACCTGTGATGCGGAACGCAACGCCGTCGATATTTCGGCGACCTGCCGGTTGAAGGGCCGCACCGGGGTCGAGATGGAGGCGCTGACCGCCGTTTCCGTGGCCGCGCTCACCGTCTACGACATGTGCAAGGCCGCCGACCGCGGCATGCGCATCGTCGATATCCGGCTGGTCCACAAGGCCGGGGGCAAGTCCGGCACTTATGAGGCGGAATGAATGCTGAGTGTCGATGAAGCCTTCGAAAAGGTGCTGTCCGGTTTCACTCAGATCGGCTGTGAAAGCGTGGCCTTGTCCGATGGATTGGGCCGCGTGCTGGCCGAGGACGTCACGGCCCGCCTGACTCAGCCGCCGAAGGACGTCTCGGCCATGGACGGCTATGCGGTGCGCGGGTCCGACGTGCTCGACGTTCCGGTTACCTTGACCCGGATCGGTGAATCGCAGGCCGGCAGCGGCTTCGACGGCACCGTTTCCGCCGGCGAGACGGTTCGAATCTTCACCGGCGCGCCGCTTCCCGCCGGCGCCGACACCATCATCATCCAGGAAGTTACGGAAGCCGACGGCGACCAGGTTGTGATCAAGGAAACAGCGCCGACCGGTGATTTCGTTCGCCCCGCCGGACTCGATTTCCGTGCAGGCGAGGTTTTGCTCACGGCCGGAAAGGTGCTGAGCGCCCGCGACATCGGATTGTGCGCGGCCATGAACGTGCCCTGGCTGACGGTGCGCCGCAAACCGCGGGTCGCCATCCTGGCGACCGGCGACGAGGTGGTGATGCCGGGCGACCCCCTGGGCCCGGACCAGATCGTCAGTTCCAACAGTCTGGCGCTCGCCGCCTATGTCGACGTCATGGGGGGCGTGCCGGTCAATTTGGGCATCGCCCGCGATACCATGGATTCGCTCCGCGAGACGTTGGCCGGCGCCAAGGGTGCGGATTTGCTGGTCACCATCGGCGGCGCATCGGTCGGCGATTATGACCTCGTGCAGAAGGTGATGGGCGAGGAAGGCCTCGATCTCAATTTCTACAAGGTCGCCATGCGCCCGGGAAAACCGCTTATTTTCGGGCGCCTCGGCGACATCCCGGTCTTGGGTCTGCCCGGCAATCCGGTCTCCGTCGGCGTCACATCGGCGCTATTCCTGCAAGCGGCCATGGATGTCATGCTCGGTATCGAACGATCCGCCGGGGCGCTGGAAACGGCGAAACTCGGCCGCGATTTGCCGAAAAACGGGCCTCGTCAGGACTACATGCGGGCCCGATTGGTCACCGGCGACGACGGCGAGCTCACCGCCCTTCCCTTCGACGGCCAGGACAGCTCGATGATGGCCCGGTTTGCCGAAGCCGACTGCCTGGTGATCCGCGCTCCCCACGCGGACCCGGCCGCCCGGGGCGAACGCGTCGGGATCCTGCGTATGCACGGCGGCCGGTCCGGATTCTGACCGGGATCGGTCACGAGTTCGCGGCGATCGTGTTCCCGCGTGACGGGCGTCACAGCGAAACTCTAGTCCCTCGGGTAAATTTAAACGAAAACAGACTTGACGCAAAAAGCGAACCAAAGTAGAACATATGTGAACGTTTGTATTGTTCTATATGTTGGGGTTGTGGGTAAGAAATACCTCAAATTCTGTTTACGGCGTTAAAAACCGGTCCGTCAGGGGCACGAGACGGCGGATCGAGTGCGGCAAAATTCACGGCGCCACCCCGATCCGGGGACGGCGCGTGACATAGGAGATTATCGGATGTTGACCAAAAAGCAGCACGAACTGCTCGTATTCATCGACGGGAGGTTGCGCGACAGCGGCGTGTCGCCCTCTTTTGACGAGATGAAGGACGCGCTCGGCTTGCGGTCGAAGTCCGGCATTCACAGATTGATCACCGGGCTCGAGGAACGCGGCTTCATCCGCCGCCTACCCCATCGAGCGAGAGCCCTCGAGATCCTGCGCATGCCGGAAAATATGGAACCGGTGCGCAGCCCGCGGCCGGAAAAACCGGGGTTCTCTCCGAACGTTATCCGCGGCGAGTTCGGTATGGCCGGGACCGCGGTTCAAGGCGATGCCGAGGCGGTCAGCCTGCCACTCTATGGACGTATCGCAGCCGGCACGCCGATCGAGGCGCTTCGCGACAATTCGAACGCGGTCGAGGTCCCGGCCAGCATGCTCGGTGGCGGCGACCACTATGTGCTCGAGGTCGACGGCGACTCGATGGTTGAGGCCGGAATCCAGGACGGCGACACGGTCCTCATCCAGCGCGCCGACACGGCCGAGAACGGCACCATCGTCGTCGCCCTCGTCGACGATACGGAAGTGACCTTGAAGCGTATCCGTCGAAAAGGCGATTCGATTGCCCTCGAACCCGCCAATGCGGCCTATGAAACGCGGATCTGCGGTCCGGATCAGGTCAAGGTCCAAGGGCGCCTGATCGGTCTTCTGCGCAAATACTAGGAGCGGCGCCTAGGGGCCTTCCCCGGCGCCGGCGGGGTCCCGCCCGCCCCGCTGTTTAAGGGGGACCCATGGCCTATTCCCGCGGTGCCGCGCCACGGTTTCGACCTCGGGTGGCCCCGTGGCCGGAAAGCGGATGGTATGGGCCCCGTTGCGCCATAGATCGAAACGGTCGATCACCACCGGCGCCGGACAGGGGTGACGGATGGCGATCAAACTGACGACGACATCGGCCGACCAATAGTCTTCCGATAAAGCCTCTTCGCGATTGCCGATCACCAGCCGCCGGTTGCCATAGGTGGCAAGACAGCCGAAAGCATCGCAATGTGGCGCATCCGGCATTTGCAATGTGCCGATTGCAGGCAAGGTGGCGGCTTCCGTATGTCCAGCCATGCGCAGCCAGGTCTTGCGAACGTGCCGCGCGCCCGTGCCGCCGGAGAACCGCATTTCGCCGTCGGCTCCCCGCAGAGCATAGACCCGGGCTTCCGAATCGACCCAAACGTGGGGCGGACTGACCGTCGCGAAGGACGCGAACCCGACGGCGATCGGAGCCACCCCGAGGAAGCGATGACGGCGACGCCAGATACATAACCACAGACCGCCGTAAGTAATGGCGGCCAATCCCCAGACCGGCATGGCGGGGGCCAGGGTGACGGCGCCCGGCCAGGCCGATACGGTCTGCGCTACGGCGACGACCCCGTCGACGCCCCAGGCCGCCGGTGTCAACGCCCAGGCTTCGAGCCCGACCGGCATCAGGAACATGGCGACGACCGACCACGGCATGATCCACAACGCGGTGAGCGGCACGGCGAGCAGATTGGCGGCCAAGCCGTAGTCGGCAAACCGATTGAAATGAAACAACGCGAAGGAGCCGGTTGCAGCGCTGGCCACCAGTGTCGTCAGGAATACGCCGCCGAAATACAGGGCCATCCGTCGCCACGGGCGGTAATACCCGTATCGGTCCGAACGGCGGTCTCTCGAAGACAACGCTTCGTATGCGGCGACGAGTGCCAGTACGGCGGCGAAGGACATCTGGAAACTGGCACCAAACAGGCTTTCCGGCGTGAAAAGCAGGACCAGGAAGGCGGCCCAGGCGACGGAGCGTACCGACAATCCGCGTCGGTCGATGATGACGGCGATCAGGGCGAAACAAAGCATGATGAAAGCCCGTTGGGTGGGCAAGGTGGCGCCGGCGATCAGGGCGTAACCGAATGCCGCCAAAATCGCCCCGAGCGCGGCCGCTTTCTTGATGGGGAAGCGGACGGCGACACCCGGCACCGCGGCCAGGATCAGTCTTAGACCCGAGAACACGGTGAGTGCGGCGAGGCCGACGTGAAGTCCCGAGATGGCGAGCAGATGGGCCAATCCCGAACGGCGCAACGCTTCCATCACGGCTTCCGGTACGGCCCGACGCTCGCCCGTGATCAGCGCGGCGACGACCCCTCCTGTTTCTCCCTCGACCGCGGCCAGGATTCGTTTGGTGATGGCGCGGCGCAGCCTTTCGACCAGGATTTCGGGTGACGGGCCGGAATGATCGGTCCCCGATGACAGTACGATGGCTTTTCCCAACCCGAACCCGACTGCTCCCAATCCTTCGAAAAAGGCCCACCGTTGAAAATCATAGGCTCCGGGTGCCACCGGCGGCGGTGGCGGCGACAACCGTGCCCGCACCCTCACCCAATCGCCGGGCCAGATGTCCGGCTGCGTCGCCATCAACCTTACCCGGACCCTTTCCGGTGTTTTATGGGCGGCAATGCCCGAAACACGGGGTTTTTCGAGCACGATCCGCAAACCGCTGGGAAAGGTCTCGACCCGTTGGATACGACCGGTGAGTGTCGTCGGCCCGATCGCCTTTTCGAGCACGGCCGCGGCCACGATTTGGGTGCGGACCGATGCGGCGCTGAAACCCAAAGCGATAACGGCCACGGCGATGAAAGCCAACCGCGCGACGGTTGGCAATGCCCCTCCCTCTTGCGACCGAGGGCGAGGGCGGCGGCCAGTGAGACCACGACCACGAGCGGACCAAAAGCCACCGGCGGTTCTTGCAATTGGCTGAAATAAAGGGCAATGCCGATGCCGAACCCGACCGGCAACCAGAGCGGCCAGCGCCCTCGTTCCGATATCAAGGCGGCTCCAAACGGACCGATGATGCGCCAAGACATGGCGTCCCCCGCAGCGATACGCCGCGCGTTGGTCCGGAAGGCCGGTCTAAGTTACTATTTCTGCGTTATTCTTCCGGCGCGCAACTACCGGACGTAAATGTATCCCAATGCGCTGCTCACGAAAAGTTCGCTCATGAACGGTGAGTTCATCGACCCTTCCGTAAACTGATAAACCCCTTCCTGGGTCGGTATCAGCTGGAACTCGGCGGTTTTGGATGGCGCGATACCAACCGAATCAGGGCAATTGGTTTCGACACCGATGCCGTCATAGACGACCTTGTTGACGGCGGTCGTCGGGAAAAAATTGTCGGCGCGGAACCAATTCAACTCGTCGCTTGCGTTGGTAACCCGCAGGACCACGGGTTCGCCTACGGTCATTTCCAACAGACCATTGGAAAAACTGTCGTTGACGTATTCGATGTCAATGGTTTCCGCCTGGTCCCATTTTACGGCGGACTGCTCGGCGCTGGCGGTGGCACAGCTGGCATAGGGAAGAGAGATCACCCCCTCGCTCGACATCTGGCTGGCGGTGCAGCCGCCCATCATGGCTGCGGCCGCAACAACAGGTAATCCCCAAAGCGCTTTCATCCCCAATCTCCGGATACCGTGAGAAAACCGGGGCGATGATAGCAATCTCGACCGATGGCAACAAAGGGTTTCCACCCGGGCTACCAGGATATTTTGACCCGGATATCGATCGGAGTCCTGCGATTACCGCCGAAATTCTAGGAAAACGGCCGATAATGCGATGCAACATGGGTGCTGCACTTGCTAACAAAATATGGTAAATACCTCCTGCCCCAGGATAATTCACGGGCGTAGCAAGAGGAAATCCATGGCCGTCGTCACCCGATTCGCTCCATCACCAACCGGTTTTCTCCATATCGGCGGCGCCCGCACGGCGCTTTACAACTGGTTGTTCGCGCGCCACCACAGGGACTATGGGGACGGCGGGCGTTTCCTTCTGCGCATCGAGGATACGGACCGCAAGCGCTCGACCCAGGAGGCCGTAGACGCCATCTATGAAGGGCTGAAATGGCTTGGCCTTGACTGGGACGGTGATGCGGTTTCGCAGTTTACCCGGGTCGAGCGACACAGGGATGTGGTCCAATCCCTGCTCGCCGAGGGGAAAGCCTATAAGTGCTTCTGCACGCCCGAAGAACTGGCCGAAATGCGCGAACAGGCGCGCGCCGAAGGCCGCCAGGCCCGGTATGACGGACGCTGGCGGGATCGCGATCCGGCCGACGCTCCGCCGGGCATCGATCCGGTTATTCGTTTGAAGGCGCCGACCTCCGGGGAGACTGCGATCGGCGACCTGGTTCAAGGCGACGTCACGGTCAACAACGACCAGCTCGACGACATGGTTCTCATGCGCGGCGACGGGACACCGACCTATATGCTGGCCGTCGTCGTTGACGACCACGACATGGGGGTCACCCACGTCATCCGTGGCGACGACCACCTGACCAACGCCTTTCGCCAAACCCAGCTTTTCCGGGCCATGGAATGGGACACACCGTTGTTCGCGCATATTCCTCTTATCCACGGACCGAACGGGGCGAAAATGTCCAAACGTCACGGTGCCTTGGGCGTCGAAGCCTATCGCGATCAGGGGTTCCTGCCGGAGGCATTGCGAAACTACCTGCTCCGCCTTGGCTGGTCGCACGGCGACGAAGAACTCATAGCGACGGAACAAGCCATTCAGTGGTTTGGTCTCGACGCCGTTGGAAGATCTCCGGCCCGTTTCGATTTCGCCAAACTGACGAGCCTCAACGGGACCTATATCCGGCAAACAGACAACGCACGATTGGTCGATCTCGTAGAATCGGGTTTGAGGGATACGCTTGACGGCGGACTTGCGGAAGAGACCCATAGTCGGCTAAACAAGGGTATGGATGGTCTAAAGGAACGCGCTAAAAATATATTGGAACTTACTGATAATTCATCATTTTATGCAAAAAAGCGCCCCATAGATCTCAACGAACAAGCCCGTAATACCCTAAACGATACCGACGTTCGCCGAAGGCTCGGCGAATTGCGCACCCTGTTGGCAGGAACCGATCCCTGGACCGTGTCCGCGATCGAGGAGAAGGTCCGCGCTTTCGCCGACCAGAACGGCTTGAAATTGGGCAAGGTCGCCCAGCCAATCCGCGCAGCCGTCACCGGGACGAATGTGTCACCGGGGATCTTCGATGTGTTGGAAGTCCTCGGCCGCGACGAGACGCTGGGGCGTTTCGACGACGCATTAATAGTTGCGTGAAGGAGATTGCTTGCGCCGCCTGTCATTAAAGGTACGGCGTGTGAAGGAATACAGAGGAAGGCCCAGAGCCTGCATTGCTAGGAGAGGAGAAGTAACCAATGAAGAAAAAGTCTCAAGGTGGGGGGAAAGGATATACGCTAACGAACAACCGCACGGGAGCGAAGTACGATCTGCCCGTCTTGAAATCGTCTGTAGGACCCAATGTCATTGACGTCCGCAGGCTATACGGCGAAACCGACCATTTTACCTACGACCCTGGGTTTACATCGACAGGCAGTTGCGAGTCGAAGATAACCTTCATCGACGGCGACAAGGGCGTTCTCCTCTACCGAGGTTATCCGATCGACGAATTGGCGGAAAATTCCGACTTTCCAGAGGTTTGCTATCTACTGCTCTACGGCGAGCTGCCGACGCCCGATCAGAAAAAGCAGTTCGAGCACGACATCACCTACCACACCATGTTGCACGAGCAGCTCAATTACTTCTTCCGGGCCTTCCGTCGCGACGCTCATCCAATGGCGATCATGTGCGGCGTCGTCGGTGCCTTGTCGGCCTTCTACCATGACTCCACTGATATCGCCGACCCCCGTCATCGGCTGGTCGCATCCTATCGCCTGATCGCCAAGATGCCGACCATCGCCGCTATGGCCTATAAGTTCTCCATCGGCCAGCCCTTTCAATATCCGCGCAACGATCTAACCTACGCCCAGAACTTCCTGCACATGATGTACGCCACGCCATGCGAGGAGTTCCGGGTCAATCCGGTTCTCGCCCGGGCCATGGACCGGATCTTGATCCTGCATGCCGATCACGAACAGAACGCATCGACATCGACCGTCCGCCTCGCCGGTTCGAGCGGTGCCAATCCGTTCGCCTGTATCTCGGCCGGCATTGCCTCTCTCTGGGGACCGGCTCATGGCGGCGCCAATGAGGCGGTCCTCAACATGCTCGAGCATATCGAGCATCCCAAGAACATCCCCGAGTACGTCAGGCGGGCCAAGGACAAGGATGACCCGTTCCGCCTCATGGGCTTCGGCCACCGCGTCTACAAGAACTTCGATCCGCGTTCGCGGGTCATGCAGCGGACCTGTCACGAGGTGCTTTCGGAGCTCGGCATTAAGAACGAACCGTTGCTCGATATCGCCATGGAATTGGAGCGCATCGCCCTCGAGGACGACTATTTCGTTGAAAAGAAGCTCTACCCGAACGTCGATTTCTATTCGGGCATCATCTTCAAGGCCATGGGCATCCCGACGTCCTTGTTTACGGTTATCTTCGCCGTCGCGCGGACCGTCGGCTGGGTCGCCCAGTGGAACGAGATGATCGAAGACCCGTCGCAAAAGATCGGGCGGCCGCGGCAACTCTATACCGGCGCCACGAAGCGCAAGTACATCCCGGTGCATTTGCGCATGTCATGATTGCAGGCGGTCTTGGCGGCGGCCGTCATGACGGTTTCCGCGGACCGGAGGAGATACGCGGTCACGCGGTGGCGAGAGTGTAAAAGGCGTCCGGTCGATCTTGGATGGCGGCCAGGACCTGCGCATCGATCCCGCCGCGTTCGGCCATCGGAACCATAATTGCCATGATTTGTTCGAAGTCGAGACGTCCCCGGTAAAGGCGATTTTGGGCCAAGGCCTGGAAGATGTCAGCGACGGCCAGTATACGCGACGGTAGATCGAGCTGATCGCCGCTAAGCCGGTAGGGATAACCAGTGCCGTCGAGCCTTTCATGGTGGTTGGCGGCCCAATCGACGATCGGTGAGTCCTTGAAACACCACTGCAATGCGAGACGTGTGTCGACGGAATGGCGTTTCATTTGGGAAAACTCGGTATCGTCGAGTTTTCCCTGTTTGTGAAGGATTTCGTCCGGCACGCGCAACTTGCCGACATCATGAAGCAACCCGGAGACGAGTATTTGTTTCTGCTCCCAACTGCTCAATCCAAGGATGCGGGCGAGCTTCATGGCGATCTGGGCGACCCTCTCTGAATGCTCGACGGTAAACGGGCTCTTGGCGTCGACGATCCTCGAAAGGAACGTCGCCAGATTGATCACCTCGGAGATCTTCAGGTGCATATCATAGGAGCCGTCCCGGCCCAGGGAATCGCCGATACCCTCAATGAAACTGCGGTTCATCGAGAACCAGAATCCTTCGATTCGGACCAGTTCGATCATTGCCTCGCAATAGTCGGGATGGAATAGCGTTCCCGCATGTTTTTGTATTTCGGCGGCGATTTGCTCGCCGTGAAGGATGATCGAATCGGGATGGTCATCGCCGACGACTTGGGCGCGCAGGGCGTCGACCCGGTCGGCCAGGAAGATCAGAGCGGCGGCATCGCGGTCTGCCGGGTCAAGGTCCCGGTCGCGCAGGTTCTTCCAGGGCGTGTGATGGTATCGGCAAGCCGGCGCGAACGAGCGCAGGACAAGGCAATTGTCCAGGTAGTTATGGCCGCGGATACAATGATCGGTCAGCCCAGCCGGGTTCTTTTTCGCGATCAGTCTTTCGTGTTCGGAAACCGATGAAACACCGCAATCGTGGAGCAAACCGGCAAAAAAGGAGAACTCCTGGCGGCTTTCCGAAAAACCAAGCCGTTTAGCACATTCGTAAGCGATGAAGCCGACCCGATGGCCATGATTGAAATCGTCGATGGCAACGTAATCGAGGGCTCTTGCGATCATCAGGATGGCGTGACGGAGATCGACATTGACGGCCTCATCGTCGACCTCCCTGGCATCCAGGTCCGTTTGCAACGGGGTATGATCGGCCTTTCCGTATAGACGGCTGATGCTGCCGCGAAAAGCGGTCAGGGCCGGGGTGCTGGCGAACGCCGACGGAACGATCGGTGCCGCCGAATGACAGACGGTGTCAACGCCTTCACTGTGCATGGATGGTCCCTTCTGGGATCGGGTTGACGCCTCGACGACGAGGATCACTAGCTGTTCAGAACGGTCGACAGGGTCTCTGCCTGCTTGGCCAGGTCATTGGACACGGTCAAGACCTCGCCCGAAATCTCATTGACCTCGATGACGTTACCGTTGACGTCGACGATGCTCGACGTGACCTCGGTGACGCCGGCCGACGCTTCTTGCACGTTGCGGGCGATCTCCTGGGTCGCCGCGCCCTGCTCCTCGACGGCCGCCGCGATGGCGCTGGAGACCTCGTTGAAGGACGCGATCTTGGTACTGATGTCAGCGATCGACTGGACTGCCGTGCCGGTCGCGCCCTGGATCTGTTGGACTTGCTGCTGGATTTCTTCCGTCGCCTTGGCCGTTTGATTGGCCAGATTTTTGACTTCCGAGGCGACGACCGCAAACCCTTTGCCGGCCTCCCCGGCGCGGGCCGCTTCGATGGTCGCGTTCAAGGCCAGGAGATTGGTTTGATTGGCGATGTCCGTGATCAGGCCGACCACGTTCTCGATTTCCTGAGAGACATGGGATAGCCCGCCGACCAGTTCGTTGGCCTTTTCCGACTCCGCCACCGCCTCACCGGCCATGGTTGTCGATTGGGTGACCTGGCGGTTGATTTCCTGGATCGAGGCATTCAGTTCCTCGGCTGCCGAGGCGACGGTCTGGGTATTCGTCCCCGCCTCTTCCGCCGCCGCGGAGACTGTCGTTGTCTTCTCGCTAGCCTGTGTCGCCGTCGTGCTCAGCGACTGGGCATTGGCGTTCAGTTCCTGTGAGGCGGCGGCAATGGTGTCGACCATCTCGGCGAATTTCACCATCTTCCGCTCGACACCGTCCGCGGCGGCATTGATCTTGCGGGACGCGTTTCCGTAGGCGCCGAGCATGCCGTGTTCGGCGATGCGCCGGAAGTACTGGTTTTCGGCGATAAAGCCGAGACAGGCCGTCGATTCTCGGACGTAGGCATCGGCGCGGTCGATCATCTCGTTGATCTTCAGGCAAAGCTGGCGTTCGGGGCCATCCGCCTTGGGGAGATACTGTTGATAAACCCCTGTTGATCGGTTTCTGAGATCGTGATTCCGTTTCCCGAGTGATTCGGTGGAGGGCGGAACGATGATGGGGCGGTTGTCGGACGACCAGGGCAAGTTCTT
>Ga0056135_10000220_pt1 | contig 18196 bp, 20 predicted proteins | sample WorMetG1aBELIZE1_FD_67481 | JGI IMG/M metagenome (GOLD analysis project Ga0056135, IMG submission 67481) | Marine gutless worms symbiont microbial communities from Max Planck institute for Marine Microbiology, Germany - Inanidrilus... ...
GAAGAACTTGCCCTGGTCGTCCGACAACCGCCCCATCATCGTTCCGCCCTCCACCGAATCACTCGGGAAACGGAATCACGATCTCAGAAACCGATCAACAGGGGTTTATCAACAGTATCCGCCCCCTTCGAGCACGAACCCTTCCGGTTCCACATGGTAGTAACCGTACTGGCAAGCGATGCCGCAGCTGGCGAGCTTAGCCGGCACCAATCCGAACATGTAGACCGGCGCCCAACGCACGAAGGCGAGCGCCATCAGAAGGCGCGGTAACAGGGCCGACAGGCCGCGGCCGCGATACTCGCGCGACAGCCAGATTTCGCCGTGATAGCAGACTTTCCCGCCCTGGATGCGCTGTTGCATCATCGGAAAGGCGCAGCGCGCGCCGAGGGCGTCGGCGTCGTGGACCTTGGAGAAATAGGAATCGAGGTTGCCGTAGAAGCGCCGGGCGGTGGCTTCATCGTTCATGTCGAAACTGCGGACCGCCTGCGTGTGGACGATGTCGCCGGCCGTGTTGCGGCCCAACACCCAGAAGCCGTTCATCTCGTTGACGTCGGCCACGGCCGGGTCGAACATGGTTGATACGGGGCCGCGTCCCTCCTGGTAACGGCGCAACTCCGCATAGGTCTCGAAATCGGTACCGATGGTCAGTTCCATCCCTTCCTCGAGGGCCAGGCTGTCGATCGCGGAGATCAGCCGGGCGGCGTTCAATGCACTGGTAACGGATGTCATGGAATCCTCCTGTCTTACAACTGTCAGAGGTGATCATCTTGACTCCGAAAAGAGTTGGATCACAACTGGTAGACGTGAGGACCAGGAAGAAAAAAGTCTACAATTAATCGTATCGGTTAATTCATTATCTTTTTATTTCAATGACCTACGACGAAATTGCTTCCAGGCCATACCCCTGGAAGTAGAGAAGTGCAGTCAAATCACAATGAGAGACGATGGCATCAGCGGCGTCTCTCAAGGCCGGTTTGCCGCGATAGGCGACACCGAGACCAGCGCGCCGGATCATCGGTACGTCGTTGGCACCGTCGCCGACGGCCAGCGTGCGGGCCAGCGGAATGGCATTCCAGCTGGCGATGTCGATGAGGATGTCCCGCTTGACGTCCTTGGTGACGATCGGCGGAACGACCCGCCCGGTCAGCCGTCCTTCGGCGATTTCGATCCGATTTCCCTTGTTGAAGGCGAAGCCGAGATGTGCCGCGACGCGTTCTGTGAAGAAACCGAAGCCCCCCGAGACCAGGGCCGTCTTGGCGCCGGCGACGCTCATGGTCCGCACCAACGCCTCGGCGCCCGGTGAATAGATGATGGCGTCCGCGACCGCAACCATGGTTTCGGCGGCCAATCCCTCGAGCATGGCGACCCGTTCGGCAAGGGCATCACGGAACAGGATCTCGCCCCGCATGGCGCGTTCGGTAATGGCGGCCACCTCTTGTCCGAGACCGGCGTAATCGGCCAGCTCGTCAAGGGTCTCGCCGGTGATCATGGTCGAGTCCATATCGGCGATGAGCAGGTCCTTGCGTCGCGTCGCCGCTGCCTGTGCTGCGATGTCGACACCGAGTGCCGTGCTGAGATCCTCGAGCCCGGCCGTCACCTCAGCGGTGGCGGGGCCAATACCGCCGGTAGACCCGGCGTAAAGGATATCGAACGCCTGTTCGGGAGCCAGCCATTCGGCGGCCCTCGGTTCGGCGCCCAGGTCCCTGAGCGCGTCCGAGACATCGGCGGCCGTTTTCCCGGAAACGCCGCCCGCACCGGGGGCGACCACCGTTAGCACGTTGTCCATGCGCCATAATCCTGTAAAACGGCTGCGACGAGCGTTGACGGATCGGAGCCGGAAAGGGGGTTCCAGCGGTGGCGAACCTGCCCCAAAAAACGGCCGACGAAAAGCCAAACCTGACGGACCCGGAGGATGGGCCCGTCGTCATCGTCGCCGGGCCGACGGCGAGCGGCAAGTCCGCCCTGGCGCTGGATGTCGCCGAGGCCTTCGGGGGCGAGATCGTCAATGCCGACAGCATGCAGGTCTACTCCGATCTCCGTATCCTGTCGGCGCGGCCCAGCGTGGCCGACTTGGCACGAGTGCCGCACCACCTCTACGGCGTTCTCGGGGCGGCGGATCAGGGTTCCGCCGGCTGGTGGCTGGACCGGGCCGTCGAGACGATCGAGAGGATCTGGCGCCGCGCGAAGCTGCCCATCGTCTGCGGCGGCACGGGGCTCTACGTGAAAGTGCTCACCGAGGGCATCGCCCCGGTGCCACCGGTGCCGGACGACAGGATGGCCGAAGCCCGCGCTCTTTACGAGCGCCTCGGCGGCGAGGGGTTCCGCGTGGCCCTCGCCCGTCTCGACGCAGCCGCTGCCCAACGCTTGAACGCCGCCGACCGCCAGCGCCTGGTCCGCGCCTATGCGGTGGCCGCGGCGATTGGGCGGACGCTCGATCAATGGCATGCCGACCAGGCGCCGGGGCCGGCGCTGCGGGCGCGCTTCTTCACCATCTTGCTCGACCCGCCGCGCGACGCCCTTTACCAAATCATCGAGGGGCGCTTTCGCCAGATGGTCGCGGCGGGCGCCGTCGATGAGGTCCGCACTCTCTTGGCCGCTCTCCAGGTGCGAGAGACGGAGGGTCGGCCGCTCGATCCCGGCCTGCCGGTGCTCAAGGCCCTCGGCGTGCCCGAGATCCGCCGGTATCTCGAGGCGGGCGAGGACCTGGAATCGGTAGTTGTGGCGGCGGAAAAGACGACCCGCAACTTCGCCAAGCGCCAGGTCACCTGGTTTCGTCACCAGATGTCGCCCGACCTAGTGGTCGACCGCTTCGGCGCCGGCGCTCTGGACGAGGTCGGGCCGGCCGTGGCGGCGTTCCTTGCCGGTGACGCCGGCGGCGACTGATCGGCGGCAAATGGAAGCTGATCATCCTGCAGATCCTCATCGTCCAGGACATGAAGCGCTGCAACGACCTGCGCCGCCAGATCGACGGCATCACCCAGACCATGCTGACCAAACAGCTGCGCGCCCTCGGGCGCGACGGGCTGGTCGAACGCACCGTCTATCCGGAGGTGCCGCCGCGGGTCGAATACCGGGCGACGCAGCAGGTCCGCGATCTGGAAGAAATGTTCCTGCCCATGCACGCCTGGTGGCTCAAGGGTGAGGATGCGGCCAAGGCGGCGGAATAGGCGACGATAAGAAACGAGGCGATGGACGGATTGACGGCGCAGCCAGCGGCGCGCAGGGGCGCCGAGACCGGCTGTCAGCGGTTGCGGAACTTCTCCTTAAGGTCCTCCAGCATCTGCTGTTCCGCTTTCTGCTGTTCGAGCTTCTGCTTTTCCTCGTCGGCGAGGCGTTCCTCCATCTCCTCGTCGGTCTCCGGCCGGTAGTAGTAGACCTTCACGTTGAGTCAGAACTCGCGCTTGGAATCCCTAAGACCGACGGTTTCGAAAGACGCGCTGTCGCGGTATTCCTCCGGCACCAAAGCCAGGTATTTGTCGACCCAGGCGGCGAGGTCGACCAGCTTCTTAGGCATCCAGTTCCACTCGGGCCCGAATTCCTCCTCGCAATCGAGTACCACCGTCCTGCTTTTCCTGACCATGGCCTTGCCTCGCTGGCTGTTTGTCGGCTCGCCTCGATTATAACCCACCCGGCGCCGGCAGGCTGCGTTATGTTCAGCTGCTGCCCGATCCACGATACTGCCACTAAGCAGACGGGGACCTGGGAAAGAGACATGCCGTCAATCGTTTTGTTAACCGCATTCCTGGTCGTGGCCCCTTCGGTCGTACCTGCCCAGGCTGCCGAAGGCGCGGTGCTGTCGGCGACCGCGGGCGAGCGGGCTCGTGGCGGCTTGCCGAAACCGGAAGCGGTCCCCGAAGGCGTGGTGTGGGTCCTCTATCCGGTGACGCTGCGGGAGACCTCGGGTCGGGCCGGCATCACCCTGCTTGGATACAAGAAATGCTACGAAGGCGGGGAAACCTTCCACCGCTACTGTACCGACGTGCTCCGTGATATCGCCCAGCTCTATGGCGCTGACCGTCTGCCCCCGGGCGGGTCGCTGGTCACCAAACGCCCGGCCTGGGTGTGGTCGGAGCCGACCGGAAAGACGATTACGGTGACGGTCACCTATTTCGCCGAAGACGACATTGGCCGGCCGCTGGAGGCCGAATACCGGTTCCGTTTCCTGGCGGAATAGAATTTGCCGGCCCAGGGGGAACAACGCCTCAGGCCCTTTCCGCTCGGTCAGGTGACGAAACCGACCCGCCCGCTCCTCACTCCGCGGCCTCTTTCACGCTCTTTTGCCCGTGGCTCGGCAGCAGCACCGAGAGGGCGGCGGCGCAGAGGACGAAGCCCGTCGACCACCACAGGCAGCCGACCAAGCCCTGGGTTTGATAGACAAGGCCGGACAGCACCGTTCCCGTCAGTCGCCCGCCGGCATTGGCCATGTAGTAGAAGCCGACGTTCATGGCGACCTTGTCACGGTCGGACAGCCATAGGATCAAGAACGAGTGCACCGATGAATTGACGGCGAAGACGACGCCGAAGGCCAAGAGGCCTATGATCAAGGTCAGAGCCGGGTCATAACCCATCATCAGGGCGACGGCGATGGCGGCCGGGAAGAGGGCGAGCCCGAAGGCCCAGTTGCGGGCACTGGCCCCGTCTGGGCCGAGACCGTGGTCGCCTTTTCTCAGAAGCGCCGGGACCGAGGCCTGGACGATGCCGTAACCGATCACCCAGACGGCGAGGAAACTGCCGATCTCGGCATGGTTCCAACCGATCACGGAACTCAGGAAAACCGGCAGGCCAACGACGAACCAGATGTCGCGCGCGCCGAACAGGAAAAACCGGGCCGCCGAGAGGAAATTGATGTCGCGGTTCTTGGAGAAGATCTCCTTGAACTTGGCCTTGGCTTTCGCCGTCCCCATCCTCGCTGGCAGCGCGAAGGCGGCATAGACGTAGACCAGGAAAAGGACGCCGGCGAGTGCCGCGAGCGCCCAACGGAACCCGATCAGGTAGAGCAGAAGACCGCCCAGGAAGAAGCCGGCGCCCTTGAGCGCGTTCTTCGAGCCGGTGAGGACGGCGACCAACTTGAACAGCTTCGAATCCTGGTCCTTGGTGACCAGCAACTTGACGCTGGATTTGGCGCTCATCTTGTTGAGGTCCTTGGCGATGCCGGAAAGGGCCATCGCCGTCATCACGTAAGGCACCGACAACCACGATGGATCGACGGCCAGCATGGCTAGAGCGAAAACCTGGAGAAAGCCGCCGGTGATCATGGTCCGGTTGAGCCCCAGGTGCGAGGCGATCCATCCGCCCATGCCGTTGGTGATGATGCCGAAAACTTCGTAGAACAGGAACAGAAAGGCGATTTCCAGCGGTTTGTAGCCGAGGTTGTGGAAATGCAGGACGACGAGCATGTGGATGGCGCCGTCGGTGACCGTAAACGCCCAGTAGGCGATGGTCACCACCAGGTAGGTGCGAAACCTGAGGACCGGCGCCTCGGCCTCGCCGGCGCCCACGCCGGGATTCGGCGCGGCCGTCATAGGCTCGCCGCCATCTTGCCGGCCAGTTCCATCATACGGTTCACGTAACCCCATTCGTTGTCGTACCAGGCGTAGATCTTCACCTGGCGTTTGTCGACGACCATGGTCGAGGGGCCGTCAACGATACTCGATCTGGGGTCGTTGACGAAGTCCGTCGACACCAGGGGCCGGTGCTCGATGCCGAGGATGCCCTTGAGCGGTCCGGCGGCAGCGGCATCGAACAGCCCGTTGATCTCCTCCGGCGTGGTGTCGCGGGCCACCTCGAAGACGCAGTCGGTGAGCGACCCGTTGAGGAGCGGCACGCGCACGGCATGGCCGTTGAGCTTGCCGGTCAGTTCCGGGTAGATCAGCGTGATCGCCGTCGCCGACCCGGTGGTCGTCGGGATCAGGGAGTTGAGCCCGGAGCGCGCCCGGCGCAGGTCCTTGTGCGGTGCGTCGACCATGACCTGCGTGTTGGTGACGTCGTGGATGGTGGTGATGACACCGTGCACGATGCTTAAATTCTCGTGGACGACCTTGACGACAGGCGCCAGGCAGTTGGTGGTGCAGGACGCCGCGGTGACGATGTCATGCTGGGCCGGATCGTAGAGGTCGTCGTTGATGCCCATGACCAGATTGAGCGCGCCCTCGTCCTTGACCGGTGCCGAGACCAGGACCTTCTTGATGCCGCGCTCCAGATAGCTCTGCAGTTCCGGTGACGTTTTGAACTTGCCGGAACATTCGACGACAATGTCGACGTCGTCGCCGGTCCACGGGATGTCCTCGGGTCGGGCTGCGGCCGTATGGGCGAGGGTCTTGCCCTCAACGGTCAGGCTGTCCCCGGTGAACCCGATGCCCCGGTCCCAGCGGCCGTGCACGGTGTCGAACTCGAGGAGGTGCGCCGCCGTCTCCGGCGGGCAATGGGGGTCGTTGACGGCGACGATGTCGTAGTCGTTCCGGTCCCAGCCGGCTCGAAGCCCCAGCCGGCCCATGCGGCCGAAGCCGTTGATTGCCACGCGTGTCGTCATCGTCCTTCCTCTCTCCTCGGGTCAGGCGGTTGGCGGCGCGTATTCAGAGCCGCGGCCCGCTCATGTTCACGGTTCTCAAATATCCACACTCGCCTTATGGTGATCACCATACATCCGTCGATAGGGAGAACAACACATGCGGCGTATCGGTTGGCTGGCTGTCCTCGTCATGATTCTGTCCGTCCCGGCCGGTGCCGGCGATCAATTGCTGATCAAGGTGCATCGCATCTCCGCCGACGGTGTTCATGAACCCATGGGCACGATCCGCGTGGCGGCCAGCGGTCACGGGATCATGCTTCATCCGGATATCAAGGGTCTGACGCCCGGCGCCCATGCGTTCCACATTCACCAGAACGGCGATTGCCGGCCGGGCATGAAAGGCGGCAAGAAGGTCGCCGGGCTGGCCGCCGGCGGGCACTACGGAGCCGCGCATCACGGTGCCTCTAGCCAGGGCATGCATAAACCGGCCGGCGACCTGCCGGAACTCCAGGTCGACGCCACCGGGCACGCCGCAACGCCGGTGCCGGTCATGTCGCTCATGTTGGCGGAGATCAAGGGGCGGTCGATCATGATCCACGCTTACGGCGAGACACCCGCCGACCCGAAGCTGCCGAAAGGCGGTGGCCCGCGAGTCGCTTGCGGCGTGATCGGCGGTTAACGGCAATCGGCTCACGACCCGGCACCGATCTCTTCGAGCCGCCGCTGCAGGGCCAGCTTGTCAAGCGATGCGATCGGCAGGTTGACGAAGATGCTGATGCGGTTGCTCAGCATGCGGAAGACGTCGCCGAGATGGGCCTGCTTTTCGGCGGCATTGCCGACGAAGGCGACCGGATCGGGCACACCCCAGTGGGCGCTCATCGGCTGGCCCGGCCAGATCGGGCAGATCTCGCCGGCGGCGTTGTCACAGACCGTGAACACGAAGTCCATCTGAGGCGCGTCGTCCGTCGCGAACTCGGCCCAGTTCTTGGAACGGAGCGTGCTCGTGTCGAAATCGGACTTTTCGAGCAGCGCCAGGACCGCCGGGTCGATTTTTCCCGACGGGTGGCTGCCGGCGCTGTACCCCTTGAAACGCTCCGGTGCTTCCCGGTTGATGATGCACTCGGCCATGACACTGCGCGCCGAGTTGCCCGTGCACAGGAACAAGACGTTGAAGACCTTGCCGTCCACGCCGAACCCCCCGCAGGTCTCCACCAGCCGCGCCATCTCGCCGCAAATGTCGGGATGGCCGTTGCAACAATCCTCGGTCAGGAAGGCCAGCAACCGCCGTGTGCCCTCGATGTCGGCGGCATAGAAGATCTGCCGCCTGTGCCGCCGGGCGCGGATCAAACCGGCACGCTCCAACTGACCGAGGTGAAACGAAAGGCTCGACGGCGCGACGCCGAGAAAATCGGCGATTTGGCCGGCCGAGCGGCCGTTCGGTCCCTGCCGGATGAGGATCCTGAAGATGGTCAACCGGTAGGGATGGGCGAGGGCGCCAAAGGCATCGACGGCTTTCGTTCCATCCATCGTTCGATATTATTCGAAGAGTCGAATATTTGTCACGCGCCAATATTGAGCGTGGATTCGTCGGCGGTGCCGCGGAGGCCGGCTCTTTCCGAGGTCCGCAACGTCCTGGCCGCGGTCAACTGTCCGGCGTCAAGCAATCGATTGCCTCGACTTCGCCGTCGTATTGCTGTTGTGATCGGGCCGCCTCGGTTTTGATCCAGTCGCGAAACGCAGCAATCCTCGGGCGTGTCTGCGTCCCTTCCGGGCAGACCAAATAATAGGCGGCCCCGGCCGGGCAATGCACATCGAACAGGCGCACCAAGCCGGCGGCGCTCAGACCACCGTCGACATGCGCGCTACGCACCAGCGCCACGCCCTGACCCGCGATCGCCGCTTGCAGGGCCATATTCGAGTTGGGGAAGCGCGGTCCCTCGTTGATTGGCAGGTCCGGCACACCAGCGGCGGCAAGCCAAGACCCCCAATCCGGGCTGACCATTTCGTCATGGCGCATCAGTAGGGGAAAGCGTGCAAGATCGACCGGACCGGTTGGCATGCCGAGGCGCTCCACCAGCTGCATGCTGCAGATCGGAAAGACATACTCGTTCAGCAACAGAGTGCAGTGCAATCCCGGATAGTCGCCGTGGCCAAGCCGGATCGCCAGGTCGACATCCTCGAGCGCAAAATCGACCAAATGGTCCTTGGTCGATATCCAAATATCGATCTCGGGATGATGCGTACCAAAATCATCGAGCCGTGGTACGAGCCAAGTCAAAGCAAAAGACTCGAGCGTGCTGATCTTGAGGGGGCCGCGTAGGCCTTCGGCGCGCACGCTCTCCAGGGTGACTGACAACCGCGAGAAAAAGTCCCGGGCAACCGGCGCCAGCGCCGCGCCGGCCTTGGTCAAGGCGAGCGGCCGCGCATCGCGTGCAAAGAGCTCGAGCCCCCAGAGCTCCTCCAGATGGCGGATCTGATGGCTGACCGCGCTCTGCGTCACGTTCAGCTCGGCCGCAGCAAGGGTGAAGCTGCCATGACGGGCGGCCGCATCGAGTGCTCTCAGCGCGGCAAGTGGGGGTAGGTGATCGGGCATAATAACATGAATAATACTTCATACTATGTATGACAATAATTCCTTTTATTATATAACTTTGCCTGATTATTTTTGGGGAACACATGAGGATATTTCACAACGCCCACAACCATTTCGAAATTTATGTAGCTATGGGACAGCGCGTTATCCGGGACCGTTGGGGAGAGCCGATCTCCCCCAAACCGCCCAATCCTAAGTGCCCGAAGCGAAGACGGGGTAACGGGCGCATTTTCGATTGGGTTCGGCGAATATCGTCGCCGTCGTATCTGTTGCGACTGTTGGCGAAAGGAAAATGTGCAAAAATGCACTCGGCCGAAACAGACGCCCGGTGAAGGGCGATAGAGCCGAAGGCTAGGCCCCGGCGCTGTCCAAATCTCCCGGCTCGTCGATGTCGAAGAAGATGCCGTCGGTGTCGACACCGATGGGGCAGAGGCGGTCGTCGTGGGTTTTCAGGAGATCGCGCCCACCCTTATCGCCGTCGACCGCCTTGAGGGCGGCAAACAGATCGTGGGGCCAGAGCACCGGATTGCCGGCCTTGTCGCCAAAGACGGGCCGGCAGATGACGTTGCTGCCACGGCGGCGGAAACAGGCGATCAGGCGGTCGATGACGTTCGGCGTCACCCGCGGCATGTCACCGAGGAGAACGACGGCGCCGGTGGTGTCCTCGGTCAATCCACCGATCCCGGCCTTCACCGATGTGCTCAGCCCCGCCCCATGTTCCGGGTTGTCGGCGAAACGGACCGCGAAACCGGCGAGGGCTTCGCGGATGCGCCCGGACTCGAATCCGGTGACGACGATGACCTCGTCCGCCTCCGAAGATAGGGCGGCGCGCACGACGCATTCAATGACCGGGCGACCGTCGATTTCGGCCAGCAGCTTGTTGGCGTCGCCCATGCGTGTCGAGGCACCGGCGGCGAGGACGACGGCCGCGATCTTGCCCGGTTTCGTCGTGGTGACCATCGGTCCTCGCGCCTATTCCCCTACCGCCGGACCGGCTCCGGTTCAGCCCACATGGCGCGAGAAGAACTCGCCGATGATCTCCTTCTTGGTGTCCAGCGACACGTCGGAGACCTCGCGGTTGGGGCCCATCTGCACCCAGTGGACCTTCCAGTAGAGCTCGTCCTCGGAACGCAGGATTTCGATGAAGGCCTGGAAGAACGAGATGTCGTAGTAAGCCGTGACTCGTTCGCCTCGTGCGTCGCCCATGGGCACCTCGCCGCTGCGATCGCCGTAATCCTTGAAGACGGCGGTCCCGCAGATGTCGTCGCTGTCGTCGTAAAGGCGGACGATGATCGAGCCCCGGTGCGTGCCCGATTTCTTGTTGAGCACCTGGAGGGAATACCGTTCGATCTTATGGACCGTCGATGTCATGGCCGTCTCCTTGCTGTCGGGCACCTGGCGTTCATGGGGCTAGGCCGCCACCGGCTCGGCCTTGACCTTCTTCATCTTGGCCTGTGCCTTGCTGCGTTCTTCCGCCGCTTCCTCGCGGCGCTTGCGGATCTCGTAGATGACGGCGCCGAACAGCGTCAGGCCGAGGATGACCACGGCCAGCGCACTGATCTCCGGCGTGATGCCGAAGCGGTTCATGCTGGCCAGTTCCGTGGTCAGGGTGCCCTTGGCGACCATGGTGAAGATGGTCGTATTGTAGTTCTCGAAGGACGTCAGGAAGGCCAACACGATGGACGACAGGATGGCCGGGCGCAGGAACGGGATCAGGACCTTCCAGAAGACCTGCACGTGGGTCGCGCCGAGATCCAACGCCGCTTCTTCCTGGGTCTTGTCGAAACGTTGTAGCCTCGCGATGAAGACCAGCATGCAGTAGGCGGAGATAAAGGTCGATTGGCCCAGAATGGTCAGGAAGTAGGGATCGTTGGTGGTCTCGTAGGAAAGCCCGAAGAACTCGCCCAGGCGGTCCCAGAAGATGACGGTCGAGATGCCGAGGATGACGCCGGGGATGAGGACCGGAGAGACGACGATGGTGTAGAAGAGCGGCCGCACCCGGTCCGGCACCTGCATCATCATGATGGCACCGGCGAGCCCCATCGGCACCGAAACAGCGATGACGCCGACGCCGATGATCAGGCTGTTGACGATGCCGTCCATGATCTTTTCGTTATTGGCGAGGTCCGAGAACCAGTGCAGGGTCAGGCCCTCCCACGGCGTGATGGTCGGATAGCTCGACGTATTGAAGGCGGACGCCGACATGATGATCAGCGGGCCGAACAGGTAGGTGAAGAAGAGCAGGATGTAGCCCCGGATCACCCACTTATGGATCTGTGAAGACGTCATCGCTGCGCAATCTCCCCGAGGCTGACCTTGAAGACGCGCATCATGATCTGGACGAAGATGATGCAGACGACGAGCAACACAAAGGCGTAGGCCGATCCCTGCGGCCAGTTACCGCCGGTGTTGTACCACTGCTGGATGATCTGGGTGAACCACAGGCTCGACGGGCCGCCGAGAATCTGCGGTGCGGCGAGGGCGCCGGCCGACAGCATGAAGACCATGGTACAGCCCGATGCGATGCCCGGCTTAGCGTGCGGCATGACGACGCGGAGATGGATCTTGGTCCACGACGCGCCCATGTCTCGGGCCGCCTCGATCTGGTTGTGATCCAGGCTCTCGATGGCGTTGTAGAGCGGGAAGATCATGAGCAGCAGATAGGCGTAGGTGAGGCCGGTGTAGAGCGCCACGTCCGCCTTGAAGAAGTCGAAGGGCGTGTCGAAGATGCCGATGGTGATCAAGAGCGTGTTGACGAGGCCCTGTTCGGCGAAGATCAGCTTGAAGGCGAAGGCCCGCAGGATCTCGTTGACCCAGAACGGCAGCAGCAGGTACAGGAACAGGAGGCGCTGGCCGCTGCCTTTGACGCTTTGCGCCATGTAGTAGGCGAGTGGGTAGCACATGGCGAAGTTGATCACGGTGACGAAGACACTGGCGACAACCGTCTTCAGGAACACCGCCAGGTGCAGCACATTGAACATCTCGTCGCTGCCTTCGCGTCCGAAGATCAGGTACTTGTAGTTCTTCAGCGTGTAGACGTCGCGGGGCCCGCCGATCTCGGACGGCGGCAGGCTGTAGCGGAACGAGAAGTCGAGCATGTTGAGCTGCGGCAGGACGATCATGAAGACGATCCAGCCCATGGAGAAGGTGACCAGATAGGTCGAGATCGCCAAACCGTTCTTGCGAACGAAATCGATGGCACTGACCAGTGACATCCATTTGCCGGCCTCGCGCTGAAGCAGTGGCGCGATCAGGAGGGCCGCGACCAGCGCGATGAATATTTCCCAGAAACCGAGGCCCGTATGGGCCTGCGTGGCGACGGCCGGCTGGTCCTGCTGGATGACCAGCTTGAGTTCCGTTTGGCCGGGCGGCAGGGCCGGCAATTGTTCCGGATTTGTGATGGTGATGTTGACGCCGCCTGAAGGTTTGGCGGCCGGAGTCGGAACAGGGACCGGAGCCGGGGCCGGTGCGCCGCCCATGCCGGGCGTGATCGACGGCATGCCGGGCGACGGTGTGGTTGCGCCCATTCCGGGCGTGATGGCCGGCATTCCGGGCGAAGGCGTCGTCGCGCCCATGCCCGGTGTGATCGCTGGCATGCCGGGTGACGGCGGTGGCGCCCCCGGCAACTGCGGGGTGATCTGGGTTTGCGCCAGTTGAGCGGGCGGCGGCTGAACGGGGCCGGCCTCGGCGGGAACAGGCTGTTCCGTGCTATTCATCGGCCAGTTCCCCGTAGGGCAGGGCGGTGGCGACATCCGGGTCGAACTTGATCTTGACCCTGTCTCCGCCCGACAGCTGCGGGATGTTGCCGTCGTTGGTCATCGCCATGCGGATGTCCTTGTCCGACGTCTCGCCCTTGAGGAAGATATGGACGAAGCTGCCCTCGAACTCCTCCTTGATGATCTCCGTCTCAAAGATGTTCTCACCCTCGGCCCCGTTTTCGGCGAAGCCCAGGCTTTCCGGGCGGATGAACAGGAACGCGTCGTCGCCGTCGAACAGGCCCTGATTGTTTGCGCCGCGCAGCGGTCCGAACGGAGTCTCGATGACCGCATAGCCGTCGGAAGCCTTGGAGACGCGCCCCTGCAGAGGGTTGTTCTCCCCGACGAACGACGCCACGAAGGCAGTCGCCGGATGATTGTAAATGTCAGTGCCGTTGCCGACCTGTTGGACGATGCCGGCGCTCATCACGGCGACCCGGTCCGACATGGTCAATGCCTCGCCCTGGTCGTGGGTGATGTAGATGAAGGTGATGCCGACGCGCCGCTGGATGGCCCGGAGCTCGGTGCGCATGTGCTGGCGGAGTTTGAGATCGAGGGCGGAGAGCGGCTCGTCCAAGAGCAGCACTTCCGGCTCGACGGCCAAGGCGCGCGCAATGGCGACCCGTTGTTTCTGGCCGCCGGAAAGCTCGGAGACCATCTTGTCGCCCTGTCCCGGCAGCGCGATCAGGTTCAAGAGTTCCTCGGCACGGCGCCGGCGCTCCTCGTATTTGATGCCGCGCACCTCGAGGCCGAAGGCGATGTTGTCGGCCACAGACATCAACGGGAACAGCGCCAGGTTCTGGAAGATCAGCGCCGTCGGACGCTGGTTGGGCCCGGCGCCGCGCATGTCCTTGCCGCCGATGCGCACGTTGCCCTCGGTCGGTTCGTTGAAACCGGAAACGGCGCGCAGGATCGTCGTCTTGCCACAACCGGAAGGCCCTAGGAAACTGAAGAACTCGCCGCCTTCGATGGTCAGATTGCAGTCGTCGACCGCCGTGAAGTCCCCGAAGCGAATGGTCACATGGTCCAGCTCAACGCTACTCATGGACGTTCCCCCGTCTAAGCCACCCTGTCTGTTCGCGGCGTTATTATTTCATTACGCAAAATAGATAAATCGAACGTCACCGCCTTTCGACGGTCGCGGGAGATACCCTCTCCCGGCGGCCCCCGGGGAACCCCGGGGGCCTGGGTGAGTTCAAGCCCGAAATCCGATCAGGCGGCGACGAACTTGTCGCGGTATTCGGCGCGGATTTCGGCGTACCAGGTCGGCTCGTCCGGCCACCACCAAAGCCTGGCCAGCGCGTCGCCCGGATAGGCCTTGTTGAAGGTTTCCTTGGACTTGGCGTCGAGCATGTCGGCGACACCCTTGACGGTGGCGTTGTAGCCCGAGTTCGACGCCATCTGGGCGCCGGCCTTGGCCGTGTAAATGGCGTTGACGAAGGCATGCGCCTGTTCGGTGTTCTTGGCACCGGTCGGCATGCAGAGCCCGTCGAGCCAGGCAAAGGCACCTTCCTTCGGCGCCATGTACTGGACCGGCTTGCCTTCCTTCATCAGCTCGATGGCCGGGCCGTCCCAAGTCTGGCCGATGACGCAACCGTTCTGCATGAAGTTGGACTTCTGGGTGTTGTGGTCGTTCCAGAAGGCCTTGATCCACGGCTTGTGCTCGACCGCGAACTTGGTGATCTCTTCCCAGATCTTGCGCATGCTCTCTTCGTTCTTGTAGGCCTCGGTGAACGGCGGCAGTTTGCCGATCTCGGCCAAATGGCGGCCGATGCCGGCCATGGTCGAGTGCGGCCGGCCCTGGACCTTGCCCTTCATTTCCGGAATCCAAAGATCGCCGAGACTGAGCTTGCCGTATTCGGTGGTGAACAGGTCGGTGCGCCAGGCCATCGCTTCCGTGCCCCAGATGTGCGGCAGATGGTGCTGGCCGCCGCCCCAGGTCCAGGCTGCCGAAGCCGAAACGAAGGACGGCTCGACGTTGCCGAGGTTGGAGATCTTGCCCAGGTTCCACGGCTGCGTCAGCTCCAGCGGCTGCCACTGGCCCTTGCGGTTGAGCGTCGGGGTGATGACGTCGAAACCGCGGCCCTTGGAGGCTTTCATCTTGTTCAAGAGTTCTTCGTTGGAGCCCATGGCCGTGTAATTCGGCTTGATGCCCGTCGATTTCTCGAAGTCCTTGAGGAAGACCTCCGGCAGGTAGCCGGTCCAGCACATGATGTTGACTTCGCCCGACGACGAGAAGGCGTCCTGGACGATCCAGGGCCCGGTCGCGGCGACGGCGCCTGCCGCGGCGGCGCCCTTCAGCATGGTGCGGCGCGAGAAGTCCTTGGCCGCCCGCAGCGTCTGTTTTGCGGAAGAATTCTGTTTGGTGCTCATGTTGTTGCTCCCTGTGCGAGTTATCGAATTTGGGGCGAGAAAATCGGCTGGAATTCTCATCACCCGGTGTTACGGCAATATGAAACGTGCCTCTCACGCGCGTTCAACGTGCGGGGAGCAACCGCTAGTCCGTAATCAATTGATATTTCGCCCCCCAGCGACCTAAGCGTCCTGGAAAACGGGCTCCATGAGTTAGGGCCAAAAGGTTTGTTTTTATGGTGCCAAGACCGTTTTTATGGAGTTTTGCCGTTTTCCGACTGAATGAATTGGAACAGACTTGCGGCCCTTGGCGGCGGAAAAGAGCCGAAATAAAAATTCTAAATATTAACAAAACGCGAAAAATTTATTTGATTTTTAGCGTGTGTGGGATACCATTGTGGTCGACCCGAGAGGGAGGCCCATCCATCGGGAGGAACGCGACGATGACCGACAGCCTTTGCCATTTCATCAACGGGGAACGGGTCGCCGGCACAGCCGCGCGATCGGGAGACGTTTTCAATCCAGCGACCGGTGAGGTCACCAACACGGTGCCTTTCGCCAGCGCCGATGAGGTGCGCACGGCGATCGCCGCCGCTGCCGAGGCGCAGCCGGCCTGGGCAGCGACGCCGCCGGCCAAGCGTGCCCAGGTCATGTTCAACTTCCGCGACCTTCTGATCCGCAACATGGACGAATTGGCCGAATTGGTGTCGAGCGAACATGGCAAGACCCTGGAGGACGCCAAGGGTGAGGTGACCCGGGGTCTTGAGATCGTCGAGTTCGCCTGCGGCATCCCGCATCTGCTGAAGGGCGAGTTCTCGGACAGTGTCGCTGTCGGCGTCGACAGTTTCTCCAACCGCCAACCGGTTGGCGTCTGCGCCGGCATCACGCCGTTCAACTTTCCAGCCATGGTGCCTATGTGGATGTTCCCGTTGTCCATTGCTTGCGGCAACTCGTTCGTTCTCAAGCCGTCCGAGCGCGATCCGTCCGCCGGTATCCGCATCGCCGAATTGTTGATCGAAGCCGGATTGCCAAAAGGCGTCTTGAACATCGTCAACGGTGACAAAGAAGCGGTCGATACGCTGCTCACCGACCCCCGCATCGGCGCCGTCAGCTTCGTCGGTTCGACGGCCATCGGGCGCTACATCTACGAGACCGGCTGCGCCAACGGCAAACGGGTGCAGGCCTTGTGCGGCGCCAAGAACCACATGATCATCATGCCGGATGCCGACATGGACCAGGTCACGGATGCCGCCATCGGGTCGGCTTACGGCTCCGCCGGCGAACGCTGCATGGCCATTTCGGTCGCCGTCACCGTCGGCGAGGAGACCGGCGATGAGTTCATCCGCCGCATGACGCCGCGGGTGCAAAGCCTCAAGGTCGGCCCCTACACGGATCCGGCCGCCGAGATGGGGCCGGTTGTTACACGTGCCGCCAAGGAGAAGATCGAGGGTTACATCGATGAAGGTGTGGCTGCCGGTGCCGACCTCGTCGTCGACGGGCGCGGTATCAACCTGCAGGGCTACGAGAACGGCTTTTTCGTCGGCGGCACGCTGATCGACAAGGTGACCACCGACATGTCGGTCTACACGGACGAGATTTTCGGGCCGGTGCTCTCCGTGGTCCGCGCCGAAAGCTACGACCAGGCCAAGGACATGGTGATGACCCATGAATACGGCACCGGGGCCGCCATCTTCACCCGCGACGGTGACACCGCCCGCGACTTTGTCCGCGACATCAACATCGGTATGGTCGGCGTCAACGTGCCGATCCCGGTGCCAGTCGCCTATCACAGTTTCGGCGGCTGGAAGGCGTCTTTGTTCGGCGACCACTCGATCCACGGCATGGAAGGGGTGCGCTTCTACACCAAGCTGAAGACGGTGACGGCGCGCTGGCCGTCCGGCATCAAGGAGGGTGCGGTCTTCAACTTCCACGCGGGAAGCGATACCGGCCATTGAAATAACGCGCGAACCGTAGGAGGCTGTCTTGCATGGAAATGCAGCCTCCGGATGCGCCGGCCACCGAAGTCCTCAAGGACCCGCTTCAGGCGTCCGAAGTCATCCGCCCGGCGTTCGAGTATTGGCGGGCCCAGAGCGGTGACGCCTGGGCGCCGTCGAGTACAGCCTTTCAATTGGATTCCCTGCCGCCGCCGCTTATTCCCTGGTGCGTCGTCGTCAACGTCGTCACCGAACCCGCCGCCGGGGCGACCGGCGCCGTCGACTTCGTTTACCGGTTTTGGGGAACCGAGCGCACCCGGTTGTTCGGCCGTGACCTGACCGGGCGGTCGATCTCCGAATTGCAGCCCGTTGAAATGCGGGACGCCAACTATGCGGAATACGATGAAGTCCGCAACACGCGCCAGGCGATCGTCTGTCGCAAGCCGGCACGCTTGTCGAATATGCGTGCCGTTCAGTTCGAATCCCTGAGATTGCCGATCACGCGGAACGGTGAGACGGTCGACAGGATTTTCGCCGCCACGTGCTACCAACACCTCACCGAAGACCACTATCGCCTGTTTGGAACCGAGGCGCCGGCCATCCGCCTTTAGAGGTAACCGGCAACGGTGCGCAACGCCGTCCGCCCGGCATCACAGAATGAGAGCCGAGGTAGTTCAGTGGCGATCGGACCGGCTTTGCGTTCAGCCGGAGCCCTGTATCAGGAAATACAGGGCGATGAGGGCCAGCGTGAGGCCTTGCAGGCCGACACGCCAGCGCATCATGACGTTGGATTTTTCCGCATGTTCGTCGCCGTCGCTGGCCATGGTGAACATGCCGAGAAACAGGACGACGGCGGTGGCACCGGCCGCTATTCCGATCAGGTAGGGTAGGGTCGAAAGCAAAGCAGACATATTAGGAAGTTTATCATGTCGAGGGGGAGGTCTTTGCATATATCTGGACTTTAGTCCTTCAGTTTTATGAGTAGTTTCAGAATGCTAGGAATTGGTGATCCGCCTGGAGGGGAATGGGAATTTTTTGCTTCGAATTCGGTGTT
>Ga0056135_10000224_pt1 | contig 17941 bp, 16 predicted proteins | sample WorMetG1aBELIZE1_FD_67481 | JGI IMG/M metagenome (GOLD analysis project Ga0056135, IMG submission 67481) | Marine gutless worms symbiont microbial communities from Max Planck institute for Marine Microbiology, Germany - Inanidrilus... ...
TCACGGCATGACGGCTTCCTTTGTCTCAAATCCAGGCCGCCAATATCGCCGCCAAAAAACGGCACAGCGGCAACCGCAGATCAAATCCGACGAACTGAAGCCGAGTTTTCACACAGCCACTGGATTAAGCCGACCTCCCGAACTACCGACATCACTCTCACGCCACGCTTTAATTTCGGCGACGGTTGAGCCGACTCAATCCTTTGTGACCGGTCGGCAAACGACCGGGGACACGATTCGTTTCCCTAACGAGAATCGGTCATATCCCCTCCCCCACTGTTGTTTTCTGTTTTCGTTCTTGACTATTTAAGCCTATTAACGTTAATTTTTCCTATTATTTTCGCTGCCATCAAGCGGCTTTGCTGATTGCCATTGAGAATAGGACCATCCGACGCCGAGACCGGATTCGGTTCTGCGCCAGGAAACAAAGCTCGCGCGGCGCTATGCGGCCGATTGGTGACACCCTGGAAACGACAAAGACGACCGGAAAAAAGTTTTCATGGTCATTCATGAACAAAAGTGGATATCCGGGCGCCCTGCTACGGGCGGTTTTGTGACCGAATGGAAAAGACGGGGAATGGGTTCGTTTTGCCGGTTTTGCTGAAGAGACCGTCATTCCGGACGGAGCGCAGCGACGAGCCGGAGTCCAGGGACGACCGGGGGATTGGATTCCCGCGTTCGCGGGAACGACGCGTTTTGGCTTCTGCCCTCTTTCCTTCCCGCGAATCGGCGCCCCGGCTTCGGAAGCCCCCCACTTGGCACAGGGATTGCTGTGTAGAGGTCGGGTACGGAGACGTGGAATGGAACGGACCGTTTTGAAGTCAGTGATACAGGGTTTGATCGGCGCCGCCGCGCTGTTCGCCTTCGCCCCCGACGCCCGGGGACAAGCTATTGAAAACACGAGGAAACTCTGCGCCGAACAGGCCGCTCACCAGGAACGGGAGAAGGCCATTCCCGAGCACCTGCTGCAGGCCATATCCGTGACCGAGACGGGGCGCTGGGACGGTGCGAGCCAGGAAAATTCTGCCTGGCCCTGGACCATCACGGCCGACGGCCAGGGGCGGTTCTTCGATACGAAAGAAGAGGCGCTGTTGGAGGCCGAGATCCTGATCACCGAGGGTGTGCGCAACATCGATGTCGGCTGCATGCAGGTCAACCTGCACTACCATCCGAGCGCCTTCGAGACCCTATCGCAGGCCTTCGACCCGGCCGCCAACACGGCCTATGCGGCGACCTACCTGAAGTCCCTGCATCAGGCCACCGGCAACTGGATCGAGGCGGCCGGGCGCTACCATTCGGCGACGCCGGCGCCGAACCGGCACTACAAGCGCAAGGTCCTGGCCCAGTGGAACCGGGCCCGCGGCTTCGTCGCCGTCGCCGCCTTCGAACAGGACGACCCGCCGCCGGCCGGCCTGCCCGCCGCACCGGCCCTCTCGACAGCCGAGGTCGATCCCCTGTGGACGGAGCGGTTGAATTCGAACAGGCGCGAGCGGTTGGAACTCGATCGCCAGGCCGAGGCCCGGGTCGCCGACGGCACCGCATTCGCCATGCGCCGCCATGAGGAGCTCGACTCCTGGCGCCGGGCCGAACAGGACCTCCGGCGCCGCAAGCGCCTGGCCAACCTGGGCGAGCGCGATTTCGCCGACAGCCGCCGCCTGCAACTGCAGGAATGGCGCGAACGGGGCGTGTGGACGGGCGGTTAAACCACCGGGTTCCTCAACCCGCCGTCAACCCGCCTCCTTCCGGCACAGGATCTTCCAGCTGAGTGTCCGCCGCCGCCCGTCGCAGGTCATCTCTTCGACCCCGTGGAAACTCTTCGGCGAGCGGACGAAGGCGAACAGCCGGTTGGGCAGGAACTCGACCGTGCGCACGCGGCGGAACTGGTCGAAGCGCCCGTGGGCGGTAGCCGGAATCTCGAGGTTGGGATCGAGGGGTTCGTAGATGGAGGTGCCCTGCTCGGCGATGCTGTCGTCGGCCGGGCAATAAAACAGCAACCCGATGACCCGGTCCGGGGCATCCGTATGGGGCCCCAGCTTGTAGTAGCCGTCGTCGACGACGAGCTGCGGGCGGGCCCCGAAGCTGAGGCGCGCCAGGTCGTCGCCGTGCAGCTCCTCGAGGATCGGCGCGATCTTGTCGAGCACGGTGCGGATGAAGGTGTCGCTGTTCAACCAACTGACGGCCTTGTACCAGAACTTGCGCTGTTTCCTCGGCAGCGCCGCCACGTCGGCCGGGCTTGACAGCATCAGGACGGAGCGCGCCGTATAGCCCTTGCCGCCGACCCGGCCGGTCTCGTTGATGGGCGTCAGGTAGCTGTCTCCGGGCCAAGACTCGCAGATCTGCCGGTAGACGTCGGCCGGGAACACGTTATCGATGACGAAATGGTGGAAGGGTTCGGTCTCGATCGGTGTGGCGGCGATCCGCCGGGTGACTTCGTCGAAGATCATTGCGCTCACGCCTCCCGGTCAGATGATCCCGCGCTCGGTGAGAGCCGCCAATTCGGCGTCGGAAAGCCCAAGCAAGCCGCCGTAGACCTCGCCGTTGGCGTTGCCGAGCGGCGGCCCGAGATGATCGATGCGGGGCGGCGTTTGCGACATCTTGGGGAAGGCGGCGGGCACGGTGACGTCGCCGATACCCTCGACCGGGACCTGGGTGAGATTGGCCCGCGCCTGGAAGTGGGGATCGGCGAAGATATCGGCGATGGTGTTGATGGCGCCGGCCGGCACCTGGTGTTCGACACAGGTGGCCATCACCTGGTCGCGCGGCATGGACCGGGTCCACGCCTCGACCTCGCGGTTGACCGCATCGCGGTTCGCCAGCCGTTCGGCCTGCTCGCCGTAAGGGTCGAACAAGTCCGCCCGGTCCATGGCCTGGCACAGGCGCTCGAACATCTTGTCGGTGGTGCAGGCGATGGCCAACCACTTGTTATCCCCGGTCGGGAAGTGGCCGTGCGGGCAGGCGTTGACCGTGCCCGTCCCTTCCGGCTCGCGGACGAAGCCCTTGGCCTCGTAACGGGGCGCGATCTCGTCGAGGACCCGAAAGACGCTCTCGTAGAGCCCGATGTCGACGACCTGGCCTTCGCCCGTGGCCTCGCGGTGACGGAGCGCCATGAGGACGCCGACGGCGCCGTAGAGCCCGGACATGTAATCGCCCAAGGACGTCGAGCCCGGCGTCACCGGCGTCTCGCCGGGCAGGCCGGCCAGGTAGGTGAGTCCGCCGACCGCATGGGCGATGCGGGCGAAACCGGGGCGGTCGCGGTAGGGCCCGGTCTGGCCGTAGCCGGAGATGCGGAGCAGGACCAGACCCGGGTTGACGGCCTTCAGTTCGTCCCAACCGAGACCCCACTTCTCCAGGGTGCCCGGTCGGAAGTTCTCGCAGACCACATCCGACTTCTGGGCGAGGCGTTTGAAGAGCTCGGCGCCCTCCGGCTCGCGCAGGTTCAGGGTCACCGACTTCTTGTTGCGGGCCTCGGACAGCCAGGCCAGGGAACAATCGTCCTGTGCGGTCTGCGTGCCGAAGCGGCGAAACGGATCGCCGCCGCCCGGCTGTTCGACCTTGATCACCTCGGCCCCGAACTCGCCCAGGATGGATGCCGTATAGGGCGCGGCGATGAAGGTCGCCACGTCGAGGACCCGAACGCCGTCCATGGGGCGCGGGGGGGTCGACCGGTCTTCCGTCATGGCTGCTCCGTCAGGTAGCGCGGCACCCGCCACCGGTAGTCGATCCTGGCCACCCATTCGCGGAACAGGCTGCCGATCACGGCGGGGCTCCACGATGTCGGCACCGGGTCCGGCGTCACCTCGATGCCGAAGGCGCGGAAGGTGTATAGGGCGCGCGGCATGTGAAACCAGTCGGTGACCAGCAGGGCGCGGGTGAGTCCGTGTTCCGCCATCAGGCGGCGGCACTGTTCGGCGTTCTCAAGGGTGCGAGTCGACAGGTCTTCCAGGAGCAGGGCCGCCTCGACGACCCCTTCGGCCCGGGCCGCGCCGGCCATGGTCTCGGCCTCGCTGGTGTCGATCGCCGTCGGGCCGCCGCAGAGCATGACACGCGGTGCAAGGCCGGCCTGCCAGGCCCGGGCGGCATGGCGGACCCGCCTAACAATCGCCGGGCCCGGCGTGCCGTCCGGGTTCTGGGCGGCGCCGAGGACGACGATGACGTCGTAGAACTCGCTAGCCATCGGCGAACTCGGCCGTCGCCTCCATGGCGAGGCCCCCGTCGGCGTTGGCGGCCCACAGTTCCGCCGTTTTGCCGTCGTCCGACGGATTGCCGTTGACGGTGAAGGGGCCTGTGTCGAACAGCGGGCTGACGGCCCGGTAGTCGAAGCGCCTGAGGGTCTGATGCGAGCGGTTGCGCCGGCAGAGGTCCATTAAAAGGGTGGCGATCAGGGGACCGTGCACGATGAGCCCGGGATAGCCCTCCTTCTCCGTGGTGAACTGCCAGTCGTAATGGATGCGGTGACCGTTGAAGATGAGGGCCGAATAACGGAACAGCAGGACCGGATCCGGGTGGATGGTGCGGTGCCACTTGCCGCGGGGCGGCGCCATCGGCGGTTTCGGCGGTTCCGTTCCCGGGCGTTGCTCCTCGCGGTAGACGATGTCGTGTTCCTCGCGGATGGCTAGCCCGGCCGGCTCGAAGATGTCGTAACGGACGACGACGAAGACCAGGTCACCGCTCTGGCCTTTCTTGTGGGTGACGTTGGCCACGGTCGCCGTCCGGGCCGCCGCGTCGCCGACCCGGAGCGGGCGCTGGAACTCGATGCGCCCGCCGGCCCACATGCGCCGGGGCAATTCCACCGGCGGCAGGAAGCCGCCGCGTTTGGCGTGGCCGTCGACACCGAGTTCCGATTGCCGGGTGGTCGGCAGGAAGTAGAGCCAATGTCCGGCTGGCGGTACGGAATCGCCTTCCTCCGGTGCCGGGTCGTCACGGTCGAGCGTGGCGGCCAATGCGATCAGGGGAAACGGCGTGATCACGTCGTGCTGCTGTTCGGCACGGCCGATCCATTGGCTCAGATGTTCCATGTCGACGGTCATGCGGTTCCCCTTCGTCAGAACGACCTCGGAAGCCCAAGGACATGTTCGGCAATGTAGGAGAGAATGAGGTTGGTGGAAATGGGCGCGATCTGATAGAGCCGCGTTTCCCGGAATTTGCGCTCGACGTCGTATTCTTCGGCGAAGCCGAACCCGCCAAAGGTCTGCAGGCAGGTGTCGGCGGCATGCCAGGCGGCCTCGGAGGCCAGCAGCTTGGCCATGTTGGCCTCGGCACCACAGGGCTCTCCGGCATCGAACTTCTCGGCCGCCTTGGCGACCATGAGGGCGGCAGCTTCCGTTTCCGCATAGGCCCTCGCGATCGGGAACTGAATGCCCTGGTTCTGGCCGATGGGCCGGTCGAAGACCCGGCGCTCACCGGCGTAGGTGCTCGCCTTGTCGACGAACCAGCGGGCATCGCCGATGCACTCGGCGCCGATCAGGATGCGCTCGGCGTTCATGCCATCGAGGATGTAGCGGAAGCCCTTGCCTTCCTCGCCGACCAGCGAAGACGCCGGCACCTTGAGATCGTCGAGGAAGATCTCGGTGGTCGAGTGGTTGATCATGGCGCGGATCGGCTTGATGGTGAGGCCGTTCTCGAGCGCTTCACGCATATCGATGAGGAACACCGACATGCCGTCATGCGGCCGGGCGCCGTCGCCGCGGGGTGTGGTCCGCGCCAAGAGCAACAACAGGTCCGAATGTTCGGCGCGGCTGGTCCACACCTTCTGGCCGTTGATCACGTAATCGGCGCCGTCTCGCCTGGCCGTGGTGCGGATGCGGCTGGTGTCGGTCCCGGATGTGGGTTCGGTCACGCCGAAGGCCTGCAGGCGCAGTTCGCCAGAGGCGATCTTCGGCAGATAGTCCGTCTTCTGTTCGGCGCTGCCGTGGCGGAGCACCGTGCCCATGGTGTACATCTGGGCGTGGCAGGCGGCGGCGTTGCAGCCCTGCTTGTGGATTTCCTCGAGGATGGCGGCGGCTTCCGAGATGCCGAGGCCGCTGCCGCCGTATTGTTCCGGCACCAGGACACCGAGGAACCCGGCGTCGGTCAGGGCTTCGACGAATTCCGTCGGATAGGCGCGCTCGCGGTCCTTTTCCCGCCAGTACTCACCGGGGAAGCCGGCGCAAAGCTGGGCGACGGAACCGCGGATGTCTTGGTGGTTTTCGTGCATAGTCCCTCTCGACGGGGCTTGTACAGCCGGGTTTCGGTTGTAGCCTATCGGCGGGCCCAAGCAAACAGGAGCGGACGTGGAAAACCTGCCGAACCGCCGCAACTCGGACGTGCTCCGGGAGCTGCTTGCCCTTGACGGCGCAGTTATTCTCGATATCGGATGCGGGCCGGGCGCCCTGGTCCGGCTGATGGAGCGTAGCGGCGCCCGCGCCATCGGCCTTGAGAACAACCCGGCGCAACTGGACAAGGCACGTGCCGCCGATCCGGTCGGTGGCGAGAGTTATGTTGCCGGCGTCGGACAGCAATTGCCGTTCGCATCCGGTGCGTTCGACGGTGCCGTCTTCTTTAACTCTCTACACCACATCCCGCGGGACCATATGGACGCGGCGATCTCCGAGGCGGCGCGGGTGGTCGGTGCTGGCGGTTCCATCGCCGTCTTCGAGCCAGTGGCCGAAGGGCCGTTCCAGGAGTTGGCGGCGCCTGTCGATGACGAAACGGTAGTGCGCGATCTGGCATTGGCCGCCATCCGGCGCGCCGACGGCGGAGAATTGGCGATGCGCCGGGAACTCCGGTATGTCTATGCTCACCGTTATACCGACTATGAAGCGTACCGCGAGGAAATGGTGCGCATCGATGCCAGCCGGCAGGGTCTCTTCGACGGCCAGGACGATGCCTTCCGCGAGGCCTTCCATCGCCTCGGCCGGGCCGGCGACAAGGGTTATGCCTTCGACCAGCCGATGCGGGTCAACCTGTTGATAAAGGCTTGACCGGGGACTAGACCTCCACCAATTCCCGGATTCGCTCGAGCAGGAATGCCCGCTCGTCGGCCGATAGGGCCATGAGTTCGAAGCCGAGCCGGCCGGATGGTGCATCGGCGTCGTAAACGAAGACGGCCGGATCGCCTTTGCCCAGTTCGGCGGCAATCTCGGCTGCCGTGCGGCCCGACGGCGCCGAAGCGATTTCCGCTTCGACACGGCGAAAAGGCCCTTCAGTCGGGTCGGGAACCGTCTTCGCCGCGATGCCATTCAAGCCATCGAGGTCCGCCGCGAAGGCCTCCGCTTCCGCTGCCTTGCTTTCCCGCCAAGCGTCTAAGTCCTCGTCACCACGCTCTCGGACCGCCGCAAGGAGGCCGATGATCGCTTCCTTGCTCGCCTTCATGCCGCGCCCGATGCCCGTTTCCTGGGCCCGGAAGGCGGTGACCGGCGTCTCCTTGCCGAGCACTAACCCGACGGTCGGCGCGGCCAGGTAATTCTGGGCGCTGAAGATGGTGAGGTCGGCGCCATAGGAAAGGACATCCGCCATGCGCAGGTCCTGGGCGGCGGCGTCGATGATGGCGGGAATCGCCCGCGCGCGGGCCAGTGACACGGCATCGGCCGGCGCCACCATGGCACCCTTACAGAGCCGCGAATCGACGATCAGGAGTGCCACCGTCTCCGCGTCGTCCAACGCCGTTTCCAATGCCTCTCGGGAACAAGATTCGTCATCGCCGGCAACGACAACCTCCGCGCCGGACAGGCGCACCGCCTGGTCGACGGGCTGCCCGTAGTTCACCAAATGACCGGCCTGGATGACGACGCGGTTCTTCATGCCCGACGTGTCCGGAAGCCGGACCACGCGTTCCGGGTCGGCACCGGCCATAACCGCCGCGCAAGCGATGGTGATGGCCGCCGCCGCGCAATGGCAGACGGCAGCCGCTTCGACACCGGCCCTATCGGCAATGATACGCCCGGCCCGGTCCTGCAGGTCGCCCATGTGGAAGAAGTGCCGGAGCGCCGCACCGGTCTCGGTGGCCACCGCCTCCGTCGAGCGCGACACGCCCAGCGGCGTGAAGGTGCCGCGTGCATTGATGACGCGGCGAAGACCGTATGTTTCGTGAACGTCCATGGAGAGCATATGTGGACCAGCCGTATCCCGGGTCAACCCCACAACCCCGGCCCCGGCCCCGGGGGATGGACCCGGCCGTTGTCGAAGCGAAGCCCTTCCGAGCGGTCCTGTTCGAGCAGCAGCGGTCCGTCGAGATCGACGAACTCGGCGAAGGAGCCGAGGAGGGCCGCCGGCGCCATGGCCAGTGAGGTGCCGACCATGCAGCCGACCATGATCTTGAAGCCGGCGGCCTCGGCGGCGCGGGCAAGGTCGATGGCCTCCGTCAATCCGCCCGTCTTGTCGAGCTTGATGTTGACCATGCCGTACTTGCCCGTGAGGCCAGGTAGGTCGGTGACGGTATGGCAGGCCTCGTCGGCGCAAAGCGTAATCGGGCTGTCGAAGGCAGTGAGCCCATCATCCGCATGAGCCGGCAGCGGTTGCTCGATCATCTCGACACCCAGTTCGGCGAGTTCGGGGGTCACGCCGCGCAAGATGTCCAGGTCCCAGGCCTCATTGGGATCGATGATCAGCCTGGCTTCGGGTGCGCCTCGCCTGACGGCCGTCATCCTCTCGATGACCTGCCGGTCGTCGAGCTTGACCTTGATCAGGGGAGCGCCGGCCCGTTCTTCCGCCGACCGCCCCATGTCTTCGGGCGTGCCGATGCTGATGGTTACCGCGGTAAGGGATGGGCCCGGCTTGGGAATACCGGCGATCTGCCAAACGGACCGACACGTGCTCGCCGCTTCCAGGTCCCACAACGCCGCATCCAGCGCGTTGCGCGCCGCGCCCGGTGCCATTTCCCGGCACAGCGTCTCGCGGTCGAGACCATCGGCGACGGCAATAGCCTGAGCGCTGATGGCGGCGACGACGTCTTCCCAGGACTCGCCGTAGCGCGGATAGGGCACGCATTCGCCACGGCCCAGGGTATCGGCGTCGCGAATCTCGGCGACGACGACTTCGGCCTCGGTCTTGACACCTCGGGAAATGGCGAAGGGCCGGGCCAAAGGCCAGGATTCGCGGCGAACCGTTAGGCGGCGCCTCATGCGGGCAGGTTGTCGACAGTTTCGTTGAGAAGAATCAGATTATGCGTTTTCAGTTCCATTTCGCAATCCGCCCCCGAAAGGAACCGCTGACCATAGTCAATTGACGCCAGCCTGTTAGCGGGCCAACCGCCGAGTTATCGAAGGACCAGAAACGGCCGAGCCGCCTTGACCGCCCTTGCGCCGGTCCTTAACCTTCAGCCGGTATCGGTGTGTTGGCGGAGGAACCCGGATGGTCCGGCCCATCACTCTATTGATGTTCTGTATCCTGTTGACCGGCACGGTGTCCGTCGGCGGCACCGGTAATCAGGCGCTCGCCTTCAACACCTACAAGAACTGCTACAACAAATGCGTCCGTGACGAGGACAGGGCGATCCAGGCTTGCCGCAAGGAGCTCTGCGCCAAGGAAAAGAAGAAGTCGCGCAAGGCGAAATGCAACAGCTCGTGCTTCGCCAATGGGGAAATGCGCCACAAATACTGTAAGAACGAATGCGCCCGCGGGGAGACTTGCCTCAGAAGCAAGAAGACCAAAGCCTGCCTTAAGACATGCGAACCGGACCGGAAGTCCAACATCCGCGGATACTTGGCGTGCAAGAAGGACTGCACGGGTAAGTGTTCGAAGTGGTAGGCACTGCCGGGTTCAGGCGGAGCTCCCTTTGAAACGTTTTTTGTCTCTGCTGCAGGGAACAGTCGACGTAACGACCGTATACAAGCGAACGTTGGGCGGAGCGGCTGCCGCATTCCTGCCTGGTGTCTTGTTGTTTCTGTTCTTCTCGACGAAAGGCGGCCTGATCGTCTTCGGCCTGATCGTCGTCGTGGCCATAATCTCCAATTCCGGCAACGCCGTTCTCCTGAGCGGCACATTGAGCGTCGCTACGATCATCGGGATTGCCGGCATCTGGTGGCTGCTCCCGGACATCCACTACCGCCCGTTCGAAAAATACGGCCGTATCGACCATTACGAGCCAGGCCTCGACGTCCGGTTCGAAATCCCCCACGGCGACCTCGTGGCGATCGGCGGGTCCGAATTCGCCGCCGCCGCCGAGCCCAGAACCGTCACCTTCGTCACCGACGACCGAGGTTACCGGAATCGCCGGGAAGCCGGCGACGATTCGATCATCCTGGTCGGTGATTCCTTTGTCGCCGGCATGAGTTCGGACCAGGACGCGATGCTGGCCGCCCATCTCGAGGAGATGACGGGGCAGAATTTCTATTCCCTGGCCTATCCCGGCAACCTGCATTTCTACGCCGACCTGATCACCCGCCTGGGCCGCCCGGCCCATGTCGTCATGTTCGAGGGGAATGACTTCGGCATCGGCGATTGCGTGACCAACAACCGCCCGCCCCGGCGCCTGATGGACCGGTTTCGGCGCCACCTGCCAATCGCCGCCAAAACCGCAAACTACCGCCGACGGGCGACGCGTCGGTTCCGAAACTGGATGCGCGGTGTCGAGAAGGGCGAAGAGATACTGGTTGAACGGCATTTCGTCACCGGGAAGCCGGTGCTCTTTCACAAGAACTACGTGAAGACGACGCTGAACGTGACCAACGATTTGCATGGTTGCTATCGCGCGACGCTGGGACGGATTCGCGGCCTGGTCAAAAGCCTGGTGTTCGTGCCGACCAAATACCGGGTCTATCACGCGCTCTTCGACGAGGAGGCCGAAGCGCCTGCCGCCAACGCCCAATTGCAGGCTTTGCGGTTATTGGCGGATGAGGCCGGCATTGCCGTATACGACCTGACGCCGGCGCTCGTATCCGGTGCGGCGCGGGCCCTGGAGCGCGATGGGTCGTTCGTCTATTGGCGGGACGACACGCACTGGAACGGCCAGGGCGCCCGGATCGGTGCGCGCACCTTCGCCTGCAAAGTGCTCGACAGGTCCTTCTGCCTTTCCGATAAATGATGCGAATGCAACGAGGCGGTGACGAATTTCGATGCGGTTCGAGATAATGATACGCGGCCTTGCCGCCGGGTGCGTTGCCGCGGCGCTGCCCGCTTTGATCGTCTGGATCTATTTCTCGCAAAGCGCCGCGATCGCCCTATTCACCGGGATTGCGCTGCTCGCCGCCTACGTCCAGCGGAAAAACACCTATCTGCTCGCCGGTGCCACCGTCGTCGGCTCCCTCATAATCGTCGCCGGTGTCGGGTTGCTTCCCGACATCTATTACCGGCCGCACGAGAAATATGATGCCGGCGGGCGCTACCAGCCGAACATCGACATTACCTTTCCGTCACCGTTCGGCGATCTCGTGGCGATCGGCGGCGACGAATTCCGCTCGGCCAGCGAACCCCGGTCCATCGAGTTCGTCACCGATGCGAAGGGGTTTCGCAACCGTGACGAACACCAGGAGGAAGACACGGTTCTCATCGGCGATTCTTTCGTTGCCGGCAACGGGATGTCCCAGGAGATCCTGATCGGTGAGCGTTTGTCGAAACGAACCGGCAAGGCTCACTATGCCATCGCCTTCCCCGCCAACTTCGTGACCTATGCGAAGATGCTCGCGGCCCATGGTCTCGCCGCCTACGTGTTCGTATTCGAGGGCAACGACTTCGATGACGCCGATTGTGCCGTCTTCCAACCCAGGAAAAGAAAATGGCAGGAAGACGTCCGTGCCGGAATTCCGCTCGCCACCAAAACGATCGCCTATAAGAAAAAGGCGGCCCGCGCCTGGCGAGCCATAAAGAAGCGTTGGCGCGGGACGGTACCGGCGCCTCGTGTTTCGTCCCATCGTGTCGGCGGCGCCGAGATGTTGTTTCTTAATCACTACGTTGAGATCACCAAGCGGGAATCCTTCACGCCGCCGCCATGCGTCACGGAAGCTTTTTCCCCCGTTCGTCACCTCGTACGCGGGTTCATCTTTCTACCGACGAAATACCGAATCTATGCACCCCATCTCGACGACGGCCCCGAGACCAAATTGGGCCATGCGCAATGGGAAGCCACCGAACACCTGGCCCGGTCGCTCGGTGTCCCCGCCTATGACATGACGCCTCACCTTGCGGCAGCGGCGGACACCGCTCTCGAAAGCAGCAACGTCATCTATTGGCGTGACGATACCCATTGGAACGGGCTCGGCACAGAAACAGTGGCCGAGGCCTTGTCCGACCTGATCCCTGCGGCCAACTGACCCGCTCCGGCTGGCCTCGCCGCGAAGCGCGAATCGGATACCGCCTTTCAGCCAGAGGCCTCGCGGCCGAGCCCGCGCAAACCGGGAGGCCCGTTGGTTTCGGTGAAATTTACTTTTTCATTTCAATGCCTTACCCGAAAGTAAGCCAATCCGTTCCTTGGCTATTGAGGACCTCGAAGGTGCCGTTTATGGGAATAGGTGAAGATCAAGGTAAGACCACGGACCATGCATAGGCGAACCGCGCATCTTCATCGATTTCTGACCGCCGGCACCATTGTCGCCCTGCTCGCGGCCGGCCTTGTCCCGGCGGCAGTCGGAGCGGCGAGCCGCATCGGGCATCTCACGGTCAATGCGGTCAGTCTCAACGGCGCCGGAACCAAGGCCAGGCTCAAGCCCGGTGCCGGGTTCACGGTCAAGATGGATTTCCGCTCCGATTCTTCGGCCTGGTGCCCCAAGTGCCAGAACCAGATCGTCGTCGGCTTCGCCAAGCGGATCGACGGCCGTTGGGAGAAGGTCGCCGGCGGCAAATGCATCTACTCGAAGGACGGTCGGCGCACGGAGAAGGGTTTCCGCTTTCGCATGACCGCACCCAAGGAGCCCGGCCGTTACAAGCTGACCCTGATGGCGCCGCAGGCCTACAACTGCACCCGGGCCATGAAGTGGCAAGCCCGGCCGTCGGCGATCGCGTCGATTACGGTTAAGTGATACCGGCCTATCAGCCGGCGCCCGGACACAGCATATACAACGTGTTCCGACGCGCGACGGCGTCCGAACACATACGGTCTAACAGGTTCGATGACGGCGGTTCACGCGACCTTTAACACTTCCTCCGGGCGGATCGGACCGTCGGCCGGCGTCACCAGAGACAAACCATCGCAGTCGCGCGCCGACGCGCAGGTGCTGGCCAAGGTGCGTTCTTCTTCGTAGGGCCATGGCTGCCCGCGATGCATCGTCGCTCGTTCGTCCCATACCAGGACGTCGCCCGGTTCCCAGCGATGGGCGTAAAGATATTCCGGACGGGTGCAGAACGTGATCAACTCTTCGGCGAAGGCTCGGGCATCACCCCAGTCCGTACCGCGCGCTCCATAAATATGGTTCGCGATATAGAGGGCTTTTTCCCCCGTCACCGGATTGAGCCAGACGGCGCGCCATGCTTGCCCTTGGTACCGGTTGACCTCCGGCAGTTCCAATAACCGTGGATCGGTATCCATTCGCGAGGGGAGGACTGAGTGCAGGAATACGGTTTCCTCGGCTTTATCTTTCAGCGCCTGCGGCAGGTCTTGCCAGGCGGCCCGGGTCGAGACGATTTCCGTTTCTCCCCCTTTTGATGGAACCACATAGGCGGTAATCGCGTTGACGAGTGCGGGCCTGCGCAGGAACGTGCTGTCCGTGTGCCAGTATTGGTTGGCGATCAGATTCAGGACATGCAACGATTTCGCATCCATGGTCCCTTCGCCCGATTTCTCCAGGTTCGAGAGCCTAGGCACCGGAGGCCGGGTTCGCGGCTCGGTGCCAGCGGCGTCCGCGACCCTGTCTTCCAATGGCCCGAAGAGAAGTGCAAAATCGTTGTGCAGGTCCGGATCCATCTCCTGGTTCTTGAAAAGCAGGAGCGAGTGTCTCTCATATAGTGCCCGGATTTCCGGGTAGTGCCGTTCTGCGGTAACGTTTCTGAGGTCGACCCCTTGTATCTCAACCCCGAAACGGCGGTGAAGCGGACGCGTATCCATGACGGCGATCGACCCCTTGGCTCAAATTGGCAGCGATAGCCATTTGAGGCAGGCTAAACGGCTTCGTTCTGACCGGCAATGACTTCACCCGTTCACAAATAAAACGCCACTCTCAGCTGCAGGTAGTCATCCCGCTGCAGATCGTTGGCGACCGACCCCGCCGGCGTGTTCCAGCTGAAACCGCCTTCCAGTTCCAGCTTCAGGCGGTCGGTGAGGCGCCGGTTGGCTTCCACATTGATCGAGCGCGCACCGCCGTTGAGGTCGGCGACGAAACCGACGAGCGCGTCGGTGTCCCATTCGTCGTTGAGAACCAGGCGCAGGCCGGCGAAGAGGTCGTTGTCGAAGCGCGTCGACGGCGCCCCGGCATGGCGGCCGTCGCGGTGGTATTCGGCGAGCACCCCGAGATCGGCGCCGGTATCCGTGATGCCGAAGAGGGTGTATTCGAAGCCCATGACGGCGGCGGCGAACTTGTCCTGCTGACCGGTGCGGAAGATCGATTCCAGTTTCCACAACCAGCTGCCCTTGGTCGCCTGCAGGTCGAGGCCGGTCTGATCGATGGTATCGTAGTGCGGGACCCACACCGTTTCACCGCCGGCCGAGGTGCCCTGGATAAGGCGCGGCTCGCGCCCGGTGCCGTGGAAATGGTAGAGGCCGATGTCGAAGTCGCCGACGGTGTGACTCCAGCGCAGCGCCAGGTCGAGGCGCTTGTCGCGGGCCGCCGAGTCGTAGGTGGCGGCGCGGCCGTCGACCAGGAGTCCGCTCCGCAGGCGGCCCTGGCGGCTTGGATAGCGGCGCTCGCGGAAGCCCGGCAGCAGGTAGGCGTCGACCGTGCCCCAATCACTGAGATAGGTGTAGGCCACCATCGGCTGGCCCAGCTTGTCCTCCTGGTCCGGATCGGTCAGCAGGTCGGTCTGGTTGATGACGTCGACCAGGTGGCGCGATTCGGCGACGCCCCAGAAGACCTTGCCGAGACCGGCGCGCAGTTCCCAGTCCTCGCCCACATGCAGCCACAGGGCCTCACGGAGATCGCTATGGGTGCGCTTGCCGTCGTCCGGCTCGATGCGCGCGTAGGGCACCAGGGTGAACTCGTCGTCGCCGTCGTTCCAACGCCAATTGAATTCCGGCTGCAGGGTCAGGACGCAGACAGACGATTGTTATGCTGATCGGCGAAGGCCGGCGCCTGGAAAAAGAGGCGCGTGTCGATGGCGGCGAACCCGGAGATTTCGGGGGCCGGCAGCAGGGTATCGTCGGACGCACCGTCGGCAAAAGTAGCCGACGCCCCGGAAAACAGGGCGCCGGCCAGGCAGGCGGACAGGAGAGAACTCTTGACCATGGCAGGGGTACCGTCGGCGAATCCGCTCACGCCGTCAACGTTGGCGCCTGAGCACCGTCTTCGAGAAATCGCGGTCCTTCAAGCCGGTCTTGAACCGGTAGTCGTCGAAAGCCAGCACCGTCTTCGAGAAATCGCGGTCCTTCAAGCCGGTCTTGAACCGGTAGTCGTCGAAAGCCAGCACCGTCGACTTGCCGGTCTGGTGGTTGACCATGACCAGCTCGTGGGACCGCCAGTACTGGTCGAGATACTGCTGGTACTTGTTGAAGTTCAGGGTCTTCAGGAGCTCGTTCTTGCGGTCATAGAACTCGACCGTGATCTGCCGGTATTCCTGTTTGTCGATCCACACCACCTGGCGCGTGTAGCCGGAGTATTCGTAGAGCGGCTTCCGTTCGACGACGAAGCACTGCAAATCGCCGCAGGCCTCGTCGCGCAGGTGCTTGTAGGCGTATTTGTCGACCTCTTGCGAAGCCAGGTCCTCGAAGGCGAACTCGCTGCCGACGAAGGGCCCGGACTTGTTGGCCGACGAGATCCGCTTGACCCGCTTGAGGGCCGGCAGGAACAGCCATTGATCGTCGGTATCGAGAATCTTGGTATGGGTCAGCATGGCCGTGCCTTTGACGTCGCGCGGGTGGTTGAAGACGATCATCGTCTTGTCGCCGCGGCCCCGGTCCGGGATCTCGAGCGTCGCCATGTCGAGCTTGCGCGTGCTCGTCTGGCCGCTCTTGTTTTTCAGGACCATGCTGAGGACCGAGGTGTGGTCGCCGAAGCCGAGGTCGCGGCGGTCCGCCTCCTCGGCGATGGCGAGGCCTTTTTCCTCAGGCGTTTCGGCCTTGGCGGCCGTCGCCGCCGTTGAAATGACCGCGGAGAGCGGTGCGACCGCGACGACACCGACGAGGACGGCCGCGGCGAGCGGCCGGCAGGCGCCTTTAGTAAGCTTCTTGGGCAACATAATCGCTCCTTCTTTGCTTGCGCTCGACCGCCATCAGCAGGGGCGGCAAGAGCACGAAATCGATGACCAGGGCGGCGGCCACGGCGAAGGCCGTCAGCAGGCCCATCTCCGCGTTGACCGTGAAATCGGACAAGGCCAGCACACCGAAGCCGGCGACGACGATGGCCGTCGTCGTCCACAGCGCCGTGCCGACGGTGTTGAAGGCGTAACGGATCGCATCCTCCGGCGTTTCGCCGCGGCTGCGCCGGGCCCGCATGTACTTGGACAGGAAATGCACGGTGGCATCGACGATGAGGCCGAGGCTGGTCGCCGTGATCACCGACGAGGCGAGGCCGACCTCGCCGACGAACAGCGACCAAGCGCCGAAGGTAACCACAGCCGGCGCCAAGTTGGGGACCATGCTCAGGAGCCCCCGTTTGATGCTGCGAAGGGCCAGGACCAGGCACAGCGAGATCAGGATCAGCGCCGTGGTCGTGCCCAGCAGCATGGAGCGGATGTTGCGCTCCGAGATGTAGGCGAACATGACCGTCGGGCTGGTGCCGATGGCATGCATGGCGGCGGGCGTATTGTCCTTGAGCCAGCTCTCGGCGCGGGCCGTGAACTCGCGCACTTCCTTGGTGCTCGAGTTCTTGAAGGTGACGGTGACCCTTGTGGCCGACTTGTCGACGTTGATCTGGTTGTTGAGATCGAGGCCGAAGGGCAGCGACATCTCGTAGAGCAGCAAGTACTGGGCGGCAAGCTCGCGGTCCGTCGGCAGCGTATAGGCCGCCGCGTCGTCGCCGTGCATGTTCTTGTTGAGCCGCTTGAAGATATCGGTGATCGAGTTCACGTGATCCGTTTCCGGCTGGGCCCTGAGCCAATCGGTGAAACCGCTCAGCTTGGCCAGGTATTCCGGATTGCTGACGCCGCCCGATTCGCCGGCTTCGACGGAGAACTCGACCTGGTAGATGCCGGTCAGGTGCTCCTGGGCGTAATCGGTGTGGGACCGGAAATCGACGTTGGGCGTGAAATACTCGACGAAACGGTCGTCCAGAACGATCCGTGGGATCATAGCGCCGAGCAGGATGACCGCACCGGCGGTGCCGACCAGGAGCACGTTCCGTTTCTCGATGACGAAGTCGGCCCAGCGTTCCATGACCGGGCGGTGGACCTCGCCTGCCGCCGTCTCGCGCACTTTGACGCGCACCGGCATCACCGACATGAAGGCCGGCAGGAAGAAGATCGAATAGACCCAGGCCGCCATCACGCCCATGGCGGTGGTGTTGCCGAGGTCGTGGAACGGCGGCGCGTCACTGGAGTTAAGCGTCAAGAAGCCGATGGCCGTGGTCAGGCTGGTCAGGAAGACCGGGCCGAAGTTGACACGCAGGCTCTCGACGATGGCGGCGCGCTTGTCCATGCCGCGGCGCATGGCCGCGAACATGACGACCAGGATGTGCACGCTGTCGGCGATGGCCAGCGACAGGATGATGGTCGGCGCCGTGGCCGACGGCGGGGTCAAGCGGATGCCGAGCCAACCGGCCAGGCCCATGGCCATCGCCGCCGACAGGCCGATAACGAAAACGGTACCCAGCGTCCCGGAGAACGACCTGAGGAAATGGGATGGACGCCTCCCACTCCCTGATGTTCGTGGGACGGCGGGTCGAGGTGGACCCTCACGGGCCGACGGCATCAAAGTGCCAAGAGGGAAGAGCAAGCTCTTCGCAGGCAA
>Ga0056135_10000227_pt1 | contig 17700 bp, 16 predicted proteins | sample WorMetG1aBELIZE1_FD_67481 | JGI IMG/M metagenome (GOLD analysis project Ga0056135, IMG submission 67481) | Marine gutless worms symbiont microbial communities from Max Planck institute for Marine Microbiology, Germany - Inanidrilus... ...
GGCCACGTTGTACTCGCCGCCGCCTTCCCAGGCGCGGAAATGGCGCGCCGTGCGGATGCGTCCTTCGCCAGGATCGAGCCGCAGCATGATCTCGCCCAGCGATAGAATGTCGTAGCGGCAATCTGTTACCGGCCGGATAATTAGGTCATTCATCGTATCTTCTCTAAATTCGATCCGCGATTGGCCATCTAGACCACAGCACCCATCTGCCACGGCACGAATTCAACGTTGCCAAAGCCGAGTTCCTCGCTTTTGGTTTTGCGTCCTGATGCAACGGCAAGAAGGTGGTTGAAGATTTCGGCCCCTTTGTCTTCCAGCGGTAGCCCCTCAAGGACCTCGCCACAATTGACGTCCATGTCATCCCTCATCTTCTCGAAAAGTACGGAAGATGACGCGAGCTTTAGCCCTGGCACAGGCAAGAAACCCGACACCGAACCGCGCCCGGTGGTGAATGCAACCAAGTTAGCACCTGAGGCAATTTGACCGGTCACCGAACAGGGGTCGTACCCGGGGCTGTCCATGAACACCAATCCTTGACGGTCGATGGGTTCTCCATAGAGGAAAAACCCCTCTAATGGCGCCGTGCCGCTCTTGGCCACCGCACCCAAGGATTTCTCCAAGATCGTGGTCAAACCGCCCAGCTTGTTGCCCGGCGATGGATTGTTGTCCAACGTCGCGCCGTGTTTGGCGCTGTAGTCCTGCCACCAGTGGAGACGGTCACGCAGCGCCCGGCGAACCTCATCGTTGACGCTTCGACGGAGTAAGAGTTGTTCGGCGCCATGGATTTCCGGGGTTTCCGACAATATCGAGGTGCCGCCGTGACGCACCATAAGGTCGGACGCCATGCCGAGGGCCGGGTTAGCGGTGATTCCGGAATACCCATCGGAGCCGCCGCACTGCATGCCAAGCGTCAGCGCAGAGACCGGCGCCGGCGCCCGACTGGCGGTGCCGGCTATCGTCGCCAGCTCGTGCAAGATTTCCACGCCCCTGGCAACACAGGCCTTCGTGCCGCCGGCGTCCTGGATCACCAGCCGGCGTACCTTAGATGCATTCCCAAGTTCGTCCTCGACTTGCGAGATCTGCATCACTTCGCAGCCCAAACCGATCAGCAGCACGCCGCCGAAGTTCGGGTGCCGGGCGTAGCCGGAAAGGGTTCGCATCAGGGTATCGTAACCTTCTCCCTGGCTGGTCATGCCACAGCCCGTGGTATGTACAATTGGCACGACACCATCGACATTTGGATGGGTGGCTAGGCCTCCGTCACGGGAGAATTCTTCCGCGATAAAACGCGCGACCGATCCCGAACAGTTGACTGTTGTGATGATGCCGAGATAGTTGCGGGTGCCCACCTTTCCCGACGGCCGATGATAGCCTTCAAAGGTGCGGGGCTTGGACACCGCTGGCAATCGCTGAACCTCGGCTTGGCTATCGGCATCCATTGTTGGATCGGTCATCCCGAGATTGTGGCTGTGGACGTGGTCGCCGGCGACAATGGGACTGCGCGCCAAACCGATGATCTGGCCGTATTTGCGGACTGGTTGACCGGCCTCAATTACCTTGGTCGCAATCTTGTGGCCGCTTGGTATCTCCGCTCGCGTCACCTGTTCAGGGGCCCCGAACTCCGCCCTTTCCGGCAAATCACAAAGCGCGACGACTACATCATCGTCGGGATGCAGTTGCAACGTCAACACGGCTGGGATTCATTATCTCGCCATCGCAGGGCGGCTATCACACCGCGCAACTCAGCCAGTCCACGCAGCCTACCGAGGAGTGGGTAGCCGGGATGGGTGCCGCGTTCGACATCACCAAGCAATTCGTGGCCGTGATCGGGGCGGAAAGGAATATCCAAATCCTCTCGCCCTTCCGACCGGCGCCTGTCTTCCTCCATCATCAAGGCGCGGATCACCGCCACGATATCGGTCCCACCATCCAGGTGCGCCGCTTCCTCGAAGCTGCCGGACCCGTCGGGATCGTGGCGCACGTTCCGCAGATGGGCGAAGTGGATGTGGGGCGCGAAGCGTTGAGCAATGGCCGGAACGTCGTTTTCCGGCCCGGCGCCCAGCGAGCCGGCACAAAGCGTCAACCCGTTGGCCTGCGAGGGCACAGCATCGAGAACCCAGGCAATGTCGTCCGACGACGAAACGATGCGTGGCAGGCCGAGGATGTCTCGGGGCGGGTCGTCGGGATGCACGCACATGCGGATTCCCAAACCCTCGGCCGTTGGAGTGATCTCTTCGAGGAACCGCTTGAAATTGGCGCGCAACTCCGTTCGGCCGATCCCGGCGTATTGATTGAGGCCATTTCGGAGGCCGCCTATATCGTAGCGGTCGAAGGCACCGGGTAGGCCGGACATGATCGAGTGCAGCAATTCGGCCCGGTCGTCTTCCGTCGAGCGGGAGAACCAATCCGCCGCCGCTTTGACGACCCCGTCCGGGTAGTCGTCAGCGGCCTCCTTCCGCCCGAGCATGTGCAACTCAAATGCCGCCATTCGTGGCGCGTCAAACCTAAGGCAACGTCCCCCTCCCGGAACCGGCGCCGCCAAATCCGTGCGCGTCCAATCGAGTAATGGCATGAAGTTGTAGCAGATAACCCGAATGCCCTCGGCAGCTAGGTTTGCCATCGACCTGCGGTAATTGTCGAACAAGGCGGTAAGCTCACCATCGTTCCGCTTGATGCGTTCATGCACCGGTAGACTTTCCACCACGACCCAACGGAAACCGGCTTCCTCGATCTGCCGACGCCGGCCGGCAATCGCTTCGCGCGGCCAAATTTCACCGTAGGGGATATCATGCAAGGCGGTGACGATCCCCGATGCCCCGGATTGTGAAATCTCGGGCAGGCTTATGGCGTCCAGGTCACCATACCAGCGCCAACTTTCCTTCATGTAAGCTCTCCCACGGCTCCACGCGCTCCGAGAGAAAGCAGCCGTCCATAGGCGGCAGATACGCCCGGCACCAACGCCGTTGCCAAGTCCTCCGGGAAGACCTCCCTGACTCCGAGCAGAGCGCGCGCCTTGTCGACACCAACTACGGAGTCGGAAACCGATCTGAGTTTCTCGGCCAAGGGGTCGCGCACGTCGATGGGGTCTCCTTGTTCATCAATGCCACCGACGTACCGCATCCACGCGGCGACCGCGAGCATGAGGCCCGGTGCCTCACGATTGGCGGCGAGGTTGTCTTCGAGCGTGCCCAAAAAACGTTGCGGCAGTTTCTGGCTGCCGTCCATGGCGATTTGCCAAGTGCGGTGTCGAATGGCCGGGTTGGCGTAGCGTTCGAACAAAGCCTCGGCATAGGCGTTGAGGTCGACACCAAAGGGCGGCGTCAGCACCGGCAATATCTCGTCGCTCCATAGCTGTTTCACGTATTGACCGAACGCGCCATCCGCCACCGTGTCGGCGATCGTCTCGAACCCGGCCAGATACCCGAGGTAGGCCAATGACGAATGGGTGCCGTTGAGACACCGAAGTTTCATGTCCTCAAATGGCATCACGTCTTCGACCAAGCTCACCCCGACGGCGCCCAAGTCCGGCTTCGCGTCATCGACGAAGTCGTCGGCGATGACCCATTGGCGGAACGGTTCATGAACCACGGGCGCGGCGTCGAAGAGTCCGGTTTGTTCAGCAACGGCTTCGATATCTTCAAGCGATGTCGCTGGAACGATCCGATCGACCATGGTTGAGGGGAAGCGCCCCTCTTGGGCGATCCATTCGCCCAACGCCGGGTCGATCCGGGCCGCCAAATCCTGTACGAGATCGCGGACCAGCGCTCCATTCTGCGGCAGGTTGTCGCATGTTAATACAGTGAATGGCCGGTGCCCGGCGGCATAGCGCAGCGCCAACGCTCGGACCAAATACCCCGGCGCGGTTCGCGGCAGCGGCTGTTCAATATCATGGCGGATGTCCGGGTGCTCGAAGTTCAAACGACCGGAAGCCGGATTGTGACAGTACCCTTTCTCGGTAACCGTCAGCGTGACGATCTTGACTGCGGGGTCCGCCATCAAACCGAGAACCCGCGCCGGATCTTCAGGCGCAACCAAGGCGTCATGCACGACTTCGATACGTTGGTAGCTGTCTCCGCCGGGTTTTTTTTCGACCGCAGTATAGGCGCACCCCTGGGGTGAAAGCGCGTCGCGGGTCGTGGGAGATTGCAACGAAACGCCGAGGATACCCCAGTCCCCGCCGGATTTGGCCATGGCTTCTTCGATGTAGATCGCGCCGTGAGCGCGGAAGAAAGCCCCCAGGCCGAGATGAACGATACCGATGCCCGGACGTGGCTCTTCAGATCGTTCAAGCCGGGGCATCTGGTCAGGCCGGAATTCTTTCGGGTCGATACGCAATCTCGACATCCTCAATTAGTAACCGCCCTGTTATTCGGTGCGATCATCAAAGCCGATAGGCTTGTTTGACCAGCCGGTAGCTCAGGTCGTGAGCGACCTCGAAGGCCTCGTTCTCGGCCAGCCGCCCGGTGGCCACCAACGTGGCGAGATAGGCACAATCCACACGCCTTGCCATGTCGTGGCGGGCCGGAATTGAACAGTAAGGCCCGCGTGTCGTCGTTAAATCCGACGGTGTTGTAGAAACCGGCGGTTTCGGTCGCCGCTTCGCGAAAACGGCGCATGCCTTCGGGGCTGTCAAAGAACCACCAAGGCGGTCCCAGGCGCAACGCCGGATAAGCACCGGCCAGGGGGGCCAGTTCCCGCGACACGGTTGTTTCATCCAGCATAAAAAGAATGATCGTCAGATTGGGGTCGTTTCCGACCGCGTTAAGCAGCGGCGTCAGAGCCTGTACGAAATCGGTTCGTCTGGGGATGTCGAACCCCTTGTCGCGGCCGAACCTGGCGTAAACGTCCGCCGAGTGGTTTCGCACGGAACCAGGGTGGATTTGCATGACCAAACCGTCGTCCTGGCTCATCCGCGCCATCTCGGTCAACATCTGGCCCCGAAATGCGTCGGCTTCGTCAGCGGTGCATCGGCCTGCCAAAGCCTTGTCGAAAAGGGCCGACGCCTCAGCCTGGGGAAAGCTCTCGGTGCGGGCGGTCGGGTGGCCGTGATCGGTGGATGTTGCACCGAACTCCATGAAATAACGACGGCGCAGGCGATGGGCGGCCAAGTAACCTTGCCAGGTCGTGGTATCTTCACCGGTCAACTCGCCAAAGCGCCCCACGTTTTCCGTAAATCCTTCGTATTCCGGATCGACGACAGGATCCGGCCGATATGCGGTGACGACCCGGCCATTCCAACCGGACTGGCGAATCTCTTTGTGCCAACGCAAATCATCGAGAGGCGATTCCGTCGTCGAGAGGAGTTCGATATTGAAGCGCTCAAACAAGGCGCGGGGACGATAGTCATCCTGTAAAAGGCATCCGCTGATATGATCATAGGCGTCGTCCGCAGTATCAGCCGAAAGCACGCCGCTCCAGCCGAACACGGTTTCAAAAGAGTGGTCGAGCCAAATCCGCGACGGCGTGCCGCGCAAAAGGTGATAGTTCTCGGCAAAGCGCCGCCAGATTGCCCGGGCGTCGGTTTCGACGTCTCCACCGTCAACCCTCGGCACACCGAGACTCTCGAGCGAGATCCCCTGCGAATGAAGCATCCGGAATACGTAGTGGTCCGGCGTTACGAACAAATGCGCGGGATCGGGAAAGTGCTCGTTCTCGGCGAACCAACGAGGGTCCGTATGTCCGTGTGGACTGACGATCGGGAGGTCTTTGACCGTATCATAAAAGGCACGAGCCAACTCACGGCTATGGGCCTCGAGGGGAAACAAGCGATCAGGATGTAAAGGCAAAGGTGGCTCCGTAAGAACTAACGTGAAAGCCGCCGCGCGTAAGACTTTCAAAGCTTACACGGACTAAGAAATCCAAGGTACCGGGCGGAGCTTTTGCTCCGCCCGGTCCAGTCCGATTATATATTTTTTTTGTGTTTTGTACCTGCTCTAGCATAGCAGAACCGTGCTTCTTGGTGAAATCAGCGTACACCGGCCCCATCCGATCGCGGAACGCGGAAACCTTGGCGTCGTTGATTTTCATACCCTTGGCTTTCAGTTCCTCGACCGCGGCCGCGCCGACTTCGCCGGTGAGTTTGATTTCGTAGTCCTGAAGCGCCTTTGCTTCCTGCATGAGCACCTTTTGTTGCTCGGCGTTCAGCTGGTTCCAGGTCTTCATGCTGATCCCGACGATTCCCGGCGGGCGGAAATGCTGGGTCATCGAAAAATAGCCGGTCACTTCGTAAAACTTGTCGTTCAGCACATTGCCGGCGGCGTTTTCGCCGCCGTCCAAGACGCCTTGTTCCAGGGCCGTGTACCGTTCGCTGTAAGACATTGGCGTGGCGGAACCACCCATGGCGTTGACGGTATTCACCATCAGCGGACTTTCCATGACACGGATTTTCAGGCCTTTCAGGTCATCAGGCGTTACGATGGGGCGCTTGTTATTGAAGACGTTGCGATAGCCATTGTCGAACCAGGCAAGAATCTTGATGCCGCGCTTTTCGATCAATTCACCGTATTTGGCGCCGACCGGACCGGAGACGACTTTCTTGAAGTGATCGGTGTCGCGGATCAGATAGGGAAGGCTGAACAGATCAAATTCGGGCACAAGAACATATGCGTCCTGTCCGGGATCACCAAAGACAATGACCGCACGACGAAAAGGTTGGAAGGAATAAAAGAAGAACTCCTGAACCACGGCATCGATTTGCGGGAATCGATGATCGTGGAACAGCCGCACTTTGGTTCCGTGGCATTGTTATCACGCCGCCGCGCTCAGGGCGGAGTCTCCTTAGGCCTCAAAGCCGGAAAGGCCGTTACCCGTGTTCGGAAGTCCCCCCTTAGGAGACCCGCCTCGCCACGACCCACTATTTCTCTTTCGAATAAAATCCGCTTCGAGATTTCGCCAGTTTGATGGCCGCTTCAACCGAATTACGGACAAAAGCGTCAACTTGGCTGATCAACTGCGTTGAGATTTAACCGGGGGTTCTGTCGGTTTGGTCGGGAAATCCGGCTATGATGGATACCGAGTCTGAGATTAGGATCATAGGTAGACAACGCCAGTGGCCCACGACAACAGAGTACAGCTGTCGTCGCGAGAACCGATCACATGCGAGGCGGAGCCGTCGAACCTCTCAGAATGAGGTTGACCTCGAGCTCCGTTTGTTCGGGCGCCGTTTCATCGTTTAGGCAGGCCAATAGATAGTCCGCCGCTTTGCGCCCCATCTCTTCGGAGGGGACATGCATGGTGGTCAGGGATGGTCGGATGTGTTGCGACAAGGGAAGATCATCGAACCCCGCGATGGAGATATCACCAGGCACGTCCTTTCCGCCACTCTGGCATTCCAAAAGGGCGCCATAGGCCAGCACGTCGTTGCCGCAAACGACCGCAGTCGGCGGCGTGCCTGCGGCCAATAGCCGTTTCATGGCTTGGCGACTGGACGCGATGTCGTAGGGACATTCGTACAACAGGTTGTCAGGAACGTTTATGCCGCGCGCGGTCAACGTATGCAGGACACCGCGCAAACGGTCGCGCGCGCGATCGTTGTCGCGGGTCAGGCCGGAAATGATCCCGAACCGCCTGTGGCCGATGTCCAGCAGATAGGTCGTCTGACGGACGGCGGCTTGAAAATTATTGAAGCCGACACAGGGATGATCCGAAGTCTCCTTGTATGACCAGGTGTTGACGTAAGGCAACTTCATTTGCCGGAGCCGTTCGAACAAACGGTCATGGTGATCAAGCCCGATCAGCATCATCCCGTCCACACCGCGCGCGATCAAGGATTCACCTTGCGTGCGTTCCTCATCCGGTGAGTAATCGGAACTGGCGATCAACAAGGTGTATCCGGAGTCCTGAAGGCGTTGCTGAAAGGCCTGAACGCCCTTGGCAAAAATCGCGTTGTCCAACGTCGGTACGATCACACCGATGGTGCGCGAGCGCTGCGAAGCCAGGGCTTGAGCGGCGCCATGAGGGATGTAGCCCAACTCCTTGATGGAGGTTTCGATGCGGGCGCGGCGCTCCTCGCGGATAAGTTCCGAATTGGCGAGATAACGCGACACCGTCGCCGTCGATACGCCCGCGTGTTCGGCCACATCCTGCAAAGTCGGCGTGGTTCGATGGTGTTTATTTAAGCGCTTTCTTTCTGGCACAAGTTTCTCAAAAAATTATCAAAAATACGAAAATCGACTATAACCTCTTATATTACAATGTTTTTTATCAATAAAGGGCATTCGGTACAAACACAAATTAATCTTGACACGTTCACACGAACAGGGCATTTATTTAGAATAAATGTAAGCGCTTACATTTTTTGGGCTTACTAATCAGGGGGGATGCGCTCATGTCGAATGCGCCCGAAGGCCAAGAAACCGAGAAACCGAGACCAGGACGCGTGCCCTTGTATGCGTCTATCGCAGTCTTTCTTGTTTTTGCCGCAAACATCGTGTTCGGCAAGGTCGCCATTGTTCAGGGCGCGACGTCGACACCGGGGCTCGGCGACGTCGGGGAATTCCTGACGTTGTTTGTTGCCGTGGTGCTGTTCATCGCAGCCTGTCTGGCGCACGAACGAGAGAGCAAATAGGAAACGACTTTCATACCACTGAGATACAGGGAGTGAACCATGACCACCAAGAAACTTGACCAAGACGGACCGGCCTCGATCGAGCGACGCCGTTTCCTGGAAATTTCGACCAAGTACGGCTTTACGGCCGCCGTAGTTGCCGGTGCCGCCGGCACGTTGATGAGTTCCGAAGCCGCCGCGCAGACGGCTAAGGAAGAGAGAGATCGCCAGAAAGCTGCTGCGCACGTGATGACGATCGGTACCGCTTACATTCTGGGCGCGTCCCGCAGCTACCCGATCATGCAGCTGGATTTCAAGGAGAACATCCAGAACGCCACCGGCGGCCAGGTTTACGTCAAGCTCGCGCCGGGCGGTCAGTTGGGAGCCGGCGGCGCGCTCGCTCAAAAGGTCCAAAACGGAACCATTCAGGCGGCACAGCATTCTTTGTCAAACTTCGCTCCGTTTGCCCCGGTCGTCGACCTGATCAATCTGCCCTATTTCTGCGGCGCCAACCAAAAGTTCGTCAATCTTGTGAATTCCGACGCCTGGAAGGCCGCCGTTAACCCGCAAGTCGAAGCCAAGGGCTTCAAGCCGCTTTGGTATGTTGTCATCGATCCCCGGGTCGTCGCCATGCGTAAAGGCGGCAAGGGCCCGATCAAGACACCGGCCGATCTTTCCGGCGTCAAGTTCCGGGTGCCGGGATCGAAGATGCTGCAACAATACTACCGCATGATCGGCGCCAACCCGACTCCCGTCGCTTGGGGCGAGACACCTTCGGCGATCAAGCAGGGCGTTGCCGATGCCCTCGATCCGGCCGTCGGGGCGCTGCATGTCTTCGGCTTCAAGGACATCCTGTCTTGGGTGACGTTCTCGCAAGCGGTGCCGGACAGTAAGGTCTACTCGTGTAACCTTGAGTGGTTCAATGGCCTCCCGGCCGATGTCCGCGCCGGTATCGAATTCGCTTCGGACATTTCCGCACAACAGAACCTGGCCAAAGTGCCGGCGGCACGTAACTACGCCATGGCGGAGATGGGCAAGGCCGGCGTGCAATTCTATTCTCCGACCCCGGACGAGCTCGCCGAATGGGCAAAAGCCGGCGGCTATAAGCGCTCGGAGTGGGACGGCTTCAAGAAGGAGCTGGCCGGTTCCATGGACGCTTTCAACAGCCTCGACACGGCGGCGAACACGCCCGGCCGCCTTTCTGTTCACGACGCATAAGCGCCGCGTTTGAGGCAGTCCCCGGGACGGTTCGGCCGTCCCGGGGGAGGCTTCATATAACCCTGTGACGGTGGCTCAACGGAGGCACCGACACTCGACCTGCGCTTTGCTGGGGGAAATGTCATGACTGAATCCACGTCCTTTTGGAAAAAGCTGGACGATAACGCGGAGCGATGGATGTTGCTCGGCTTCTACGGGATGATCGTGGCGACGATCGTCGTCGAAGTCGTGCGACGGTTCGTTCTCTCCTATTCCTCGATCTGGGGGGAGGAAATCGCCAGATACGCGTTCATTTATCTGGCCTGGGTCGGTGCGTCGGTCGCGGTCAAGGATCGCGCCCATATCCGTATCGATGTCATCCTCCACTATCTCTCCAACAGGGGTAAGGCGCTGGTCTACCTGTTCGGCGACATCTGCATGCTGGCCCTCGCGATTCTCGCTCTCTATACGGCCATCGAATCGCTGCAGGTCTCCATCAAATTCGGATCGGTAACCCATGGTTTGCGGATCAGTTTGGCATGGTTCCTCGCCGCCGTGCCGCTCTTCATATTGACCGGTGACGTCCTGGTCAGAACCGGCCTTTCCAACAAGCTCTTGGACGTGGCCGATGCGACGACGGGCGGATTCCGTGCCGGTCTCGGGACGTCGACGGTTCTGGGTTGTGGGTTTTTCGCCTGCATCTCGGGGTCCGATGCCGCCGGCGCCGCGGCGGTCGGGCGGATGACGATCCATAAGCTGGTGGAGAAAGGCTACCCCCGACCCTACGCTTGCGCCCTGGTCGCCTCGGGTGCCTGCACCGGCATCCTGATACCGCCCTCGATCGCCTATATCATTATGGGTCTGATCCTGGGTATCTCGGCATCGACCCTGTTTCTGGCCGCAGCCATACCGGGCGTCATGATCATGTTTTCGATCATGATCACCAATATGGTGATGAACAGGATCTACAATTTCGAAGGCGAAAAGGTCGGATTTGATTTTGGCCATTGGCGGCGAACGATCTGGGACGGACGCTTCGCCTTGCTGGTCCCGATCATCATCTTGGGCGGGATCTATTCGGGCATCTTCACGCCAACCGAAGCGGCCGCCGTCGCCGTTGCGACGACAATCACGATCGGCTTGATTCAGCGCACGCTCACGCTTGCCGACTTTCCCAAAATGCTGCTCGGCTCGGCCAAGGTGAATGGCGTCATCCTGCCGATCATCGCCATGTCGCTGTCGCTGGCACAAACATTGGCAGCGCTCGGCGTGCCGCAAGGTTTTGCGTACTCCGTGACCTCCATGACCGATAATCCCTACCTGATCATCCTGTTGATCATCGGTATCCTGATCGCCGCCGGTTGCGTCATGGAGACGACTCCGAACATCGTCATTCTCTCGCCGATTCTTCTGCCGCTGGCGCTGGAAACCGGCATGAATGAGGTGCAGTTCTGCATCATGATGGTGACGGCACTGGGTGTCGGCTTCATTACGCCGCCGCTTGGTCTCAACCTCTTTGTGATATCCGGCATAACCGGAGAATCAGTCCTTCGGATCGCGTCTCGTGTCGGCCCCTATGTCATCGGCATGCTGATCGTCGTTTTTATGATCGCCTATATTCCCGGCCTGTCGATGGTCTTCCTTCCCGATATCTACTGACCCTTGGAGGCAATAGGACGATGTCCATCGAATACCTGAAACGTGCGGAAAAGACGGCCTCCACGGGCGAACAGGATGTCCGCGATATTGTGCAGAACGTCCTCGACGACATCGAACAGGGGGGAGACGAAAAGGCTCGCGAATATGCCGCCAAATACGACCATTGGACGGGAGATATCGTGGTTTCAAAAGACGATATCGCAGCAGCGGCGGCGGAGGTTTCCGCTCAGCTTAAGGACGATATCCGGTTCGCCCACGATCAAGTCCGCAAATTCGCCGAAGCACAGCGCGATGCCATTAAGGACGCATCCATCGAGCTGCTCCCCGGTCTGACCGCCGGACACCGCAACATACCGATGAACGCCGCCGGATGTTATGTCCCGGGCGGCCGTTATTCCCATGTCGCATCAGCCATCATGTCGGTAACCACAGCCAAGGTGGCGGGCGTCGATCAGATTGTTGCCTGTTCGCCGCCGAAGCCGGGCGAAGGCGTTAATCCGGCAATCCTTTATACGCTGGACCTTTGCGGTGCGGATACGGTGCTAGCGCTCGGCGGAATCCAGGGCGTGGCGGCGATGGCGTTCGGTCTCTTTGGGTGTCGCTCGGCCGACATCCTCGTAGGACCCGGTAACCAGTTCGTCGCCGAGGCAAAGCGGATCCTCTACGGCCGTGTCGGCATCGACATGTTCGCAGGTCCTTCCGAGGTCATGGTCATTGCCGATGCAACGGCGGATCCCGAGATCGTGGTCTGGGATTTGGTAGGGCAAGCCGAGCATGGTTACAACTCACCGGCCTGGCTGATCTCACTCGACGCCGACTTGGCCAACAAGGTCATGGACCTAGTGCCAACGTTCATCGCCGAGCTCCCCGAAGTCAATCGCACCAACGCCGAAGCGGCGTGGCGCGACTACGGTGAAGTGATCTTGGTCAATGCGCCGTTCGAAGCCGTCAAGGTCTCGGACGACTACGCCTCCGAACACCTAGAGGTTCATTGCGCGGACTTGGACTGGTGGCTTCAAAGCCTATCGAATTACGGGTCGTTGTTCCTGGGAGAGGAGACCACGGTTGCCTTCGGCGACAAAACATCGGGCCCGAACCACATTCTGCCCACCAAGGGGGCGGCCCGTTACACCGGAGGATTGTCCGTTGGCAAATTCATGAAGACGGTCACCTGGCAGCGGATGACCCGCGAGGCCAACCGGGAAATCGCCCAGGTGACGGCCAGGATCTCGCGTCTCGAGGGGATGGAAGGCCACGCCAAGACGGCCGACGTTAGGCTGGAGAAATGGTTTCCCGAAGAGCGGTTCAACCTATCAGCGGCGGAATAGCGGTCGGATCGATGCAAGACTTGTTCGCCCTTGCTGGACGGCGGGTGTGCGTGACGGGAGCCAGTTCCGGCATCGGACGTGCCCTCGCCGACGGCTTGGCGCGGGCCGGCGCATCGGTCGTCGGGATCGCCCGGCGGCAAACGGTCTTGGACGAATGGCGCGACGAACAGCGTGCCGCTGGCTTGAGCGTCGAGGCCCTGTCGGTGGACTTGGGCGATCCGATAAATACCGATGAGGTTGCACAGGAGGTATCGAGGCGGTTCGGCGCGCCGGACATCCTGGTCAACGCCGCCGGCGTGAACCCGCGGCGCTCGGCCGACGACGTGACGCCGGAGGAATGGCAAGCGACCCTGGATCTGAACCTTTCGACACCGTTTTTCCTGGCCCGTGCTTTCGTGCCGGCAATGCGCTCGAAGGGCTGGGGTCGGGTTCTCAACATCGCCTCGCTGCAATCGGCCCGCGCTTTTCCGAATGGTATTGCCTACGGCGCCTCCAAGGGCGGTATCGCCCAGGTTACCCGGGCGATGGCCGAGGCCTGGTCGGCGGACGGCATCATGTGCAACGCCATTGCGCCTGGGTTCTTTCCGACGGCGCTGACCGGACCGGTGTTCCAGGACGCCGAGGCCACGGCGAAGCTGGCGAGGCAGACCTGCGTCGGCTGCAATGGCATCCTTGATGACCTGATCGGGCCGGCACTGTTTTTTGCCTCACGGGCCTCGGACTACATCACCGGCCAGATCCTCTACGTGGATGGCGGTTTCACGGCGAAATGAGGAACACCATGAAGGCACTTGTTTATACCGGGCCGCAGGAGATCGAATACCGCGACGAGCCCGAGCCGGCGCACAGTTTTGATGACGTGCTGGTCAAGGTCGACGCGGTCGGCATCTGCGGATCCGACATGCATGCCTACCTGGGACATGACGAACGGCGCGTCGCGCCATTGATCCTCGGGCACGAAGCCTCGGGTATCGTCGTCAACGGATCGATGGGCGGCAAGCGCGTCGTCGTCAATCCGCTGGTCACCTGCGGGACCTGTCCGGCATGCCTGTCGGGCCGATCCAATCTCTGCGCCGAACGGGAGATCATCTCCATGGCCCCGCGACAAGGGGCCTTTGCAGAACTGATATCGATCCCGGAACGCAACTTGATCGCCGTCCCGGACGGAATGGACATGGCCAGGGCAGCCCTGGCCGAACCCATTGCCACCGCTTGGCACGCGGTTACGGCAGCCGCCAGCGCGGCCCATCGCCCCCTTGCCGAAAGCCGAGCATTGGTGTTCGGCGGCGGTGACGTCGGCGATGGACGCGATTTCCTTGCGGGCCCCGTCGAGATCACCCGAAAGGGCACGGGCCAGGGCGCGGTCGCTGGCCGTGGCGTCGGCATCGCTCATGGTCGCTGCCGCCCACGCCGGGGCCGTTGGTCCGACGGTCCCGAAACCCATCGCCGTCGCGAGCAGCACGGCCGATAGCCATTTCGTGACGGATTGCCCTGCGATCATGGACGCGCCCCCAATTCTCCGTTCTAACCTTGCTAGGATAGTCCCGTCGCTGGTTACCAGAACCAGCTGCTGCTTTTCGATTTTTCGATGAGCGGCCATTCCTTGACGAGATCGGCAACGGCATTGCGTTCCAGGATGCGGGTCCAGTCATCGCTTTTCTTGAGGACCGCCAAATGCCGGTTGAAATCCTCGATGTCGGCCTCACCGAAGCGTTCATCGGCCAGGGCCGCACTGAGATTGACGGAGCCGACGGCGCGGTCGAGGATCTCGAGCTCGGTCATCACGCCCTCGGCCCTGAGGTCGAAGATGTCCGAAACGGCGCCGACGATCGCCGCATCGATCTTACCGAGCAGCAGGCGGCGGATGTTTTCACCGTCCGTGCGGTTTCGTTCGATCCTGATCGAGCTGTCGTCGTCGATCAGCGGATAATGAAACCCCTCACGGCCGCCCAAACGTTTGCCGCGGAGGTCGGCGGTTTCGTTGGCATCGAACTTGGCGCCCTTGCGGACCACCAGGACGCTGTATTCGGTGACGATGGGGTCCGAATAGCGGGCCAGTTTCTCACGGTGCGGGAACTTGAGGAGGCTGGTGCCGACTTCGAGCTTGCCGTCGTGGACAGCAATCCGCATGACCTTTTTGGGCATGTTTCGATACTGTGTGAAGTAGCCCATTTTCTTGAAAACGTAATCCACCGTCTCGGCGATGACACCGACCGGTTGACCGTCGGCGAAGGTCGAGAAGATATCGTTGGGAACACCGACCACGACCTTTTTGACAGGCGCGGCCGATACCGTCGGCAGCATCGTCTCGGCCGGCACGGGATTGACCAGGAGCTGCGGGATGTCCTTGCCGCCGGAAATCGCCGGCAGCGTCTTTTCCGCCGCCTCGGCCGCTAGGGCTCCCAGGACCAGTGGCACGGACAGGACGATGGCGAACCCGGATCGTATCATCACGTTTCACTCCCCGGTTTGGCAGGCGCCGGCACAAGGGCCGGGGCGGTCCCAGACTTTCCACCGCCGCGGCACTTTCCGGGCGTGCCGTCGGCCATGACAGCACCGCAGAAATCGGCGTCCAGCGTGTTGGCGTTCTGCATGATGGCCTTCGAGAAGTCGACCCCGTGGAGGCTGCTGTGTTGCAGGTTGGCGGCGTTCAGGTTGGTGCCGACGACCGACGCGTTGGCGAGGTTGACGTCGCGAAGATTGGTTCGCACGAGCTGGCTGTGATCGAGGATGGCGCCGAACAGGTTGGCACCAGCCAAGTTGGCACCGGTCAGATCGGCACCGGTGAAATCGACGCCGACCAGGTTGGCACCCTGGAAGTCGGCATCGCGCAGGTCGGCATCGCGCATGACCGCACCCCTGAGATCGGCATTACGAAAGACGGCGCGGCGCCCGTCGGCCTCCGTGAAATTGGCGCGCGGCAGGGTCGCCGTGTTGAAATTGGCGTCATCGACGACACTGTTCGACAGGTTGGCTTCCGTCAGGTTGGCGAGCCTGAGGTTGGCCGACCGGAAGGTGCTGCGGAACAAGGCGGCCCGTGTCAGGTCGGCCTTGGCCAGCGTGGTCTCGTCGAGGTCCGCCCATTCCATGCGGGCGAGGACGAGAACGCTGGATTCGAACTTGGCGCCCTTGAGGATCGACCAGGCGAAATTGGAGGCGAACAGATAGGAGCCGGAAACGTCGAGGTTCGGAAGGTCGAGGCGCGAAAACTCTTCATAGCGCAAATCGCACAGCTTGCATCCGTCGCCGGAGATGACGGCTTGCCGGTCCGCCTCAGCGGCATCGGCCAGCGGCGGCATGACCAAGAGCAAGCTTGCGCACAAGCCCGCAAATAGATTTTTCCACGGCATTTTCTATCGGTCCCTGTTGATTTACCGAAAATGTTCCCGGTTTGCGGTCGTTTTCGCGCCGCGCGGCTTATCTTAGAGGTCTTAGAGGCTAGCCGCTCACATTGCGAGGCGGTTATGCGCTTATTCGGAACGAATTGACAGCAGGCGGGGACTATTGCCGTTGCGGCTTTCGCCGCCGTGACGGGCGGTGATATGATCAGCCGACGACAAACCCATCTCCCGGTCCGCCCATGATCACCGTCGAAAACCTGGTCTACGAATACCCGACGAAACGGGCGTTGCATGGTATCGACTTGGAGATCGGACGCGGGCGTATCACGGCCCTGGTCGGCCCCAACGGCGCCGGCAAAACGACGCTGATCCGCTGTCTCGTCGCCCTTCATACGCCTTTCGACGGCCGGGTCCTGTTCGAGGGGACCGACGTCCACGAATATCCCCGCGAGACCCATCGCCGCGTCGGCTATCTTCCCGACTTTTACGGTCTTTATGACGAACTCACGGTCCGCCAATGCCTCTGGTACGTGGCCGCCTCACAGGGATTGGAGGGTGCGACCGCGCCCGGGCGCATCGAAACGGCGGCCGAGCGCCTCGAAATCGCCGACCGGCTCGACGATAAAGCGGCGACCCTGTCGCGCGGCCTGCGCCAGCGTCTCGCCGTGGCCCAGGCCCTGGTCCACGAGCCGGAAGTCCTGGTCCTCGACGAGCCGGCCTCGGGCCTCGACCCGGAGTCGCGCCACCACCTGTCGCACCTGCTGTGCCGGCTCCGGGACGAGGGCATGACCCTCATCGTGTCATCCCATATCCTGGCCGAACTGGAGGATTACTCCGACGACATGGTGATCATCCAGGACGGTCGGATCCTCGAAACTCGCCCCGTATCTCGCCTCGACGGTGCCCCGAGGCGGTTCCGCGTCGTCGTTGCCGGCGACGGTTCAAAGCTCATCGAGAGGCTGAAAACGATGTCGGATGTCGAGGATGTGGAGGCCGAGGAGAACGGCTGCCGGTTCCGGTATCGCGGCGACCAGGAAGCGCAACGGGCGCTCCTGAGCCGCCTTGTTCGCTCCAATCTGCCGATCGTCGAGTTCGCCGAAGAGGCGGAACGCATGCAAGACGCCTATATCGCCGCGCTCCGGGATGATCGGGGGGAACGAAAACCGTCATGAATCCGGAGTTTCGCCGCAATCTGATCCTGCACCTGTCACCGCACCGGCTGATCGCGATGCCGACGGTGTTGGGCGCCTTCGTGCTCGTCGTCTACACGTTGCAGGACCGGTCCTTCGACTGGGGGACCGGGTTGGTCGCCGAGTTCGCCTACTATTTCTTCACCTTCCTATGGGGCACGAAACTGGCCGCCGAATCGATCGTCGGTGAGGTCGTTGATGGCACCTGGGACCAGCAGCGGATGTCGGCCATGCGGCCGTGGCGCATGGCCTGGGGCAAGCTGTTCGGCGCCAACGCCGTCCACAGGCCAAGTTTCTCCCCCAGTACTCGCTACCCTGCGCGTAACCGTCCGGTGAACCCGCTCTGTTTATCGGCGTTGGTCTGGCGATAGTGTCCATTATCGATAGTGGGCATTTGTGGAGTGGGGTTGATGGGCCGGGTTCGACGGTACTGGTCGGCG
>Ga0056135_10000234_pt1 | contig 17284 bp, 19 predicted proteins | sample WorMetG1aBELIZE1_FD_67481 | JGI IMG/M metagenome (GOLD analysis project Ga0056135, IMG submission 67481) | Marine gutless worms symbiont microbial communities from Max Planck institute for Marine Microbiology, Germany - Inanidrilus... ...
ATCAGGGCCAGCGGGCATAACGCCCCGCACCGACAGGCCGGATACAAAACTGCAATCTGCCTGGCCGTCACAGTGAAATCGGTCCTTGCGTTCCGGGAGGCGTCCATACAACTGATCATGCAGCGAAAAATCGTTCCCGACGTCGTCGAACGCAAGAAAGTCACTTCGGTCGTGACCGGCGATTCGGTCATAAGTGCCGCAAAACTTATGGCAGAAAAACACATCGCGGCTCTGGTCGTCGTCGACGCGGACGGGAACTTGATCGGCATTTTGACGGAGCGCGACCTCACCCAGCGCGTCCTCGCAGAAGGTCTTGATCCGAATGAAATCACGGTCGGCGAGGTGATGACCGACAACCCGGATACCCTGTCCGCCGACGATTCCGCCCGCGACGCATTGGAATTGATGCAGTCCAGGAAATACCGGCACCTTCCGGTCACCGAGGACGGCAAATGTATCGCTGTCGTATCCATCCGTGACCTCTATGCCACGGTGAAATCGGCGCTCGAAGAGGATATCCGCGAAACCGAGGCCTTCGTCTTCGGCGACCGTTACGGCGCTTAACCGCTCTACAGCCAACGACTCCTTTCGGTACGGCCATTGTCCGGTCCACGCCGGTTTTCGGATTGTGATTAAGACAACCTTAAATCACTAACACGAATAATTGCTATCGCACCCGACCCAGGCCCCGTCGCGACCGCCGCAGCGTCTCGCCGGGGCTTCGGTCGGGTATTAACAGATACCGGTCCCATAAATGCCCGAAGACCAAACCGCACATTCCAAGCTCGGCGCCGAACTCGCCGGCATCGCTGCCGCTCAAAAGGCCCGAATTCTCGAGGTCGCCCTGAACGCCATCGACCAAGGTTTCGTCGTTTGGGACGAGAATGATTGCATGATCATCTGCAACGACCGGTTTTGCGAATTCTGGAACTATCCAAAGGACATCGCCAAGCCGGGCGTTCGGGCAATCGAGCTTCTCCGTTACGATGCGGCGCGTGGCGAGCACGGAAACGGCGATTTGGAAGACGTCGCGCAGGCCCGGGACCGCACCGTCCGCGACCACCACGAAAAGGGAACCGACGAACAATACGTCACCAGCGAAGGGCGGGTTCTATTGATCCGGCGGTATACGGTTCCCGAACTGGGCACGGTATCGACCTTCACCGACATCACGGATCTGAAAAAGGCGGAAGACGCCCTCAAGGAGAACGAGAAACGCCTGGAGGAACAGGTGGCGATTCTGAGCGATCGTGAGGAGAAGTTGGAGGCACAGAAGTCCGTTCTCATCGATCTCGCCCGCGACCTCGAACGGGCACGCAATGAATCGGATTTGTTAAACTCCCAGAAGGACAAGTTCTTCTCGATCATCGCCCATGACCTGATGGGACCGTTCAACTTGGTCTTGGGATATTCGGACCTGTTGGCACAACACGTCGAAGAATTCGACAAGGAGACCGTAAGAAGCTCCGCTGAAACCATCCGCGAGTCCGGTCATCGGCTGTCCGAACTTCTCGAAAACCTGCTGAGTTGGTCCCGCCACCAGATGGGTCGCGTCCATTTCGAGCCGCAGCCGACAGACCTCAACGCGATCGTCGAGCGAAACCTCGATTTGTTCCGGCCGTTGGCCGAGCATAAGGCGATCCGCCTGGTCGACGACTGCACGCCGGCGGTCCTGGCCCGTGTCGACCACAACATGGTCGACATGATCGTCCGCAACCTGATCAACAACGCCATCAAGTTCACTGAGCGCAACGGCCAGGTAACCGTCGATATGGAGCTGCGCCGGGACTTCGTGGCGCTCAGCGTCGCCGATACCGGTATCGGCGTTCCGGCGGACAAGATCTCCAAGTTGTTCCTGATCGAAGAAAAAACATCGACCACGGGCACCGCAGGCGAGACCGGTACCGGCCTCGGGCTTCAGTTGTGCAAGGAATTCGTCGAGTGCCAGGGCGGCCAAATATCGGTCTCGAGCACCGAAGGAGAAGGATCGCTCTTTACGGTGACGTTTCCCCTGGCGACAGGGTCGACGGACGATCACTGACATAAACCGTGCCGGTGAACGTCGACATTGTCTTGCCGTCGCGGCTCACATCAACACGGTAGACGGCCGTACTGCGGCCGCGTGAAACCTCCTCGGCGGTGGCGACGAGACTGTCACCCGCCTTGACGCCGCGGACATAGGCGATATGGGCATCGATGCCGATCGATGCGTGTTCGCGGGAATTGGCGGCCAGTCCAAAAGCCATGTCGGCCAAGGAGAACACTGCACCGCCGTGGGCGTAACCCATGAAATTCAGGTGTTCCGCCACGATATCCATTTCGACCACGGCCCGGCCCGGCCCGAACTCGACGAGGCGGAAGCCCATGTGACGGGCAAAAGGATCATTGCCCAGCAAGCGGTCGACATCGGAAAAACTGGTCATGCGGCGATCAGGGGCCGTCCGAAACCGAGTTCGCGGCGCAGGCACGCGCAAATCTCGCCATGCGTAACGTCAGCGGCGGCGGCATCGACGACGGCCGCAAACACGTTCACCCGCTCATCGCCAGCGGCCCTTGCCAGTTCACTCAGGGCCTTGTCGACCGCGGTCTGCGAGCGATCGGCCTTGAAGTGCTTGAATTGGGCGATTTGGTCTTCCATCAACGTCGGATCCGGGCGTTCCAACGGAGCCGTCGCGAATTCCTCGCCCCCCTCCGTATAGGCGTTGACACCGACCACAGTCTGGTCGCCGGTATCGATCCGCTCCTGAAAACGCATCGCCGAGTCACCGATCATCCGCTGCACGAGGCCGGTCTCGACGGCCCGGTACATGCCACCCGCCTCGTCGACGCGCTGGATGACCTCGAGGATCTTCTCTTCCATCTGATCAGTCAGGGTTTCCAAATAATAGGAACCGCCCAGCGGATCGATGACATCGTCTAGGTGCGCCTCCTCGCGAAGGATGTTCTGCGTCGCAACCGCGATCCGCGCCGCCGCCTCTGTCGGAGTGGACAGCACCTCGTCAAAGGCATCGGTGTGCATGGACTGCAGGCCGCCGAATATGCCGGCCATGGCCTGCACGGCAACCCGTGCGATGTTGTTGAGCGGTTTCTGGCGGGTCAGATCGACACCTGAGGTCTGGGCGTGGAACTTGAAGCGCCAGGACCGCGCGTCCTTGGCGCCCAGGCGTTCGCGTGCAATTCGCGCCCAGATGCGCCGCCCGGCCCGGAGCTTGGCGATCTCCTCGAAGAAACTGATCGACAGATCGAAAAAGAAGGTGACCCGGGGCAGAAACTCGTCCGGGTCCATGCCGCGGGCCATGCAGTCCTCGGCGAATTGGATGGCCGTCGATAGCGTGAACCCCATCGCTTCGGCCGGTGTCGCGCCGGCCTGCTGCATGTGCTGTCCGACGACGGAAACCGGGTTCCACTTCCCGAGCCGTTCGTTGGCGAACAGCACATGATCAGTGAGCACGCGGCGCGATCCCTCGAGCGCCAGGCGGAAGAACATGTGGTTGGCGACGAAATGTGAGATGTAGTCGCTTTGATTGGAGGTCCCCGAGATCGCCGACCACGGCACGCTGCGGCGGTCGGCGACAGCAAGCAGGAACGCCAGCAGGGTGAATGGCAGCGGATCGTTGAGCGCGACGGACATGCGTTCGATGGGAACCCCCTCGAGGCAGCGGGCCATGTCGTCGACGGAATTGATCGTCGTCCCGCAGGTACCGAGCAGGACCGGGTCGACCTCGTCGACATCGAAACCGCGGTAGACAGAATTGCAAGGGATCATGCTGAGTGCCGTCGCCCCTTCCTTGATGATGTCGCGCATGCGCTCGTTGTATTCCTGCGGTGTCGCCAGGCCGATCAGTTGCCGCTGCGACCAGGGCCGCCCCCGGTGCATACTCGGATAGATACCGCGGGTCGCCGGCAGTTGGCCGGGGAATCCGAGGCTTTCCAGGTAACTGTCGGATGAACTGTCGGCCGGCGTGTAGATCGGTTTGATCTCGATACCGGATCGATTGAGACGGCGGTCGTCGTCGGGAACCTGCGCACCATATTCGTCGGCCCAGCGGGCTTCTGCGGCAGCAAAGGTCGGGTCCTCTTTCGGATTTGCGTTCCTGTCCATCCTCTCCTCCTTAAGCCGATACCCGCGACCCGGCCGATATCAAATCGGCGATTCCATCGACAATTTCCTCGCGGCCGGCGCCGGGGTGGAATACGCGTCCGACGCCGGCCCGCAACAGGTCGGCCTCGTCCTCGGCCGGCACGATGCCGCCGACGATCACGGCGACGTCCTGCATGTCCGCCTCGGCAAGCGCCGCCATCAGTTTGGGGACCAAGAGATGATCGGTGGCCAGCGAGCTGACACCGATGGCGTCGACGTCCTCTTCCAGGGCCTGGGTGACGACGTCTTCGATCGCTTGCCAAGGCGCCGTATAGATCACTTCCATGCCGGCGTCGCGCAGTAACCCGGCGACCAGCCGCGAGCCGCGATCATGGCCGTCGAGGCCAATCTTGGTGACCATCACCTTGGGCCTCCGCCCGAGACGTTGAACCAGGTCCCCGACCCGGGTATCGGTCGTCGTCTCCGTCATGTCTGATCGATCCCCTTCCTGATCAATTGAAGGAATCCGGTGGCAATCTCGGCCGGCGTGTCGCCGTTCGGCCGGTACCACGTAGGCGTCCAGTTGAGGGCTCCCATCACCATCATTCTGAGTTGGCGGCGAGTTGTGGCGCCATCGACCGGCAAGGCATCGATCAAAACCCGGAAAATGCTCTCGTATCGATCTCGAAGGCGGACCAGGTTATCGCGCATATCGGGGTTTCCCGCCGGCAACTCCCTGATCACGACACGGGCGTAGTCGCCGCCGGCCAGAAGGACATCAAGATGAGCGGCCATGGCGTTTTCCAGGCGTTGCCACGGATCGGGAGCGGTCTCGATTGCGTTTTCGACCGCCGACGAAATGCGCCGGATTCCCTCGTCGTGTACGGCGATGAAAAGATCGGTTTTCGATTCGAAATGATAATAGAGGGAACCGGCCTTCATGCCGGCATCACCGGCGATTTCGCGCATGGAAGCGCCGTCGAACCCTTGGGCACGGAACCGGCGCGCGGCCGCGTCGAGCACGAGACCGAGGCGGCTGTCGCGTCGCGGCTTTTCCAATTGCGCAGCAGCGGTCGGCATTTCGTCCCTCAAACCTAACTAACGATCGTTAGGTTAATACCATCCACTGTCGACCCGATCAACCGGAATCCGATCGCAAGAAGGCCAACGCCAGTAATCTTTCCTTGCACGGCCAGGCGGAACCATCATCTTTGAAGCGCGTCTTCACCGACAGGGACGAGGAAAATGCCGCTTTCGAAACCCGATGCCCGGCGCCACGTACACACCCGGGACATCCAGTGCCTAGGCTATGAACGCGAAGACGGCCTGTGGGATATCGAAGGCAGTATCCGGGATTCGAAGACCTACTCCTTCGACAACATCGACCGGGGCGGCGTCGCCGCCGGCGAGGCCATCCACCATATGCTGGTGCGCCTGACGATCGACGCCGAGATGACGGTCGTCGCCATCGAGGTCGCCATGGATTCGGTCCCCTACTCGCTGTGCGGCGACATCACGCCGTCGTTCCAACAATTGAAGGGATTGAAGATCGGCGCCGGCTGGCGCCGCGCGGTGATGGAGAAAATCGGCGGACTAGCGGGGTGCACCCACGTTCGCGACCTGTTGATCGGCCCGGTTGCCGTAACCGCCTACCAGACGATCATTCCCAAACGAAGCCGCAAACAGGACGCCGAAGGCGGGCCGAAGCGGCGCCCACCGGTGATCGGCACCTGTCACGCCTATGACCCGTCAGGTTCGATCGTCCAACGCCGTTGGCCGCAGTTCTTCGTCGATCCCTCCGGCCATTCCACGGGCGATCCCACTGGTGACCAGAACACCGGTGACGATGGCTAGAATCGATACGACCGTACGTCCGTGGCCGTCACTCAATCGAACGGCGCCGCTTCCGCCAACACCGAATCGGCCAGGCCGGCCGGCAGTGTTGCCGACCACTTCGACGTGGCCTCTCGGTAATAGGAAACGATAAACGACCGCACAGCTGAGGTTCGGCTGCCGCCGTTTTTTCTCTGGTCGATCATCGTGCATAGGTCATGCAGGGTCACGCCTTCAGCGCTGCAGATATCGTCGAGCGCTTCCCAGCTGGCCCTTTCCAGGCGAATACTGGTCCGTCTGCCGTCGACCGTAATGTTCTTGCTTATCAAAAGTACCTCCAGCTTTTGCTGATCCATCGTCCACCCGGAAGCTCCGACCAAGACACGAGCAGGAGCCACCCGTTCCCGGGCTGACGATCACATCTAGAATTTGACCTGTATCAATCATAGCAAATGGTGTCCGGAACCCCAAATACTTGTCATGGATCAAACTTACCGGAATCTGACATGGCCGGAAAAAACCGATGCCGACGACCCCATGCGGATCAATCGCGCCCTTGCTTCGCCCGCCTCGCCTGCGCATAGTTAATATCATGTCGACGGAACCCCACAGCGACCTTCTCAGTCGATACCGCCACGAAGCGGGGGCGGCTGAAAACCGTTGCGCCTGGCCCGGCTGCGACTGCGCGGGCGAACACAAGGCGCCGAAGTCGCCGACCCAACTCAACGAGTTCCAGTGGTTCTGTCTCGAGCATGCCCGCGAGTTCAACAAGTCGTGGAACTACTACGACGGCATGTCCGATGAGGAAGTCGAGGCCGACGTTAGGCGCGACACGGTCTGGAACCGCCCGACCTGGCCCCTCGGGAACAATCCGAGCGCAACGGAGAGCCAAGGGTTCCAGACCTACAATTTCGCGGACCCCTTCGGTTTCTTTGAAGAGGGCTTGGGAGAAGGCCCTTCCGGGGCACCGTCGGATCAAAGCCTGGGCGCGGAGCAGCGGCGCGCCGCCGCGGTGCTCGGTATCGATCCGCCGATCACCCTCGACAACATCAAGGGCCGTTATAAGGAACTGGTCAAACGCCACCACCCAGACGCGGTCGGAAACGGAGAAGGGTCGGACGAACGGATCAAGGAGATCAATCACGCCTACGGCGTCCTGATTGCCTTTATCGAAGGTTGAGGCAATAGATTGTTTCCTTGACTGACTAGGCAATAGCCCCTACCTCATAGGCGTTTTTCGCCAGCCCGCCCAGAGACGACGCCAGGGTCGATTGGCCGGCCGCTTTTCATTCCAGACCGGATACAGTCAGATGACGATACAAGCCGATACCGCTGAACCACTGGCCGTTCGCGAGCCCGATATTTCCGTGTCGGTGCGCCAGGTGTTCGGGATCGACAACGATCTCGAAGTTCCCGCGTTCAGCGAGGCCGAAGAGCACGTGCCCGAGATCGACGATGCCTACCGGTTCGACCATGACACGACCATGGCGATCCTGGCCGGTTTCGCCCACAACCGGCGCGTGATGATCCAGGGCTACCACGGCACCGGCAAGTCGACCCATATCGAACAGGTGGCGGCACGCCTCAATTGGCCATGCATCCGGGTCAATCTCGACAGCCACATCAGCCGGATCGACATGGTCGGCAAGGATGCCATCGTGCTTAAGGACGGCAGGCAGGTCACCGAATTCCGTGAGGGGATCCTGCCATGGGCCCTGCAGAACCCGACCGCCCTGGTGTTCGACGAATACGACGCCGGTCGCCCTGACGTCATGTTCGTTATCCAGCGCGTTCTCGAGGTCGAGGGCAAGCTGACGCTCCTCGACCAAAACCGGGTCATCCGGCCGAACCCCTATTTCCGCCTGTTCGCCACGACCAACACCATCGGCCTTGGCGACACGACCGGGCTTTATCACGGCACCCAGCAGATCAACCAGGGCCAGATGGACCGCTGGAACATCGTCGCCACCCTGAACTACCTGCCGCACGACGCCGAAAAAGACATCGTTCTGGCCAAAACGCCGGACTACAACACGGTCGAAGGCGAAGAGACCATCTCGGCGATGATCGAACTCGCCGAACTGACCCGGACCGGTTTCATGAACGGGGACATCTCAACGGTCATGTCGCCGAGGACGGTCATTACCTGGGCCGAAAACGCGATGATCTTCGGCGACGTCGCCTTCGCCTTCCGGGTCACCTTCCTCAACAAGTGCGACGAGCTGGAACGGCCCGTTGTCGCAGAATTCTATCAGCGCTGCATGGGCGAGGAACTTCCGGATTCTGCGGCCAACACCGTCATCCAGTAACCTCGGCGGCGCCGGGAAACAACGGGAGTAGGGTCGAATGAGCGCGGAGGATCGGAACGAACTGGTCAAACGCGCCACTGCGACAACGCTGAAGGCGCTGGCCGGATACCAACCGCAGGAAATCACCGTCAACTATTCGCCGGGCGCGGCATCGGTGACCGGCAGCACGGTACAACTGCCGGCCCCGACCGGCCCCCTTGACGGCCCCTCGGTGAAAAAGCTCAGGGGTGTTTCCGACGCCCTCGGTCTGCGTATCCGCTACCACGACGATTCCGTTCATGCGGCGCATATGCCGCGAGGACCCGAGGCCCGCGCCGTCTACGAAGCTCTCGAACAGGTCCGTTGTGAGTCCCTCGGTGCCAACCGCATGGCCGGGGTCAACAGCAACCTGAAGGCGCTTCTCGACGAACGCTGCCGGGCCCGCGGCTACGACGGCGTCACCGAGAAGAACGACACCATGCTGCCCGATGCCGTTGGTCTGCTCGTTCGCGAAAAGATGACCGGTCAGCCGGTGCCGGAGAGCGCCGCCAAGCTGATGGACATTTGGCGCCGCGATATCGAAGCCAAGATCGGCGACAAGATGAACCTTCTCGACGGTTGTGCCGCCGACCAGGACGCCTTCGCCGACCTGGTGACGGAGATGATCGCCGCCCTCGATCTGATCGAAGACGACCAACAGCCTCTCGATTCCGAGGACGACGACAGCGACGAGGACACCGCCGATCAGGACGGCGAGGACACGCCGGATAGCACCGACTCCCAAATGACCGAGGACGGCACCATGTCGGGCATGCGGGGTGACGACGACATGGGCGATATGAGCGAGGACATGGAGGGCGCCGAGGACGACATGATGCTTGGCGAAGGCGAGGAAGAACCCGCCGGCCCGAGCCTCTGGGACGACCCGAGACTGCGGAACGCCCCCGACGACGGCCGCCGCTACCGTCCCTACACCACCGAATACGACGAAGTCATCGACGCCGAGGAACTATGCGCCGCCGACGAACTGACCCGGTTGCGCCACCAGTTGGATCAGCAGTTGTCGCATCTGCAAGGCGTCGTCTCACGGCTCGCCAATCGCCTGCAACGCCGCCTGCTCGCCAAACAGACCCGGTCCTGGGTCTTCGACCTCGAAGAAGGCTTGCTCGATGCCGGGCGTTTGGCCCGGGTCGTCGTCGATCCGGTCCACCCCCTTTCGTTCAAGCGCGAAACCGATACGGATTTCCGCGACACCGTGGTCACGCTGCTGATCGACAACTCGGGCTCCATGCGTGGTCGGCCGATCACGGTGGCCGCCATGAGCGCCGACATCTTGGCCCGAACGCTCGAGCGCTGCGGGGTCAAGGTCGAGATTCTGGGCTTCACGACACGGTCCTGGAAAGGCGGTTCGGCCCGCGAACATTGGGTCGGTGCCGGCAAACCGAAAAACCCGGGCCGCCTCAACGATCTCCGCCATATCGTCTACAAGGGTGCCGATACGCCGTGGCGGCGCGCCCGCAAGAATCTGGGATTGATGCTGCGCGAAGGCCTCCTAAAGGAGAACATCGACGGCGAGGCCCTGGCCTGGGCGCATCAGCGATTGTTGGCGCGCCACGAGCAACGACGCATTCTGATGGTCATATCGGACGGCGCGCCGGTCGACGACGCGACGCTGTCGGCCAATCCGGGTAATTACTTGGAGCGCCACCTCCGCGACATGATCGACTTCATTGAGACCCGTTCCGACGTCGAGGTGACCGCCATCGGGATTGGCCATGACGTTACCCGGTACTATCGGCGCGCCGTGACGCTGATCGATGCTGAGGAACTGGGCGGCACGATGATGAACGCGCTTGCCGAACTCTTCGACGAAGAAACGGTCCGCACGCCGCTCCGTCGGCGCGCCTGAACGGCCCCCTAGTTCGCCTCCGGCACCACGCGGCCCGGCGGGAAGACCAAGGTCACCTGCGTGCCCTCACCGACCCGGCTGTCGAGCTCCAACCGGCCGCCGTGCAGCTCCATCAACGACTTGCATAACGGCAGCCCGAGGCCGGTCCCTTCCTTTCCGCGCGTCATCATGTCGGTGACCTGTCCAAACGGTTTCAGCACGGTATCCAAATCCTCGGCCGCGATGCCGATGCCGTCGTCAGCGACACGAACCATTACGCCTTGCGGCTCTTCTTCCAGAACGATGTCGACGTTTCCACTGGGTTCGGAAAACTTGATTGCGTTGGTCAGTACGTTGAGCAGGATCTGTTTGACCCGGACATGATCGGCGAAGACCTTGGGGAAGGTCTCCGGCAGTTTGGCGACGACGGCGACGGAAGCCCGGCTCGCGCGCTCGCGGACCATTTCCATGGACTCGCGTACCACATCGGAGAGGTCGACCTCCTCCTCGAACAATTCCTGGGCCCCGGCTTCGACCTTGGAAAGATCGAGGATGTCGTTGATCAAACGCAGGAGATGGGTTCCGGAACCGTGAATATCCGCCGCATACTGGACGTATTCCTGCTTTCCCAAACCGCCGAACATTTGCTCCTTCATCACTTCCGAAAAGCCGATGATGGCGTTCAGCGGTGTGCGGAGTTCGTGGCTCATGTTGGCGAGGAACTGGCTCTTCAATCGATCGGCGGCCTCGGCCTTGTCCTTCAACGCATAGAAGTCCTCGGCTAGCTCGACCATGGTCATAGCCTCCTCCTCGAGCCGCGCCCGCTGCATCTCGGCATCCAGAAGGAACTTGTCCTTTTGCTCCTCCATCTGCTTGCGCGTCGTGATGTCGCGCACGACCCAGGTAAAGGTCTGGCCGCGGCGGTTTTCCAGGCGGCGGCCGACGAACTCGGCGAGAACGACCTCGTCGTTTCCACGTTCGATATAGGTTTCGCGCATCAAACCATCGGTATCGGCCGTTTGACCGTCGGTCAGCGCGGATGCGAGATCGGGTACGAGATCGACGATTGACGTGCCCAGAACCTGGTCCGCCGTCTTGCCGAAAATCTGCTCGGCAGCGGGATTGAACGTCGTAATCAATCGATCTTCATCGATGGTGACGATGCCGTCCGCGACCGTGGCAATGATCTGGTTCAGTTTCTGCTCGCGATCGCGCAGGATCTTGGCGGCCCGCATGTGGCCCGATATGTCATGAAGTTCGACCAGATATTCCGATACGGTTCCGGTTCCTTCGTTCCGCCGATGGACCCAGAGTATGGCGTCGACGATGGCGCCGGACGCGGTTTCGAGTTTGAGGGGAAATCCCTCCGTCTCGTCGGCAAGGAGGGCGAAATCACCATCCGAAAGTCCCGCGTATTCATGAGTGAAGTATTCGGTGATCCTGGTGCCAATGAGGTCGTCCTTGGGGGCACCGAATAGTTTTTCACCGGCCGCGTTTATGTCTGTGATGCGGGTTTCCTCGCAGGAGGCGAGCACATGTTTAAGGGAATCGAAGTAATCCGTGAACGGATCGGGGCGATCGGTTCGGGATAAGTGACGATCCATATTTCCGGTTTTCCCAAGCTCTAAAATCCCGTGCCCCCAGACAGATTTTATGGCACCCATTGAAAATAGCAATTGCTTCGCCCAAGAGAGGAATTTCCAATTGGCGAGACAACCCCTTGGTTACATGCCATGGTTCGACGGCACGATTTGACGTCGCCGCTTGCGTTCGATGATTTACGGAAGAAACGTGTTACAGGTTCGACACCCTGACGCCTCCTGCATCTGGGCAAATGCGCTTCGATGGGTCGGTTTCTCGGTCCTGCTGACCGCTTCGGAAATCGGTCCGGCCCATGCGTCGACCGCACCGATCATCACCGAACACCGGGGTATACAGATGGAGGCGATGCCCAACGGCGTGGCCGCCGGCCCGGTCGCAGATTCGACGCATCGGGTTGCCCCCGAAGAGGCGCTGGCCCGCTTACGGGAAGCGCTCGACAGGATCTACGACGGCTCACCCCTGAGCGCATCGAAAATCGACCTGCTGAAACACAACGGCCGGGTCGTCATGATCTACGACCCGGCCTTCCCCAAGGAGCGCCTGGCATCGGTCACCATCGCCGCGTTTTTTCCCAACTACTACCAACACCAGGGCAAAATGAAGGATTTCATCGTCGTCGTCGGCCGTTATGGGATCAAATGGCCACGCGACAACCTTGCCGCGATCATCGTTCACGAACTGGTCGGCCACGGACTTCAGCACCTGCGGGGACGCACCGGCCGTGACCGCAAAATCGATCGGGAGTGTGAAGCCCGCCTGTACGAAGAAGCCGCCTACCAGGATTTTCGGCTGCCCCGTGCGACACCCCAGATGATTCGCTTCCGCAAGGACATGGAACGCAACTGGTGCGCCGATTTCCGCCTGTTCATGCGCCGCCAGAATCCGCAGTCGATGGCGTTATGGAACTTCGGCACGCCGAAGGTCCCGGAACTCCTCGCCGTATTTGAGGATTATCTGGCGCATCTCCGAGCCTCCGGCGAGGCCGCGCGTGCCGTTTCCGCTTCGGCCGAGAAACGGCACCGGGAGTTTCTCGCATTCGCCAGAGAGGCCGAACGCACCAAGGAACCGGGCCAGCTATTCGTCGTCGGCAAGAAATACCTTCACGGTGTCGGCGTCGACAAGGACATCGACCGGGCCCGCGACTGGTTCCGAAAATCGGCGAAAACAGGATATACGCCGGCGCAGCAGGCCTTGGGCGAGATGGCGGAAATGGGCGTCGGCGAACCACCGAATATGATGAACGCGTTCTTCTGGTACGAACTCGCCGCCCGGCACGGCTCCGAGAGGGCCAAAGGCCGGGCCGATCGGCTCGAGCCGCGGCTGTCGCCCCGTCAGCGCAGCGACGCCCTCGGCCGGGTCGCCCGCTGGTTGGCCGACACCGGAAAGTAATTCGAACGAGAGAAGCGCTCGCCCAAGCCCTGTTGATCCTTTTCCGACAGGGCCCAAGATGTTAGGCAATGACCATGTTGAAAACGCTTTCCACTTTGGCCGCGGTGCTCGCCGTCTTTTCCGGCACCGCGCTGGCGGGCGAGATCAAACCCGTCTTCATCGGTGAATCGGAACGCGCCTTCTCCCGCCCACACGACGTCGCCATCGCGCCGACGGGTCTCTATCTCGTTGTCGCCGATCTCGGCAACGATGCCGTCAAGGTTCTCGATCCCGGCCGCCTGAAAGTGCTGGCCGCCTTCGGACAGGGCGAGCTTTCGAGCCCGCACGACGTGGCGTTCGGCAAGGACGAGCGCCTCTACGTGGCCGACACCGGCAACGACCGCATCATGGTCTATACCTTCAAGGGCGTCTTCCGCGACGGAAGCGCCAACGCCGAACACATCGAAACCTACACCCAGGGCATCGTCACCCCGGAAGGCGTCGCCGAGGGCAGCAACGGCCGGGTCTACGTCGCCAATACGGGCGCCGGCTCCATCGTCGCCCTTGAAGCCGGACGCGTCATCAAGACGGTCGAAGCGGCCGGCGGCACCCCCCTCGCCCGCCCCCACGACATCCACGTCGGCCCCGAGGACCGGGTATATCTCGCCGATTCCGGCAACCACCGGGTCCTCGTTTTTGACCGCGACCTCAACCTGCTCAGCGAACTGAAAAAGCCGGATTACGCCTTCAACGAACCGAAATACGTGGCGACGGATGAGGACGGCACCTTGTTCCTGGCCGACGAATACAATCACCAGATCAAGATCTTCGATGCCGATTTCCGTCAGGTCGGCACCATTGGCAGCGGCACGCGGGGCGATGGCCCGGATGGCCTCAACGGTCCCGAGGGCGTCGACGTGGCCGGACGGTATTTGTGGATCTCGGACACCCACAACCACCGGATCATGCTGTTCAAGACCCGGTAGGCGAAACACCTGTAACCAACGAAAAAGGCCCGCCGGAAGCGGGCCCCTCGTAAGCGCTGGAAGCCGCTGTCAGGCGGCTTGCGCGGCGACCGCTTTCTTGACGCGCTTCTTGAGGCGCCGGAACTCCGGCGTCAGGTCGGCGTCCAGCGTATCGAGCAGAAAGGCGTCGAGGCCGCCCTTGTGTTCGACCGTGCGCAGGGCCGAAGCCGATAGGCGCAACCGCACCATGGTGCCCAGCGCCTCGCTCATCAGCGACGTCTTCTGCAGGTTCGGCAGGAACCGCCTGCGGGTCTTGTTGTGGGCGTGGGACACGTTGTTGCCGGTCAGTACGCCCTTGCCGGTGAGATCACAACGTCTCGACATGGCTCTTATCCTTTTGAAAACAGTGCCGGGGCGCACATCAGGTGCGCCCCGAGGTGGCCGGTTTTTAGGCCACACGGGCCCTTGCGTCAAGGGAATAAGAGGGATGCCGGAGCGAGCCGATAACCGGTCATCTTAGCCGCGTAACATGGGGTCGCCGGTTTCTTCAGTTCCTCCACGTACGCACCGCCAAGCGACCCCCGACGGCGTTCCGCCTTACCCCGGAATGCACGCCCCAGAATCTCATTGGTCAGCCCGGCGACGACCCGATGGTGGCATTTTTCGAAAAAATTCTGTCCGAGATTCCGCAATGGAGCCATTTTGGCTAACATGAGGGTCTAAGCAGGGGCAAAGCAGGGATTAAGCAGGGGCTAATCTGGGAACAACTTGGAAACGATCAGGTGAGGTGATCCCATGTCCAAGAAGTACCCAATAATAGCGGTTACCGGTTCGTCCGGGGCCGGGACCAGCACTGTCAAGGAGGCGCTGCAGCACATCTTTAAGTTTGTCGGCGCGCGTGCCGCGGACATCGAAGGCGACAGTTTTCACCGCTATGACCGCGCGGAGATGAAGGCTGAACGGAAAAAGGCCAAGAAATCCGGACGTAACTTGAGCCATTTCGGGCCCGAGGGAAATCTGTTCGACAAACAGTTCGAGGTCTTTCGCCAATATGGTGAAACGGGGACTGGAACCCGCCGTCACTATATCCACAACGAGGAAGAAGCGGTTTTGTATGGTGGCCACCTTGGGACCTTCACCGACTGGAAGCCGCTTCCGGAAAACACGGACCTATTGTTCTATGAAGGATTACACGGCGGCGTTGTCACCAAAGAATACAACATGGCCAAGGGGAAGTCGACCTACTCGTCGGGGTCTGCCCGACGATCAATCTCGAGTGGGTACAGAAGGTTAATCGCGACATGGCCGAAAGGGGATACAAACAAGATGAGGTGATGGATACGATCCACCGGCATGTACGACTACATGCCCCTACATCGTACCGCAGTTCTCTGAAACGCATATCAATTTCCAGCACATCCCGCTGACCGACACCAGTAATCCATTTTGTGTCACCAATATTCCAACGCCCGATCAGAGCCTGGTGATGATCCATTTCCTGAAACCGAAGCCGAGCATCGAATACAAACGCAACCTCAAGAGCATGATCGAAGGTGCGATGATCACCGGTTTCAATACCATCGTTATCCCCGGCGGCAAGATGGCCTTTGCCTTGGAGCTGATTCTAACGCAGCGGGTGATCGAGCTGTTGAACAATCGATCGGATTTGGCTGCAGGGGGTATGTAGACGGACGTTCCCTAAGTACCCGACTCGACTGATCAGTTGCGTTTGAGCACGGTGTCCTGACGGTTTTAAATCGGCAGGTTGGGGCACGATCGAGGGAGATTTTCTCGCGAGTCACTCTTGGCGGCTATACGGTGTGTTGCCGCAACGGCGGAACGCCCCGCCCCCAAACGACCGCTCCAATGTCCCTTGGACCCGGTTCAACTATCCGCGTAAGCGCACCCCGTCTGGCACATGGGCTGGCCGCAGGGGCCGGCCGGGTCCTGGGCGCCGGTGGCCACGTTGGGGGCCATGATCGCCTTGCTGACCTCGGTGTTGCCGCAGTCCGGGCAGGCGATGTCGTGGGCCGCTGATTTGGTATCGTATTCGGTGCTGGAGGCGAACCACTCCTCGAAGACGTGGCCCTTGGAGCATTGTACGTTATAGACGATCATTTTCCGTCTCTCATTGTCATTTCCACACCGCAAATGCGGGATTTGACCGTTTCATAGAAAACTTTTACCCCCAAGGTCAAAACAAATTGTATCCTCCGGTGTTCAGCGGAGTTGCGTCACTAAGAGGTGTGCCATGAAAGACGATATCCCCCGCGTTGCCTGGACCCGCATGGAGGACGGCACGGCCGAGGACTGGGCCCTGCTCGACGAGGTCGAGGCCGCTTTCAATGCCGATCTCGTCGACCGCCTGATGGCGCACCTGAAGACTCTCGACGTCGATTGGGGTGGCTACCAGGTGACCCGCTACGAGCATTCCCTGCAATCGGCGACCTTGGCCGAGCGGGACGGCGCCGACGAGGAGATGATCGTCGCCGCCCTGCTGCACGACATCGGCGACATCCTGGCACCCTACAACCACTCTCAGATGGCTGCCGCCCCGTCCTCAAACCCTATGTTTCCGAGCGTGTCCACTGGATCGTGGAGCACCACGGCCTGTTCCAGGGCTATTACTATCTCCATTTTATTGGCGGCGACCGCAACGCCAGGGACAAATACAAGGACCACCCCTACTACGAAGACTGCGTCTATTTCTGCCAGAACTACGACCAGAACGCTTTCGACCCGGACCTCGACACCCTGCCGTTGGAGCATTTCGAACCGATGCTCAGGCGCGTGCTATCGCCGGACAACAACAAGCATCTGAAGATCGTGCAGGGGGCCGACGCGGCGGGATAACCGGCTCAACGCCTGGCGTCGCGCCCCGGCCATGCCTCTCTCGTATCGGCAGCGGCCCACCCATTTTGATTAAAAATTAGTCTATTTTTGTTTGTTGACTATTTTTTGATCAGTATATTGACGTTTCTCACACGCGAAATATCACATTCCATTGTTTTCAAACATGTTTTTCTCCTGGCATTGATTTTGCATGCAATATTGCATGCAATTTGATCCGGAGGCAAAGTGCCTTCGATTTCACCAGGAGGTGTCCCTATGGACCGCAGGAATTTCATCAAGACCGGGGCGAGGTCTTTGCATATATCTGGACTTTAGTCCTTCAGTTTTATGAGTAGTTTCAGAATGCTAGGAATTGGTGATCCGCCTGGAGGGGAATGGGAATTTTTTGCTTCGAATTCGGTGTTTT
>Ga0056135_10000244_pt1 | contig 16744 bp, 16 predicted proteins | sample WorMetG1aBELIZE1_FD_67481 | JGI IMG/M metagenome (GOLD analysis project Ga0056135, IMG submission 67481) | Marine gutless worms symbiont microbial communities from Max Planck institute for Marine Microbiology, Germany - Inanidrilus... ...
AAGGCCGCCTCCGAAAAACCCAACTGACCCGTCAGACGATGCGACATCACAACCCCCGATCAACCTCTATCCTCAATCGAAGGAATCACACCAAACGGATTTATGCAAAGCTCTCAAAGAAGGTGATCAGAGTCAGGACAGGTGTTGGACCTAGGTTGTTAATCGGTTTTTTGAAGGCCCAACGATCGCGACCGCGTCGTCGAAATCTGACCGCTGGATTCCGTTATCGATCGACCGCCCCTTTCGTGTTCTCGGCCGATTTAGAACCATGCAAAAAACCCCTGGCACCCATGACAATTCTCGATTCTCCGGTGATCGAATTTGCACTACATATCTCCACGAAGAACAATGTGGCACGCACCAATTGGTCTCCGACAACCTCAACCCATCGAAGAAGGAATACGGCAATGTTGTTCGATACCTTGCGCGCAGAACTGCGTCACTGGTGGAAAGTCCGTTCGACGATTCGTGAGTTGGACCGGCTCGACGATAGCGAATTGAATGACCTGGGGATCGGCCGTTGGCGCATCCCCGAGATCGCCCGGCGGTCCACCCCTTAAAAAAAACGAGGGGCAAGACCGGGTCTTGCCCCTCGCCAATGGAGGAAGGTTAAACGGTTCCGCCGAGGGAATCCTCAAGCTGCGCCAGCTCCTGTCCGCCGGCCATCAGGTCCTGCAGTTCCTCCGGAGAGATCTCACCCTTCAAAGCCGTGCCAAGAGTCTTGCCCCGGTTGAGGACCGTAAAGCGGTCACCGACGGCCAGCGCGTGGCGCACGTTGTGGGTGATGAAGACGATACCGATGCCCTGCTCGCGCACGCGGTTGACCGTGGCCAGAACATTCGAGGTCTGGCGCACGCCGAGCGCACTGGTCGGTTCGTCGAGGATCAGCACCTTGGCGCCGAAATAAACGGCCCGCGCGATGGCCACCGTCTGGCGCTCACCGCCCGACAATGTTCCGACCGCCTGGTCCGGCCCACGCAGGTTGATGCCCATCTTGCGCATTTCTTCGACCGTGATCTTGTTGGCGCTTTCCGTATCGAAGCGTTTCAAGAGCCCACGGCCCTTGGTCGGCTCGCGTCCCATGAAGAAGTTGCGGGTCACCGACATCAGCGGGATCATCGCCAGGTCCTGGTAGACGGTGGCGATCCCCGCTTCCATCGAATCACGCGGGCTGTCGAAACTCATCGGCTGGCCTTCGAAGAAGATCTCGCCGGCCGAGGGCTTGTGGACGCCGGACATCGTCTTGATGAAGGTCGACTTGCCGGCCCCGTTGTCTCCAAGCAGGCAGTGGCATTCAGCCGGCCGCACGTCGAAGGAGACCCCGGCCAGTGCGATGACGTTGCCGAAATGCTTCTCGATCTGTTCCATATGGATGATTGGTTCGGACATGTCAGCGCTCCCCGGTCACACGTTTGCGGATCATGTTGTTGAAGAGAACCGCGACCAGCAGCATGCCGCCCAGGAACACCAGGTACCAGTCCTGGTCGATCTGGGTGTAGCTCAAGCCGATCAGCACCATGCCGAAGATGATGGCGCCGAAGAAGGCGCCGATCGCCGAACCGTAACCGCCGGTGAGCAGGCAGCCGCCGATGACGGCCGCGATGATCGCCTCGAACTCTTTCTGGAAGCCGCGCCGGGCATCGGTCGAGCCGCTGTCGAGCACGGTGATGATGGCGACCAGCGCTGCGCAGCAGGCGGTCAGCATGAATAGACCCAACTTCACATGCTTCACGGGAACGCCGGAGTTCGATGCCGCGTTGGCGTCGCCACCCGAGGCGAAGATCCAGTTGCCGACGGGCGTTTTCAAAAGCACGTAGGTGGCGGCAAGGGCGATGACGATGAACCACAGGATCTCCACCGGGATGCCCTGCACTTTCGGCAGGCCGTTCTTGAAGGTGTCGATCAGGCCCATGTTCGCCAAGGCGACGAAGACGCCGGGAAAGGCGTCGCCGCTGAAGATCGGCGCCAGGAAGTCACCTTCGACGGCCTTGCGGACGCCGCGCAGCTGGGTCGAACCACCGGTCGCCCACTTCAGGCCGACCAGGGACAGGCCCCGGAAAATGAACAGGAACGCCAGGGTGACGATGAACGACGGAAGGCCCGTCCTGAGCACGATCTGGCCGTTGATGGCGCCGACGAGGCCGGCGAAGACGAATGTGGCCGGAATGGCGATGATCAGCGGGATGCCGAAGGTGACGACACAGGCCCCGAAAAAGAGCCCGGCAAAGGCGATCATCGATCCGACCGAGAGGTCGAACTCGCCACCGATCATCAGGAGCGAAGCCCCGATCGCCAGGATCCCCAGTTGAGCGGCGGGCGACATGAAGTTCATGAAACCGGCCAGCGTGAACATCGCTTCGTCAGCGGTGAACAAGAAGAAGACGAGTACCAGGATGACGCCGGCGATGGCGCCGAGCTCCGGCTTCTTCATCAACTGCGTCAGGAACGGTTCGTCCTTTATTCGCTCGTCTACCGTGTCGGCGGAGACAGTCGACATGATTCCCTCCCAATGTAATTAGAGGGCGGGGCGGCGGTAGCCGCCCCGCGCGCGTTTTAGGCTGTTAGCGGATGCCCTTGGCCGACAGTTCGACGACCTGCCCGGCTTTGTCTGCCGTAATCAGGTTCGGGCCCGACGGAACGTTTCCGCCCGGGATCAAACCGTATTCCGCATGCATGGCCAGGAAGACGACCGGCAGGTATCCCTGCAGGAACTGCTGCTGGTCGATGGCGAAGGCCGCGTCGCCGTTTTTCACGGACTCCAGGAAATTGGCGGACAGGTCGAAGGAACCGACCGCCACCTCGCCCTTGCGGCCAACGGCCTTGACGGCGGTAACCGCCGGCTCGCCGGCCAGCGAGGCGCCCAAGGCCATAACTGTGTCGATCGAGCCGTCCGCATCCAGCGCCGCTTTCACCTTGGCTTCGATTTCGGCAGGATCGTTGGTCGTCGGCAGGACGGTAACGTTGCCGCCAAAACCTTCCGCGAACCCGGCGCAGCGGTCGTCGAGAGCCACGTTACCGACTTCATGGTTGACGCAGATCGCCTTCTTCTGGCCCATCGAGGCCATCTTCTCGCCCGCCGCCTTGCCGGCGACGAACTCTTCCTGACCGACGTGCAGAAGCGCGCCGAGGCCTTTCGAGACGTCCGAGCCTGAGTTCATGGAGACGACCGGGATGCCGGCGGCGACCGCCTTCTGGATCGACGGGCCGAGTGCGTCGGCGTCGGGGATGGAAACGACGATGCCGTCGGGCTCCTGGTTGACGGCGGCATCGATCAGCTGGCTCATCGCCACCATGTCGAAGGTCTCAGGCGCCCGGTAGGAGACCTTGGCGCCGGTGTCCTTGGCGCCGCGTTCGACGCCGTTCTTGACGACCGACCAGAACGGGTCACTCGCTTGGCCGTGACTGACGACGATGATATCGGCAGCGAAACTGGGTGCCGCAAAGGCGATGGCCGCCGCGGCGATGATGGATTTGATGGGTGATCTCATGAATTCCTCCCTAAGCTTGAACATGATCCCACCGAAACAGGTGGGTATGACAGTTCGGACGTTTTAACAGTTTTACCGTCCAGCGTCGCTACCTAAGCACAAACTGAAAAACTTTGCAACCGGTTGCAATTTTTTGCGATTAAGTGTTCCATGGGCTCGGATTTTCGGGGTATGGATTACGCCGCTAGTTGGGTTCGAATAGAACCGATTGAACGGTTTTAAGGGTCGCAAGCCATGGCCGTCACGATCAGAGATGTGGCATCACGTGCCAAGGTCTCGACGTCCGCCGTCTCGCGGGCGTTTACCAAAGGTGCGTCCGTTTCGGATAAGATGCGCAGGAAAGTCGAAAAGGCGGCCAAGGAGCTTGGATACACACCGAATATCCTGGCTCGCAGCCTGACGACAAGACGCACGAAATTAATCGGTCTGGTATCCAACAACTTTGATAACCCTCTGTTTTTACAAGTTTTTGACTTATTCACTCGCGGACTGCAATCGCGCGGGCTTAGGCCCTTGCTGGTTAACCTGACAAGCGAAGCCGACCCGCAAAACTCCTTGAAAATGCTGCAACAGTATTCCGTTGATGGCGTGATCTTGACCACGTCGGAGTTGCCGGTCGCTTTCTCCCAGGCGTTCAAGAAAGCGGGTATCCCGATCGTTCATGCTTTCGCACGCTTGAGCGAAGCCCCAGACGTCCACTCGGTCAGCATTGATGACCGTCATTGTGGGAACATGGTTGCAAAGTTGCTCATTGAAAACGGTTACAAAAAGATCGCCTTTTTGGGGGGCCGGAGAAGGCTACCGTGACCCAGGACCGTCTTGCCGGGTTTTTGGAAGAAACCGCCCGGCACAAGGGGGTCCGCGTCAACCACAGTTTTGCGGGCACGCATTCCTTCGAAGCGGGGCGCAATGAAATGCTTCGGTTGATGAAAAAGCCGCCAGCTGAAACCTACTTCTGCGGCGACGACGTCCTGGCGATCGGCGCCATCAGCGCGATACGATCGAGCGATCTGAGGGTGCCCGATGATATCGGGTTCGTCGGCCTCGACGATATGGAAATGGCCGCTTGGGAAAACATCAACCTGACTACCGTACGCCAACCCATCAAGCGGATTGTTGAGGCGACAATCGAATTGATCGTGACCATGCTCGACGATCCGGACTGCGAACCCGAATCCCGTCTATTCCCCTGCGAAACAGTAGAACGGGGAACGTTGAGGCGCTTGCGGTAACCACCGACGGCCATCGCTCGTCGTCGGCAAGGAGCACCGTTCCATGTCCGCGCCGGGTCAAAGTGACCTCTCGCCAGCCTCGATATGATCTCAGCGTTGGGGTGACGACAACCTCGAAGCCCTAGAGGCGTCGCTTGCCGACCACGACGGCCATAGCAATCACAAGCGCGTTAACCTCCGCTTTCGCTATTCCGGCCAGGGCGCCGATTGATTAACTATAGTGCCGCGGCATCGGGTTCAGGGCAGCCGGCGGCGCGGAAGATTCGTTTCGATCAGGGAGATGACAATGGACCGCAAGCTCGAGGGGGATGCCATCGATCCCCGTGTTTACGATCTCTACGACGAATACTGCCACGGCCGCATGGAGCGCCGCGAGTTCCTCAACCGCGCGGCTGCGATAACGGTCGTCGGCGGCATCTCGGCCCTAGCCATGGCCGAAGCCCTGCTTCCCCGCTATGCCGAGGCGCAGATGATTTCCTTCACCGACAAGCGCATCAAGGCGCGTTACGTCAACTACCCGTCGCCGGGCGGCACTTCGGGCGAGATGCGGGGCTACCTGGTGCAGCCGGCGGGCGAGGGGCCGTTCCCGTCGGTCCTAGTCATCCACGAGAACCGCGGACTCAATCCGCATATCGAGGATGTGGCGCGGCGCGCCGCCGTCGAGGGCTTCCTGGCTTTGGCCCCGGACGGCCTCTACCCGGTCGGCGGCTACCCCGGCAACGACGACGACGGCAAGGTCATGCAGCGTGGCCTCGACAAGGGCAAGCTGTTCACCGACCTCTTGAACGGTGCCAAGTTCCTGAAGGCACACAAGCTATCGAACGGTAAGCTCGGCGCCACCGGCTTCTGTTACGGTGGCGGCGTCGTCAACAACCTGGCCGTCGTCATGGGCGGCGATCTGAACGCCGGAGTGCCGTTCTACGGACGCGCTGCAAAGGTGGAGGACGCGGCCAAGATCAAGGCACCGCTGCTGATCCACTACGCTGAAGATGACCCGCGCATCAACGCCATGAAGGACGGCTACGAAACGGCCCTGAAGGCGGCGGGCGCCGAATTCGAAATGCACGTCTATCCCGGGACCCGGCACGGATTCCACAACAATTCGACGCCGCGTTACAATGAGGAAGCGGCGAAACTGGCCTGGGAACGGACGGTGGCCTTCTTCCGCAAGCACCTGTCCTAACCGGACCATGCGTCAGTTCAGGTTGTAGATGCGCCTCGCGTTGGCACCGCCGACCCGGGCGGCAAGAGCGGCCGGGAGCTGGTCGATCAGGGACCAGGTGCCCTGGAACGAGGCGGCCATCGACGGGCTGCCGAACGGGCCGACGAACTCGTCGGCACCGATGACGAAACGGTCCGGGTGGGCTTTGATCAGGGACAGCCAGTCGCTTTTGAAACGGCCTGCGCCGTCGACAATGCGGTTCGGCATCGGCCCGCCGCCGCCGACTTGGTTGATGCGCTTCTCGACGCGGAGTGCCAGATAGAGGTTCGGATGGTCCCGCAACAGTCGATCCAACAGGCCCGGGTCCATGCCCCCGGTGTTGTCCCAGCCGATGTGCTGCCAGACGATGCGGGCGCGGCGGTTGTGGGCGAGCAGGCGCTCGAGGGCCGGCACCGAGGCCTCTAGCCAATCGGGGTTCTTCGAACAGGCTCCTTTCAGGCTATTCAGCATCGGCCGGCGCGCCAGCACGGATTCCATATGCAAGTCGATGGTGACGTCGCGTCCGGCGGCAATGTCGGCCAGTTCCTTGAACAGCGGATGGTCGGCCGGAGCGAATTGGTAGTTGTGTTTCTCCGTCATGCAGAGATGGAGAGAGATCATCTCGCCGAAGCCGGCGGCACCGGCGTCGATCAGGCGTTCGGCACGTTTTCGGAATTCGGCGCGGTCGGCCGCGGTGACTCGGTCGGCTGGGATATTCTGCAGCATCGTCTTGAGGGTGGCGCCGTCGGCCAGTTGGCGCAACCGCCCGGGATGGCGGGCGACGGCGTCGCGGATCAACTGGTAATCCTGTTCCGGTGCGAGTTTGTGGGACGGCACGGTGACGACGAGCGCCGTCTTAAGGCCGCGGGCATCCATCATCGCGACCAGCGCGTCGGCGGCCCGCGCCAGGCCGGCCGCAGCACCGCCCATTGGGCCGCCCTGGCGCCCTTGGCCCGGCGCCATGCCGCGCCTCGGCAGGCCTCGGCGCTGCATACCCTGGGGCTGCATCCCTTGGCGCGGGTCGGAAAATCCTCCACCCTGGCCGCCGCCCATGGCGGCGTCGAGGCCGCGCGGGTGCAGGTGCATATGCACGTCGACGTAATCACCGCCAGCCCGGGAGGCACCGGAGAGCAGCGCCGAAAACACGACCGTTAGCGTCATCAATCTCGGAAGGTTCAAGCCATCGTCCTTCGTGACCGCGCCCCGTCAGTATACAGCCTGCCTGCATGCGGTGGTATGTCGATGGAACCGTGTGTTCGTTTTTCGGAACCGTCCTTCCCCTTGAAGCGGAGGCGGCGGGCCTTAATCCGCGCTCGCCACCTTGGCCCGATCATCATTGCCGGATCCGGCGCCGACCGCTGTCTCTCCGGCCCCGGTTTCTCCAGAAGAGGGCGGCAGGTCGAAATAAAAGGTCGTGCCCTCGCCGGTCTTGGTCTCGAAGCCGATGGTGCCACCGTGCAGTTCGACAATGGCCCGGGTAATATTGAGGCCGAGACCGAGGCCGCCGCTGGCCCGGTCGTCGCTGGCGTCGGCCTGGGAGAAACGAAGGAATACCCGGTCCCGGAATTCCTCGGGGATGCCGCTGCCGTGGTCGGTGACCGAGAACCGCACGCAATCCCCGGCGCCCTGGGCGCCTATGTCACGGGCGGCGATTTCGACCCGGGCACCGCGGGGCGAGAACTTGGCCGCGTTCGACAGCAGGTTGGCGAATACCTGCATCAGGCGGTCGGCGTCGCCATCGACGCGGGCCGCCGAAAGGGGGCTTTCAATGACAAATTCGACGCCATTGTCGCGCCCGATCATCCGGTGCGCCTCGACCGCCCGCTCGACCAGGTCGGCGGCGACGAGCGGCGACCGGTTCAAGATGAGCTTTCCGCTCTCGATCTTGGAGATATCGAGGACATCCTCGATCAACACTGCGAGGCGGTCGCTGTTACGACTGGCAATGTCGATCATGTGGGCGACCTCGGCCGGTACGGGACCGATGTTGCCGCCGCGCACCAGCTTCAGCGCACCCATGATCGAGGTCAGCGGTGTCCTTAGCTCGTGGCTCATGGTGGCGAGGAATTTGGACTTGGCGGCATCGGCCTCCTTGGCTGCGACCAGCGCTTCAAAAATATCTTCCGTGTTTTGCTCGAGTTTCGCGTGCTGTTCCTTGATGGTCCGGTCGGCCCGTTTAACCACCCTGTAGAGCACGAGATAGAGCAGGCCAAAGCCGACCAAGAGCGCGACAAAGACGTGGAGGACGTGGTCGTTGATATCGTCCAGGAGCCCGGTTACATCGGAATCGATGAGCATGACGCCGATGACGGTGCTGTCACCATTGCGAAGCGGCATGTAGGTGGAGAGGATTTCGCGACCCGCCGGCACCGCGGTCGAAACGGTTCGCGTTGATGCCACCGTTCCACCGCGTGCCGCCAGGAATGACGAATCACTGCTCCGCGCGTTGCCGGCGTTGACCGTCGGCACGGAAACGACCATCCGTCCGGCAACGTTGAGCACGCCGACACGCAAGATCTCGAGTCCACGGATACGGTTGGCCAGCTGGCTTGTCAGGATTTCCACGCGATCGGCGTCGGGATTAACGATCCAACCAAGATCATTCCCATGGTGCATGCGGATGTCGTTGACCAGGACGCGGGCCACGGTCGTGTTCCGGCGTTCGCCGAGACCGATCATGTCCTCAACGGAGAGGTGATGGAAGAATCCCATCAACACGGCAACGACCAGGAAAATGGCTGTCGCGCTGACGATGGAAAAGTGCCGGGCAAGCCTAAACGCGGGCATCCTGTCTTATGGGGTCTCCCTATACGCGATCGTCAGCCCTGCGGGCTTGGGCTTTCACCGGCTGAGCGGGCCAGCCGCCCGTTAACCGAGAAATTCGTACCAAAGAAACTGTATCTACGATAGGGAAAACCGTCGTAACAGCCAAACGAGCCGGCCGGAATGGCCTTTTCCCGGCGCCGGCAAGGCGATAAACCCGTCAAGCCATGAAAACCATTGTCTACCAGTCCCAGCGTCCCGAAGGCCTGCCGGCCTGGCTTGAGACGTGTCTCGGCAGTGTCCGTTCCTGGTCCGAAGACCGCGGTTTCGCCTATCGGTTCTATGGCGACGAGATCTTCGAGCGGGTGCCAGCCTGGTATCGCGACAAGACCGCCGCCTATCCGCAGGTCGCGACCGATCTGGGGCGTCTGCGCCTGGCCCGGGAACTGCTCGACGAGGGCTATGAGCGGACGGTCTGGCTCGATGCCGACGTGCTGGTCTTTGATCCGGAAAATTTCCGGATCAACGTCGAGACGGGTTCCGCGTTCGGCCGCGAGGTTTGGGTGCAGGCCGACGGCAAGGGTGGCCTCAGGGCCTACCGCAACGTCCACAATGCCGTGGCGCTGTTCTGCCGGGACGACACCTTTCTCGACTTCTACGCCGACGCCTGCGAGCGCATCATCGGGCGCGCCGACGGCGGCCTGCCGCCGCAGATCGTCGGCACCAAATTGCTGACCGCGCTTCACAACATCGTCGGATTCCAGCTCATCGATGCCGTCGCCATGGCCAGCCCTCCGGTCGTCCGCGACATCGCCGGCGGTGGCGGAGCGGCGCTCGACCGGCTGTCGCGCGAACTCGAGGCCGTACCGGAGGCGGTCAATCTCTGCTCGTCGCTCGAAGGTGCCGTCACCGATGGCGTCAACCTCGATGCGGCGCTGATGGCGGCGGCCGTGAACCGGCTTCTGGACGACGGTGCCCCTGTTTTCCAGCGGGTCTCTCAGCGGGTTTTCCACAAGCTCCGTCCATAGAAACGCGGAAGTTGGCCCCGCTTTTGCTCTCAAACCTGTCGAGACCGGGAAGGGGCCCGTGATTCGGTGGGTTTTGCCTAATTTTTAGGCGATTTAGGCGCGCGGCGCTTAAAAATTAGCCGATATCTGTCCTCCAATCCCGTCTTGGGTCTGTCCGGCAGGGGCGCCGGGCTCGGTGGTTATTGGAAAACGGATGAAAACCATGAAAAACCTTCCGAAAACGTTCGGACTGTGTCTGGCCGTCATCGCCGGACTGTTGATCGCGCCGCAAGCGGCGTGGGCCGAGGAGGCGACCTTGAACGGCGCCAACACGGCCTGGATTCTCACCTCGACGGCACTCGTGCTGTTCATGACCCTGCCCGGCCTGGCGCTGTTCTACGCCGGCTTGGTGCAGGCCAAGAACGTGCTGTCCGTCATGATGCACTGCTTCTCTATCGCGTGCCTGATGTCGGTGCTGTGGCTGCTGGTCGCCTATAGCCTCGCTTTCAGCGACGGCGGTGCGGCCAATGCCTTCGTCGGCGGACTGGGCACGATGATGCTCTCCGGCGTCGGTTGGGAGAGCCTGTCGGGCGACATTCCCGAGAACGTCTTCTTCATGTTCCAGATGACCTTTGCCATCATCACGCCGGCCTTGATCGTCGGCGCCTACGTGGAGCGCATCAAGTTCCCGGCCGTGCTGCTGTTCAGCGGTCTATGGCTGATCATCGTCTACGCGCCGGTCTGCCACTGGATTTGGGGCGGCGGCTGGTTGGCCGAGATGGGGGTCATGGACTTCGCCGGCGGTCTCGTCGTTCACGCCACGGCCGGTACATCGGCCCTGATCATCGTCTTGGGCCTCGGCAATCGTGTCGGCTTTCCGAGCCAACTGCGGCCGCCGTACAGCCCGGGCCTGGTCATGATGGGTGCGGCCATGCTGTGGGTCGGCTGGTTCGGCTTCAATGCCGGGTCGGCGCTCGCCGCCGACGCCAGCGCCGGCATGGCGATGACCGTCACCCACGTTTCGGCAGCCACCGCTTCGCTGGTCTGGGTGGTCATCGAATGGGCCAAATTCGGCAAGCCGAGCCTGGTCGGCATCGTCACCGGCATGGTCGCCGGCCTCGCCACGATCACGCCGGCATCCGGCTTCGTCGGACCGCTCGGCGGTCTCGCCATCGGTTTGGCGGGTGGCTTCGTCTGTTATTTCGCCGTCGGCCTGGTTAAGAACCGCTTCAACATCGACGACTCGCTCGACGTCTTCGCCGTCCATGGCGTCGGCGGCATCACCGGCACCATCCTGGCCGCCGTTTTCGCCGTCGAAGGTCTCGGCGGGCCGGGTCTCGCCGAAGGTGTTTCCGTCGGCGGGCAATTGGGTGTGCAGGTCACCGGCGTCGTCGCCGTTGTCGCCTGGTCGGCCATCGCCACCTGGGTCATCGTCAAGGTCACCGGCATGGTCACGGGTCTCCGTGTCACCGACGACCAGATCACCGAAGGGCTTGACCTGGCCCAGCACGGTGAACGAGGCTATTCGCTCTGACGGGCGGTTTGGATCGAGGAGAAAACACATGCAACTCGTTATGGCCATCATCAAACCGTTCCGCCTGGACGCCGTTCGCCAGGCCCTGACGGAAGCCGGGGTCCAGGGCCTCACCGTATCGGAGGCCAAAGGCTTCGGTCGGCAGAAGGGGCAGACGGAGATCTACCGTGGTGCCGAGTACAACATCGACTTCGTGCCGAAGGTCCGTCTCGAGGTCGTCGTCGACGACGATCAGGTGGAGAGTGTTGTCGAGGCGATCCGCTCGTCGGCCCATACCGACAAGATCGGCGACGGCAAGATCTTTGTCCTCGGGGTCGGCCAAGCCATGCGTATCCGCACCGGCGAGACCGGGCCGGACGCGCTCTAGGGCGTCTTACCTACGTCTTTCACCTGCCGGCGAAAGGCACCCCCATCCCAACCCTCCCCCATCAAGGGGGAGGGGGTCACTCCCGGAATCGATACCCGAGTTCCCTCCCCCCTTGTGGGGGAGGGGCAGGGTGGGGGGTAATCGTCAGGACTCTGACCCTGTATGGGTGCCCGCCGGTTCTCGGTCAGCGCTTTCTCGCAAGAAGCAAACCATCGCCGATGGGGACCAGGCTCATGGTTACCCGTTCGTCGGCCTGAACCTTCTTGTTGAGGACCCGGATCGCCTCGGTGGTGCTCTTGATGATGGCCGGATCGGCGACGCTGCCGCCCCAAAGCACGTTGTCCACCGCGATCAAGCCGCCGACGCGCAACAGGTCGACGGCGCGGTCGAAATAGTCCGGATAGGTCTGCTTTTCGGCATCGATGAAGACGAAATCGAAGTCGCCGGAGCGGCCCTCGGCGATCAGCGCATCCAGCGTCTCGATGCCCGGCGCCAGGCGCAGGTCGATCTTGTGGTCGACGCCGGCCTCCGCCCAGAACGGCCGGCCGATCGACGGGTATTCGTCCGAAATGTCGCAAGCGATGAGCTCGCCGTCGTTGGGCAGGGCCATCGCGACGGCGAGCGCCGAATAGCCGGTGAAGGTGCCGACCTCGATGCAGCGCCGGGCGCCGATCAGTTCGACCAGCAGCGCCATGAACTGACCCTGCTCCGGCGCGATCTGCCAGCCGGCAAACTCCAGGTCTGCCGTCCTGGCGCGAAGCCGCTTGAGGACATCCGCCTCGCGCAGGGAATTCTCGAGAAGATACGCATAGAGCGCATCCGTCATTTGCAGGGTGCGGGTCGACACGGGAAGCCTCTTTCTGCGTGATCGGGAACGGGTCTTTGGGAAATCCTGATATCCGACGTTTTTGCCGGTGGCCCCTGATATAGTGACTCCCTTGGACGATGCAACCTAAAGCGCCGGTAAGCCGGGTGGGCTCGACCTCGAGCGTCAAGCGCCAACGCAGAAAGGCCGCGCCGTCCTCAAGCTCCTCAGGAGCCTGGAAGAGACCCAGCGATGGCCATCCGAATAAACTATGCCGCGAGCAGTTCCGGTTCGCCGCAAAATCGCTGGCTCATGCGCTGGCGACGGCGCCCTTCTGCGAAGACCAGTTTCGGGGCCGCAAGGCACTCAATGCCGACACGCATTCCAAGTGTTTCTGACCGCAACCGAACACCATTCGATCATTTCGTCACCGGCAATGTGAAGAAGAACGTCGTACCGATATCGACATCGGAATCGAAGCCGATCGTACCGTCATGCTTCTCGACGATCGACTTAGTGATGCTCAAACCCAATCCGGTACCGCCGGTCTGGCGGTTATCCGAGGCATTCAGTTGGGCAAACCGCCCGAAGATAAATTCTCGAAACTCCTCCGGTACGCCCGAACCATGGTCGGTGACCGATACCCTCGCCATGCCGTCGTTTCGGCAAACCGCGATTTCGACTTTATCCCCTTCGGATGAGAACTTGGCGGCATTGGACAATAGGTTGGTGACCGCCTGAGTGAGGCGCCGGCTGTCACCGCGCACCGTCAACTCGGGAGCAAGATCGCCGAGGATGAACTCGACACTGAACTCCTCGGCCAGTCCTTTGTTTATTTCAACGGCTTCCCTCACCACACCCGATAGGTCCAACGTTTGAAAATCGAACTCCATATTGCCGGAATCGAGTTTCTCCATATCGAGGATGTCGTTGACTAGATTGATGAGCCGCTCGGTATTCCTTTGGGCCACGTCCAACAGGTTTATTACATCCTCGGGCAACTGTCCGAGGGCACCGTCGACGACGAGCCCCAGCGATCCCTTGATCGATGTCAGCGGCGTGCGGAGTTCGTGGCTGACGGTGGCGACAAATTCACGCTTCATGCGGTCCAGCTTTCTGTGCTCGGTAATGTCTGTAGCCGTTCCCCGATACCCCGTGAATGTTCCGTTTTCGTCGAAAAGAGGCTTTCCGCTTACCGACAGCCATCTGACGCTGCCATCTTCAAGTTGGCGCGGTTGGATAAAATCCCGAAACGGGCGATGCGCGTTCAAGTCGTCCAGATGTGCCTGCCATCGGCTCTCTTCAATACCCTCAGGCTTTACCGCGGACCGGGGCTTGCCGATGAACTCGGACGTATCATATTCATGGACGCTTTCGGAACCGGGGGCAAGGAAGCTGTAACAAAGATCCTTGTCGAATTCCCAGAACCAGTCTGAGCCGGCTTCGCTGAAATCGCGGAAGCGTTTCTCGTTTTCGCGCAGTGCCTTTTCGACATGCCTTCGGTGGGAAACATCCTGCATGGCTTGACGTAATAGTTCTTTGCTCTCAAGCAGCGAGACTTCTGTCTGAGCCCGTCTCCATATGTGCTCGAAAACCGTGACGAAATAATCCAATTCACCTTTCGCTTCGCGAACAAGGGATATCGTAATGAAACTCCATGTAGTGGAACCGTCCTTGAGGAGCAGGCGGGCTTCATGTTCGCCGACGTCTATTTCGCCCGCTTCCAGTCGGCTGAGGAGATCGAGATGGGTGTTGAGATCGTCAGGATGGATAATTGACTGGAAACGCAACGCGATCAGGTCGTTCCCGTGGTACCCGAGAATTTCGCCTAACTTCCGGTTGGCGCGTAACCAACGGCCTTCTGGTGCGCTCAGCAGGATGCCGACGGCAGACTGGTTGAAGACGGCCTCGAATCGATCCTCGCTGTCGTGTATCTCCCGCGTTAGTGCGTCGAGTTCGAATTCCAGCCCCAGAATACGCTGGAGTGTTGTTTCTTCTTCACCATCCTTGCGCGGCTTTTCCACCGACCGTGTCCCATCGAGTTGCCGGGTCCGAGGCAAATACGGGTGCCCTGCGAAAAGGCACCCATTGGCTGCCAGGGAATAAATAAGGTTGTTTTCGTATGTCTTGCGTCATTCTCCGCGATAGCAGGATCTTTGGGCAATGGCCAATATCCACCATCCACGGCAGGGGCCTTTTCAGTCGCAGGCCTCGACCCGCACCGAAGCCCCACCCGGCAAGGACCTCAGGATGCTCACGTCCTCCACGGCGTCCCCCCAGACGTTGGCCGGGGAGGCCAGGCGGATCTCGTCGCCGTGCGAGGCCGGGGTCGGGCCCCAGGCGATGGCGATGCAGCTGCCGGCCAGCCAGAAGGCGATCTCGCCGGCCCTCGGCGTATCGGTGGCATCGGATTCCGACGGCGCCGACACGGGCGCGTCGAAATAGACCTCGTCGCCCCAGGTGCGCGCCGTCGCGGTGAAGGGTAGGGCATCGAGAATGGCCTGGGCGGTCGCCGTGTCGCGCGGTACGACCGTCAAGGTCACGTCGCCGATGATCAGTCGCACCGAGGCCATGTCCGTATTTCTCCGTCTCCCGCGTCACTGCAGCATTTCATTGGTTTCGTCATCGTCGTCGTCATCGGGTGGCAGTGGCGAGGCGGCGCCGGCCTGGTGGTGGATCATCCGCCAGCGCCCGCCGTCGCGGACGAAGATGTTGGTCGCGAGCAGCGCGCCCGCGGTCAGCGCCTCGTAGCAGATGACGTAGGCGACGTCGCCTCTGATGAAGGCCTGGGCGTCGCGGCAGGTGACCTCGGGCGAGGCCTCGTTGGTGAGGATGCGGTCCCAGCTCTCCATGACCTCCTCATAGCCGAACAGCGGCGGCCAGCCCGGGTGCAGGCAGGTGATCCGCTCGTCCGACGACCAGACGTCGGTCATGGCGGCCAGGTCGCGGTTGGTGAAGGCCGCGTAGAAGGCCTCGTTGGCGAAGAGGACGGCCGCCGTATCGGTCATTGCACGCTCCCTGAATTCAACAATTCGAGGAGTTTAGCCCGTGCGGGCGGATGGACTCAAACATAGGGTGGCCCAAGGAACTAGGCGACCAGCGAGCGGCGCATTCCGGTTTCGACCGGGTTGACCCGGTGGTAGAGGAACGACGGAAAAACCACCGCCGATCCCCTTTTGCGGGCGTCGCTCAAGACATGCACGCGCCGTTCCGGCGCATCCGGCGGCGCATTGAGGTTCTCGATACAAAAGTCGCCACCGCTGTATTCATCGCCGTCGTCGAGCGCGATGGCGATGCTGACCTTGCGGACCATCCCGGGCCAGCGCGATTGCGCGTCATAGACCCTGCGGCGCTGGTCGGCGTGCCAGGTATAATGCTGCCCCACCCCGTATTTGGTGAATTGCACGGACTCGACCTGCTTCAGTTCCCAACCCCAGCAGAGCCGGTTGGTTTCGAACACGAAATCGGCTAATTGCTTGTGAATCCAAGAACTTTCCGGGGTGTCGCTGATCCACGATACGATCGAATCGCGCATGTTCTCGTCCGGGTCGTAGGCGACGGTGGCGGCCATAGGGTCGAGGGCCTCGCCGATTTCGATGACACGGTCACAGAACTCGGCCGAGAAGTGGGATTCAAAGACACGATACGGGTATAGGAGACGCACGTCGGCGGGACCTCGGATCAACAGTCGGGATGGGTTTGGTAGCATGGCGGAGAACACCGGAAAACCTTCAAAAATTTAAGCGCAGGGACATGACCTTAGATGACATAAACCCCTGAATTCGGGTGATTCCCGAGGGGAAGGGCATAAGATTGTCCAATAGGCACCACATATCCCGCGCAGTTTGGATTTTATCCGGGTCGGGCCGGAGCGCAGGGGACTTTTTGCGAGGTCGATCATGGCTGAAGAAGGCGTCACCCCAAACGAAGAGGTCGATGAGGAGGAAGAGGAGGAGGAACAGAGTTCCGACGACCGCCAAACCCTCGATGACCTAACCGTCCTTACCGATACGACGTCGCCTTTGGACGACGCTGACGAGCAAGGCATCGGCGACGATACCCTGGAATGGGAGGAACCCGCCGCCAGCCAGTCGTTATCGACCATTCATACCGGGTCGCGACCGACCGACGCCGAGCTGATGGCCAACCTGGTGCCTGAAGGGGATGTCATCATCGATGAAGGCGAGATCGTGCCGCCCGAGGAAGCGGTCGGTGCCGAACTGCCCGAAGTGGATGCCGAACTCCCCGAGACCGAACCGGATCCCGAACCGGTGCCCGAGGCGGCCACTGGCGCCCCGCCGCCTCCGCCTGCGCCGCCCGCTCCCGAAGAACCCGTGGTCGAGGAGG
>Ga0056135_10000254_pt1 | contig 15934 bp, 17 predicted proteins | sample WorMetG1aBELIZE1_FD_67481 | JGI IMG/M metagenome (GOLD analysis project Ga0056135, IMG submission 67481) | Marine gutless worms symbiont microbial communities from Max Planck institute for Marine Microbiology, Germany - Inanidrilus... ...
GCTCAGGAACGAGATGGTGATTACCGAGACCAGCGAGCTCGACTGCATGATCGTCGTCGAGACAATGCCGAACCCGATACTCTTCCACAGCCGGTCCGTGGTCACCGTCAGCAGTTTCTCGAGAAGCCCCCCGGTGAAGGCACGGAAGCCCTCTTCCAGGAACAGCATGCCGAACAGGAAGATGGCAACACCGGCGGCGATCTCCTTGAAGTCCGGGCTGATCCAGAATCCGTAAATCAGGAGACCGAAGATTACGGGAAGAACAATTCAGCGTAGCATGGATCTATCCCTTTTGTCTAGAAAATTTATGATAGAATAGTAGCAAGAGAAATTCAGCGTCGAGCTGAACATAATGGTGTCTCGCGGCTTGAATTAACTGCGAATACACCCGGGACCCTAAGAAAAGGAAGCCAACTATGCCTGGAAAACCTCACTTTCTCACGATCACCTCGGCGATAGCGTTAACGGTCTCCCTGGTCGCGGCACCGCTAACCATAACCATCGACCCCATTGACATCACCCTGGCCACGGCGGACGCCAAAGGCGGTAACGGTGGTGGCGGCGGTAACGGAGGCGGTGGCGGCGGCGGTGGTTCCGGCGGCGGGAACAGCGGCAGCAACGATGGCGGAAAAGGCGGCGGAAATGCGGGAAAAGGGAATGCCGGTAATGATGTTGGCCGAGGAAATGCCGGAAACGCATCTGGCAAGGATAATGCCGGTAACGCTGCCGGTCGCGGCAATGCCGGTGGCAACAAAGGCAACAACCATGGCGCCATCGCCAGTTCGCTCGGCGCCTTGAATGCGGCCCACGCATCCAACACGGCACGCAGCCGGGCGGCAGCCAATTCGCGGGTCGGACGGATATCGAGTTACGCCGAAGCCGTGGCAACGACTCGTGAGGCGGTCGATGCGTTGACGGCACTGGAGGCGCAATTAGCAGCGGCCGAGGCCGATCTGGGTAACGTTCAGACCTCCCTCGCTGAAGCGCAAACGGCGGCCGAGGCAGCGGCTGCGGCAGCGGCTGCGGCAGAAAATCCGGACGACGAAGAAGCTCAAGCGGCAGCGGCGTCGCTCGAAGGCGAGGCTGCGGAAGCGCAAGCGGCCGCTGACGAAGCGGCGGCGGCCGAAGGCGAAGCGGCGGCGGCCGAAGGCGAAGCTTTATCCGACGCGGCCAACAAAGATACCGATGACGCCGTTGCTTCGGCGGTCAACGGTCTACTTGGGCTTTAATCGCTATCCGGAATATAGCTGGGATCAGGATTCGGGCAGTCTTGCGGTAGCAAACCGTAGTGTGTCGACCAGTGTCGGCGAAACCCTGCCGTCCGCATTTTGTCGGGCAGCCCGTTGCAACGATTGGATGGCATGGCGCGTGCTGAAGCCCAGTACGCCGTCTTCCGGACCGGCTCTGAACCCAAGCCTGTTTAAGGAACGCTGGACATAACGGACCGTCGGCCGGTCGGCGAAGACCTCGTTTTGCGTCACCCGCCAAGCCGAGGCTTGACGCCGGCCCCGGTTCAACTCGCTGGTTGTAAGACTCCGCGCAATGCGATCCCGCAACTCGGCTGCCTGCGCCTCGTTTTGTTGAGCCGCCAGTTCCAACCAGGTCCAGGCGCTCGCGCTGTCTTTGGAGACGCCCATGCCGGAGGCTCGAAAGACCCCGAAAGACAGCATCGCCCCAGGGTGGCCCCGTTCGGCCGCCTTTTCGTACCAGCGCGCCGCCCAGGGCAAATCCTTAGGCACGCCGCGTCCGTTGGCGTAAGCCTCGCCCAGTTGGTAATAAGAACGGACGTGTCCCTGGGCGGCCGCCTTCTCGAAAAAACTGGCGGCTCGGAGGTGGTTCACTTCAACACCGCGTCCGGATGCGTAGTTCACGCCTGCCAGGTATTGAGCGTCCATATGCCCCTGGTCCGCCGCTCGGATCAGCCAACGGGTCGCGGCCGAATAGTCCTGTTCGACGCCGCGGCCGTTGGTGTACCGAAGCCCCAGCCTGTACTGGCTGACGGCATCACCCCTTTCCGCTCGTTTCTCCAATTCCGACGTGGGAGATGACGGCCAAAAGTCACGGATCGTCTGGCAACCAACGAGCGTCCCGACGACTAAAGCCAACAACCCAATTTTAAAGAAATTCACTTCATATCTTTCAATTAATACGTTCGAACCGTCACGAAGATATCACGCCCGTTCCTTCAGTGAAAAGTCGAATTGTTGTGTCGATGTCCGGATGGATCAGTGCCCCGCCGCCGGCTCGGCCCCTTCTTTGAGGACGAAGCGGCGCGAGCAGTAGGGACAGACGACCTCTTGGTTGTCGCCCATCTCCAGATAGATCGCTGGATGGCCAAGCGCGCCGCCGCCGCCGTCGCAGGCGACCCGTTTGCTATCCACTTCGATGATTTCCACGTCCGTCATCTGGCGCCTCTGGAAAAATGAAATCCGCGTCGGAGCCGATGATATCAGCGCCGGGCGGTCGATTCCAAGGCCAAGATTGGCCTCAGCAACGATGGCGATGCATGTCTTCGCGGGCTTGACAAGATCACCGGTTGCTGAGAGGTACGGGGGCGGATTCTCCCGCCTTTTTCGGTCTCGCCAAACGGACACGTCATGCCCGATCCGGATTACGCCATCGAAACGACGGCCCTCTCGAAGACCTATGCGGCGTCGCGCAAGAACCCGCCGAAAGAGGCCCTAAAGGACGTTTCGATCCGGATTCCCCGGGGCTCGTTCTTCGCACTCTTAGGCTCCAACGGCGCCGGCAAGTCGACCTTCATCAACATCATCGCCGGCCTCGTCATCAAGTCGTCGGGGGAGGCCAAGGTCTGGGGATACGACATCGAAGCCGACATGCGCCGGGCTCGGCGCGCCATCGGTGTGGTGCCGCAGGAACTCAACATCGACCCCTTCTTCACCCCGCGTGAACTCCTCGAGCTGCAGGCCGGGCTTTACGGCGTGCCGAAGGCCGAACGCCAGACCGAAACGGTGCTGGAAGCGGTCGGCCTCGCCGACAAGGCCGAGGCCTATGCGCGCACTCTATCGGGCGGCATGCGCCGGCGTTTGCTGGTCGGCAAGGCCATGGTCCACGACCCGCCGGTGTTGGTCCTCGACGAGCCGTCGGCCGGCGTCGATGTGGATCTGCGCCGCCAGTTGTGGACGCACGTGAAGGAGATGAACGCGCGCGGCACCACGGTGCTGCTGACGACGCATTATCTCGAGGAGGCCGAGGCGCTGTGCGACACCATCGCCATCATCAACCACGGCCGCTTGATTGCCTGTGAACCGACGGAACGGCTGTTGTCGACCCTCGATACCAAGGAACTGACCGTGACCCTGGCCGGCGCCGTTGATGGAATCCCTGACTCTCTTCACGGTTTTCACGCAACGCCGGCGAACGGCAACCGATTGGTCTTCACCTACGCGCCGAGCCAGACCGATGCCGGCGCCATCCTGGCCGCCGTCGGCGCCGCCGGGCTCGAGATCGTCGACGTGTCGACCAAGGAAGTCGAACTGGAAGATATCTTCGTCAAGTTGACCCGCGAATCGGATGCGGGCGCATCGGAGCCATGAGGCGTATCGGCCATGTCGGCGCCCGGCTATTCACGGCCTTCCTGTTGCTATCCTGGCTGGCCGCCTGCACGCCGATGGTCATGAAGCAGGGCGACATCTCACAAGCGCCGAAGCTGACGGATGGCGCCTTCATCACCGGTGACGGCATGCACTTGGCGCTCCGCTCCTGGGCACCGGAAACACGGCGGCCGCAAGCGGTGATCCTGGCGCTGCACGGCTTCAACGACTATTCCAACTTCTTCGACGAGCCCGGCGGCTTCCTGGCCCAGCGGTTTTCCCTGCTTTCCTATGCCTACGACCAGCGTGGTTTCGGCGCCAACGAAGAGGCCGGCGGCTGGGCCGGCGTTGATACCTATGCCGACGATCTGGGCGCCGCGGCGCGCGCGGTGAAGGCCCGGCATCCGGACCTGCCGCTCTTTGTCTTGGGCGCGAGCATGGGCGGCGCGGTGATCCTGGTCGCCGAGGCGCGTGGATTGCTTGGCGACGCGAGCGGCGTGATCCTGTCGGCACCGGCCGTCTGGGGGCGCATCACCATGCCCTGGTACCAGCGTGCCGCCCTGTGGTTCGGCGCTCATACCCTGCCCTGGTGGACGGTCACCGGCGAGGGCCTCAACATCAAGCCGTCCGACAACATCGAGATGCTGATCGAGCTCGGCCGCGACCCGTTGGTCATCAAACACACCCGCATCGGCACCATCTACGGCCTCGCCAATCTGATGGACGCCGCCCTCGAAGATTCCGGAAAGCTCCGCCAACCGGCCCTGATCCTCTACGGAGAGAGGGACGAGATCATCCCCAAACACCCGACGCGGCTGATGCTGGAGCGCGTAAACGGGAACGGCAACGGCGCCGTCCGCGTGGCGCTCTACGAGGGCGGCTATCACATGCTGCTCCGCGACCTGCCGGCCTCCATGGTGTGGAAGGACATCGCCGCCTGGATCGGGGACCGCCGAGCACCGTTGCCTTCGAAAGCCGACCAGCGTGACGTCGGCCGGCTGTTGGGTAAGGACTGACGCCATGCGCCGGCCCGCCGACACATCGAACATGAAAACCACGCCCTACTGGTGGGAAGCAGCGGAACCGACGGATATCGGCATGGAGGCGGCGGTCCCCGAAAGGGCCGACGTTTCCATCGCCGGGGCCGGGTTCGCGGGGCTGTCGGCGGCCCTGACCCTGGCCCGGGCCGGGCGCTCCGTCGTCGTCTTCGACGCCATGCGGGCCGGCGAGGGGGCATCGAGCCGCAACGGCGGCATCTGTTCGGGCAACATCAAGATGGCCTTCGGCGACATGGTCGACCACTACGGCTTCGAGCGCGCCGTCGCCTTCTACGAGGAGGGCGTGGCGGCGCGGAAGAGCCTGGCCGCCCTCATCGAAACCGAAGCCATCGACTGCGGCTTCCAGTTGGTCGGCCGCGTCAACGGCGCCAACCGGCCGGGCGACTACGAGCGCATGGCCCGCGAGGCGGAGGTCATGAACCAGCATCTGGACCTCGGCGTCGAGATGATCCCCCGGGCCGAGATGGCGGCCGAGCTGGGCACGGACTTCTACCATGGCCTGCAACTGCGCCCGGACATCGGCGGCGTCCATCCGGCGCTCCTGCACCGGGGCCTGTTGGAGAAGGCCGTCGCCGCCGGCGTCACCATCATCGCCGGGTGCCGGGTCGCGGCGATCACGCGGACGGACAACGGCTTCCGCTTCGACACCGAGCGCGGCACCAGCGAGACCCGCGATGCCGTCGTCGCCACCAACGGCTACACGGACGAGGCCATGACCTGGCTCCGGCGCCGGGTCATCCCCATCCCCAGCCAGATCATCGCCACCGAAGAACTGCCGGCCGACACCATGAAACGCCTGATGCCGAAGGGCCGCATGGTCGGCGACACCCGCAACCTCTACAACTACTACCGGCCGTCGCCGGACGGGACACGGATCGTCTTCGGCGGGCGGCGCGGCGCCCATACGGATGACGATGCGGCGAAGGCATCGCACCTCTACCGCAATCTCACCGAAATCTTCCCCGAACTCGAAGGCGTCAGACTGACCCACAGCTGGTGGGGCTACACCGGCTACACCTTCGACTTCCTGCCCAAGGTCGCCATCAACGACGGCATCCACTACGCCACCGGTTTCTGCGGCTCCGGCGTCGTCTGGGCGCCGTGGCTCGGAAAGAAGGCGGCGGCGCTCATATTGGGCGAAACCGGCGCCGAGACCATCTTCGCCGATTACCCGTTCCAGAGCCGCCCGCTTTATTACGGCAAACCCTGGTTCCTGCCCTTCGTCATCGGCTGGTACGGCGTCAAGGACTGGTTCGGGGCAGGGCGGCGGAATTAAGACCGCCCATGCGTTATTGCTTCTTTGGCAAGATGGTCCGTGTCCTCTGGGTCAGCCGTCCCTTGATGAAGTTGATGACCACCTGTCTCGCGTGCTCGAACTTGGGAACGGTCTCGCTAACGATGAAGGTCAGGAGACCCGATACCTTCCCCTGTCTGTCTTCGAAATAACGCAGGTAGTAGGACAAGTCGTCACCTTTGAGCACACCGGTTTCCCGATGGAGCTGGTTCTCGCGTTCATTCGTTGCCAGAAGAACGAACCCGAGGGACTGATTATCGGGCCGCATCATTTCGAAGACGTAGTATCGGGCAAAGATCTTTTCTGACCCGGGTTTGATACCGGCGCCATAATACTCGAAACCGTCGACGAGGACGGAATCGGCCCCGAACTGGTCAGCGGCTTCGTCCACCCTGAAAAACTCACGCGAGAACCGGTAGTTGCCGCGATAGTAGGGCGCGGCTTTCATCTTTTCGTAGTCGTCGAGAAGGGCCGTGCGCTCTTTTTCGTAGACCTTGGTATCCCTTTTCCAAAGCAGGAATTGGAGAAGGGTTTCCCGACTAAAAAAATCGTTCGGATGTTTCTGGCGTTGAGTGAGGAGGCGTCGTACTGAACCGTCGAGGTCGCCTCGAGCTTTTTCGGAGATCGCTAGCAACAATTGGATCTGCGGTTCGTTCGGAGCTTCTTTTTCGGCTGCTAGCAAAATCCGATGCGCTTCATTGCGTTTCCCGGCTTTCAAAAGCTGCCGGTATTGCTTCACGACCGGAAGCGTTTCCTGTTTGATCGGCTCCGCTGCTGTTGGTTGCAGGAGGGTCAGCAAAAAAGCGGATAACACCGAGACGACAGTGGCCATAATCAGCGTCCAACGCATGTTTCGTTCTGTCCTTCGATCAGTTTATTTTTGTCTCATCTTACCCTGAACAATCAGGAATGGTAGATAACGCGATGAAAACTGCGCGTCATCTCGGCCCGGGACATGCACCGCAAGGAGCGAACACGTTATGAGCAGGAAGCGTAAGAAAATCCCCGCCTTCGCCGACGAGGCCGAGGAGCGGGCCTTCTGGGAGACGCAAGACTCCAGCGACTACGTCGATTGGGCCAAGGCTGAGCGGGTCCGCCTGCCCAACCTGAAACCGTCGACCAAGGCCATCTCCATCCGCCTGCCGGTCGACCTCCTGGAGCAGATCAGGGTCGCCGCCAACAAGCGCGACGTGCCCTACCAGTCCCTGATCAAGGTATGGCTTGCGGAAAAGGTGGACGCGGCGTAAGGCACTTCCGGCCAGTATCACCTAGGGTAGCCTCGTTTCGACGAACCGGTTAAGGTCGAAGACCGGACAAGGAGTTCGTTGTCATGTCGGCAAGCGACTATCCCAAGGACGAAAACCTGCGCCTGGTCCTGTCGGTCGGCCATGAGGAATGGCTGCAGGCCAAACTGTCGGAAACCCGCCGATACCTCATGCTCTGCATCTGCGTCGCGGTCCTGGGAACGGTGTGGCTGGCCGGTGTGACGTCTTATTCGGTCTCTTTCATCGAGACCGTCCCGGAATGTGCGGTCGTGCCCGAGGGACGGACCCTCGAGGGACTGATCCGCGAAGGCGTGTTCCCCGCCGGGATCAAGGCCTGTGACGCGGCCGGATCAACATCGCACACCGCGCCGATTGTTCCCGAACGACCGACCCCGACCCTCGTCCTTCTCGGGCTCATCAGCCTCCTCGCCGTCATTGCCGTGCCGACGTCGCTGATCGAGGTGGTGCGCGGCATCCGGCGCCGGGACGAACTGGAGACCTTCAGGAAGGAACACAAGGCGTTCCTCGAGAAGTACGATCGCGGATGAAACCATCTGTGCCGAATAGCGAATTATTTTGAAACGCCGTTCGAAGTATTTCCCGGACACACTCACCGACATGACAGACGATGAATCCCTCAAAAAAATGAGTCGACGGGTCATGTACGGCCCTTGGGGGGCGGGCGGTCTATCCATGAAACCCACCGTCCGTAGTTTCATCGTTGTGTTCAGTTTAATCGGCGCGCTGTTTCTGTTCGGAATGTTACTTGAGGCGTTTGGCGTTCTGCCCGAATTCAATCCCGCGGCACGGTAATCTAGCCCAGCACGGCGCTGTGGTTTCTTAGGAAATCGCGGCCGAAGCGGCTGTTGACGCCGACGTCGAAAGGATCGGCGAGGGCCTTGAAGCGCTGTTGCAGGTCGTCGTCCTCGGCGCTGTAGTCGCTCCGGCCGTCGCATTTGTCCATCATCTCGACGACGGTGGCGCGGATGTCGTCCGGACTGTTCTCGATGACCTCGATGCCGCGGGCATCGAACGCATTCTTGGCCAGCAAGCCGCGGACCGGCGGGCCCACCATCTCGCTCACGGTCAAGTAGCTGCCGTCGTCGGACCGGCGGTAGGGCTTGAAGATCATGATGTCCCGGGACGAATACTGCCAGTCGCCGAAGGGGAACCAATTGACCCCGACGATCGGCACCCCGAAGGCTTGGGCCACGGCGCAGGGGCCGGATGGGACGCAGACCAGAAAGCGGCTGCGGGCGAGCAGGAAAACATCGATCCAGTCCTCCCTCCAATCGCTGACAGCATAATCGATGACACCCTCCATTTCCGGCAACGGTGGCATTGACGAGTCGCCGATCCGCACCACCCATCCGCCACGGTCGCGGACGGCTTCCATGGCCGGCATGTAGCCCTCGATATTGCTGTTGCGGTAATGGGTCAGATTGCCGGCGAGAAGGTCCGCATGGTATCCGCCGGAACGGGCGTGAAAACAGACGAACCAGGCGTCCTCCGGCATACCGTGCTTAGCCAGCAATTCCCGTCCCGCCGCGTCGTATTTGTCCGGCAGCTTCAACAGGGGTTCGCGCCCGCTTTCCTCCCATTTCCGTTGAACGAGGACGAAAAAGTGGTTCATGTCCAATCCGCGCTTGCCGGCGTCGACAAAATAATCGGTCCTCACCAAACTCCGATCGTATTTCGCTATCCAGGCGTCACGCTCTTCCGGTCCGGATGGGAAGGTGATGAGATCGGACAGGCAGTCTTTCAAGCATTCATAGAGGCAGCCGTTCACCACTTCATCCTTGAGGATCGGAAGCAGGGCTTTCACTTGAGGCGTGAGGCCGAGGACCTTGGCTTTCGCATAGAGGTCGAGCTTTACCGCCAACTCTCCCAACCGAGACTGCATGATGTTGTCGGGCGCCAATATCTGAGTGATGGGTTCACCCAAGAGCTCGGCTTCTTCCTTTGCGGAAACGAAAAAGCGATCAACGACCTTCTTCGCGACATCGAAAGCCATCTCGACATGCCCGGACCGGAAAGAGGCAAAAGCCAAATGCACGAGATACTTCATATCCGTTTGGTACGAGGCCAAGAGGACTCGCAGCGGTTTGATGGCCTTTTCGAATTCGCCGATGAAAATGAGAACTTCCGCGTAGGCCTGCAGCATGTCCTTGTGGTCGGGATCATCCGATCGGTTCTGTGCCAGAGCGCGTTCGAAGAACTCCGTGGAATGAGGGAACGTTTCCTGTTTGGATCCGAGAAACGACGCGACGGCCTTGTTTGCCGCATAGTCGTTCGGGTCGGCCTGCAACCGTTGAATGTAGGGTGCTATTTCGGCTGGAATATCAATCGTTACCATCGGTTCGCCATCTCGAAAACAAAACCAAGAATTTCACCTGCTGATGACACGCAACCTAAGCAAGCAGACAATGGTGCCGTCCTAGGAAATCCCGGCCGAACCGAATATTGACGCCGACATCGAAAGGATCAGCAAGGGCTTTAAACCGCTGTTGCAGGTCTTCGTCCTCATTGCTGTAGCCGCTCCCGCCATCCAGTTGGTCCATCATCTCGACGACCGCCGCGCGGATATCTTCCGGACTGTTGTTTTCGACCTCGATACCGCGCGCGTCGAAGGACCTCTTGCTGAACAGACCGCGGACCGGCGGGTTGGCCATCTCGCTGACCGAAAGATAGCCGCCTTCGGTCTGGCGGCGGTACAGCTTGAAGATGGTAATGACATTCGAGGCGTAGAGCCAATCCTCGAACGGGAACCAATTGACGCCGACGATGGGCACGCCGAAGGCCTGGGCGACGGCAATGGGTCCAGAAGGGACGCCGACGAAAAACCGGTTCTGGGCGAGCAGGAATACGTCGATCCAATCCGCCCGCCAGTCGGAGACCGCGTAGTCGATGACGCCGTCCATTTCCGGCAACGGCGGCATCGAGGCGTCGCCGAGCCGGACGACCCATCCGCCCCGGTCGCGAACGGCTTTCATGGCCGGAACGTAATCTTCGATGTCGCTGTTCCGGTAATGGGTCAGGCCCGATAAGACTTCCGTGCGAAAACCGCCGGACCTGGCGTGAAAACTGACGAACCAGGCGTCTTCCGGCATGCCGTGGCAGTGCAGCAGGGTCCGCCCCTTGTCCTTGTACTTGTCTGGCATTTTGATGAGCGGGCCGCGCCCACTTTCCTCCCATTGCCGTTGAACGGGAACGAAAAAGTGGTTCATGTCCAGGCCTCGCCCCGCCCCATCGACATAAAAGTCCAGGTAGTGCCGGCCCCGGTAACCGGCGAGCCAGGCGTTGCGCTCTTCGGAGTCGGTGGGAAACTCGATGACGCCCGACAGGCTCTCCTTCACGCATTCGTAGAGGCATCCGTTCACGACCTCGTTTTCGAGGACCGGAAGCAATGCCCTGACGTCGGGGACAAGGCCGAGGACCCTGGCCTTGGCGTAAAGATCGAGCTTCACGGCCAACTCCCCGAAGTGGGATCGCAGGATGTTGGCCGGCTCGAGAACCTGGCAAATGGGCCGGCCCGATGACAGCGATTCTTGCTTCGCGGAGTCATAAAGGTAGGTAACGATCCTGTTCACCACGTTCGTCGCCATGTCGACCTGCCCGGTCTTGAAACTGGTGCCGGCAAGGTGCACGACGTGTTCCAGTTTGGTGGCGTAAGAGGAATAGAGGACCGTCAATGGCCTGAAGGCGTCGGCAAATTCACCCTGGTGAATGAGGACCTCGGACAGCACTTCCAGCATCCGCTGATGGTCGCCATCATCGGTCCGATTGTGCGCCAGCGCCCGCGTCAGGAAATCCTTGGATTGCAGGTAGGTATCCGGTTTGGAGCTAAGGAACCAAGCGATCGCCTTGTTGGCTTCATAGTCGTTCTGGTCGACTTCCAGCCGTTGAACATGAGGCACCAGTTCAAGGGGGATATCGATCGCTGCCATTGATCGCTCGACCAACCAGGGAATAGGGTGACGTGTGACGTGCAAAGCCAACGGAAATAAAAATAACCAAGGGCGATGTAACGGACAAACTGAAACGGGCAAGGGTGATTGGAAAAACCGCCAAGGTGGATCTGGTGCGACAAGCGAGGGCGGGAAAAGGATAGCCGCCTCTCAGCCCGCGCCTTAAGACGGTGCAACGGCCATAACCAAGGCGAAACACCCATGACCGATCTCGATTGGCATACCGAGCGGAGTGACCTCACGGACCTGACGGTGCTCGACCGCGACCCGGGCGCCGGCGAGATCGACCTGGCCCAAGTCCGCGCCTATCGGCTGGGCCGCGTCCGGGCCGAGATGGCGGCGCGCGGTATTGCCGCCTGTTTGCTCAGCGATGCGGTCAACATCCGCTACGCCACCGGGACGCGCAACATGCAGGTGTTCACGGCCCGCAACCAGCCGTCGCGCTATCTTCTGCTCACGGACAGCCAGGCCATTCTCTACGAGTTCACCGGCTGTATGCATCTGGCCGACGGTATCGAGACGATCACCGAGGTGCGCCCGGCCATCACCGCGAGCTTCGTCGCCGCCGGTGCCGGAATCGGCGATCGCGAGCGCCTGTGGGCGCGGGCGACGGCGGCCGATATCCGCGCGCTCGTCGGCGACGGTGCCAAGGTCGGCATCGAACGGCTCAATGCCGGTGCCGCCCTGGCGCTCTCAGCCGAGGAGTTCCAGCTGGTCGATGCCCAGGAACCGGTGGAGCGGGCGCGCGCCATCAAGTCGGCGGAGGAGATGAAATGCGTCAGGGCCTCGCTCCGCGCCACGGAAATGGCTGTCGGGCAGCTCCGCGAGAAGATCCGGCCGGGGCTAACGGAGAACCAGCTGTGGTCGGTGATGCACCAGGCGGTGATCGCCCAGAACGGCGATTATTGCGAAACGCGGCTGCTGAATAGCGGGGAGCGGACCAACCCCTGGTTCCAGGAATGCGGACCGCGCGTCATCGAAGCCAACGAATTGATCGCGCTGGATACGGACGTGGTCGGGTGCTTCGGCTACTATTCCGACTTCTCGCGCACCTTCCATGCGGGCCCCGACAAGCCGTCCGACCGCCAGCGCGATCTCTACAAGACGGCCCATGAACAGGTGCACCATAACTTAGGACTGATGAAGCCGGGCCTCAGTTTTGGCGACTACGCGGAAAAGGCCTGGGACATCCCCGAGCGCTTCTTCGCCAACCGCTACTATCTCTCGGCCCACGGCGTCGGCATGACCGGCGAATACCCCTACCTCTACCACCGGGCCGACTTTCCGGAAGCCGGTTACGACGGGGTTCTCGAGCCGGGCATGACCATCTGCGTCGAGAGTTATATCGGCGAGGATGGCGGCAATGAAGGGGTCAAGCTCGAGCAGCAGGTGCTGATCACCGAGACCGGGTCGGAACTGCTGTCACTGTTCCCCTTCGAAGACGACCTGCTCGCCTAGAGCCTTAGTCGTCGGCTGGGATCACCGCCTCGACGTCGATCTCCATGAGCATTTCCGGCTTGGCCAGGCCGGCGACGATGAGCCCGGTCTGGCACGGATAGACACCCTTGAGCCAGCGCCCGACGACGCCGTAGACGGCTTCCCGGTGTTCGCGCCCGGTCAGGTAGATGGTCGTCTTGACGATATGGGAGAGGTCGGAGCCGGCTTCTTCCAGGAGCACCTGGACGCAATGCATGGCGTTCTCGGCCTGCGCCGCGGCGTCGCCTTCGCCGACGAAGTTGCCGTCGAAATCGAGTCCGGTCTGGCCGCGGAGCCAGATGCGGTTGCCGGCGCGGACGGCCATGGCCAGGTCGTTGTCGAGGGCCTGTCCCGTATAAATGTCCTTGGTGTTGTATTTGCGGAACCTTTGATGGGCCATCTTAGCCTCCCGTGTTCGAATTTCACCGACATCCCAGGGAAGCCGTTTGCTGGGTCCTTGTCCATGGTTTCCCAGAGAATTCCAATGGGAACCGCCGGTGTCTCCGGTTCCGTCTATATTCCGCCGACGGCCGTGACCCACCTCAATGCGCGCTGGAAGGTTTTCCGCTAAGCTGTTGAAACGATAGGAAAGCAAATTTCGACGACGGTCGAGAAGTCCGGGCTGGCCACGGTTCGGATTTCCGGGCGCGGGTTGGTGTGTCCGCGTCCCCAAAAGAGTGCTCACCACCCGCCCGTATTGACGAACCCGATGCCGCCTCCGCTGCGATCGACGGCCGCCGTCCGAATATGGAGGTGGAGCATGAAACCGATACCGACACCCATCAACTGGGTTCTGGCCGGGCTGCTCGGCGCCGCCGTCGCCCTGACCGCGCTCACCGGGCTCGGTGCCGACACCGCCACGGCCTGGCGGGACTACCGGGATGGCCACTATACGAAAGCCCATGCGGTGCTGACGCAGCTGGCCGAGGCCGGCGACGTGACGGCCGCCAATGCCCTGGGCGTGCTGTATGCCGACGGGCTCGCCGTCAAACGTGACTACCGCAAAGCCGCCAGCTGGTACGAACGGGCCGCCCGTCAGGGCCACGGTGAAGCCCTGTTCAATCTGGGCTTCCTCTACTACCGGGGCGCCGACGGCCTGCCCGCCGATTGGCAGAAGGCGGCCCTGTGGTTGACCCGCGCCGCCGATACCGGGCATGCCTACGCCGCCGCCCTGGTCGGGCCGCTCTATGGCCAGGGAAAAGGCGTCGCGCCCAATCCCAGCAAGGCGAAAACATACTGCCTGCAAGGGGCCGAAGCCGGCATCGCCAGCGCCCAGTACGATGTGGCCATGATGATGGCCGCCGAACGCAGCACCGAAAGCCTGATCGGCGCCTACACCTGGTTCGCCGTCGCCGCCGACAGGGGTTATCCGGGTGCGGCTTTGAACCGGGCCATCGTCGGCCGAAGCCTAAGCGACGACGAGATCGCCGGGGCCGAGAAGGCGGTGGAAAGCTGGGTGCCGAAAGGCTGACCGATAGGGTCTTGATTTGAACGACCGACCGGGTTCACATGGCGCTCGGAGGCGCCGGTGAAAGCGGTTCGGAATGCAATTTACGCTGTTCTCCTGATCGCATTTGCAGTGGGAGAGGCGCCCGCTGCCGAGCTCGGCAAGTTTGGCGACTGCTCAGAACGATCCGTTGATCCGGGTCCCCTAACGTTCCCACGATGCGGAGACGAACAAACGGCGGCGTGTTTTTTCGAGCACGGTCTGGCCGCGTCTCGAGGCGTCCGGTGGTGCCGTCAGCAGACTCTCGTCGGCGCCGACCTCGCCGGCTTGGCCTGGCTTCTGGGCAACAAGGTGAAGGCGAAACGGCTCGCCGATCATGTCGTCAACAAAGTCTACGCGATATCGAATGGGCAAGCCCGTGTAATGGCCATGTACCAAACTGCCGTCCGATTCGGCTTTTATGGTATGGGAACTTATGCTCAAGATATGGTCCTGCGCCTCCCGCCTCTAATGGAGGCGAGCGCCTTAGCCGCCTTGGCGCAACGACGGTCTTACCAATGTGATCAGCGAGCATTGGAACCCCTTCTCGCCCACATCGAGGCAATCTTGAGGAACAACGGATCAACCCACAAGAACCGTCTGTGGGCGCACGTTTCGGTGACCTTCCCATATTTTTTTATGGGCCGGGTCGACGACGCGGTCCGCCATGCGCAGGCGGCCCGGAGTCTTTTTGAGAGGCTGTCCCCCTCAGTTCAAGAATCCAAACGCTGGGCCCTCGTTGTCGCATTGGCAGGCGCCGGGTTGGTTTCGGAAGCGGAGCGCGAGGTCGTTCGGATTGACGATCCCGCCGATAAGGCAGAGGTCCACGCATACATCGCCGATATTTTCGCTTTTTACAACGAGAGAAAAGCCGCCCTTAGGGCCATTTCGTCAGCCGAGCTTTTTTCGGGCCAGACCGATAATAAGGACGTATCCCTTAATGGTTTGGGAGCGTTACACGCGGCCCGATTGAGGCTCGGGATCTTACCGGATTTGGATCGGATCGATGATCCCTACGTGCGGACCAGCATCTATGTACGGCTCGGCCGCGTCCTGTTGGACATGCAAAACAACGTCGGCCCCGGCCGCTGCCGCTAGCGAACCGTCCCCCTGCTTTAATGCCCGTTGCCGCCGTTGCCGTTGCCGTTGTCCGGATGGTCGCCGTGGTCGTCGCCGTGGTCGTCGTAGCCGTGGTCGTCGTGGCCGCTGTCGCTGAGGCCGTGGTCGTCGGCGTCTTGATCTGCATGGCGGCATAGCGGGCCTTGCCGGAGACGAAGTGCATGATGCCGACGCCCATGGACAGGATCGCCGAGCCTTCGTTGGCCCTGGGGTCGTAGACGAAGGTGTCGATGACCAGGTCGGAATCGGGCCCGAGGGTCAGGGTCGTCTCGTCGAGGAACTCGACCAGCATGCCGGCGCCCGAGCCGGTTTCCAGGCGTTCGTCCTGGACCACCGGAAAGCGCAGGTATTTGCGTTCGCGCTCGGCGCCGGGCGGCGTGCCGTAGGCGCTCGCCTTGATCCGTTTGACGAGCCCGATGAGATCGGCCGTGGCTGGAGGCGCCGCCGCGGTCACGATGAAGGCGGATAGAATGGCCAGGGCGATGGCCCTGGGGACGCTTGAGAGCTTATGTTTCATGGAAACGGGACTCCCCTAAAGCGCTAATTACGAATGGAAGAATTCACCCTATAATGTTACCATAAAACATAGGGTTAGGGGCTGACCCAGATAACTACCTTATGTGTCGTTTAACCCATTGTCTCAATTGAGCGAATTGGATTGCTGGATCACAGTTGTTAAATCGCCACTCACATTCCTTCAAATATAGCCCGAAT
>Ga0056135_10000255_pt1 | contig 15835 bp, 10 predicted proteins | sample WorMetG1aBELIZE1_FD_67481 | JGI IMG/M metagenome (GOLD analysis project Ga0056135, IMG submission 67481) | Marine gutless worms symbiont microbial communities from Max Planck institute for Marine Microbiology, Germany - Inanidrilus... ...
CTGGTGTATCGGTGCGCCGTGTCGAGGACATCACCGAGGCTTTGTGGGGTACGCGGGTGTCGCCGGGCACAGTATCGAACCTGAACAAGAAGATTTACGCGAAGATCGAGGAATGGCGCCCGGCAAACTGGCCTCCCGGCGCCGGTCAACCTTATCGACCGGCTCGATCAGGATATCTGGCGCCACGCCGCGGGCCTGCAGGGTTTTCCCGTCCGGGCCGTAGTAGAGCGCCGTCGTCATCTTCAGCGCTCCTTCAACCGGCAAGGGCAAAATCGTCTGAACCGACCCCTTACCGAAGGACTGCGTGCCCATCACCGTGGCGCGACGATGGAATTTGAGCGCGCGGGCGACGATTTCGGAAGCCGATGCCGAGCCGCCGTTGATCAGGACGACGAGCGGAACGCCATTGGCGAGATCGCCGGTCTTGGCGTCATAGACGCGTTTATGTCCGGCCTGGCGCCCGCGGAGTGACACGATCTCGCCGTGATCCAGGAAAATGTCGGCGAGGATCACTGACTGGTCCAAAGGACCACCCGGATTGTTACGAAGATCAAGGACGACCCCGTCGGGATCGCCGTTCAGCACCGAACGGATCGCGGCGAAAGCCTTAATCACGCCACCTTCCGTGGTGTCCGTGAATCGCCTGACTTGAATGTAGGCGACCCGCCCTTCGGTCCGCCATTTCACGGACTGCACATGGATCAGGGCACGGACAATGCGGACGGCGAAATCCGCCACCCCTTCCCGGCGCACGACGAGATCGATCCGGGTCCCGGGACGCCCGCGCATCATCATGACCGCCTGATGCAGGCTTTTCCCCTTGATCGGGTTCCCGTCGAGGGTGACGATCAGGTCGCCGGAACGCAGGCCCGCCGCATCCGCCGGCGTGTCCTCAATCGGCGAAACCACTTTTACGAGGCCGTCCTCCATGGTGACCTCGATGCCGAGTTCACCGAACTCGCCCTTGGTTTGCACCATGGTCTCGCGGAATTCATCCGGGTTGAGGTATGAGGTGTGGGGGTCGAGGGACGCCGTCATCCCATCGAGAGCCGCTTCGGCCAAGTCGCCGCCGTTCAGCGAACCCGGAAGCGATTTCTTGTCTTCGATACCTTTGATCGCCGCTTGCAGGAGATCGGCATCGGAGACCTCCTGGACGTAACTGGTTCGCAAACGGCGAAAGGCGAAACCGACATAGTCCAGTTTTTCGTCGTCCTCCGCATCGGCCAGGTAGTGGCGGAAGACGTCGCTGAACCGCTCGAATTCCTGGGCCGATTCCGGTGGTAAGGGCGACTGCACACCGACCGCCGAGAGCACGCGGCCAAGTGGGCTGCCGGCGCCGTCGGTGCAGGCGCTGACCCCCGGCAACAAGGTCGCCAGCAGCAGAAACCCGATGACCAGCAGTTGGGTCTGAGGCGTCGCCCGCCAAATCTTCCGAGGGGGCTTAGGCCCGGGCATTCATCCGTCCGCCGTGATCCTGGCGACGAGTTCGCCCAAGACGCGCTCGGCGTCTTCGTTCTCGACCTGGCAGGTACCGGCATTGGCGTGCCCGCCACCGCCGTATTCGAGCATCAGCTCGCCGATATTGGTGTTCGACGTGCGATTGGTGATGGAGCCGCCTGTGGCAAAAACCGTATTCAGCTGATTGAGGCCCCACATAACGTGGATGGATATGTTGCAGTCTGGATAGAGAGCGTAGATCATGAACCGGTTGCCGGCGAAAATGGTTTCCTCGTTCCTGAGGTCGAGGACAACCAAGTTGTTGTGAACGGTGGCGCAGCGATTGATCTGGTCCTTAAACCGCTCCTCGTGATCGCGGTAGAGTTCGACCCGTTCCTTGACGTCGGGAAGGTTGAGGATATCGGCAACCGAATGGTCACGGCAATAGTCGATCAACTCCATCATTAGCTGATAATTGGAAACCCGGAACTCGCGAAACCGACCCAAACCGGTCCGTGAATCCATCAGATAGTTCAACAGAACCCAGCCGTCCGGGTTGATGATCTCGTCTTCCGTGAACTGCGCCGAATCGCTCTTGTCGACGGCGACCATCATTTCGTCGGAAACCCGCGGGAACCTCTCCTTGCCGCCGAAGTGGTCGTAGACGACGCGGGCCGCCGACGGCGCGTTGGGGTCGATGATATGATTGTCGGGCTTCTCGTCGAGGCGGACGGTCTCGCTTTCGTGGTGGTCGAAGGCCATGTGGACGCCCGGGACATAGGGAAGATTGGTCGTGATATCACTGTCCGAAATCAGGATCGTGCCGTCCTGCATGTCCTTCGGATGAACGAACTTGATCTCGTCGATCATCTCCAATTCCTTGAGCAACACGGCGCAAACCAATCCGTCGAAGTCGCTTCGCGTTACCAACCGGAATTTTTTATCAGCCATCGGATTCCCCCGTTATTCGAATACCTTATCAATCGACCATAACGAACAGTAGTCCGGCGAGTTTAGCCGAACGGTTCATTTACGAAAAGCCACCTTCTGATCGTTTGCGGCCGGCTTCCCTGAGCCGGCGCCCTTCGGCCCCCTATGGCGCACCATCGTCCATCGCCGCGCGAACCCAGACAGCGAAGCCGAGCAGGAAAACCGCCCCGGCCTGATGGATTGCCGCGACCGAAACCGGAACGACCAGCAGCAGCGTCGTGATCCCGAGAAGGACCTGAACCACCGCCATGGCACCGAGTGCCGTCGCCGCCGTGCGAACGGATGGCGCCGGCTCGGCCTGGCGCAGCCTGAACACGTAATAGAGAACCAAGATCAGGGTCAGGATCGCCAACACCCTGTGTTCGAACTGAACCGTGATGATGTTCTCGAAGAAATTGGCGAGTAACGGCGTTTGGTCGAACAAGCCTTCGGGGATCAAATCGCCGTCCATGAGAGGAAACGTGTTGTAGACGAGGCCGGCGTCGAGCCCGGCGACGAGGGCGCCGGAAAATATGGTCACGAAGATAAGGGCGATGAGACCATTGGCGCCGCGGCGGAATTGCCCCGGCACCGAATCAAGGTCCGGGAACTTCAGCCGGAGCCCGACCCACATGACGTAGGCGAAGATGACCAGGGCCAGACAAAGGTGGGCCGCCAATCGGTACTGGCTGACGTCGGGCCGGTCGACGAGGCCGCTCTTGACCATGAACCAGCCGAGGCCGCCCTGCAGCCCGCCGAGGATGAATATGGTGCCCAGGTGGCGAACCAGGGGCCCCGAAACCCAACCTTTGACGATAAAGAAGACGAAGGGAACGAAAAACGCGATGCCGATGATGCGGCCCCAGACCCGATGGATGAACTCGAGCCAGAAGATCCCTTTGAACTCGGTGAGCGTCATGCCCTTGTTGATCTCCTGGTATTCCGGGTACTGGCGGTACTTGGCGAAAGTCTCCTCCCATTCGGCCTCCGTCAGCGGCGGCAGCCAGCCGGTCACCGGCTTCCATTCGACCATGGACAGCCCGGAATGGGTGAGCCGCGTCAATCCGCCGAGGACAACGATGATGAAGATCATGGCGGCGACGACGAACAGCCAGACGGCGATCCAGTGGCGGCGGGTTTCGTCTTCGATGGCGGGGATTGGCATGGCGGGCTCGGCGGTTGTCTAGTCGGCGCCGAAGAATACTCCCCAGCCCGGGAATTCCAAGCCCCTAGCAAAACCGGAAACGGCACGGCCCGACCGACCGGTCACGGCAGCGGACATGCCATCCCTCGGATGGCCGACCGGGCCACCCGGCTATCCTACAGACCGACCCGTTCACTCAGGTCCTGCCAATCCCCATCGTCCAATAGGGCGCGAGCGAGATCGCAGTTCTTCTGCAAGGCCTCGGGCGGCGCCGCCGCCTTCATGCCGCTGAACATGGCGACCCGCTCCTGGACGTTCATGGCCGGGATCATGGTCGACAGGAACCTGGCCATTTTGGCTGGCGGAATATTGGCCCGCAGCGTGATCACGGCCTCCATGATCTCTGCGTCCGACCGGCGGGACTGCATGCGCGGCATGATCTCGAGTTCCTCGTTGCTGATGTGGACGAAATAGGCGCCGATAAAGGCGGCGAGCCGGTAGTAGGCCTGTCGGCCAAGGGCCAAAACCTGGTCAGCTGCGGCGTCCGCCAGGTTCCCATAGGCCTCGACGGCAGCGGAGAGTTCGGCGTCGAGCTCTCGGTGCGAGTCCTCGAATGCTTTGACGAGGTCGTCATCGGTCCCGTCCAGAAGCGGATGGAAATACAAGTCTTCATATTCCGCGTGCGATTCGAGCAGTTCCGCCACGGACCGCAGGCGCTCGTTGAAACCTGAGACAGCGTCGGAATCCTCGACGTCAAGCCGCCCGGCATCGACGAGAATTTCCGTCAAGGCGCCGCGCAGTCCCTTATGCACTTCCGAGTAGATATCGGCCCTTAGATCCATCGTTTCCTCCCTCCCGACAACCATGGAACGCGGGTCGTGAATCCTTGCTACGACCTCGAAATTTCGGCGTCAGCTTAGTGACGATTGGATTTATTGGGAACGGATTGTTTATCCGCGTCCGGTTTCGAGCGGTCCCCGACAAGAACCCGTCCGAGTGGAGGAATCGTGATGCAGTTTTCACTCAGCCTTGCAACCGAAAAATCACGGAACGCATTTGGTTGCCCTTTTCGCACCCGATGGTTTGATTGTTCACGGAGGCGCACGTCGTCGGCCCGGCAATCGAACACGTAAAAAAAAAGACCGGCCGGCGGCGGCAAACAAGGGACGACGACCATGCCTATTCCAGACCGGACCCTCTTCGCGGGTGGCTTGCGGAACAGCGATTGTCCAGGCGGGAGTCCGTCACGGGCGGTAAATGCAAAAAGAAACCGCGACGGCGATTCAGATTACGGCCTTCGCCACCGGGCCGGACGGTCATGGTCATGAACATCGTTTCCATAGCGGACCGCGCCGGCGTTTATGTGCGGGCGTTCTTGCGAGGATTGATCGGTGGTGAGTTCCACGATCTGGCCGAAAAACTCGGCCACGGTTTCGTCTGCCTCGGTCTCGGCCACCGGCAAACCACCTATCGTTCAATCGATGACCTGGACACGGCGCAAGACCTGCTCGTAAGGGCCGACCACGACAAGCGCCGGCGGCGGCAAACGTCGTTCAACCTGTTGCGGACACAATCCCATATGATCATGGGGTTTAGGGATCGCATCGAAGCCCACCTGTATTCCGGTCTGCCGGTGAAGATTTCCCATCGCGGCAACGTTGAACGCTATTTTCCGATCGGCCTCAAGGCAATCTCGATACCCCATCTCGAACTCGAACCCGGGCAGGTCCTAGACCTCAGTACCTACGCCGAGGAATGGGATGACCCTTACGCCGGCCATTTGGCGGTCGTTGCCAATATCGGATCATGCGTGCTCCGAGACGGTGCCAGGATCCAAGTCCAGGGGAACCTGCTTTCGATGGTTATACAGGACCTGAAGGTTGTCGGTTCGCCAAAGGGCGATGAAAGGCCCGGACCTGACTTTTACCACATTGGCATCTTGCCATCGTCGGGTCCGTGTAGACAACGCAATGGGCTAGAGCGGAATGATGGAAGCGAATTAGACGTCCACACGGGTCGTGCCACCCAGTCCGCACAAAAGAACCGGCTTGCCGAGATCACCATCCGACAGATCGCTCGAGACAGCGACGAGATAGTCGTTTTCACGTACGGCGAGCGTCCCCATGACGACCGTTCCGCCGAGGCCGATGGCTCGCCGACAATTGGTTCGAACGTGTTTATCGACTGCCCGCCCCGCCAGGAAGCGAAAATCAGGGTAACAACGAACGACGGAGCCTCGCCAAGCACCGACAGCAAGACCCCTAAGGGATGCCTCATCGCAAATGCAATCTCCGGCCTGAACCCGCACATAGCCTCTAACACGGGACACCGGGAAAACGTTGCGCCGCCGTCTTTCAAAACAGCGGTTTATGTCAACGAGGCGTTGCGGGACGGGAGACATCAGTCGGCCCCCTAGGGCCGCGCCAGATCAACGACCATCGAACCAACACCGCAGGTCCAACGGCAAAGACCGCCGAACGCCTCCTACCCGTCGCGGCCGAGCGCCCGCGACAGCAGCATGTAGACCTTGCCGACATCGGACGACATGAAGGTCTGATTGAGCAGGCCGCTCTGATCGCGTTTCTTGGCTTCGTCCAAAAGGTGCTCGAACTGCTGGACGTAGCGCGACACGTAGTCGCGGAACTCGTTGTCACGCTGGTATTTCTCGCGGATGACGGCGATCTTCGCCTTTTCCCGGAAGCCCAACATCTTGCGCACGAAAATGCCCCGTTCGCCCTTGTTGAAGCGTTTCCAGTCGTCCTCGCTGATGGTCGTCTCCAGGACCCGGTTCATGTCGACGGCGACCGACTGCAGGCGTTCGGAGATGAACGTCGCCTGATGCATGAAGTCATCGTAGCCGGCCTCGTCGCGGCGCTGCTTGAGAGCCTCGACGAGGGCGCGGGCCTCGTTGGAAACCTCGCGCATCTCGCTGGTCTGGCGTTCCAGGTGCTGGCTCGCCTCCTTGGTTTGTTCGGAGACCTGATTGGTGGTGAACTGCAGGTTCTGGGAATGCGATCGCACCTGCTGGTCCCACATGGCGACCTTGCCGAGCGCCGTATCGGTGGTCGACGCCAGTTCGCCGGCGCGCCGCCCGAGCGCTCCGCTCAACTGTTCGATGCCCTGCTCGGCCTGTTGGTAGGTCGTCGACAGACCGAAAAGCTGGCGCCTCAGCGACTCCGTCATACCCTCCATGCGCGTGACCACGGATTCCGCATCGGTGCCGGCATCGTGGGTCTGCTTGCGGAAGGCTTCCATGACCTTGCCCAGCTTCGTGGCGTTGGTCTCGACCGATACGCTGGCCTCTGCCGAACGCTGGCTGATGGATTCGCCGACCCGGGCCAGCCGCGCAACCGCCTCCTCGGCGGCAGCCGAAAGCAGATCGGCGTTGTGCTGGACGGTTTCCGATGTCGCTTCGAGATGAGCCGACGAACTGGTCGACACGTTGGACAGGTCCTGATGGTGTTTCCTCAGGTCGTTGCCGACCTCCTTGAGATTGGATACGGAACGCTGCGACAGGAAATCCAGTTCCTCGTACTGGCCGCGCAGCGACGAGGCCAGGCTTTCCACCTGATCGGCAAGAATCTGCGAGGTCGATGAAATCTCGTCCGAGTGGCGCCCCATGGCGTCGGTAACCAGGTCAACCACCTGGGCGGCCTTGTCGGCGCTCCTCGACAGTTCGTGGGAGCGTTCGTTGAGGCTGCTGCCGGCCCGGGACAGGTTGGAGACCGCATCGGTCGACGCCGTCGTCAGCTCGCTGGCCTTTTGGTGAAGGGAGTCGGAGAACGCCTGGACGTGTGTCGAGGCGGCATTGTAGGCGGTCGTCAGGTCCTGGGAGCTGCGGTGCAGGACATCGCCGACGTCGTCGAAACGGACCCGGGCCTGGTCGAGGGCCCCTTCCAATTCGCCGATATGCACGCGGAGTGACTCGGCAATGCCTTCGAGATTGGATGATGCCTTGTCCGTGGCTGAATTCGCGTGGTCGACGTTCTCGCGCATGGCCGCTGCGACCTCCGTGATGCGCGAGATCGTTGCGTCGGAGGCGAACCGCATCTTCTCGGTGCCGTCCTGAAGCTGTCCGCTCACCCGCGACACGCGCTCCTCGGCTCGGTTCGAGGCGTCGTCCAGTTCCGAGGCGCGTTGGCGAAGGTTATCACCGGCAGCGCCGAGCCGGTCCGTTGTCCGTTCGGTCAAGTCGTCCAGTTCGAGGGCGCGCAATTGATAGATGTCGCCGATCATATCCATCTGTTCGCGGGCCCCGTCCGATGCCGTCTTCAACTCGCCCGCCTGGCGCGCCATGACTTCCGTGACCAGCGACAGCAGTTGCGAAACACGGTCGGCACCGCCGGCCAGGTCCTCGGCCTGCCGGTCGAGTGTGGTGCCGGCGTCCTTGACGTCGCTGATCGCCTGTTCGCTGACCGTCGACACCGTATCACCGCTGGAGCGAAGCTGCCCCGTGATTTCGCGGACGCGGAGCGCCGCCCGGTCGGCGGCGGTCATGACGTCGGCAAGCGTGCCCTGCATTTCCTCGTTGAATCCGGTCAGGCGCTGTGAGGCTCTGTCGGTCGAGTTTTCCAGGTTTTCGGTGTTATCGCGGACCAGCTTTCCGCTATCCAGCATCATGGTAGCGGCGCGCGAGGCGATTTCGTTCAGGCGCTGCGATTGAGTTTCGAGGGCGCGGGCCACCCGCTCGACGTCGATCGCCGCTTTTCCGGCCGCCTGGTCGATGCCGTTCGACCCGGAACGGATCGATTCTTCGAGGACCTGAATGCGACCGGTGGTGTTCTCCGAGAGATCGGTCAACGCCCTCAACTGCGTCTTGAAGGACGTCACCAGCTCTTCGGTCCGGTCCGACGAGTTTTGCAGGCGGTCCGTCGCGTGGTCCAAGGCCCCGGACAAGTTGTTTATATCGTCGACACCCCGTTGCGATGTCGCGGCAACCTCGTCGGAACCGCTGAGCAGCGCATCGGTGACACCACCGATACGCTGGCTCGCCGTATCGGCGGCGGCGGACAAGTCGTCGCTGCGCTGGCGCAAAGCATCGCCGGTGGCGTTGATCCGCAAGACGCTCTGGTTGGCGATGCGCGCCAAATGGTCGGCCCGCTCCATGACCGACTCGCCGGCATCGGTGACGTTGCCGACCGCCTTCACGGAAGCCGCTTCGAGTAGGTTGCTGCGGTCCTTGAGCGCCTCGCCGACGCGTTCGACCTGCTGCATGACCTTTTCGGCGACGATCGACAGTTCCTGCGAATTCTTTTGCAGGTTGGCACCGACGTCGTCGGTCCTGTCGGCGACTCGACCGGCCTGTTCGTCGAGCGCTTCCGCCTGCTCGCGGAAATCGCGCCCGACGTCGCGGACTTTGTCGGCGACCTTCGCCGACACCGTATCGAGGGTCACGGCCTGGCTGCGGAAGACGTCGTTCATCGACCCGACGCGGTCTTCGATCCGATCCGCCGTGTCGATCAGATGATGGGTCTGGTCGTTGAGCCGCTTCTCGATCTCGGCGGATTTGTCGGCGACGGCCTCGGCGGTCTTGTCGAGAAGCAGGGTCTGGCGTTCGAAGGCGTCGCGCATCTGGTCCAAACGGCCGGCCGCCCGATCCGTGTTCTCGGCGAGGTCGCGCGCATGCATGGCGATCAGGTCGGCCCCGCCTCGGAGCACTTCGGCGGCATCGTCGGAGCCGACCGTCAGGTCGTTGACCCGTTCCTTCAGCGTAATCCCGGCGTCCTGCAGCTTGGCCGTCGCCGCGTCGACCGCCGTGCCCAGACCCACCGTATGGCCTCCCAGGATTTCCGATATCTCGGCGGCGCGTTTCGACGCGTCACCGGCCACCTCGGAAAGCTCACCGGTCCTGTCGCGGAGGACGCCGGAGAGTGTTTCTGCCCGCGTCGAGGCCCGGTCGGTCGACGCCGTCAACTCCCGCGACCGGCGCTCGAGCAAATCACCCAGCTCGCGGGCCCGGTCGACGGCGTCGTCGGTGACGTTCTTCAGGTCCTCGGTTTGGCGGCGCAAGGCGTCGGAGACGGCATGGGCTCGGATGTCGGCGTCCTCGGAGGCCTGCGAGAGCTCGAGGGTGCGCTGGCGGATCAGGCTGGTCACCGCTTCGCCGCGCCGGGCCGCATCCTCGGAGACGACGGTCAGGTCGCGGGCCTGGCGGCGCATGACGTCCGAGATTTCCTTGACCCGGGTCTGGGCGCGGTCGGTCGGATAGACGAGGCGGCTCATGTACCAGCGCATGACCTCGGTTTCGCGCCGGAGTTGGCGGCCGCGTTCGAAGAAGGCGACGACCATCCACAACAGAGCCAAGGGTGTAAGGGCGCCGGCCGCCAGGCCGCCGATCTCGTGCGGCAACAACTCGCCCATATTGTTCCAGCCGAGGCTGGTTTCGATGTAGTCGACGGCGCCGACGATCCAGGCCGCGGAAAGGATGACACCAAGCCAGCTGAACAACCGGTAGCGCAGGTAGAACGGCGGTTTCCAATCCTTGAAATCGTCGATTTCCTGAAGGACGATGGGATCGACGGCGGGATCCATACCGGCGCCGGGTTGGCCCGCTTCGGGAACGATGGCGCCCAGCGAATCGGCGATGGCGCCCGTGTTGGGCTGGCCCGCGGTGGATTGGTTTGATCCCTGTGATCGACTTTCGGCCATTCCGTCCCTCCATACGACGAAATCTCATTTCCCGTCGTTCGGACGATACCACCTCAATATGTTGAGGGTAAATGGGGATGGATAACAATATGTGGGGATAACTTCAGGTGAATGCCCCTTGCGAAAATGGTGAAGAATGACACGGCCCTCTATCACGATCCGGGAAAGTGTTGATCTGGGCGTGAAACCGGAGTGATCTGATCGCCATCGGCAGGTTCGGACCGGGAGGCCTTGCACCATTTCGAAGCAGAATCGAAGTGTTCTAAGGGTTGCCATCGGCGGTTTCGGCGCCATAGGGCAAGCCGTTGCCCGACGTCTCGACGGTGGCATCCCGGGCCTGGAACTTGTCGCTGTGTCGGCCCGCGACCGGGAGAGAGCGCGACGGCGGGTTGCCGAGTTGTCGACACCGGTCGATGTGGTCGAATTGACCGCTCTCGCCGAACACGCTGATGTCGTCGTCGAATGCGCACCAGCCGCCGTTTTCGCCGAGGTCGCCGGACCCGCCGTGGAGTCGGGCCGAACATTGGTGACGCTGAGCGTCGGTGCCCTTCTCGACCACGAGCACCTGATCGGCCGCGCTCAAGAGACCGGGGCCCAAATCATTGTGCCGTCGGGAGCTCTCCTCGGCCTCGACGCGGTGCGGGCGGCGGCCCAGGGCGACATTCAATCGGTCCGAATGGTGACGCGGAAACCGCCCCGCGGCTTGGCTGGAGCGCCGTTGGTGGTCGAGCGCGGAATCGATCTCGATCGCCTGGAGACACCGCTTCGCCTTTTCGAGGGTAACGCCCGCGACGCGGTTAAGGGGTTTCCGGCCAACGTCAACGTTGCCGCGGCGCTCGGGCTTGCCGGCCTGGGGCCGCAGGCGACGCAGCTGGAAATCTGGGCCGATCCGGCGGTCGAGCGCAACATTCATCACATCGAGGTCGTGGCCGACAGCGCCCGCTTCGAGATGACCATCGAGAACGTACCCAGCGACGACAATCCGCGGACCGGGCGTATCGTCGCGCTCAGCGTCGTTGCCACGCTCAAGGCCATGACCGCACCATTGCGCATTGGCGCCTGACGGGCCATCCAAGCCGACGGGCGCAACCCCTTGAGCAAAGAGTGACACGATATGGCGGCGCCAGCCTATTTGCCCTCCAAGTCGCTGATCCGCTCAGCAATCCGCTCCGCCGCGTCGCCCTCGGTCAACTCGCCAAACAGGCGCTGGCGGTAGTCCCGGCGCCGTTCGCGGCGGCGGTCCGGGTCGTCCAGGCCGCGGACGACGGCGGCGGCCAGTTTGTCCACGTCCTCGACCTCGTCGGCCATGTCCCGCCACTCCCACTCCGGTCCGCCGGAATCGTAGAAATGCTCGTCCTCGGCCCGTTTCGGGTTGGTGACGAGCACCATCGGTTTGTCGAGGGCCAGGTACTGGAGCGCGACGCCGGAGGCGTCCGAGACCAGGAGGTCGGAGGCCAGCAGGTAGGGCGCCACGTCGACCTCAGGCTCGCCGATGAAGTGGACGCGCTTGTCGCCCTCGGCCGCCGCCTGCCACTGGGCGACGAGATCCGTGCCGCTTTCCAGAAAACGGGGATGGGGTTTGATGATGACGTGGAGGTCGCTCACTTCGCCGCGGATCCGCTCGATGGCCTTATCGCCCAGCATTGCTACCGACGACATGTGCGGGCTGTCCGTCGGCGCGTAGAGGACGGCGTTTTCATCGACCGGGATATCCAGGTTCATGCCGCTCAGGTCGTGGCGAAACAGCGTGTCGCAGGCCGGATGCCCGGTCACCCACAAGCGCTCTTCGCGATATCCCCCCCGTTCGACGAGGTTCTGCGCCGCCCAATCGCTGGTGACGCAGATGAAATCGGCTGGCGTCCGCACCCGTTTGAAGAAACGCTTGGTCGCCAGGGTGGAGCGGCAGCTGACGAACCGGGTTTCCGGCAACAGCTTTTTGAGCGCACTGCACTCGTCCTCGCAGGTAATGACCACGTCCGGGTCAAACTCCTCGAGCTCGCGCCCGTCACCGGTGATCAGCGGCCAGTGACCGGCCATGAGGGCCTTGAACAGCGGCGCCAGCAGCGAGAACTGGTGGGTCCGGTTCATATGCAGGCCGACGCGCTTGGCGCCGTCGAGACGGGCCACCGTTCCGCGCCCCGCCGTTTCGGCTTTGAGGCTCATCATCGAGGCCTGGGCAAAGAGATTGGCGGGGTCGATGTCGAGGGCGCGCACAAGCGTGTCCATGGCCTCGTCCCGGCGGCTCAGCGACTTCTGGGCGAGAGCCAGGTGGGCCAGGGCATCGGCCCGGGTCGGATTGGCGTCGATCGCCTTCTCCAGGTGGGTGATCGCCTGGTTGGCGCTGCCGGTGCGGCGATAGCTGGCGCCGAGCAGATAGTGGGTCTCGCCGTCGTCGGGCGCGATGGCGAGCGTCTCTTCGAGAACCCGGATTCCCTCGCTTTCTTCCCCCTTGAGGAACATCACTTTGCCGAGACTGCGGCGCGCCGGGACGTATCCCGGTGCCTTGTCGACGGACCGCCCCAGGCACACGGCGGCGTGGTCGAATTTGCCGGCCAAGGCATTCAGTTCACCGAAATGGAAATTGGCCTCGGCGTCGCCCGGATCCTCCTTCAGGGCCTTGATGAAATACTCCGCCGCCGCCTCCAGTGCGCCGCGGCTGCGGGCCGCGACACCGAGGCTGACCAGGCGACCCGCTTCCGTCTGGTTCGGGCCCGGCCCCGGGCCAGGACCGGCGATGGAGACGGTTCCCGGCGCTTCGGCTCCCGGCACCAGTTTCACCAACCCCATCTTGGCCAGCCAGGCGAGGGTGCGCGGCAAGCGGAAGCGCAGGCCCTCCTCCAAGGTTTCCGCCAGGCTGAGGACCGTACAGGGCCCCCGTGTCTTAACCGCGTTCAGGACGCGGCCGATGTCGTCGTCGTCGAGCAGCACGTGCGCCGAAAAAGTGTTCATCGAGGCCGCCCGGATCTGCTCGAGGCGCCGGAACAGATCTCGGTCGCCGCCGTCCGCCGCCGCGTCACGCATTTGCACCACGGTATCGCCGTCGACCGTGTGGGACGGATAGCCGGCGAACAGGGAAAACGGGTCATCGCGCAGCGGGTGGGCCGGACGGCCGGAAACCGGCTGCCCGGTCTCCAGGCTCCTCAGGCGGACGTTGGCCAGCTCCCGCCACAGGTCCTGATAGGCATTGATGACGACCCGCCAATCGAAATGATCCTGGGCCCGCCGTTTCGCCGCCTCGCCCATCTTGCGCCGCCGCTCCGGGTCGCCGATCAGTGCCGTAAAGGCGTCCGCCGCGACACCGACATCGACCGCCGTGCTCTGGCTGACGATGCCGCAATAGTGATTGTAGGCCCGGTCCTTGGTGGCCGTGACCATGGAGGACTCCAAGGACAGGCTCAGGTCGGTGCCGGACTCGGCGAGCGGCATCCAGGTCGGCACGCGAAAGCCGTCCTCGCCATGGCGCACGGTGTCCTTGTAGCCGTTCCAGTCGCTGACCACGGAGGGCAGGCCGGCAGCCATGGCCTCGATCGGCGTCAGGCCGAAGCTTTCCTGGATGTTATCGGACAGGGACGTGAAGATATCGGCGGCGAACCAGACGTTGGCACGAACCGACGGGTCGCGCCCGTCGAGGAAGATGCCATTGACCGACGGCGCGAACTGGTGAACGCCGGCGCGGAACTCGCGCTCGATTCCTTCGTTGGCGAACCAGCCAGTCTGCAACAGGTGGATGCGTTTGCCGGTCCGTTGTGCGGCCGCCTCCAGGGCCTGGTACATGGGCAGCGGATGGGCCTTGGCGTGAAAACTGAGCCGTCCGAAAAACAGCACGGCGACGTCGTCGTCCTCGATTCCCAGCCCGCGGCGGATCGTGAACCGCGACGCCTGGGCCGCCTCCGTCAGATCGAAGCGTCGGCAATCGACGCCAAGCGGGATGACCGGCAACTGGAATTCCGCCTTCAACCGGCCGCCGGCCTTGCGTCCGAGATAATCACCCCAGTTGTCGAGCAGCCGCTTGATCGCCGTTTTCACCGCCTGCGACGTGCAGATCACCGCGTCCCAAGGCTGTACCGGAGCGGTCAACAGCTCGCCGAGGCCGTCCATGACCGTGTCCGATGCGATGGTATGGTTGAGCCCGCAGATCGAGTAGTTGCGGGCCGGACCGTTCAAGCGCCGGCGCCAGGCGTAAATCCCGAGTGACGGTCCCGGTATCCACAAGGTGTCCGGCACCTCGTCGAGGCTGCCCATGGCACCGAGGGAAACGGCCACGCATTCGCGATTGTCGGCGTCGATTGCGTTGACCCGCCTGGCGAAATCCTTGGCATGATCGTCCTCGAGGCTCTGACAGAAGAACTTGTCGACGGCGGAATGTTCGACAAACCCCTTGAGGAACCCCTCACCCGCGGCGTGGCGTCCCATCAGCATCTCGCGGTCCGTTTCGACGGCGTCCGGGTGATGGAAGATGACGGCGTTTTCGGGCGGTGATCTGTCGCGTCGGGCCATGGTCCGGTGCTGCCGATCAATGGGTCGTCTGGGGCGACTCGACGCGCCGCATCAGAACATGTGCTGCCCGCCGGTAACCCAGATCTCGGTGCCGGTCACATAGCGGGAATCATCGGAGCAAAGGTAGTAGATGGTGCCGGCTACATCGGCCGGCGAACCCATACGGTCGAGCGGAATGCGCGGGATCAACACCTCGTATTCGGGCTGCACCATATCGGTTTCGATTTCGCCCGGTGCCACCGCATTGACCCGCACGTTCAGCGAGGCAAACTCGTTGGCCATCTCACGGGTCAGACCGGAAAGAGCGGTCTTCGAGATGGAATAGGCGGAACCGGCGAAGGGATGGATGAAGTGGCCTGCGATCGAGGTGATGTTGACGATGGCGCCCTCGCCCCGGTGTAGGGCCGCGGCGAAACCCCGCGACAGTTTGAGGGGCGCGAAGAAATTGAGTTCGAAGACGTCACGCCAGGCCTCCAGGTCGCCGTTGAGGCAGCCGAGACGTTCCTTGTAGGGCGTTTTCGGCGACATGCCGGCGTTGTTGACGAGCCCGTGCAGGGGGGCGTCGCCGAGGGCCGCGTTGGCTTCCTTGATGAAGTTCTCCAGGCTCGCAGCATCACCAAGATCGGTCGCGATGTGGTGGGTCCAGTTCGTGTCGCGGCCGCATTCGGGCGGTGCTTCCTCGCGCGAACAAGTGATGATCTGCCAGCCCCGCTGCAGGAACAGCCGCGCCGTGTGGTGTCCGATTCCGCGGCTCGCCCCGGTGACGATCACAGTTTTCCGTTCTTCGGTCATGGCCCGAGAAGGTAAGGCAAAGGGCGCGGCAATTCCAGTTGCTAAGGCGCGCCGGCGACCTTAGTACAATGACGTCATGTGCTCGCGTTTTGAACTGACCGTGCATCCCCGGGAAATGGCCATCCGTTTCGCGCTTCCCGAGCTCCCTGCGGTGGCCAATCGCGGCGAATTCCGGCCGACGGACCAGGCCCTGGTCATCGGACCCGGCGCTGCCAGCCGGTTCCTCGTCTGGGGGATACTGTTGATAAACCCCTGTTGATCGGTTTCTGAGATCGTGATTCCGTTTCCCGAGTGATTCGGTGGAGGGCGGAACGATGATGGGGCGGTTGTCGGACGACCAGGGCAAGT
>Ga0056135_10000256_pt1 | contig 15811 bp, 20 predicted proteins | sample WorMetG1aBELIZE1_FD_67481 | JGI IMG/M metagenome (GOLD analysis project Ga0056135, IMG submission 67481) | Marine gutless worms symbiont microbial communities from Max Planck institute for Marine Microbiology, Germany - Inanidrilus... ...
GAACCATTGATGAACTGTGGAGCGCCATCGCCGAAGGGATCGAGAAAGTCACGCCCACCGAATGCGAGAACTTCTTCGCTGCCGCAGGATACGACCAGGATTAAATCGAATCCGCGCTAAGTTGTGCGCCCTCCCTGAAAGAATGCTACCTACCTCCAGAAGGAAACAGTGGCCGCCCACGAGGCAAGCGATCTATTGGTGCCGGGGGTTAGAAAATACCCATCGGCGAAAAGGTTGACCCAGTCCGATGCTTCGCGCAAGTCACTCTCTAGGCATCTTGGAAATAACTAACCCCCGCAATTTCATGAGTAGTTTTCGCGGAAGTGTTCCCCACACTTCTTAGCGAAGCTTTCGAAATGGCGGCGCTGAAAGGCGGGCTTGCCTGAGGTCGGGTCCTCTCCACTCTTTATGCGGTAGTCCTGTATATAGGGTTGCAGAATGGCCCAACACTTTTCGAAGGTGCCCGCATATTCCTCCATGATGTACTTTCCATCGATAAATCCGGATTCGATGACGAAGGCCACTCTTTGAAGGGCAGTGCACACCCTGTCGGCGATCTCCTCCTGTTGTTTCGACCAACCGGTCTCATATGGCGGAAGTTGGTAAAGCTCGTGCCAATACTGTCTTGTTTCCACAAGATCATCGGAAAGCCTGAGAAATACGTCGGCCGATCTGCTCCTCACGGATTCGATATAGGTATCCTCGAGGGCCTTCGCCGAGCGTTGGTGCTGTTTTCTTGCACGCTCGTGTTCGTCCCTGGTCAGCCTGAGTTCCTCCTGCTGTTGTTCGAGTGCTTCTCTCTGAAGGATCAGCGTATAAATCACTCCTCCAAAAGCCAGGCCGGAAAAAAGAGCGTTCACGCTACCGAAGGAATCGCCAAAGAGCCCTGTTATCTCAACGTTTTCGATGAATAGGATGACGACCGAAGCAGTCAACCAAACTGCCACCACGAAAAGCCCAATATGCCAAGATTTTAGATTTCGCAGCCATGTGTCTTCCGGTCGATCGGCACGTCGACCTGGATCCAACGAGTCGCAATTGGTGTCGTCGTTGTTATGCGGCTGTCGGATATCGTCATGGTCATCGTTCATGTTAGCGCCCTCCCGTTCTTATGCGTGTATCAAGTTTCTTATATTAACGAGGCAGTATTGGGGGCGCTTTACTAATCTCGGCGGGAATTCCCGGGGAATTCCGGGGACAGTTAATTTAATTCGGTAGCCACCACCCGCCGGGAGTTCCGGGGACACTTCACTTAATTCCGTTGAGTGATCGACCTCCCAGGGGACACGATCCGTTTCCCTGACGGAAAACGGTCATGTCCCCCGAACCTCAAACCCCTCACCCATAGTGCTCCAAATAGGCTTCCGCCGTCTCCCGCGATTTGTAGGTGCGGCCGTGGACGGAGAAGGTGCCGTCGTCGTTCTCGATGATGTCCTCGGTGAAACCATCCGGTATCAGCTCGCCGGCTCTTTCCCCGATCTTATCGGCGATGCGCGCGGCGGCTTCGACGACCTTGAGGAGGGTGTGGATTTCGCGCACGAACTGTTTGGCCGTCTCGGGGCCGAAGGCGTCGCCGCCGAGGCCGTCCGGCTCGAAGAAGTCGACACCCGTCTCGATCTTGAGGACGAAACTGGTGCCGAAGAAGCTCATCCCTAAGCGGCTGGCGCCGATGAGCCGGGCGAATTCGCCGGTGGCGCCGATCAGTTCCTCGCCGACGAGCATCCGGGCGGCGGCCTCGTCGTTGGCATAGACCTCGTATTCGCTCTCCAGGGCGGCGTTCCCCAGGGGCACCTTGCGGACACCGGTGAACACCCGCTCGAGGCCTTCGAAAAAGTTGTCGAGCCCGCCCCTGTCCTTGACGACGTGGGTGGTGCCCGGCACCCGGGGAAAAGCGACATGCAGAACGACACCGTCGAAAAGCGTGTCCATTTGCGAAAGGGTATCCGACGAACGGGCCCGCTGCGACTTGGTCACCTTGACTTCGGCGAACTCGAAACGCCGGCCCCGGTGTTCGCCGGCGATGCCCATGGCTTCGCCGGACCGGCCGACGACCCACTTTTTGTCGATGAAACCGAAAGTCCAGGCGAGCCCGGCGATGACGACGAGGGCGACGACGACCCCAACGTGCAGGCGCAGTTGGGTGATCGCCTTCACGTGTTTGTCGCGGGCCTCGCCGAGGACCGGCACCACGGTCTTCAGGTAGTGGCTGGCGAAGCCCTTCTCGTAGGGTTCGGTTTCCTGATAGGTGTAGTCCGACACGGCCCTAGTTCGCCGCCGCCTTCTCGCCCTGGCTTTTCAGGTGCGCCTCGAAGCTCTCGTTGGTCGCCGACTTGTTCTTCTCATAGAAGGCGATGGCCTGCTTCTGCTTCTCAGGCGGCATGCCCTTGATGATGATGTCACCGACCGCGTAGAGGGTGCAGAAATGGGCGGCGACGCGTTTCTTGCCGCTGTTGCAGTTGGTCTCGGCCCGGTTCATGGCATCGCGCACGGTCGGGTTCTTGTGCGACCAGCCGGCGGCCCAGGAGTGGATGGAGTCGGCGACGGCGAAGGCCCGGTAGTGGTCCAGTTTCTTGTACGTGTTGGTGTAACTGTCGCCGGCGCGCCCGGGCAGGGAAGCCGTGGTCTGGCAGGCGGCGAGCGCCGAGACCATCAGGAGAGCCAGGAGCGGTCGGATAAGACCGGATTTGATCGTGTCGTTCATCGTGTGCCTCCATGCGAACGTCTGTTTTTTTTAGGCGGCCGCATACTATTGTGCCGGGCGCGTGTTTGAAAACGATTTTCTGTCCCGAGGCGATTCAACTTGGAGTGTCGGGGACCGCGGTTTCGCCTCTACATCGCGCGGGTTCGCGGTTGCAATAAAGCACGCCCGGTCAAGGCAAGTGCTGCGCCGCCACTGGGTCCTCGTGGCCAGCTTCGGGCACACCTCACTTAATTCGGTTGGTCGAATAACCGCCCTAGTTCACCGCCCTCTTGCCGCCGATGCCTTGCAGGTAGGCTTCGAATTTCTCTTTGGTGGCCGACGGGTCGCGTTGGTAGAACTGGATGGCCTGTTCCCGTTCCGTCGGCGACATGCCTTTGACGATAAGGTCGCCGATCGCATAGACAGAGCACCAATTGGCGGTGACCCGGGTCGTTCCGGAGCCGCAAGTGTTCAGGGCCCCGTTGATGGCAGCGCGCACCGACGGGTGTCCCGAGGACCAGCCGACGGCCCAGGATATGGTCGGATCGCCGACGGCGTAGGCCCGGTAATGGGGCAGGTTCCGGTATTTGTGAATGTAACTGTCGGCGGCGCCCGGCGGCAGGGCGGCGGGGGTCTGGCAGGCGGACAATGCCAGCAGCGCCAGCGTCGCCAGCACCGGTCGGGGAAGACCGGCCTGGGTCCGGTCGATCATCCGAGGCCTCCGTCCGTTCGTTCTTCTTGGCTGGCCGAATACTATTGTGCCTGGCTTGTCGTGAAAACGGTTAGCGAGCGCATATTCCGCAATTTCCGGTTCAAATTCCGCAAACTGCGGACACAGATTACCGAATTCGGTTGCGCGAATGATCGCTCTGGGGGCGTGAACGTTGGCGGTCCGACGGGCAGAATCGCGCTCCTGACAAACCCAAGAAAAGCACGCCCGATCAAGACAACACCCGTTGACCCCGGCTAGGGTGCTGCTAGCCCAACCCTTTCGGAGGAAACCCGTGCACCGCCTGGCCGCCGCCGTCGACTGGATCGAAGCACGCTTAAGCGAGCGCCTCGACGTGGCCGCTGCCGCCGCCGCCGCCGGGGTCTCGCCCTATCACTTCTGCCGCCAGTTCCGCGCCGCCACCGGTTCTTCGGTGATGGGCTACGTGCGGGCCCGCCGCCTGACCGTGGCGGCGCATCGGCTTCTGGACGAACCCCATGCGCGGCTCATCGACATCGCCCTCGATAGCGGTTTCCAGAGCCAGGAGGCGTTCACGCGGGCCTTCAAGAAACACTTCCGCATGACGCCGGGCGCCTTCCGGGCCCGGCCCCTGACCGAGCCCGGGTGCTTCCGCCCGCCGCTGACCTTCAACGGTGCGGCCGTTATAAGGAGACTGGAACCCATGCAACCGACCTTCACCGACGTTCCCGAAACCCACGTCGTCGGCATCCGCATCGCGGTCAGCCTCGACACCAAGGGCGACATCCCCAAGGCCTGGATGGAGCTGCACCGGCGCGACGCCGAGTTCGCCGACGTCGTCCAGGGCCACGCCTTCGGCCTCTGCCTGCACAAGCCCGGCGGCCCGGTCCGCGGCTTCGACTATCTGGCCGGCCTCGAGGTCGAGAGCGCCGAGGCGCCGGTGCCCGACGGCATGGAGATGGTGACCCTGAAGGCACAGCGCTACGCGGTGTTCACCCACGTCATCGAGGACAGCAACTTAGGCAATGACCTGCAGCGCAGCTTCGACCACATCTTCGGCACCTGGTTGCCGGAGAGCGGCTACCAGTTGGCCGAGGCGCCGGACTTCGAATACTACGAGCAGGACCGCTTCGATGCGAAGACGCTCTCGGGCGAGATCGACCTTTGTATACCCATCACCGAAAAGGCCGAGTAAAAAGGGTCATTCCGGACGTTAGGTGAGCCCGGAAATTCTCGGATTTCCGGGTTGCGATCCTTGCGATCCGGAATCCAGGCCACCGTCTGAGACGACGTCACCGGTCAGTTTCCTGGATTCCGGCTCACTGGCTTTCCTGGCCAAATCAATAGATTTGGAGGAAAGCCGCGGCCGGAATGACGGTGGGTGCCTCAACCGCCCAAGACGTAAGCGCCGTCAGTCCTTCTCCGCCGGCCGGTCGCCCAGCATGTCGGAACGCAGGGCCCGGAGCTCGCCCAGGATCACCTCGATGCGCTCGATGGTCCGGTCCAGGCGTTCGGCGTCGACCTCGACACGGCCGTCGCGGTAGGCCTCGCGGCGGTTCTGCAGGGCTTCGAGCTCGCCCTCCATTTCCGTAATGCTGGTTTCCAGCGCGCCCATGTCCATGGCTGGCCTCCCTTGTAAACCACCCGATGAAACCATGCGCCCGAACGGGGACTCTCGCAGTCACCAGTCTACGCCAGACCGGTATCGCCCGCGTTGATCCCCGTCAGGGCGATGCGGCGTTCGCTGACCTCAGGTCATGGCATCGACGCGCTCGATGGTCTCCTCGTCGAAGGCCGGCATGGTGGTGACATGACCGTAGCCTTTCTTGGAGTACCACATGGAAAAGGCGAGGATGACGTAGGCGTCGGACGCTTCGACCACGTCGATGAAGTCGTAGACGCCCTGGGTGTAGTAGATGCTCTCGAACTCGATGCCGAACTCGTGGGCCTTCGCCCGGCAGGCCTCGACCCGCTCCTTGTGCCGCCCGATCCAGTCGCGATCGAGATTGCCGGCGAGAATGTACTTCATGGCCACCTCCTGATGCGTCCGATAGAACTGTCTTGGAACCCGTCATTCTACCACGTTTCGAGGTGTGGCGGGTCCGGCGACGTGGGGCCTAGGGCCAATCGTCCACGGCCCGCAGCGCCCGCCACAGGCCGTCGTCGAGCTCGGCCAGGAAACTGTCATGGGCCAGGGGCCGGGCGTTGAACAGCGCCGCCCAGGCGAAGCCGTGGTGGCTGCGCACCAGCAGGGCCGCCGTACCGGGAAGGCTACCGGTATGCCACCAGTTGGCTTCATCGCCGACCGGCCGGACCGACCAGCCCTTGGCGTAGTACCAGGCCTTGCCCTTCCACAGCCCGTTTTGTGGCCGCGCCGTCATGGTCGCGATGGTGTCGGCGTCAAGGAGGTCCGGCGGCTCGGGGCGGCCGTCGACGGCGAGCACGAAGCGGACGAGGTCGGGGGCGGAAGCGATCCAACCGCCGTGGGCGTCCATGGCCCGGGGCGAGAAACGGCCGTAGGCCTGGCCGCGGGCGCGGTCGTGGTAGGCAACCTCGCCCGGGGCGCGGCCGGCCTTCGAGGGGCCGCCGATGCGCATGGTATCGATGCCCGCGGGCCGCAGAATGGCGCCCTGCAGGTAGGCCTCGTAGGGCCGGTCGGCGGCCGCCTCGATGACCCGGCCCAAGAGGCAATAGCCGAAGTTGGAGTAGGCGTAGCGGTGCCCCGGCCGGAAGTCGAGGGCATCATGCATGCGCTTCTCGATGGCCGGGCGGCAGTCGCCGTCGTCCTCGTCCACATCGTCCCACATGGGATCGCCGCTCTCGTCGCGGTCCCAGCCGCCGGTGTGTTCGAGGAGCTGGCGGATGGTGATCTCGGTGAGGCGCTTGTCGCCGCGGGCCATCCGTGCCGCCCCGGATCCATAGATTACGGCGAGCGCCGCCTCGTCAAGGTCGAGCCCGTTCTCCTCGACCAGCTTCATCACCGCCACCGCCGTCAACGGTTTCGACAGGCTGGCGATGCGGAACAGCGAATCCGGTTCGACGGTCTCGCCGGTCCGCTCGTCGGCGACGCCATAGCCGCGTTCGAGCACGATGTCGCCGTCACGGGCCACGGCGAGCGCGGCGCCGGGGATGGTCCACTTGTCGAGCAGGCCTTCCATCAAGTCGTCGTAGGGCCGGAAGCGATCGGCCAGGGCGCCGGTGCTGCTGCAAACCAGCGCCGCCAGGACGGTGAGGACCGATGGTGAGAGGCGCCGACCCATGGCGCCAGTCTACAGGCAAATCTAGAACGAGATCACGTAGCGGTCGCGTCCGCCCTCCTTGGCCGCGTAGAGTGCCTTATCGGCGGTCTCGAGCAGGGTCTCCGGATGGAGGTCGTCACCGGGGCCGGCCAGGGTCATGCCGAGGCTGACGGTGAACGGATATTTGCCGTCCACGGTGTCGATCCTGGCCTTGGCGCGGAACATACCGACGATCTTGTCGCCCAGTAGCGGCAGGGTGTCGGCGTCGACGCCCGGCGCGATGACGACGAACTCCTCGCCGCCGAAGCGCGCCACCACATCGGTCGCCCGCGAGCCCTCGGTCAACAGCTCGGCGGCGAGCTTGATGGCCTCGTCACCGACCCCGTGACCGAAACTGTCGTTGATGCGCTTGAAGTGGTCGATGTCGGCCATGGCGACGGCGAGCGGCGCGTCCTCGCGCCGGGCCCGGGAGATCTCGCGCTCCATCAGGTCGTCGAAGCCGCGCCGGTTCCACAGCCCGGTCAGCGGATCGATCAGTTTGTCGCGGTTGGCGGCGACCAGCGAGTCGAGCAGCGCCTTTTGCGTCTCGCTGAGATAGCGGTTGGAGAGCACCACCTCGGCCATGCGGCCGAGGTCCTGCAGGACCTCCCGGTCGTCGTCCGAGAACGGGCGGACCTGCGACGAAATGACACAGAGCGTGCCGATGCGGTAGCCGTCCGGATTGGTCAGGGGCTGGCCGGCGTAGAAGCGGATCTCGGGCCCGCCGGTGACCAGCGGGTTGTCGTGGAAGCGTTCGTCCTCGGCGGCGTTGGTGACGACCAGCGTGCGTCCATCGCTAATGGCGTGGCCGCAAAAGGAGATGGCGCGCGGCGTTTCCGTGGCGTCGAGGCCGTAGCGCGACTTGAACCACTGGCGTTCGGCGTCGACCAGGGAGACCAAAGCGATCTCCGTGCCGAAAACCTTCTGAGCGGTGCGGGTGACGCGGTCGAGGTCGGACTCGCGGGGTGTCGACAGAAGGTTCATATTGTCCAGCGAGGCGACGCGCTCGGCGTCGTTCGGTGGTATCGGTGCCGGTATCATCGGATCTCCTCCTTGCCCCTTTCACCAATATGCGGGCCCATGATGGCTCTCCTACGATGGATGTGGGAAAGGGGTGAGGGGCCTTTCAAGATTGCGAGGAGGCGACGGTTTTTCGCCCGTGTTAACGGCCGTGAACGACGGCGGAAGCGATCAACCCGCCTCGCCGGCGCCCGGGATGTCGGCAAAGATTTCGAGAACGTTGCCTTCCGGGTCGCGGAAGAAGAGCGTCCGGTGGCCCCAGTCCCGGTCGCCCGGCGGCTCGATGATCTCGACATCCGAACCGAGCAATTCCCGGTGGCAGGCATCGACCTCTGCGTAGCCGACGCGAAAGGCCAGCTGCACGGCCGGCCCGTCGTCGCCGCGGCCGCTAAAAGGGCCGTCCAGCGGCCGCAAGGCCAGCGCCGTGGCACCGACCTGAAGGCGGATCCAATCGCCCCGTTCATAGACGATGGGAAAACCCATGACATCGCGGTAGAACCGCCGCGCCGCTTCGAGGTCGCGGCAGGCCAAGACGACGTAGTCAATCAGGGAAATGGCGTTCAAGGACATCGGCGGTCACCTGTCCGGCGGCGATCTGGCGGACGGGAATGCGGCAACGAAAATATACTCACCCGTGTGACGGCAATCATAGCCCGCCGAATCCCGCCTTGATAGGGTGGCGCTGAGAACGACCAACCAAAACCAGACGAAAGCCAAATGGACGTCCTGTTCGACATCATCGGCCTGTTCGGGCTGATCTTCGGTATCGGCGGGGTGATCTACGGCACCGAGGTCTCGAAACGCTGCCAGGCCATCATCACCGCGCGGTTCCAGGAGATCGACGTCCATATTTCCGAGCGCCACGTGCGTCAGGACAAGGCGATCAAGGCGGCGGCCCGGTGCACCCAGGACGTCCTCGACGACCTGGAGGAACGCATCGAAGGCCAGCGCCGCGAGATCAAACGCCTGGAGAAGGCCCTGGAGCCGCTCCTCGCCGAACATAAAAAACGCTTGGCCATGGAAAAGAAACTGGCCAACGCCGCCAACAGCAACGGTTGGTTCCGGCAAAATTAACGGACGCAATCGGCGCTTGAAATACCCGCCGTCGTTGACGACATTTCGGGTCTAACAAATAAGACTGCGAACCGGCAGCCTATCCGGAGGGGAACGTCATCAGCGCCGCCGCCTCGCAGGCGCGGCGTCTTAGGGACCATTACGTCGGTGGCGATCCGTATGCACCATGGGTAATCTCCTTTTCTCCAATGCCCGCACGGCGCTGCTGGGCGGCAGCATCGTGGCGCTGCTGGCCGTCTGGGTGCTGTGGGGGCAGGTGCCGGAGCCGTGGCTGCTGGTTTGGGGTGGCGCGGTCATCGCCATCAACGCCGTGCGTTACCTGCATGTCGTTGGCGTGCGCCGGAGTGGCAGCGTACCGCGCTCGGCCTTGACCACCTATACGGCCGGCACGCTGGCTTCGGGCATCGTCTGGGGCATGGCCGGGCTTTGGTTCTTCTCGTCCGTCTCTTTCCAGCATCAGGTGTTCCTGGCCTTTCTCCTGGGCGGCATGGCCGCCGGCGCGGTGGCCAGTTACGGGGCCTGGCGGCCGGCCTTCTATGCGTTCCTGGTCCCGGCCCTGCTTCCCATTATTCTGCGCTTCCTCAGCGCCGGCGACGAGACCGCGCTGACCATGGGCGTGGTGTTGGCCGTCTACGGCGTGGCGCTCCTGATGCTGGGGCGCAACATCAACAAGGCGCTGGGCGACGCCCTCACCCTTCGAGACGAACTGGACGGCAGCGAGACCCGCTTCAAGGATTTTTCCGGTGCCGCCCTCGACTGGTACTGGGAGACCGACGAGAACCTCCGGTTCACACTGATCACCGATACGGTCCAGCGCTATAACGGCGGCATCGACCCCAGCGTGTTCTACGGCATGACGCGCCGCGAATTGCCGATCGCGCATAACAAGGACAAGGAGCGGTGGGAGCGGCACTTCGAATTGATGGACGCCCGCGAGCCGTTCCAGAACTTCGAGTATTCCTTCGTCGACCGCCATGGCGAGATCCACGACTGGTCGATCTCCGGCTGGCCCATCTTCGATGGAGAAGGCAGCTTCGTCGGCTATCGCGGTGTTGGCCGCGACACCACCGAGGCAAGTCAATTGGGCCGCATGAAAAACGAGTTCGTCTCCACGGTCAGCCACGAACTGCGCTCGTCGCTGACCTCCATCACGGGGGCGCTGGACCTGATCAAGGGGGGTGCGCTGGGCCGTATCCCGGACGACATGGAACCCATGGTCGATGTCGCCTACAAGAACTCGGAACGGCTGTTCCGCCTGATCAACGACCTTCTGGATATCGAGAAAATCGAGGCCGGCAGCATGGCCTTCGACATGAAGACCATCGACGTCATGCCGCTGGTCGAACAGGCCGTCGAGGAGAATCGCGGCATCGGCGAGCAATACGGCGTCAGCTTCCTGATCGAGGCGGACGGGCCCGGGGCCGGCGATCCCGATGTTGTCACCCCGCGGGCGAGCGTCGTCGGCGACGCCGACCGCCTGATCCAGGTCCTCAACAACCTGCTGTCCAATGCCGCCAAGTTCTCGGAGGCGGGCGCCCCGGTCCGCGTCGGTGTGGCGCGGCAAAACGGAAGCGTCACCATCTCGGTGGCCAACCGCGGCCGGCCGATCCCGGCGGATTTCGGGGAGCGCATTTTCGACAAGTTCAGCCAGGTCGATGCCAGCGACACCAAGACCATCGGCGGCACCGGCCTCGGGCTCAGCATCGCCAAGGCCATCGTCGAGAAACACGAGGGCCGCATCGGCTTCGAGTCCTCGGAGAATGAGACGACCACGTTCCGGGTGTCGCTGCCCGCTGCTTGACGGGTGGGGTCGGGGCGAGCCCGCCATAGACTTCTGCTCTGGGCCATTCCTGGTAGCGATATTCGCGTGTAAACCTTATAACACCAGCAGTTGTGGGTTCTTTTTGGGGAGCGTTGCGATGAGCCTTGCCGTCATACCCGACGTGGTTCGAGGACAAGAGATTTTTTCGCTCGGACCGGAGGATACGGCGCTCGATGCGGCGCGAATGATGCACGAACGCGATATTTCCTCGGTCGTCATCCTGGATGCTGAAGGTGCGCTCCTTGGCATCGTCACGGAGCGGGATATGTCACGTAAAGTGGTATCGGAAGATCGCCGCCCGCACGATGTGCCGCTTGCCGATATCATGACCCGCGATGTCTTCACGATTCTACCCGGTGATTCGCCCTATTACGCGCTCAAATTGATGCTCGACAGGCGCTTTCATCATTTGCCGATCGTTCACGAAGATCGTGTCGTCGGTAGGTTTCCTTGCGCGACCTTCGCCTCACTGTCGGAGCAGCGCTAAAGCCGCGCAAGCCGACAACATTATGGAGCTTCCTCGGTTTATCGCGCGCGTCCGGTTGACGCCGAATGATGTTGACACTAGACGAACCGGAACTGGCCGAGCTTTACCAGCGCATCGTTGATTTCGATATCGATGGCGGACCGACAGACTTCTCATTCGCCCAGCGCTTGGCTCGCGACAATGGCTGGTCCGAAACCTTTACCGACCGGGTGATCGCCGAATACAAACGGTTCGTGTTTCTGCTCGCCGCCGCCGGTCATCCGGTGACGCCGTCCGACCAAGTCGACCAGGCCTGGCACTTGCATCTCGCCTATTCCAAGTCTTACTGGCAGCGTCTTTGCAAAGAAGTGGTTGGCCGCCCGCTCCATCACAATCCGACCGTCGGTGGCGCGAAGGAAGCTCACAAGTTCGACGACTGGTACGAACGGACTCTGCAAACTTACGAGCGGCTTTTTGATAGCCCGCCACCGCCCGATATCTGGCCGAACGCCTTTGTCCGGTTCGGTGACGATCTGCATTATCAACGGGTGAATACACGTCGGCAATGGGTCGTCACAAAGCCGGATTTTCTATGGCGCTTTCCGATGACGACTCTTACTACCGCCGGTATCGCTGTTGTTGCCGCAACGGTTGCCGTTTTGGCATTTGTTCCATCGGAGTCCGCATATGCGACTAGTGGAATTGCGCCAGCGACTTATATGACCGTTATGATCCTAACCGTCGTGGCGGCTTTCGGTGCCTTGGCCGTTGTCTATTTCGTCAATCGACAAAATAGGATTTGCCCAAGTTGCCATTCCTATAGCTTGGAGCTGGGACGTAGTTTCGAAGACAAAAATGACTTCCGGCTTCAGGAATTCCAGTGCCGAAAATGTGGCCACCGAGTTTGGCGTGAGGAGGCGAAATTCAAGGTCGGTGGATGTGGTGGATGCGGCGGTTGTGGCGGTTGCGGCGGATAGTGAACATTAATTCATGGCATTGAGTTCTTCCCGATACGTCACTCTGATCATCGAAACGGCAAATCCGGCATACCGCAGGTTTTCGCCCTCCCCGTTATTATACTTCAGGCGCGGTATCCATCCTGACGACCCATCCAATTTCGCCGACGGCAGCGGACGCCGGCGGTCTGCCCGTTTGGCCGAGCTTAAGGGTTTCGTTCGGATTTATGAAATTGCACTTGGTCGGGCCGGTCCCTCGGTCTGACCGATTGAACTCTCCGGCCCGATCCCGATAATGGGATCGTCGACGCCGTCCGGCGCGGCGGGGCTCTCGAACCTATGGGGAAATGCGTGATTCGCTGGCTGTTTTGTCTCGTCGGACTGTTGGCCTGTCTCTCCCTGACCGGGCCTACCCACGCGGCGGAGCAAGAGCCCGTCTACTCGGTAACCTTCTCCGACTACCAGGAGGGTTCGTTGGAGAATTGGCTCGTCGCCAAGGGCTTTCAATTCGAGCAGGATGCAAAACGGCGCGAGCGGATCGACCTCGAATTCGACGACAAGAAGCTGATCCTGGTCACCCGTCGCAAGGCGATAGGTCTGTTTCCGAACGAGTCGGTCAACCTCAGTGATTTCTCCTCGATCGAAATCGACTGGGGGGTGATCAAACACCCGGAAGGCGCGTCCTACGAACAGGGTGTGCGCAACGAAGCGATCATGGTCATCGTGTTCATGGGCGACGAACGCCTGCCCAGCGGCTCCCTATTCATTCCCGACAGCCCCTATTTCATCGGCCTGTTCATTTGCTCCGGCGATGACCGGATCGGACACCCTTATGTGGGGAAGTATTTCAAGAAAAGCGGCCGCTATGTGTGCGTCGACAAACCGCAGTCCGGCGCGCTTGCGACATCACGGTTCAGCTTGATTTCAGGCTACCGGGACTTTTTCGACAAGGAGAACGACGACGACCCGGGCATATCCGGCATCGCCGTCGCCGTCGATACCAAGAAGGCCGGTGACGGCGGTGCCGCCAGCGCCTTCATCCGCGAGATCCGCTTCTACAAATAAGACTGTCGGAAACCCGGCCGGCGCCGGATCACGCTTCCGGCGCCACGTCGAGCCGGACGATCCACCCGTCCAGCGCCGCTTCCGGCGCCGGGTAATAGTCCATGACCAGGGGATCGTGGCCGGGGACGATGTGGTCGTCGCTGTCGGCGAGCTCACCGAGGCGCTCGAAGCCGGCCAGCATCTCGTCGACGCGAAAGACGATGGGATAGGGGTTGACCCGGTCCCTGTTGGCATAGAGGTGGGAGGCGTCGGAGGCGAGGACGACCCAGCCGCGGCCCGTCCGGACGCGCACGCACTGCAGGCCGTCCGTATGGCCGCCGATGCGGTGGACCGACAGACCCGGGAAAAGCTCGGCGTCGCCGTCGTGGAAGGTGACGCGGCCCGCATAAAGCTCGCGGACCATGCCGGTGACGTGTTCCACGTCCATGGGGGCGCGGAAGGGTTTCATGCGCATGTGCCGGCCGGTGGCGAAGGCCATCTCCCGGTCCTGCAGGTGGAAGGTGGCGGCCGGGAACAGGTCGAAATTGCCGACGTGGTCGTAATGAAGATGGGTGATGATGACGTCCGCGACCGTATCGGCGTCGACGCCGAGCGCCTTCAGTCCCTCGGTCGGGCAGCTGAGGAACTCTCGGCCCCGCGCCTCGGCCGTTTGCCGGTTGAAGCCGGTGTCGATGACGACGGTGCGATTTCCCGATCTCGCCAGCCAGACGAAGTAGTCGATGGGCATGGGGCCGTCGTGGATGTCCGGCGGATCGATGAAATTGATGTCGGCGTTGCGCTCATGGGTCGCATACTTGATGGCGAAGACTTCGTAGGTGTCGTCGGTGTCGGCCATGACCGATGGTTTCTCCCGTGCCCCTCGGTTGATCCCTTGCCTTAGGGTTTAGCCGAGACGAAGATGCCTGTCGCCAACTATCGGATGAATTTCGGGGGACGAGCCGTCATGGCCCTTGGGCGTACGCTCCGCAAGGCCAAGCGCCGCCTCAAGTGGGTGGCCCGCCTGATCGGCCTGTTTACGGCGCTCTTCGCCTATGAGCTCTCCCAGATCGAAGGCTATGAGCCGGACATCCTGGGCGCCGCCGACCCCTATCTAGCGGCCGTCGTCGGCTACGTCGTCGGCCAGTGGATCGTCTTCTTCGCGATGTTCTGGTTCGTCAACGCGATGCGCGAGATCGGGGGGTATTTTTTGCGGCGGTCGTAGGGCTCGGTCTCTCACCATCGCCACCATCGGAAGTCACCCCCACCCTAACCCTCCCCCATCAAGGGGGAGGGTTAGGGTGGGGGGTGTGTTTACTCTGCCCGTTGCGATATACGATTCTCCTGGTATTGACGGCTGGATGCCAAAAAGTGGGTATGCGTTTCCTGCCACGACTTCAGAGGGTTCGCGATCATTGACGCATCGTCAGCAAATAGGCGGAGGACTAATTCTCGGATTGGCGCTCTACGTCGCCTATCTGGTAGCGGCCGTTGGAGTATTTAAGACAACGCTTTTTCACCTCTTATTGATCGAACTGAGTTGGATGGGCATCTACTTCACTTTGTTCGGCCTCAGCCGTGTTCTTGACCCGGTATTCGAGTCGGTGGGTTTGAATTCGGGGCTCGCGAAGGTCCTTTCCTTCGAGATGCTGGCGATGTGATTGAGGAAGGCGTGGGGTTCGCGCTCCCGGACGATCGTGTGATAGCCGGCGATCGTCGCATCGAAACTCTCGACGAAGTCCAGACCTTCAAGGAACCGCCCTGTCGGATCGAACCCGAAAAAGTTACAGATCGCCGAGCCGACAAAACGGATCTTGAAGGCCGGGTCGCCTGGCAAGACATCGAAGATATACATGTTCCGGGCGAGGACATATTCGGACATCAAGTCGACGTCTTGCAGCCGCGGGCTCGGTCTTTCGCCCCTAATGCGATCGATGAACGTCGTGAAATCGGTGAATAGTGCGGTCTCGCGGACCTGTCGGGCCAGGAAGTCTTCTGCCGGGGTCAACATCGTGTTTTTTGACCAAAACGTGTCGCGTAAGTCTCAGCACCGTCCTACACCAAATATACCACGAAGGGGACTCCGATCTTAGGGATGGCTTCGGGGATGCCGTGATCTAGCGATGGCGCACGGCGATCTCGGATACGAGGAGTGCCGGTTGGCCCGGAAGTCACGCGGCACCGTCTTCTGGTTCTTCAACGCCATCCACGAGATCGGGGTTACATTTCAAGGCGGTCATGACGCTATCCACCCTGACGAATCGGTCGGAGAGATGTTATAGGTCAACGATCGCGATCCTCGAACCTCGATGGGGCATGCCGGACGATGACGCGCGCTGTGGTTCCCTTCTATTTTGGTCTCGGAAGCCGATACTCATACCTTGCGGCCACCCAGCTCGAACAAATCGCGGCACGGCATGAGTGCCGCTTTGAGTGGCTGCCATTGCAATCCGGCGAGCTTATCCGCCGCGCCAACCAGGGCCGCAGTCCCTTCGACGGAGAGCCCATTTCCGGGCAATACGACTGGTCCTATCGGCGACGGGATGCCGAGGCCTGGGCTAGGCTTTACCAGGTTCCCTACAAGGAGCCCGGTGACCTTGGAACGGATGCGTCGGATTTGGCCAAAGCTTGTTGGATCGCCGAGCCGACCGGAAAACTCGTAGATATGAAAGCTTTGCATAAATCCGTTTGGTGTGATTCCTTCGATTGAGGATAGAGGTTGATCGGGGGTTGTGATGTCGCATCGTCTGACGGGTCAGTTGGGTTTTTCGGAGGCGGCCTTGTCG
>Ga0056135_10000257_pt1 | contig 15788 bp, 11 predicted proteins | sample WorMetG1aBELIZE1_FD_67481 | JGI IMG/M metagenome (GOLD analysis project Ga0056135, IMG submission 67481) | Marine gutless worms symbiont microbial communities from Max Planck institute for Marine Microbiology, Germany - Inanidrilus... ...
TCCGGGCTGTCGATCCAGATACGAAATGCTCCATCAGGCGGTCTTGCTTGTACTCACTCAATCGGCTCTTGCGCATAGTCCCCATGATAACCCCAATTCCGAGTTATCTGGGTCTGCCCCCAAGGTTGGGGAAACTTTCGAAGGTCAAACAAACCGTTCTGGATACCGATCTGGAGACAGCGCGTTTGCTCTCCAGCAAGCTGACCGGCGTTAAAAAGGAGTATCGCCAATCCAGCTTGTCTAAGGTTCCCAACATCGCAGCAAAAAACTGACAACGACGACAAATCCAACCGGGCGCAAAAAGCGTACAATATACAGCCCTATATATGTTGGGAGTGGCGGGTATGTTTGCCTCGAGTTCACCTTCGGATGCCCTTAGATTGTTCCTCGAACAACAAGATTTGGGTAAGGCGCATTCTGCTGCCGAAGGTCTGATTGGCAACGTCGAAAATGCAATCGACCATATCGAGAGAAACGCAGAGCTCATCGCCGAGGCCATTGAATCGAATGCAGATGCGGTCAGAGAGCTGATCTTAGCGAAAACGGATCAAACTGTGGCCGAAATCAAAAAGGAGACAACTCTCGTAGCCGCTTCGCTTCTCCGAAATGCTGGGGAGAAATCGGACGAAAAAAGCCGCGCTAAGGCCGCCGGAGAGCTGCTCGAAGAAGCCTCAATCCTGTCTAAGAATATCAATCGGCAAGCCGAGGAATCACTCGCTTCCATTGCCCGAGAGTTGGCTGGTGCCGAAGTCGGTATCAACCGGGTGCGCGAACAATCTGTCCGCGATTTGACGACTCTCGGGAACCAGGGGATTCAAGAACTGGCCAAGATCGTTAAGGCAACCCCAAGAACGAACGAAAATCGAACTGCGGAACCTAGACCGCCGGAGAAAGATGGCGTCGGCGTGGACGAGATCGTCTTCTTGACCGAAAAGGCACTGGTTGAATTGCAAACGCGGATCCAGCGGACAGTGGAAGACGCCTCTTCAAAACTGAACGCGGCCAGGGATACGGCCGCCAAATTGCTGAAACAGACGGCCCGTGAAGCGGTTGCGTCGATTGAAAACGCGATTGCAAATGCCAATAAACGGATCGTATCCGTAACCGAAACAGCGATCGTGAATGCGGTGCCGACCGAGGAAATTGATCATTTCAATCTCGGTTCCTTGAGACAACGATGGATCATGAAACGGCATTAGCGGGCTAGAAACTGGCCTACGCAGAACAGCCGAGACAACTATGCCCTCGGCGTATGGCTTAGGTGCACGGTGGATGTTGGATCGTTGTTTTGATCAACCTGAGTTCGGAGGACCAATAAGAACGCACATAACAGCCATCAGGATTAACCGGCCTTGTCGTGGCGTTGGTTGCCCAGTTTGCGTCGCGATATCAATTCAGCCAGGATCTTTGTACGGCGGTATGGGCTAAACCGATCCCACATGGCAATTTCCTCGGACGTTCGCCAGCAGCCCATGCAAAACCCGCTTGTTTCGTCGATCATACATAAATCGACGCAAGGTGAACCGGCAGCGCGTTTCGTCAACATCGATTTGTTCTGACCCAGGGTATCGAATTCGTTCATACCATTGTATTTGATTTGGTATTTTGGCCTCCTAATGCAACCGGGTTTTTCGGCTCAATCCTCGGTTCCGGTCGAAAAAAGCACACGCAAACCAATCAGCATTCCGTCTGACTGTCCAAACCGGCTTATGAATCGCACTCGCCAATTGTCTGCTTTGAACTCGAGCGAAGGAGCCCTATCAACCATACATACGACGTCCGGAAAGTGGGGTCAGCCGCATAAAAGGCCCTCAGAACCTGGTGGTCCGCCCTTCGGTTAAAGCGGCCGAGTGGAACCCAGAGCCTTTACTCCCTAGTGGAATCTTCCTCTTGGGGTGCCGGCTAATCCTCAGCCGGAACCGGTCCCTTCCAGCATCTTATCGATCAGGAAACCCTGGAACATGGTGATACCCATTTTCTGCCCCATCTCCAGTCCCTGCTCGTCGTCGAGCCGAGCCAGGCAGAGCTGAATGCCGCTGTCCAAGAGGTACTTGATGTCGTCCTCGTAGATGGGCAGGACCGATTCGGCGCCCTGTCGCCAGAAGATCTTGCCCATGGAGGCATTGAGCCGCTTGAGGCTGACGATGCCGACGGACTCCGGGAAGATGGCGTCGACGCAGATGGTGCCGTTGCGATTGAGGATGAGTTCGCTGGCCACCATGTACTCGTCGTACTGCTGCAGCATGTTGGCCTGGCGGAACTCGAAGGCGATGTTGGAGAAGGCCTGGTCGTCGTTGCCCTGCATGATCGCCTTGAAGGCGTCGGTGAAGACGCTCTCCACGTTGATGTTGATGGAACATTTCACACGCATCGGGTTGACCTCGCCAAAGGCCTTCAAGAGCGCCTGGTCGAGAGTCAGGGTCAATTGGTTGAAGAGGTTACCCGAGCCCCGGAGCTCGACCTTCTTGAACACGTGGTCCTGCAGTTCGTTCATGGCGACGAAGTATTCGTGCATGACGTCGGACGGTTCCTCGCCCGGATTGATCACGGCGATCCGCTGGTGGCGGATGAAGACCCGTGAGAACTGCTTGGCCCCCAGTTCCGAGCTGACCTTCTTGACGTTGTCGATATCGTCCTCGAGGAGCGGGCGCAGTTTCTCCGGCTTCTTGTCGCCGCTCTTGCCCGGCTGTTCCTCGATCCGCTCCAGGTACTTGATGGCGTTGCCGAGTTTGATCCTGAGGTCGATGCCGCGAATCAGGCGCGACTGGTCGATGAGACCGAACTGTTCGGGAAAGTAGGACTGGATCAGGCGCAGGATGGCGACCTTCATGTCCGACATCATGCCGACCTGGTTGTATTCGGTCATCTTGAGCAGGAGCGCCCGGTCCGGCTCCGCCAGTTCAAAGAGCTGCGCGTTGAAGCGCTCGCGCAGCTCCCACAGAACCCGGTCGAAATCGGACCAGAACTCCTCGGTGGCGTTGCCGAGCGGCAGCACGGAAACGGAGATGAGAACCAGGGTGGTGAAGTTGCCGGTCTTGCCCTGCATGCCGCGCAGGCGTTTGAGGAGCTCCGATCCCGGGGGTGCGACGTGAATGCGGACCCTGTTCATGGAATACCCCGAGCCAATGAATTCGCCGGCATCGCTCAATCGCGACCGCCGCTCGATCCGGGGCGACGAAACACATCACCCTTAATGCAACTGTAGGCAGGATAGGACGAAACGCCTGGAGAGAGAAGCGTTTCGGCCCCGATTTCAACTCCTGCGCAAGTCTAGACCTTCACCCGCTCGCTTCTCGGGTCGTACATCGGCCTCAAGGATGCCGCCGCCGGGAACCGCTCGCCGGCGATCTCGACCTCATAGCTACCGGCTTTGACGTAGTCGGCATCGACGCCCGCCTCGTTCTCCACGTAGGCGAGACCGATGGCACCGCCGAGCGTATGGCCGTACATGCCGGACGTCATGTAGCCGCAAATGGCGCCGTCCCGGTAGACCGGTTCGTTGTGGTAGAGCATCGGCTCCGGATCCTCGATCTTGAACTGCACCAGGCGTCGCTTGAGGCCGTTGTCCTTCTGGCGGAGCAGCGCGTCCTTTCCGGTGAAGCCGCCGTTCTTGTCCCAGGCGACGGCGAAGCCAAGGCCGGCCTCCAAGGGTGTGTCCTCGTCGGTGATGTCGTGGCCCCAGTGGCGGTAGGCCTTCTCGATCCTCAGAGAGTTCATGGCATGCATGCCGGCATGGACCAGCCCGTACGCTTCGCCGGCAGCGGCGACGGTCTCATAAACGGAAGCGGCGAACTCAGTCGGCATGTAGAGCTCCCAGCCGAGCTCGCCCATGTAGGTGATGCGCGAAGCCCGGACCATGGCGTAACCCATCTCGATCTCCCGCGATGTGCCGAACGGAAAGGCGTCGTTGGAAAGATCGGCCGGCGTCACGCCCTGCAACAGGTTGCGCGCCTTCGGACCCTGGACGCCGAGCACGGCCATGCCGGACGTGACGTCGGTGAGCACGCAGAGCGCCCCTTCGGGGATGGCCCGTTTGAGCCAGGCGAAATCGCGGGTTTGCGCCGCGGCGGCGGTGACCACCAGATAGGCGTCCTCGGTGAGGCGCGTCACGGTGAGGTCGGCTTCGATGCCGCCGCGGTCGTTGAGCCACTGGGTGTAGACAATGCGCCCCGGCTCGACGGCGACGGTGTTGGCACAAACGCGGTTGAGCACGCTCTCCGCGTCCGCCCCCTCGAGCCGGAACTTGGCGAAGGACGACTGATCAAAGAGCCCGACCCCTTCGCGCACAGCCCTGTGTTCGGCGGCTGAATGCTCGAACCAGTTCTGGCGCTTGAAGGAATACGCGTACTTGGGCTCGACGCCCGCAGGCGCGTACCAGTTGGGCCGCTCCCAGCCGGCGACCTCGCCAAAGCACGCCCCCTTCGCCTTCATGGCCTCAAAGAAGGGCGACTTCCTGACGTTCCTGGACGTACGGTACTGGTAGAAGGGCCAGTGCACGTCGTAGAGCAGGCCCAGGGTCTCGGTGACCCGGTCATGCAGGTACTTGCGGTTCGATTGGAACGGCAAGTTGCGGCGGATATCGACGCTGGCGAGATCCCCCGGCGGGTAGCCCTGCTCCAGCCACTCGGCGATGACCTTGCCGATGCCGCCGGCCGATTGGATGCCGATGGAGTTGAGCCCGGCGGCGACGAATAGCCCGGGCAGTTCCGGCGCCTCGCCCAGGTGATAGCGGTCGTCCGGCGTGAAGCTCTCCGGCCCGCAAAAGAACTTCTGGATTCCGGCCGTCTCCAGGGCCGGCATGCGGTGGATGGCGCCTTCCAGGATCGGCTCGAAATGGTCGAAGTCGTCGGGCAGCTCGTCGAAAGAGAAGTCGTCGGGGATACCGTCCATGCCCCAGGGCTTGGCCACCGGTTCGAAGGCACCGACCAGCAGTTTACCGGCGTCCTCCTTGTAATAGGCACAGGCATCGTAGTCGCGGTAGACGGGCAGGTCCGGGGTCACGCCCTCGAAGGGTTCGGTGACGATGTAAAAGTGCTCGCAGGCGTGCAGCGGCACGTTGACGCCGACCGTGGCGGCGAGATCGCGGGTCCACATGCCGCAACAGAGTATGACGGTGTCGGCAGCGATCGACCCCTTTTCCGTCTCGACGCCGGTGACATGATCGCCGTCGTGCAGGATGCGCGTCACCAGGGTGTCCTCGAAGATCTGGGCGCCGCCCATGCGTGCACCTTTTGCGAGCGCCTGGGTGATGTCGATGGGATTGGCTTGGCCGTCCGACGGGATGAAGATGCCGCCGACGATGTCGTCGATATTGAGGAGCGGGTAATACTCCTTGCAGGTCTCGGGGCCGACCACATCGACCTTGAGATCGAAGACTTTGGCCATGTCGGCGCGGCGTTTCAGGTCCTCGAAGCGCCCGTCGTGGGTCGCCGTCGACAGCGAGCCGTTGATCTTGTACCCGGTCGCCTGGCCGGTTTCCTCCTCGAGGCCGAGATAGAGCTCGGCCGTATACTTGGCCAATTGCGTCATCTTGTGGCTGTCGCGGAGCTGGCCGATCAGGCCGGCGGCATGCCAGGTGGTGCCGCAGGTGAGCTGCTTGCGCTCCAAGAGCACCACGTCCTGCCAGCCGACCTTGGTCAGGTGGTAGGCGATCGAGGTACCGATGACACCGCCGCCGACGATGACGGCGCGGGCCTGTTTCGGGAGTTCCTTGGCCATTTGTCTTTTCTCCTCTGGGGCCCCGCGGAAACCCAGGGGCCCTTCTCAATTCGATCAGTACGACGGCGGCGCCAGCACCCACAGCACCACCGTCTCTTCCTCGCCCGGGTTCCAGCAGCGGTGCGGCTCCGAACTGGCGTAGGTGAAGGCGTCGCCCGGCCCCAAGGAAAAGGCCCTGTCGCCAACCGACAGTTCCAGGCGCCCGGAGATCACATAACCGCCGACCTCGCCGGACCCGGCATATTGGGCGTCGGCGGTCGAGGCGCCCGGCTGGAAGGTGCCGAGGATCATCTCGAAGGTGCCCGAGAAGTTGGGCGACAGCAGTTCCTCGATCATGCCGGTGCCGGCGAAATCGAGTCTCCGCCGGTTGCCGGCCCGCACAACATGGTCACGCTCGCCCGCCGGTGCGTTGGCCGCGCCCTGGAAAAACCAGTTGATGGTCACACCCAAGGTCTCGGCGATCTCACGGAGCACCGGTATGGTCACCGCCGACAGGTTGCGTTCGATCTGCGAAAGATAGCCCACCGACTTGCCGGTGGCGTCGGCCAATGCCTGCAGGGTGACCCCGCGCCCCTTCCGGAGATCACGGATCTGTTCACCGACGGGGATGGCATCGGAAGCGTTCGCCTCGTTCACTCCGTCCATCTTCATTCCCCTGTTCGACGGTCGGCCCGCTGCCGGTGCCGTTACATCAGAACGGGGAAGATAGAGCATGGTTGTGAAAAATTGAATAGAATTTTCACGACCATGAAATTGCTTGGCGCTTTTGTCTTATTTGCCGACCGCAATAATGCCACTGAACCCGTCGAGAGGGGCCGGTCGATCACCTTCGTTCCGGAGCCTGCCGACAGAGCCGGCCCGCCCCGTCTTGGCGGATCATCGCATCGACCGTCTCATCGGATCCCAAACTCCATTGGCCAAGGCGACCGCTCCGGCCTAGCCTGTCGTTCGGCATCACAGAACGATCGGACCGGCTCGCGTGGCGAACCGAGCGCTCCCGGCTAAAGCAGGAACCCTCCCGGCCGGGCCGCCGGCCGGGACAGTCCGCCCATGACCTACCTGCGGCGCCACTGGCGGGGCGAGCTGTCCCTGGCTCTGTCGTTCTGGGTCAACCTGGTCCTCGTCCGCGCCGTCCTGCTCGCCGTTGACCAGCTGTTCCAGCCGCCGGTGACCGAAAAGATCGCCACGGTTCTGTCGCTCGCCGTCGCCTACTTCGCGGTCAGCTTGATCATCGTCTATCCGTGGCAGGTGGTCGGTGTGCTGCGCGCCACCGACCGCCGGCTCGGGCAACTGGGATCGTCCGCCGTCATCTTCGGTGCCCAGGTCGGCATCGTCGTCAGCCTGCTGCCGACCGGCATCAGCGCCTTCACCACATTCCAGCCGCTGCTCGTCGACGAACCGGAAACGCCTGCCTGGGTTCTCCGTGAGCGCGAACGGGCCTCGAAGTACGACGTTTCCGTGATCGAAGACGGCCGCACGGTGCGTATCGCGGGTGAGTTCGAACTGGGCCTGCGCCGCCGTCTCGAGGCGGTGCTCGACACCAACCCGGGTATCGAAACCGTGGTCCTCGACAGCGACGGCGGCTATGTCACTCAGGGCCGGGCCGTCGCCAAACTGATCGAGGCCAGGCGCCTCGACACCACCGTCCACGGCACCTGCAAGTCGGCCTGCGCCATCGCCTTCACGGGCGGAGCAATAAGGCGGATCAGCCGCGCCGGGCGCCTCGGTTTCCACCAATACCGGTACGCGGCACGGACCGCCCACCCCAACGTCGACATTGAGGCCGAGCACCGCCTTGACCGCGACTATTTCGAAAGCCGGGGCATCTCACCCGAATTCGCCGTGCGCGCCTTCGACGCCGTGCATGCATCGATCTGGTATCCCGATATCGACACGCTGCTGGCCGCCGGCATGGTCCACGAAGTCATCGAGTGAAGTCGCCGTCGATTTGAAAGCGGTAATTCGGATTTTCCGCGGGCGAACACGGTCACCGCGCAGGCGCCGGTTCTCGTAAAAACATGAAACGAACGGAAACACGAATTAACAAATGATTGTCGTAGTCTACCGGTGATTAATCGTTGTTAACAACTTCACGAGAGTCTTCGCGACTTGAGGTCTAGCGATGAACCGCGCCTGTTTCGATTCAAACGCAGCCATGCAGATCAAAGAGGATGGGTCATGCGGCTCGGCGCGATGATCCACGATTATAAGGAAATTTGGTTGGGCACCGCACTCGGCGTCGTGCTCATCGCCCTGGCGTCATGGGCAATCCAAACGCGTATCGAAACCACGGCCCGGACTGTTGCCTCGAACGTTCTGACGACGGTCGTCGACGTCACCCACCAGGCCATTCGATCCTGGATCAAGGAACAGACGTCGGAGGCGTTGATCTGGGCCGAGCACCCTAAAATGCGGAGATTCGCTGCGGAATTACTGGCCACCTCTCCGACCGCGGAAAACCTGAAGACCATTCCCCTTCAGGCCCAACTCCGAGCGTGGCTGAACCCGGTGTTAAAGGCGAAACAGTTCCGCGGCTACTTCGTCATCGCGCCCGACGGGACCAACCTTGCATCGACCCGCGACGCCAACCTGGGCATTCCCAATCTGTTGCTTGCCGAAGAGGGGTTCCTGGAAAAAGTGTGGTCGGGAAAGACCGCCGTCAGCCTGCCGCTATCGTCCGACGTTCCGCTCCGTGACGCCAATGGCACGATGGTCGAAGGGGCGGCGACCATGTTCGCCGCCGCTCCGATCACCAATGCCGAAGGCGATACGATCGCCATCCTGACCTTCCGAATCGACCCGAAGACAGATTTCACGGCCATCCTGCAAAGCGGGCGCATCGGCGACACCGGTGAAACCTACGCCTTCGACAATAACGGACGGATGATCAGCGAAAGCCGCTTTCGCTCCCAGCTCGTCGACATCGGCTTGATGGAGCCTGGGCCCTATACCCAATCGGCCATCGAGGTGCGCGACCCCGGCGAGAACCTGGTCGAACGCGAAACGCCGGCGCCGGTTGGGGACCATTCGACGCTACCGCTGACGAAGATGGCGAGAAGCGCCATCGCCGGTCAATCCGACGTCGACGTCTCGGGGTACCGGGACTACAGGGGCGTCCCTGTCATCGGCGCCTGGATCTGGGACGGCGGCCTCAGAGTCGGCATCACCAGCGAGATCGATGTCGAGGAAGCCTATGCCCCCACCAATGCCAACAAGCGGACCATACTTTATTCGACCGTCGCGCTCATCCTGATGGTCCTGGGGTTGGCGATGGTCATCACGCGCAGTCTGGAACACAAGAAGTCTCAACGATCCTTGTCGGAAAGGAGCGACCTTCTGCGCAGCTTCCTGGACAACATCTCGCAAGGCGTCGTGATGTTCGATCGCGACCGCAACCTTGTGGCCTGGAACAAACAATACCTGACCGTGTTCCCCATCTTCGAAGGCAAGCTGTCAGTCGGAATGCCGAACTGGGATATGTCCTACATGTTGGCAAAAGCCGGAGTCTACGGGGACGGCGACCCGAAGACGATCACCGATGAACGAATAGAATTCCTGTGGGCCAACACCCACAGCCGCAGTGATCTCTGGACCTTTGGCACGCGCATTTACGACGTCATCACCAGCCGTACGGAACTGGGAGAGATGGTGATCTCATATACCGATGTGACCGACCGCCGATTGGCCGAGGACAAGGTGTCGGAACAGCGCGACGAACTGGGCCGGCTTAACCAGCAAAAAGCTCGTTTGCTGTCGATCATCTCCCACGATCTCAGGAATCCCTTCACGGCGCTGATCGGATACACCGACCTGCTGTCGCGCAACAGCCAAGACATGAACCGGAGCCAGATCACCGATATCTGCGGCTCGATCAACGAGGCCAGCAACCGCACACTCGACTTGATGGAAAACCTGCTCGAATGGTCGTGTTCACAAATGAACGAGACCAAGGTCGAGCCCGTTCCGCAGGTAATCTTCGACCTGGCCGAAGAGTCGATCAATTCGTTGAAGGCCGTCGCCGACCGCAAAAATGTCGATCTCGTCAACGAGGCCGGCGACGTCACCGCCTTCTGCGATCCCCACATGACCAACACGGTCCTTCGCAACCTCATCGGAAACGCGCTGAAATTCACGCCGGATAGTGGCACGGTGACCGTGTCGGCGCATTGTCACAACGATTGCGCTGAGATCCGGGTCACCGACACTGGTGTCGGCATGAGCGAGGAACAGATCGACAAGCTGTTCAAACTCGAGACGCAACGATCCACCGCCGGCACCCGGGGCGAACGCGGCACCGGCCTGGGCCTCCTCATCTGCAAGGACTTCGTCGAGAAGCAGGACGGAACACTATCCGTTGAAAGCACCATCGGCGAGGGTTCGACCTTTTCATTCACGCTGCCGCTGCATCAACAATTGGTGGCGACGAGCGGTGAAGCCAACGCCTCGGTGCCCTAGGCACTCGGGTGAACGGTCGTTCCGTCACCGGCTACCTCGTATTCCCGCCGCGACGACCGCCTCCCCGTCCGCTGTTCCCGGAGGGTGCCCGGCGTCGGATGATCCGGCGGCTGTCACCGCCTCGGTTGGGAACGGCCTGTCGACGCTGGGTCCGCCGGGTATCGGTGCCGCGCTGGCGTTGCGGGGCGGCCCGCCGTAGATCACCGCTGCGGTCCGGCTTGCGTTTTAGTAGACGCTGATTGCCACGGTTACCCTCGGTGGCGCCATCCCTTGGCCGGCGCCGCTCTTGACGTCCGTCCTGACGTTGATCGTTGCGGCGGGTCCGGGTCCGCTCGCCTTCGGCGCCTGGGCGCCGGTTGGGGCGACGCAGGTCGCCTCCGCGCTGATCGCGCTGGGGTGCCGCTTCCGGGCTGGCCTCGCGGCGCCGGCTGGATCGCGGCGACGTCTGGTCGCGACCGCGGCGATTGTCCTGGATGCCCGGACGGTCGCGGCCGCCCCGGCGATCAATGAAGCGTGTTCGGTTGATGCGCACGGACCGGTCTCGCGTGATTTCACCGCTGACAACGGCGCGCCGGCCGATGTCGGCCCCCTCACCCAATGATTCGCGACCGACGCGGAGACCGCCGACCTTGAACCCCTGGTCGCTCCGCGCCCGCGACACCAGTCCCTCGATGGACAGGCGCTTGGCCCGTCCGGCGAACGGCGTCGTCGGACGAAGGTCTGTCTGATAGGCACGGAGAGAATTGCCGGAAACGACGCCGACGACGCGGGCCCGGCGCCCGACCTCGAGACCGGCCGGGCGGCCGTCGGCGAAGTCGAGGCGCTGGTTGCCGATGAAGACGGCGTCACCCTCGATACGGCTGACCGGGCCGGACAGGCTGACAACCGCATCCCCACGGCGGCGGTCGATACGGCTCGCCTGCAGATAGCCATCACCATGCAACCCGCTGACGCTGATGGTGTCGCCGACGCGGAGTCCGGCGAGGCCTCCGAAGTCCCGGTTCCCGGGATCGCCGAGCCGCGTCTCGGCGTCGACCCGGACTTGCTGGCCGAGGACATCGATGGTGCCCGCCTCGCGGTCGATGGCGGTGATGCGGCCGACAGCGGCGAGGTCGAGCTCGATGCTGCGTGCCGTCAGGCGCGGACCGTCGCCGTCGGCGATTACCGAGACGACCTGACCGATGCGCAGATCGGCCGGCGGCTGGTCGCCGAACACGGAGCGCACCGGCACCCCTTGCGGCGTTTCGATGTGGAGGTCGTTGACGATGATGCTGCCGAAGCCGGTGATGGTGCCGTAGATTCCGGTCCCGCCGACACCGCCCGGTCCGCCGGCGACGACCCCGGTGCCACCAACACCGTCCGGACCACCACCCTGAACTCCCGTACCGCCGACTCCACCCGGTTTCTCGGCAACGGCGTCGGTGCCTTCAACACCGGACGGAACCTGGGAGGCGCCGGTCCCCCCGACGCCACCGGGAGAGGTCTGCCCGGCGGTTTCCGTCTGCGTCGGCTCCGGCGCGCAGGCGGCGAGCAGGAGAACGGCGGCAATCGATAGCCAGCGCCGTGTCGTCGGTCGTTGGCCCGACTGGCGGATCATCGGTCTCGTCCGTCTCCCGGTGTCTCGTCACCGGGGTCGTCGTCCTCCGGCTCGTCCGACTCGCTGTAGAAATAGACACCGAAACTGAAGCGATGTTTGCGCCCGGGCGCCTCCTGGTCCTTGTCCTTGCGTTCGAGGGCCGAACGGTTGAGATCCTGCACAGCCTTCATGGCCGCCGGGCGGGCCAGTTCCTCGAGCTCGGAAACCGACTTTTCGCTGAGGTCGCCGTAGAAGACGGCACGTTCCAGGAAGGTCGGCGTGCCGCCCAGTAAGTTATGAGTGCCGGCGGCCATATGGTCATGCAGGTTGCGGCCGTAGAAATAGACCTGGTCGTCGAACCCCTCGCGGGGCACGAAGGCGTGCGTGTTGAGGATGACCCGGTCGCCCTCGACGTCGACCCATCCCGAACGCAGCCACTCGTCAAGCAGCGTGCGCGGCCGCACGTCCTTGCTCACCTGTTCGACGAGACCGTCGAAGGACGGCGACCCGTCCGTCGTCGAGCGCGGCAAGGGCAGCGGCGCACCGCTTTCGTCAAGATAGCCCGCCCCACCCGTCCACAGGCCGATGATCTGGGCCCCGAGCGATACAGAGGCCGGCGCCTCAAAGGCCTCCGGTTCCTCGCGGAAGCGTTTGACGTCCTTGCGATGGACGCCGGTCAAAACACTGACCCGGCTGTCAGTCAAAGGCTTATCGCCGACCCGGAAGTGTTTTCGCGCCACCTCCACGTAGACGTTTTTCAGGAGCGCGCTCAACAACGGATAGGTGATGCCGTGGGCGATCAGCAGGCGCACCAGGGGTTCGAGCAGGCGCCGGACGGCACGTACCAGGGCCTTCGGGGGATCCGTGTTGTCCATTTTCCGCAGAAAACCGGTTCTTTTTAGCAGCTCCTTGGGATGCCTCCCGCTTTTGGGAGCGTCCCCTTACGAATCCAATCTAGCATACGTGGGAAGAAATCCCACTTTTTTCTTGACGTGTGAAATTTTCCCACGTATGGTTGGAAAAAATATGGGAAATTTTCCCACAACCTTGAAGACCGATCGAAACCTTGGATACAGGAGTTCCAAAATGAAGATGAAACAGATTCCCGCTCTCATGATTTCCGCCGCCCTTATCGCCGTCAGTCCGGTCGCGGTGAAAGCCCAGGAAACGACGAGCGAAACAACGACCGAAACGTCGAGCGAAACGGCGGCCGAGACGACGACGGAGGATTCCGCTGTCAGTCCTCGCCGGGAACGACGACAGGATATCCGCGAAGCGCGCCAGGAACGCCGCGAAGATCGCCGCGACTACGTCGAGGAGCGCCGCGATGACAGGCGCGACCTGAATTCCGATCTTCGCGACAACCGCGAGGCCTTGCGGGACGGCGACATCACACGCCAGGAATTCCGCCAGGAGAACCGGGCCGATCGCCGCGACTACCGCCAGGAGCGGCGTCAAGACAACCGGGAGTTCCGCCAGAAGCGCCGCGGTGACGTGCGCGATTTCAACCAGGACCGCCGGGGCGACCGCCGCGACTTCCGCCAGGACCGACGGAGTGATCGGAGAGATATCCGCCAGGACCGCCGGGGCGACCGGCAGGACTTCCGCCAGGACCGGCGAGGCGATCGGCGTGATTTGCGCCAGGACCGGCGAGGCGACCGGCGTGATTTCCGCCAGGACCGGCGGGGCGACCGGCGTGATTTCCGCCAGGAGCGGCGCCAGGACACCCGCCGTTTCTCCAACCAGCGACCGGGCGGCCAGCGGTTCAACAACCAACGCCCCGGCGCCCAACGCTTCGGCGAGCAGAACCGGCGGATTGCCAATCACCGCCACGGCAACCAGCGCTTCGGCAACAACCGGGGCGGCAACCCGCGCCGCTTCTCGCAAGGGCCGGGGAACCGCGGCGGTATATCCCGGCGGGCCGGCGGCGGGTTCCGGGGCGACCGCGGACGCCGTTGATCAAGGAATTACCCTCACCCTGTCTCCAGGGAACTCAAGGGCCGGCATCCGCCGGCCCTCTTTTTTTGCGGCGCCCGGGCTCAGTTCGGCTTCTTCGAATCCATCCAAATGGTCACCGGCCCGTCGTTGACCAGTTCGACATGCATGGCGGTGCGGAAGCGCCCGGTGGCGACCTCGACGCCCTGGTCGGCGAGGTTGTCGCAGAAGAGGCCGTAAAGGCGTTCCGCCGCCTCCGGATCGGCGGCTCTGGAAAAACCGGGCCGGTTGCCGCGTCGCCAGTCGGCGGCCAGCGTGAACTGGCTGACCGCCAACACCTTGCCGCCGACATCAAGCACGGAGCGGTTCATCTTGCCGGCGTCGTCTTCGAACAGTCGCATGGCGGCGATCTTGCGGGCGAAGAAGGCACAATCGTCGGGCGTGCCTTCGGGTTCGGCGCAGACCAGCACGACCAGCCCGGCATCGATGGCACCGAGTATGTCTCCCGTATCGGCGTCGATGACGCTTGCCCGTATCACTCTTTGCAACAGTGCTTTGATGGGTCGTCTCCCTTTCTTTCGAGATCCTATGACGCAGACGGGTCGCCGTCACAAGTCCTCGCGGATACGCTGTGCGGCGGCGGCGGCAACCAGATCGGTTCCGTGTTCAGTCAAATGCCCATCGACAGGAAAGAACATCTGTCTCCCGGAATTCACAGCGCGGCGCGTTGCTTCGAGGGTATCGACGCACTTCAAATTCTCCGTTTCGCAGAGCTGCCGCACGCGGTCATTGACGATGGTCGTTGTTAGGGCCGTTTGCGGGACAGTAATGCCGAGCCTTTCGCGAATCGCCAAAACGGCTTCGTCCGCCTGGTACGACAAAGGAAATACGAGGAGGTAGAAATCCGATCCGGCGGCGCGCACCTTAGCGGCCATGTGACGAATCAACCCGGCGCAAATGGCCCACTGGCTTTCCATCGCCGGTCGGGTTTTCGGTTCGAGAAATAGGGCCTGTGCCGTGTGCTCCGGTGCGAACACCGCGTGATGGACGAGCCATGGGCTGATTTCCCATTTGCGCCCCTGGTCTACCCAGCCGTCGGCCGCCAAGCGATCGTAGCGGGCCTTGAATACGGTATTGCCGGTCAGCCGGGTGTCTAGGCTCTTCGGGTTCAGGGGATTGCCGGCCCCGGTGATCGGGTCGCTGACGATACCAATCGCCGCCTCGCCGATCTTGAAGGTCGGCCGCGCCCAGCGACGCACCGGTTCGAGGACGCGGGTCGTCAGCAAACGACTCACATAGGACCGGACCTTCTTCTGCGGCCCCTCCGCCTGTTCGATCAGCTGGCCGATCCTCTCAGCGACTTGTTCAGGTTTCCGATAAATGGTCGGCCCTTCGACCGGACAATCGTTTCCCGGAAGGAATCCCAGAACGACCACGTCCGGCTTTAGCCGCAGGACGTGGCGGTGCAGGCTACCAACATAGTTCCCCAGTCCATCACCCGGCCGGCCGGCGTTGATGACCTCGATCGGTGTTTTCGACCCAGCATTCAGCCGTTTTTGGAGCCGCGCCGGAACCGTCTTATCGTCATCGACGCCCCACCCGAAGACAAAGGAATCGCCGACGGCGACGATCCGGTAGCGTTGTCCGGGTTCGCCCGGCGGTTCTTGATGGGACCGGAAGCCGAGGCTATCGGTTGTCACCCGTGTCGAGAACTCCCGCGTCGAGAACTCTTTCTCAATGCTGGGCGGCAGCAGGAATTTAGCCGTCAACGCATAAGGTTGGAATATACGGAGACCGCCTTCAACGAGCGCGAGGCAGATGATCAATGTCGACAGCAGCAATCCGATATTGGCCCACATCGCCTTTCTCCGGGACATACGCTTCGGTCGGAACCCGTCCTTTATAGGGACAGACGCGACAAGAGACCAAGCGTGGCGGGACCGCCATCGATCAATACCCACAATTGTTTCGTGGTTTAGCCCCCCTGAGAGCTTTGCATAAATCCGTTTGGTGTGATTCCTTCGATTGAGGATAGAGGTTGATCGGGGGTTGTGATGTCGCATCGTCTGACGGGTCAGTTGGGTTTTTCGGAGGCGGCCTTGTC